>Ga0102944_1001466_pt1 | contig 15537 bp, 13 predicted proteins | sample SalPonD_shore_MG_FD_78172 | JGI IMG/M metagenome (GOLD analysis project Ga0102944, IMG submission 78172) | Salt pond soil microbial communities from South San Francisco under conditions of wetland restoration - Salt Pond MetaG... | ecosystem: Environmental > Aquatic > Marine > Intertidal zone >...
CCCCTCTTATGTTGCATATTATTAGAATAAAGTCATAAGATTATTGGTGTTATTTTACAGAAATAAAATGTATGAAACAAACGGTTAGTAGTTTATTACAATGAATAGTTGGTAATGAGTAATGAGTAAACCTTTGTATATCTTTTATTACTTTTATTGGGAATTAAATATCACATTTTAGAAGATTTATGATATGCATAGAGAAAATGCGACTTCCGATGAATTGATCATGGATTTCTATTACTCCCTGAAGCCAGATTTCGAGGTTCCTGAAGATGTGGAGATCATGAATCCATTTGAAGATCCTTCAACGGCGGATGCCGCCAGGCGATTTTATAAACGTTTTTACCATGATAAACGTCCCCGGATTTTCCTTTTTGGCATAAATCCGGGTCGATTTGGTGCCGGCGTGACCGGTGTCCCCTTTACGGATCCCATTCGTTTGCAGGAGATATGCGGAATAGAGAATGTGTTTGATAAGAAACCGGAGTTATCTTCTCAGTTTGTGTATGAAGTGATTGATGAGTATGAAGGCCCTGAAAATTTTTATAGGGATTTTTTTATTTCGGCTGTATGTCCATTGGGATTCACGCGTGATGGTAAAAACCTGAATTATTATGACGACAACAATTTAGAAGAGGCGGCAGAACCTTTCATTGTCAGAAGTATCCGCAAGCAATTGGATATATTTGATTCACAGACCACTTGTTTTAGCCTGGGTAAAGGGAAAAATTTCAAATACTTTGCAAAACTGAATAATAAACATCATTTCTTTGAAAAAATTATTCCCCTACCCCATCCCCGCTGGGTCATGCAATACCGGCGAAAAAAGATGAAATTTTTCATCCATGAATATGTGACGAAATTACAAGATGCCGCCGTATAATGATTTAAAGGGAGGCCATCCAGAAAGTATTTGACTCAATTTAGTAACCTAAATAATTGAGATTTTATTGAGTGGTTTAAAACAAATGACCTCCCTAATGTCAGGGAGGAATAAGGTGGAGAAGATCGGGCTAATGGCTAAATCTATTAAATTCTTAAACATAATTTTACTTAAAACAGTTTCTGATTTAGCCTTCTGGGCAGCCTGGATAAAATCTCGTTTATATAACCTTTAATCGTTCATCTACGGCCCGGGCGAAGTGTTCTGGTGATTCCTTATCATATGAGAAGTAAAGTGATGGTTCGATCAATTCCATCTCCATAATGAGGAAATCGTTATCGGAATTCCGCACGAAATCTACGCGGGCATAAAGTGGAAGGCCAGGTAGTGCCTGAATGGCCTTTTCCCCTCGACGAAGCATCGTATCATTTGGCCGGGCAGTTCGAATAATGCCGCCGTGTTCCTCCTGAACCCGGAAGTCGTGCTCTTTGGGTGTCTTGAGTATACTGTGACTGTATTCTCCATTGAAATAAAAAAGAGAATACTCACCTTCGTTGATGATAGACTCCATGAAGGGTTGAACCATAAAAGAACGCTGCGAAAAAATCTTTTGCAATGATTCCAGTTCTTTTCCAATGGCTTTCTTTCTAAGCCAAAATGTATTATCGGCATTGGCACTTACCGTTGGTTTAATTATAAGATGATCCGTATCGAATGTATCATAATAATTAGAGACGTCATCTACTTTAAAACTTCCGGTCTCCCAAATTGTCGGAACAATAGGATTTCCCTTTTGATCCAGTTCACGGAGGTAGTTTTTTTCAATATTCCATTTTACCAGATCTATGGAATTTTCAAGAATGGTCTCGGAATTATGAATCTCTTGTAGTACATCAAGAAAAGAATCCAGGTCGTTTTGATAATCCCAGGTTGTGCGAAGGATCACCATATCATATTGATTCCAGTCGGCCGGCTGCCGCCATGAGACAAACCGGACTTCGTGATTTAAATCATTTAATGCAGGAACAGCCAGGTGATCATAACTCACAAATCCTTCAAGACTATCCATTGTGAGAAAAGCGATGCTACTCATATGTCGTTAATTCTCCATCCATCCTATTTCTAACGGTTAAAAGACACCATACAATACAAAATTTTAAATCATAAATTGGCAAGAAAATAAAAGAAGAGCAATGTAGATGAAGAGACCAACGCTGTCTGTATTTAAAATATACCGGTAGTGATTAATAGCCGGTTAGGTTAATAGTTCCACTGACAATACCTAATACAATGGATCCTTCTCCGGCTCCCAGGGTGCCTGTGAGTGCAATATTCGTTTGTGTCGGGTTTTGTAAGTTCAAATTATTCAAGTTAATAGATCCATTATAGTTTGTGGCTTCAAATTCTGCTGAGGTAGATGTTGGTATAACTAAATTAATAGTACCATTTATGATATATTGAATTAGCAGGCCGTTTATTGGCGGGTTTATCGAACTTGTAATGGTGCCATTATTCACACTGGCGTAAGAGTTTCCCGTTAAGTTTGTTAATTCAATTTCGCCATTAATATTCTGTGCCATTGTAGTATCTGCCATATCTGATATGACTATGTTACCGTTAATATCTGTAACATAAATGTTCATACTATCCGGTACTGCAATGATATAGTTCACTTCGTACAACCGGCCGCGAGTTTGATCCGGTTGTATGGTTTGAACAACGATTTGATCATTGCCATCCTCAACTTTGACCTCTAATTCCTGCAGGTGGTCTTCGGCGTCTGTCATTGTTTCAGAACCTACACGGCGTTCACCAATTATGGTCACTTTGGAGATACCGGGACGACCGTCTATTTGTATTGGCCCATTGATACCATTCAGGATTAACCGTTGTTGATTCGTGATGTTTACTTCATAAGAGAATTCGGCTGTAGCGATTTGGTCGGTACTTTCAACATTCTTGTTGCTATCTACAACACCACAACCTGAGATTAACAGTAAAAGCCATAATGGATATAAATAGGTGAAGTGCTTGTGGTGCCTGATCTTCATGTTCACAATACTAATGATTGCTATTTTATGGTGCTATAATATAATTTTATTAAAAAAATCACCCGTTAATTGTGAGGATAAACCTGTAATTATCGTAGGAATGATGACTAATTATCCCATTATGTATCAAGAAGATAAAAGAGAACGGTGAAGTTGAACTAAAAATAGTAATTTAAAAATCATCAATTGATGATGAAAGATCTCATTGATATGGACGAAAGATCAAAGTCTTCATTAAAAAAAGCTATTTCAGATTGGTTATCAGCAAGGGCAAGTATATAAATAAGTGGTAAATAATGATCGTGTGTAGGCTGTGCCAACCCGGCAAGATTTTCGAGTTTTTGGAATTCGACTGCGCTTTTAAAATCACGGTCGTTAATAAAGGCAGTGATCGTTTGGTCAAATTCAATGGCCCAGGCGTATGGCTCGCCATCCATTCTCATTGTACGCAAATTATGAACCATATTTCCACTTCCTATAATTAATACGCCTTTATTCCTGAGCGTTTTTAAATCCCGGGCTAATTCATAGTGATATTCCGGAGGTTTGGAATAGTCCAGGCTTAACTGGAAAACTGGTATATTGGCGTCAGGGTACATCCTCAGTAAGACGGACCATGTTCCATGATCCAGGCCCCAATTATGATCAGTTTGAACATGGGCTCTTTGTATTAAATCGATTGTTTGAGCTGCATATTCAGTGGCTCCGGGAGCCGGATACTCTTGTTGAAACAGTTTTTCCGGGAAACCATAAAAATCATGAATGGTTTTGGGGGATTCCATGGCTGTTACTTTAATTTCTCCGGGAGTGATCCAATGTGCGGAAATGGATAAAATAGCATTAGGCTTCGGGAGTCGTTTTCCCAGATCTATCCATGATCTGCTAAATTTATTTTTATTTATCGCATTCATCGGATTTCCGTGTCCAATAAATAAGGCCGGCATTTTCCCGGAAGCGGGAAAACTTTTTAATATGTCATACAGTTTATGAGAGTCCATGGTTCAAAAATAATAAAGGAAGTTTTCGAAATCTTTCAGGCTTACCGGTCGCAAATAATCCTGTAAATATGTTCTGTTCCACCACTGTCCATTTTCCTTTCGTTCACGGGAAGTGGAATATCTATACAAAAAGAGCCGCGCACGGATAAAACGTGGTGCATCATCACCGAAAGGATTATAACGAATTAGTTTCAACGTTTGTTTATCATTTTGGAGCAATCGTAACACAAACCGATAAAACCAGGTCGGACGATGACCTGGTTCTAATGCGGCAAACCACATTTGCCAATCGATACGCAGATGATATGGAGCTACTTGTGAAGAACGTCGCCTGGTATCGCCCGGTTTGCCTTTGAATTCGTATGCTTTCCATTCAGTTTTCTTGTCAACATTTTCATCATTCGTTCCCTCAATAATAATCTCATACCGTTCCCTTGTGACACTGCCGAATGCTCCGTACGTATTCACCAGGTGTAATGGATTAAAACTCCGGTTCATGGCCTGGTTTCTTGAGATCATATTCTTTATCGGACCGATACTCATATATGCGACAATAATGGTTAATAGATAAATTAGAGCCTGATAGGGTAAGGTAATCGCATAAACAGTTGGAACATTCAGCGGAATGAGATGTTGAAGAAATTTGTCACTAAAACCGCTGAGAGCCAAAATGACTGTCAGCCAGTTTAGCCAGGCATAATTTCCGCTGATGATAAGGTAAAGTTGCGAGCAAATAATAAGTATTGCCGCTATGGAAGCTATCGGCTGTGGGGCAAAAAGGCCCCATACGATAAACAATTGAACCACATGATTGGAGAATGTCTCAAAGCGATGAAGCGGACTTGGAACATGGTGAAAATAACGACTGAGGGGGTTTGGAAAGGGCTGTGTTTCATGATGATAATTCATACAGGTCAGCTCCCGCCAACATCGGTCCCCTCTCATTTTTATTAGTCCTGCTCCAAACTCTACCCGGAATACCAGCCATCGGAGGATCCAGATAACAAGTACAGAGGTTGCCATATTAAGCGGACCCAAAAATATAGTGTAAAAACCGGATTCCAATAGAAGTGATTCCCAACCATAGCCGTAGAAGATTTGTCCTACATTGACGATAGAGAGGTAAAAGACCCATAAAAGAAACCAGGCTGACATATATGTCCATATGGGTACATCATCCAGCAAACCTGTTATCAAAATTATAGACAGAAATATTCCGGTCCAGGCTACAAGTCGCAATAAGTAATCAGAATAATACCATTGGAAAAGACTTGGTGAGCGACGGAACGGGATTTTTTTAATAAAGATAGTTGCGGGCAATAGCCCTTTTTCACCAACAAGAGGTCGAAATTGGTTTAGGGCAACCGTAAAAGCGATCAGGTAAACAATGCCCATTGCCCGTTCAATAATTAAACGGCTTATCCAATAATTGGAATGGTATAATTGAGCAAGCATTTAAGAACAGGTTTTTTTGATTTATCCCATTGTAAGTAGAATAAAGATATATGGCAGGAAAACAAATGAATAGCGTATTTTCCTGAAGCATTTAGCATGCTGCCTGTACACTCGAACACTTACAAACCCTATGTTATTTCTTTAACGAATTGTCGCAGAAATTCCCGTTCGTAATAATCATTGTCAACTACCTTGCCGTCAAAAATGATGATATCCAGATCGATGGTTCGCGGGCCGTTTTTATTAAGTGTCCGAATGCGCCCTGTTTCTTTTTCGATCACTTTCAATTGTTGATCCAGTTCCTCTTTATCCCAAGAGGTTTCCACAAGAACCACCCCATTGAGAAATTCGGGCTGATCCTTGAATACGAGCGGTTTAGTATAGGTAAATGTCGACTTTCGCCGGACCTCAACGATCTGTTCAAGCCTTTGTAAAGCTCTTTTCACATTCTTTTCAGGATCGATATTAGAACCAATCGATATTATAACACGGTGATTAGCCATCATCCGATAACCTGACAATTACATTGTCACAGAATCGCAGGCAATGGGGTTTTTCCACTGTGACATTGACTTTTAATACACCGGCAAATGAGTGGATTGTTTGGTAAATCATGTCTGCAAGGGATTCCAACAAATTAAAGCTTGAGTCTTCCACTTTCTTAATGATAGTCTTGGTGATGGTTTTGTAGTCCACGGCATGCTCCACATCATCCGTTTCAATGGCCTTTGCCGCATCATATGTCACCCGGACAGAGATGATAACGTCCTGGGGTTTCTCCCGCTCCCAATCGTTAAAACCAATAATGGTTCGCAGTCGTAAATTTTTTATTTCGATTTCCAGTAGTTTACCCGTCATAATGTTTGATTATTTATTAGCCGCAGATTAACGCGGATTTTAGCAGATTTATATAAGTACGGAAACCGGAAAACGGAGTCCGCAATTACTCAATACACTTAATAACTTAATAAACTCAATAACTCATTTTAATGAAATATCTTAAAAGATCGTTTCCCGTCAAGTATCTTTATTAAAATTTATGATCTTTAATTAGATGATCATGATTCCCGTAACACAGCTACCGCTTCAATCTCCACAAGCATTTCAGGCAGTATTAACCGTTTTATTTCCACCATCGATGTAGCTGGTCTGATATTCTTGAAGTATTCACCATGAGCCTTACCGATGCTTTCCCAGTCTCTGTCGATATCGAGAACATAAATGCGGGTTCTGACTATGTCACTCATCCGGGCCCCTGCTTTTTGAAGAGCTGTTTCAATATTTTTTAATGTTTGAATAGTTTGGGCATACACATCATTTCCTCCAACAATATTCCCATATTGATCCGTAGCCGTTGTTCCTGATACCCAAACCTGATTTCCAGCACGAACCGCTCGTGAGTAACCGATAATGGGTTCCCACTTCGTACCTGATGCAATGTTTTGTCGTTTCATAAAGTATGTTATTTACAAAATGATTTATTAACCTTAAATGTTCACACCTGTCCTGTTTATGGGGACAACGGAAACCGAAAAACGGGGAACGGGATCTTTTGGTATAGCGCATACTGAATAAATGACCCAATGCCTGAAACTATAACACGCTATGCTCTATGCTATTCCCAATCCTGAATTCTGTATTCAATAAAAGCCGTAATAACCCAATATACTAATAACCTTATTCCTGCCATACTCTTTGCTCCATGTTCTATGCTTTACAAATAATAAACCACTCTTGAATTATTATGCCGGCCGGCGTACCCAAGTGACCAATTGTCCATATAATGTTCTTTGGTACTGCTTGCGCAGTAAAATATAGGCTGCCAGTGTCATTATCAGAGTTGCTGGAAATCCTGCACCGGTTCCAAGAGGTGCTATTGCCACGAGAAAAATAATGGCTCCGATGAGGCCTAATGAAACGGAAGGGCCGCGTAGCCCCACAAGTATACCAATGATTAATTGGCAAATGGCGATCATACTTACGATGGCCGTGATATGCTCCGAGAAGAATCCGAGGATAAACGTTTTATACATTTCCGTGTAAGCCAGCGGGGCATAATTAAGATATTCTGCGGGTTGTGATATAGCCGTACGTAAGTTGAATTGCCCGGCCCATAAGAATAGAATCACAAATAAAGTTCGTCCGGCTGTTTTCCATTTCCAACTTATGATAACCATAAGAATAGCTATGACATTGGATATTATTTGTGCAATTAACATCGTCTCTTGAGACATATTCCCCCCAATTCATACATCATTTAATAATTATATGTGATAATGTATGACAATTGACGGGATGGGATGCAATATTGAATAATTTTTAATATTGAATGGGTATGCGAAATTTGGTTTACGTGTGGTGGGGACATGCCATGGCATGTCCCCACCGGGAATGACCGGCAATAAGGGATGATGCCGGATCACAAACACCAAAAATAAAAAAGCATTTGTTAATATGTGTGATATATGTGTAATTTATAAATAGACAAAATTCGCATGTAAGGTCACGCATAGCAATTATGAGAGCATGGAGTAACACCGGTTCCTACGATTTAAACCGTAATGTACATCGTATCACCCTGTACAATACCATTGCGGCGGAGCATCAGCACAAGAGTATGCGCCGGCGGCTCTATCTGCACATGGATATGAATTGTTTTTATGCACAGGTAGAACAGCTCAGTTATAATCTCTATGGTATTCCACTCATCGTGGGAGGATGGCGAAAAGAGAATGGTACAGCACGGGGGATTGTGGCCACAAGCAGTTACGAGGCCCGTGCTTTTGGCATCAAAACAGGGATGAGTGCGTTCGAGGCACAGCAGATTTGTCCGTATATCGTTTTCATGCAGGTTCATTATGAGAAGTATCAGGCCATTTCACGGGAAATAGACGCTATCCTGAAAAAATATAGCCCGGATGTAGAGGCCTACTCCATGGACGAATATTTTCTGGATATTACGTTCATGCTTAAAAGGTCGAAAGAGGAGATCATCGCCCTGGGAAACCGCATCAAAAATGAGATATATCAGAAAACGGGCCTGGTATGTTCGGTGGGGATATCGTTCACCAAAACGTACGCCAAACTGGCTTCTGATCTGAGAAAACCCAATGGCCTGACGGCCGTGCTTACCGGCGATGATGCACGTACATTCATTCATCCCCTTTCCCTGAATGAAGTATGGGGGATTGGTTCCCGGCGGTATAAAAAACTTAAACAGGCCGGCATCCACACCATCGAAGATGCCATACGCCGGGGCAAGGGTTCTTTTCAAAAGCTATTTGGGGATTACTTTGGGAAGATGCTATATGAAACAGCTACCGGACACGACCGTGCCATGGTGATGTCGCACATCGAGCATATTCCCAGGGAAGTGGCATATATGCATACTTTTTCCGATTGGACTACCAGCATTGATGAAATCACCGGTGAGATAACGAAGGCGGTGCGGCAGCTTTGTTACCGGATGCGTGGATATGGGCGTCGTGCCGATAAATTCACCGGTTATATCCGCTTTCAGGATGAGACCTGGAAAGGAATTTCGTTTTCCTTCATCACACCGGGATATACAAATCTGAATGACTACATTCTTGGAGCCTGTCTGGAAACGGCGCTTCCCTTGTTAAAACGTTTTCTGGGGGAAGGCTATCGGATCCGGGGGATCGGCCTGCATACCGTTGAAATGGACGAGAGCAATCAACTCGATCTGTTTTTTCGGGAAGATGACAAACTGAAACGCCGCTACCTGGCGGTCGATGCTATCAACAACCGCTACGGATTGAACACGATTATGCCCGCTTCACAACGATATGATGTGCCCGGAAAAACACACTTCCTCGACCGAAATCATTGAATGATAAACCGCGCACCTTGTATAAAGGCGTTTCCTGGATAGATCAGGATGTAAAAATATGTATTATTGTAAAATTAATTATTTAATAATAATCGGATAATTACTTATAAATAATTTGTAATAAGTATAATTTGACTAATTATTTAATATTTATTGTGTTTGGTTAATTATTATTTAAGGTATTTATTTTGTTATTCTCAGATCTTTTTAGAAGCAAATATCTACAGAGGTATATAATGCGATGAAAATGGGTTGTTATTCAGATTATAAAACAGGGGGTAATGGGAAGAGCAACAAATTTTGTGATATATCTTCAACGGGAAGTTATTTCTTAAAAAAAACAGATGTAATAATAGTCGCACAAATTTTACTTTTTTGTAAATGTCTGTAAAAAAAGCGCTGCCATAGGGTGACTATTACAAAATAGATATTGCATATATAGGTATAAATAATTAGTTATAAACAGATGAAGAAATATGGAAGGTTAGTGTTGAAAAATAATAAATAGAATTATTTAGCATACGCTTCCGGAAATAAGCAAGTGAGGTTATGCATAATCAGGTACTGAATTTAAATAGTGGATTAGAATCAAATCCCTTAATGCTCCTCCATTAACTGCGGCGTAATTGGTGATCAGTCGTTACGCTTGAACTCTCTCTAAAATCATAAACCTTAAAGCAAAACAATATGAAGAAGTTTCTACTGTTTGTTTTCATGTTATCGTTTGCAGGTTTGAGTAATGCTATTGCTCAAACAAGGACGATATCCGGAAAAGTTACTTCTGCCACGGATGGGACTCCTTTGCCCGGTGTGAATATCGTTTTAAAAGGAACTACTAATGGAACGGCCACTGGAACAGACGGTACCTATTCGTTAGACGTACCTTCTAAAGGCGGTGTTCTGATATATTCATTTTTAGGATTTGAATCCGTTCAGAAGACCATTGGTTCAAGTAATGAAATAAATGTACAACTGAAACCGGCCACACAGGAGCTTAAGAATGTGGTGGTTGTGGGATATGGAACCCAATCCAAGAAATTTGTTACCGGATCCATTACAAGTGTGTCGGACAGCAGTCTTGCCAATACTCCTGTCACCAGTTTTCAGACAGCTCTTGAGGGAAAAACACCCGGAGCCGTTATAACACAACAAAGCGGTAAGCTCGGACAAGGTATCAGAATTCGAGTCAGAGGATCTTCCTCGGTTACAGCCAGTAATCAACCGTTGTATGTTATTGATGGAATTCCTGTAACATCTTCGAGTCAGGGACGAATCGGTAATGAACCTACAAACCCCTTAGCGAATCTCAACTACGATGATATCGCATCTATTCAGATACTGAAGGATGCTTCAGCTGCGGCTATTTATGGTTCGAGAGCATCAAATGGCGTAGTACTTATAACGACCAAACAGGGTAAAGCCGGTAAAACAAAGATTAATGTTAATACCAGTTATGGAATAGGCCATCCTACCCATTACAAGCAATTCCTGAATGCTAAGCAATATGTGACGTTGTTTATGGAAGCTGCGCAAAACTCGAATAAAATTGATCCATCATTTGACTATGTGAGCTACACGAAAAATTACTTTAATAAATTATCGTTCAATACCTATAGTGATCCCAGTAAACGGTATAATATTCCATGGTCACGTCATGCATTTCAAACAGCTTACTATCGCAAAATGAATATATCGGCAAGTGGTGGTAATGCTGAGACCCGTTTTTATATAAGTGGACATTATTCGAACTCAGATGGGATTGTGATTAATAATGCTTATAAATTGTTGAGTGGGCGGTTGAATATTGATCATCAGGCCAATGATAAGTTGTCATTCGGCGCCAAGTTTTATCTGGCAAGATCTCAAAATGATCGTATCTCTAATGATGATGCATTTTCAACTCCTGTACAGCTAGATGCTCAGCCACCGATTCAGCCGATATATGATCCCAATACAGGTAAGCTGAATGCGAATACGCTGTATTATAATGGACTCCTTTCTGCCAAATATGCTTCATCTAATATGATCGTGTTTCATAACCTTAGTAACGCCTATGCGGAGTATGATTTCATGCCTTCGTTGACCTTTCGCAGTGAATTTGGCCTGGATCTGATTAATCAGACCGAGGAAGGATATGCAGGCAGGGAAACGATCGGCAACCCGACCGGTTTTGGCCGTTATCGATATTTGAGAAATTTGAACTACACAATGAATAATTATTTCAAATATCAAAAAACACTCAATAAAGTGCACAGTATCAATGCCACTGTAGGTATGAGTTATGAGAAAGCCGATATTAACTCTTCGGATGTTCAGGGTGAGGGTTTTCCAAACGACTCATTTAAGAAACTGGCCAGTGCATCTAAAATAACAACCGGATCAAGTTCCGGTTCGGGCTATAGTTATGTATCCTATTTCGGCCGCTTAAATTACAAGTATAATGATACATACCTTGTATCTCTGAGTGCCCGTGAAGATGGCTCATCCCGTTTTGGTTTGAATAATCAGTACGGTTTCTTTCCGGCAGCATCTCTTGGATGGATTGTAACCAATGAGTCCTTTATGAAAAATTTCAAGACACTCAGCAATCTGAAATTAAGAGCCAGTTACGGACTGACCGGTAACTCTGATATCGGAAACTTTGATTCCAGGGGATTATATAACGGAACAAATTATGCCGGCTTATCCGGTATTGCTCCAACACAACTGGCAAGTCCCGATTTGAAATGGGAAACGACAGCTCAGTTAGACTTTGGTGTTGATTTCAGCCTGTTTAACGATCGCATAAGTGGTACCGTTGATTACTATGTTAAACATACTCATAACTTACTATTGAATGTGAATGTACCTCAGAGTACCGGTTTTTCACAGGTAATCAAAAATGTGGGTAAACTTAAAAATAATGGTTACGAAGTATCCATTAACACCCAGAATATCAAAGGTGAGTTAAGTTGGACTACCGGATTCAATATCTCTGGTAATAAGAATGTGATCACGAATCTTGGGGGTCAGGTCATAGGTAATATAAACAGGGCCATGGAAGGGCAACCGATTGGTGTCTTCTACATGGTCAAATATGCCGGTGTTGATCCTAAGAACGGGGATGCACTTTATTATCTGAAAGCCGGAAGTGATAAAACCACAAACAACTACAGTAAAGCGGAACGCCAGGTTGTCGGTAATCCGAATCCGAAATTTACCGGTGGTTTTTCAAATGATTTTCATTACAAGGGAATTGATCTGAGCATCTTATTCCAGTATGTATATGGAAACAAGATTTATAATGCTGCGGGTGTCTATCAATCGGTCAATGGTAACTACTATGATAACCAGACAGTCGACCAGATGAACAGATGGCAAAAACCGGGTGATATAACCAACGTACCACAAGCCCGTCTCTTTATGGGAAATGGTCGTCAGACATCATCGAGATGGATATCTGATGGTTCGTACATCCGGCTGAAAAATGTAACGCTTAGTTACAATCTGCCAAGAAGTATAACCAGTAAATGGAATGTAGACAGACTTCGGGTTTATTTAACAGGTATTAATCTACTGACATTTACAAAGTATAAGGGCTGGGATCCGGAAGTAAGTGAAAGCTATTACAGTAATCACATTTCCAATATTAATATTGGACGAAACTTCTATACACCGCCTCAGGCCAGAACTATTACGCTTGGATTAAATATTGGTTTCTGATGATCAATACCAACGACATTAAAGGTTATCACAAAAGAGTATTTATTATGAAATTAATAAAAACAAAGATTTACATACCATTTACCTTCCTTCTGGTACTGTTTATGATTACCAGTTGTGGAAAGGACCTGGGTATAAATCCCCAACAGTCGATTGATGCCAGCATAGCCCTAAAAACGCCGGCCAATGTTAAAGATGCATTATATGGTGCTTATAGCGAGATACAACAAACAGGCGTTTTTGGAAGTGATTACGATATGTACAGCGCTCTGTTATCTTCTACCAATCAGATGTTTTTTTCCGGATCATACCAGGATTACCTGGACGTATACAATAAACGCCAGGTGGCTAATAATGCTTTTACCGGTGAAATGTGGGATACCGGCTATAATGCCATTAATATCTGTAACAATGTACTCAGCTCAATTTCAGTTCTGGATAAGGGCGATCAAAATACCATCCAGGGTGAAGCAGAGTTCATAAGGGGAGTTGTCCTTTTCGAACTCGTAAAATTTTATGGTCTGCCCTGGGATACAAGTACAAATGGTAAGGCAAACAGCGGTGTTCCGATTGTTTTAAAACCCACACTATCTATCACCAAGGATGCCAACGTAAAACGGGCCACAGTCACGCAGGATTACGCCCAGATCATTAAGGACCTGAAGGATGCTGAGTCGAAACTTCCAAAATCGAATTCCGATGGCCGGGCAACAACCTATGCGGCAAGTGCTTTTCTCTCAGAAGTATACCTGGAAAAAGATGATTATAGTAATGCACTGCAAGAAGCTAATAAAGTGATACAATCCGGTGCTTTTTCACTTGTTGCAAATTATGCAGATGAATTCAATAACTCATCCAATACATCGGAGGATATCTTTGATATACAGGAAAACTCGCAAAGTAATCCGGTTTCAGATAACTGGACTTTTTATGCCAGTCTTCCTGGTGTCGGACGCGGTGATATGGATATAGATTCCACGCATTTCATTACCATGTATCAAAATGGGGATGCTCGGAAAAATATCTATTATGTCGGAACCGGTTTAAAACCTGGTCGCTGGCGTTGCGGTAAATGGAAAGTGCGTTTTACAAATAAACCGATAATACGCCTGGCCGAAATGTACCTGACACGTGCCGAATGTAACTTCCGGTTAAGCTCCGGTGTTGGTGATACCCCGCTAAATGACATCAACAAAATCAGGGAACGAGCCACGTTACCTGATACGAATGCCGTATCACTGAGTTCGATTCTTAAACAACGGTATCTCGAACTGGCCTGGGAAGGTAAACGCCTGGATGATGTCAAGCGATTACATTTGAATGTCGGATCGTTATCGTGGAATGCAAATAAGCTAATCCTGCCAATCCCACAACGTGAAATGGATGTCAACTCGAATATGGTACAAAATCCGGGTTACGATTAATAAAATGTTGACAGTTACTAATCAGGCTTTCTCATTAACCGGAGAAAGCCTGATTACTTTTTTACTGAATCACTCATACTGAAATAGTATTTGTGATCGAAACCTCTCTTTCCCTGTGTAATACTATAAACCTGGTCAATAATTATTTATGATGTCATGACGAAAACAATTTCTACGATTATAATTTGTGCCTTTTTACTGTTGACTTGTCGAATCGATAAGCTTCAGGCACAAAGTAAAACATCTCCTAAAGATTTATGGACTCCCGAAGATGTTGTTAATGAAACCTATCCCACCAATTTTACTTTCTCACCCAATGGAAAGCTTGTTGTCTGGGTGAAACACCGGCCGTCATCAAAAAAAGACAAGTTTGTGACGGACTTGTATCTAACGCATCTTGATGTTAAGGATCATGGAACATACAAGACGGTACAGTTAACGCGGTCGGAAGATTCGGATCATGACCCGGTTTTTTCTCACGATGGAAAAACAATTTATTTCTTATCATCACGGGATAAGGGGAAAGATATCTGGGCAATGAGTGTGTATGGCGGCTCTCCTCATTCCGTATATAAAAATAATATCAGTATCTCTGATTTGAAACGCCTGGGTAATGACCGGTTGACGTATATTGCTAAAGAAGGCAAGAGCCTTTATACATTACATACAGAAAAACGCAAAGATAATACGATCGATATTGAGGATCCCAAACATTTTCAGCCTAAACGTGTTTTTGCATTCAATACCTCGACTAATAAAGTTAAGCGATTGACCGACAACCGTTATCCGGTCTATGAATATGCCGTTTCGAAGGATGGTAATTGGCTGGTAACCGGCCATATCATGAGTACGCATTACCAGGCGGATGCTCATCCAAAACCGACTTATTTTTTATGGGATCTTAAGAATGGTAGTAAGAAACAGATACTCGCGAATGATTTTCAATTTCCCGGTGATTTCTCGTTTACCGATGATAGCAATGGCTTCTACTTCACGAGCGTAAAATCCTCTGATCCGCAATGGAACGGTGCCGGTATCTCACTTCTATATTATTTCAATTTATCAGATATGAAACCGGTTAAAGTAGATCTTCATCATTCGTGGGGATTAGATGGAAGTATTACCGTTTCCGGCAATGACGTGATGCTTCTACTGTCAAATGGAGCAA
>Ga0102944_1001467_pt1 | contig 15517 bp, 12 predicted proteins | sample SalPonD_shore_MG_FD_78172 | JGI IMG/M metagenome (GOLD analysis project Ga0102944, IMG submission 78172) | Salt pond soil microbial communities from South San Francisco under conditions of wetland restoration - Salt Pond MetaG... | ecosystem: Environmental > Aquatic > Marine > Intertidal zone >...
GACTCCCAATATAAAGTGGTAATTGTGAATTCTATTATTTTCCTGTGGAGGTTATACGTCTATATCCCACTCATCTTAGAGTTTTCATACATTCTTCAGTTCAAAGATCGCAGGCTCGAATATTGAAAATCGCCCCGAAATAAGGGATCCGGTTTCAGTTAAAATAGTGAGGAACATCTGCCTGGTGGCAACCATCGAATTAGCAGGGAAGTAAGATTGGTCACCACCGGAAATTTGAGGTTGTTAAAATGAAGTGTAGAGGGTTTCGATTTTTTTGTATCCTTTTTTATGTTATTCCTTTCATGATCCTAACATGCCAGCCTGAAAAAACCCAAGAAGAACAAATGAGTGTCTCCGAACGACAGCGGCGATCACTCCGGCCGGAAGCGGTTCAATATCTGTTTAAGGCCCAACAGGTTTTCCAGCAAGGCGCTTACCAATGGGCCCTGGCGTTAACCGATAGTGTGGAACGATACAACCCGGTCCTGACCGATCTCCATTTCCTTCGGGGTCGGATCTACACAGCGTTAAATTTTATGGAAAATGCGATTGATTCCTACCAGAAGGTCGTTGACATCGATTCCACCTATACAGGGGCCTGGTACAATCTTGGTAATATCTATTTCCGTCAGGGGAAAACGAAACAAGCAATTAAAATGTATCACAGAGAGCAATCCGTCACTCCGGCTTCCCGAAATCTCCTTCAGCTGGGAAGAGCTTATAACAGCCTGGGGGTGACTGATAGTGCAAAAATGGCGTATGAACAGGCCATCGCCATGGATGATTCAAATGCCAGTGCCTATATGTGGCTTGGTCAACTATATGAGGATCAGGGAGAATTGGAGAAAGCACTACAATATTCACGGAAAGGCCTTGCGTTGCATCCCAACCGACTCAGTTATCAATTCATTGTTGCCTCTCAATTGGTGCAGGCTAACAGACCTGAAGAAGCAGTTCCGTATCTGACATCCGTAGCGGAGAATCAACCCTGGAATTATGGCGCACACTATAATCTTGGTATGGCCTACGCCAGGATTGGCAAGGAAGAACAAGCCAAAATATATTTAGATCAGGCTGATAGCCTGCAGAAAGTTAGCAGTGAAATCCAGGAGTTGGAAATTAGATCAGACAGAGAGCCGGAGAATTTTCAAATATGGCTGGATCTTGCCCAAAAGCTGGAAGACTCCGGTCGGTTAGAGGAGGCGCTCCAGGCTTATCATAATGCCGAGTTTCTCCAGCCGGGGAATCTCCCACTGCAAAACAATATCGCTATCCTGATAACTGCCATGGGAGACACCTCCCGGGCGATTGCCCGGTATAAGGCGATTATTCGGAGAAACCCGAACATCCCGGATGTCTGGTTCAATCTGGGGGTGGTGTATGCGAATATTGGCAGCACTGCACAGGCGAAGCAGGCTTGGGAAAAGACCCTGGAATTGAACCCGGATCATCAAATAGCACAGAATTATCTCTCACGTTTGAATTCACAGTAATAATGAGATCGCATCTCTTCTGAATACTGGAGTCTATTTCTGAACGGAATACATGATAATGCTCGAATTGATCGGCGTGAAGAGGCTGTGTGAGAACAAGAGGTCGAGTTGAGTACATGTCATCCCGAGCAGAGTCCCGTTGTATGGGACGGAGTCGAAGGATCTCCTGGTAAACGCTCATGTGTGAATTGCAGCCCTCCTTACCAACCACCAAGCTCTGCAACAGCTTCCAAGTAATATTTCTGATGTTCTCTCTCTTCAATACTTTTTATATTACGAACTCCGGTCTTTGGTAAACCATTTGACAGGAGCATACTGTGCGAAAATTATCTTACCTGAGAGTAATAAGTTTTTTGTTTCTGGGTATACTGGGAACTCTCCTCATGAACTGCCGGTCTCAGGACTCACTGGAGAAAGTCCTGATAATCCAGGATGAACTTCTCCATATAGAGGCCCTGGCACCCTATTTACAGCAAGAGGGAACCCTGAATGTGACGGTGATCGATCAGGCCGCCTTGCCGAATGATTTCGCGATCTATAAAGCGATATTATTGTTTATCCACGGTGAATTAGAGCGGCAAACCGAAACGCGGGTAATACAGTATACCAGAAACGGAGGTCGGTTGATTGTGTTACACCACTCCATTAGCAGCGGCAAGGCGGAGAACCCGCATTATTTCGATTTCCTCGGCATTCATTTGAGCGATCCCGAGAACTCCAGCGGACCCGTCCAGCCCGGAGGTGGTTACGGCTGGAGGCATCAGGAAGCGAATGGGGAAGGCGTGACTCTGACGCTCACGAACCTGAGTGCGGATCATTATATTACTAATCACAACGTCCGGTGGCCGGATACAGTGCAGTATCAACCCTCGGATTTTCCGAGTGTCGAGAGAGAATATCCGGCAATCCACCTCCCGAATTCGGAAGTGTATCTGAATCATAAGTTTACGGATGGACGACAGAAAGTCGTGCTCATGGGCCTGAAATATTATGATGACCGGATCGACCATCTGTTTATGCAGGATCGGGCAGGCTGGATTAAACCACAGGGGGAGGGCGAAGTCGTCTATCTCATTCCCGGGCAGTCTGTGGAGGATTATCAAAATCCGAACATTGCACAGATGGTCCTGAATGCTATTCAGTGGCAGCAGGAGTGAGGTCTCCTGAGATTTTCTCCGCTCCACCCCAATAAAGCACCCGGCTCCTGGAAATATGAATTCCTTCCTGCCTCGCGTTCACCGGCCAGTCCGGCTCTGATTGGGATTCGAGGAATGGTTCCGGATCGGGAACAGACCGGCAAGTCGCCGATGCCATATTAGTTTAACCCGGAGCATCGATCTGAGGTGATTACCTGACGGACAATGCTCGTTACGCAGGATTCATCGTATACAACCATCCTTCCGCTTCTTCAATATGAGGTACTGCAGGTCTCCCATCGAATTCCGCCGCCGGATGTATAGATTCTGTTAGGATAAAATGTTATTCCCTCACTGCAAGATGTAATTCGGCCATTGTAAGATGCCATTGTGACAGGGCAAGATCCCATTCAGCCAATGTAAGATCGCATTCTGTGATTGTAAGATCACATTCGGCTTATGTAAGATGACATTCTGTGATTGTAAGATCACATTCGGCCGGTGTAAGATCGTATTCTGTGATCGGAAGATCACATTTGATCAGTTTAAGATGGCATTCTGTGATTGGAAGATCACATTCGGCCAGTGTAAAGTGCTATTCAGCCATTGTAAGATGCCATTATGGCAGGATAAGATACTGTTCAATTCGTGTAAAACGCTAAGAAGTGGGGTCCGGATTGATTCACGGCGTTGGAATAATACTATGATGCGATGCACGTTCCGGATAGTACATTTTTTATGGCTATGAACTCACCTCAGGGTAGGAGACGCATATTCCTTCAGGTGCATTTCACTCGTTGTGTGCGTTGTGGTTTACCCCAGGCGCGTCTCCTGCCCACGGGGGCGCAACCACGCCGAAGGAGCCACGAAAAGATCCCTCAGCCCAAAAGACGGGGTTCGGGATGCCATCTTCGGTGTATTGATCTGAAATGAAACCTGCAGACCCGCCCCGGATGGCCTTGGCGCCTGCCTGATCAGGCACCACACAGCCCGGCAATGCACCGATCCCGCGGCATCCATTCCCGAACATCAACCTTTGTCATCCCGAGCCCTGCTTTCCAAGGACGAGGGATCTCTTTCAGGAATCCAGGGGTACGATTACGTGACTCCCCGGGGTGACCTGCACATCGGGTTCACCCCCGGATCTTGTAAGCACTTGTAAGCACTTGTAAGCACTTGTGAGCACTTGTGAGCACTTGCAAGCACTTGTAAGAACTTGCCAGCACTTGTTTCCGACTATTCACTTGAATTTGTTCTCCGAAGATTGCATAATAATGATGCCGGAAATACTGAATATATACGGTCCTTAAATTCGTTTGAATATCGCATAAATAAATCGAGATCGAATGCCCCGTATCCCATATGATCGAATGTACAACGAATTTTCCCGGGTTCTGCTGAAATATGGGTGCACCGAGGATCGCGCGGACTTGTGTGCTCGCCTGTTTGCGGAAACCAGTCGGGATGGGGTGTATTCCCATGGTTTAAACCGGTTTCCCGCTTTCATACAAGGTATTAAAGACGGGTACATTGACATCCATGCCGGACCGGCCCGTTTTGGAAATTCGGGGATTATGGAACGGTGGGACGGGAACCTGGGGCCCGGAAATCTGAATGCCTGGTATTCCATGGAACGAGCGGTTGAGCTGGCCAAAACCCATGGATTAGGCGGTGTGGCTCTGCGGAATACCAATCACTGGATGCGCGGCGGCAGTTACGGTTGGCAGGCTGCCGAGGCGGGCGTGATCGGATTGTGCTGGACCAATACGATTCCCAACTTGCCTCCCTGGGGAGGAAAAGACGCCCGGTTGGGGAATAACCCGTTTGTCATCGGGATTCCCAGGGCTGAAGGGCATGTTGTCATCGATATGGCTATGTCCCAGTTTTCCTATGGGAAGCTGGAGTCGTACCGCCTGAACGAAAAGCAGCTTCCCGTGGCTGGAGGCTACGACCGCCAGGGGGAGTTCACTAAAGATCCTGCCGCAATCGAACAGACCGGAAGGGTGCTGCCAATTGGATATTGGAAGGGTTCCGGGTTGGCGCTGGTGCTCGATATGGTGGTATCTCTTCTTTCCGAGGGCGATGCCTCGTATCAGATCGGTGAGAAGGGAGAAGAATACGGGATCAGTCAGATATTCCTGGCGCTGGCGTTACCCGATGCGGAAGGGGGGAACAAACAGGTGAACGCAATCCTAAATTTCTTGAAACAGGCAGAGATTGCATCAGCCGAAGATGAGGTATTTTACCCCGGCGAGCAAACCCTGCGACGCAGAGCAGAAAATCTGGAAAAAGGAATTCCGGCGGACTCCGAATACTGGGATCAGGTACTCGCTTTATAGAATGATTGATCCAAACGAAGAACTGAATGTATACCGAAATTACGGGAGTTGAAAGGAGACAGGAGCACGTATGAGCGAGCTGCTTGACAGAAGGACCTTTTTGAAGAAGGCTGCGGCTCTCGGGGTTGGGGTAAGTGCGTTGGGCGGATTGCATCCATTGCAGGGGAAAGCGCAGGCCAATAGCAGGTTGGTTGTGTGTGTCATGGGACTGAACGGGCGAGGCGGAGTGCTGGCGGAGAGTTTCGCCAGGAATCCGGGATCGGTGGTTGGGTATGTGTGTGATGTTGATTCCAAAGTAGTGGAGCAGCGAGTGGCACAGGTTGCGGAGATTCAAAACCGGACGCCGGAAGGGATTACCGATTTCCGGCGTGCCCTGGACGCTGATGCCGTGGACGCCCTGGTGATCGCGGCGCCGGATCACTGGCATACACCGGCTGCCATTATGGCCCTGAAAGCCGGGAAGCATGTGTATGTGGAGAAACCGTGTGGCCATAATCCCAGAGAAGGGGAGTTGCTGATTGCTGCACAGAAGAAATTTAAGAAAGTCGTGCAGATGGGGAACCAGCAGCGATCCGCACTGAAATCAATCCAGGCGATGAATGACGTCAGAGAAGGGATCATCGGGCGACCGTATTATGCGCGTGCCTGGTACGCCAATAACCGTGATACCATCGGACACGGCAAAGTGGCCCAGGTTCCGGAATGGCTGGATTGGGATCTCTGGCAGGGCCCTGCTCCCCGCATTAAATATCGCGACAACCTGGTTCACTATAACTGGCACTGGTTCTGGCGTTGGGGAACCGGCGAATCCTGCAATAATGGCACCCACGAAATTGATGTCGCCCGATGGGCGCTGGATGTGGATTATCCTGTCAGGGTGCATTCGGCCGGCGGGCGTTATCAATTCGATGATGATTGGGAATTCTTCGATACCCAGGTGGTGACGTATGATTTCGAAGGTGACAAAACTATCGCCTGGGAAGGTCGCAGCTGTAATAATCGTCCCATTGAAGGCCGGGGCCGGGGCACGAGTATTCATGGTACCGAGGGGACGCTGGTTGTGGATCGGGATGGCTATGTTGTCTATGATATGGATAATAACGAAGTGAAGAACGTGACCGGTGAGAGTATGAGCGCGGCCATGGACACCAGGGGCGGCGGTGATCTCACGGATATGCATATCGATAATTTCCTGGAATCGGTCCGGGAGAATGTGGAGCCCCACTCGCCAATCGAAGAAGGGCATAAGAGTGTGTTGTTGTGTCACCTGGCGAATATTTCGCAGGCGCTCCAGCGGCAGCTGGAAATTGATCCCCACACCGGTCGAATCCGCGACGATGACGAGGCGATGAAAATGTGGAGTCGTGAATACGAAATCGGCTGGATGCCGACCCTATGATATATCATCGAGATGGAGAGACAGGCGATTTGCGCTGTCAGGTTCCCCTGAGAATTGATACGGTGAAGTCGCCTGTCTTGCAAGAAAATGAATAAGGTATCGGAGGACGTAGTGAGTAGATCGAATTCTATGGGAGTTGGTATTGCAGGAGCAGGATCTGTGGCAGATATCCATGCGGAAGCGCTCCATCAACTGGAGAGCACGAAACTAGTGGCAGTCTACAGCAGGAATGCGGAGAATGCGAAGCGGCTGGCATCAAAATTTGGAGCAGAGTTTACAACGGACTGGGATGAATTCCTGGCCAATCCGGAGATCAAACTGGTGTCGGTGTGCACCCCCAGCGGGGCCCATCTGGAATACGGAGCTCCGGCGGCAGCGGCGGGGAAACACGTGGTGGTCGAGAAACCGATTGAGGTGACTCTGGAGAAGGCCCGGGAATTAATCGATACCTGCCTGCACTATAAAGTCCATCTGTCCGTAATTTTCCAGAATCGGTTTATCCCGGATGTACAGCAAATGAAACGGGTGATCAGTGAAGGCGGGATTGGAAAAATTCATCTGGCCGATGCCTATATCAAATGGTTCCGGGATCAGGAGTACTATGATACCGGCGGCTGGCGGGGGAGCCTGGCGCTGGACGGAGGTGGAGCCCTCATCAATCAGTCTGTCCATACCATTGATCTGTTGCAGTGGATGGTGGGTGAGGTGGAAGAAATCTACGGATACACCGGGACGTTCACTCATGAACGGATAGAAGGGGAGGACACCGGGATTGCGCTCCTGCGATTTCACAACGGGAGTATCGGGGTGATCGAAGGCGCCACGTCTGTGTTTCCAGCCCAGGAGCGCAGGCTCGAAATCCACGGGGACCAGGGAACCGCCGTGCTGCAAGGCAACAAGTTCACTCTGTTAACCGGAAAGCCCGCAGATCAGGAGGAGCAGAAGGAAGAAGAGGGGGTTGGCGCGGCGAGTCCTTTCGCGGGATTTTCGGTGGAACCGCACAAAAATCAGTTCGCTGATATTGTAGAAGCTATTCAATCAGGCGGGGATTCTTCCGTCTCCGGTGAGGAAGCGTTGAAATCCCTTGGGATTGTGCTGGGTATTTACGAATCCTCATCTACACATAAACCGGTTCAGTTACAGGAGTTCATGTACCAGAAAATTCGGTAATCACTGCTGAGTAATGTGGAGCCGGCGAAATGATCTCCCATGAGATGTGGTTGGGTGTTTACAGATCACCTTACCGCAAGCGAGCCGGTCCGTATTGGTTCAGCGAACCGGACAATAGATTCCTTTTTCATCTATATGAAATCAACACCTTTTGGAAATACTGTCAGTAATCATGTGTGCGTAGAGGCAGAGGAGTGGTATGGCGTGTGAACAGCTTATGCCTGTGGATCAGGCTGTAACCCTTATAAATCCTGGCGATACAGTGGTGATCACCGGATCCGGTGGCGGGGTCATGGATGCGGATTTTACCTATCAGGCTTTGGAGGCGAGATTTCTGGAGACGGGACAACCTTCGGATCTCACCCTGGTTCATGTGACCGGCATCGGTGACGGGAAGGGGACAGGTGTCACCCGGCTTGCGCATGAAGGATTGGTGAAGCGGGTGATCGGAGGCCATTGGGGTTGGTCAACCCAGATGATTCAGCTGGCGCTGGACGATAAAATCGAAGCATACAATTTGCCCCAGGGGATTCTCTCTCTGTTAACCAGAGAAATTGCCGCCGGGCGGGCAGGAGTCCTTACGAAGCTGGGAATGCAGACCTTTATCGATCCGCGGCTGGAAGGAGGAAAGCTCAACAAAAAGACCACCGAGGATTTGGTGGAACTGGTCACGCTAAAGGGGGAGGATCTGCTCTTTTACAAATCGTTCCCGGTCGATGTGGCCATTATCCGCGGCACCACGGCCGACGAGGATGGCAATATCGGGGTTGAACAGGAACCTGTGGATCTCGATATACTTTCTTCGGCCCAGGCCGCTTATAATAGTGGTGGAGCGGTGATTGCCCAGGTGAAGCGGCTGGCCCGCCGGCAAACCCTGCATCCCAGAATGGTGAAGGTCCCCGGATTCATGGTGGACGCCGTCGTGGCACATCCGGAACAATGGCAGACCGTCGAGGGCGAATACAACCCGGCGTTCTCCGGGGAAATACGTATTCCCATGGAGGAAATCCGGCCGCTGGAATTCGATATCCGCAAAATCGTAGCCCGCCGTGCTGCCCGGGAACTGAAGCCGGATGCCGTGGTCAACCTGGGATTCGGAATCGCTGACGGGGTGGCAAATATCGCGGCAGAGGAAAATCTGATTGAGCAGATTGTGTTCACTATTGAGCAGGGGATCATCGGTGGGATACCGGCGAAAGGTGTCATTTTCGGCGCCGGTTATAATCCGGACCTGATAATCAATGCTCCCAGCCAGTTTGATTTTTATCACGGCGGCGGGCTGGATCTCACCTTCCTGGGCTTAGCGCAGGCCGATCAGTACGGAAATGTGAACGTCAGTAAATTCGGTAACCAGCTTCCGGGATGTGGCGGGTTTATTGATATTTCCCAGAATGCCAAAGAAGTGGTTTTTTGTGCCACCTTCACAGCCGGGGGATTGGATATCGATATCCGAGATGGTCGGCTCCGCATTCTCCGGGAGGGAAAGATAAAGAAATTTGTCAGCGAAGTTGAGCAAATCACGTTCAGCGGCGAGTATGCACAAGCCCGGAAACAGCGGGCACTCTATGTCACAGAACGGGCAGTATTCCGTCTGCAGCCGGAGGGGATGGAGCTGATTGAGATCGCGCCGGGCGTCGACCTAAAAGACGACGTTCTGGCGCACATGGATTTTCGTCCCAGAATCGCGGATCCGTTGCCGAGAATGGACCCGAGGATTTTTCAACCTGAAAAGATGCAGTTATCTCTGGAATGAGGTGACCTATGAGTGAACACGAAACGGTGATTGTCCGGGAATCACCGGCAAAGTATATTACCACGCTCAGAATCAACCGGCCGGATGCACAGAATGCCTTCAATTTCGAGTTGTTGGACTCGCTGGAAACCCACCTGTTGGATCTGCAATCTTCAAACATCCGGGCGCTGATTCTCACAGGAACCGGCGGGGTTTTCTGTTCCGGAGCGGATCTCAAGTTAATTGCTGATTTCTCGCCGGCCGAAGCCAGGGCATTTTCTCTGCGGGGCCATGAGGTGTTGCAGCTCATCGAACGATTTCCGGCGCCGGTGATCGCCGCTGTGAATGGGTATGCGCTGGGCGGGGGATGTGAGCTGGCCTGTGCGTGTGACCTGCGGTATACAGGTGAATCGGCGAAATGGGGGCAGCCTGAAGCGAAAGTCGGTATGATTACAGGCTGGGGCGGAACATTCCGGCTTCCCCGTATTATCGGAGTGGCCCGAGCGAAAGAGTTAATCTTCACTGCAAAGATGATTGATGCCCGGGTAGCCAGGGAAATAGGCCTGGTCAACGAGGTTTTCCCGGATGAGGAATTGCGAAACAAGACAGAAGAGATCGCCGGGAAAATTGCCCGGAATGCCCCGATTGCTAATCAGCTCAGCAAGCGTATGCTGAATCGCTACTGGGGTGACACCGAGGCGCTGCGAACCGAAGAAAGCCTGGCGTTATCCTTCTGCGTGACGACGGAGGATCAATCAGAAGGAGTCAATGCCTTCCTGGAGAAGCGGTCTCCGGAGTTTCGGAATCACTAATCCGGGAGCCGGAGTGGAAGAGGAATTTGGAGAGAAACGGTTATAAGAAACCACGAATTATCCCGGAGGGAGGCCTTTGGCCCACAAATTATCAGGAATGATTACATAAATAAATACGGCTCTTAAATTAGCTCAGGAAAGCAATAGTTTCGATGCTCAATCTGCATCGTAGAGCCGTTTCCCCGATTGGATCGGGAGCTTCGACATGAAACGGCTGTACAAAACATGAAGGGTGGCGCAACGCACGGAAAGCACTCCTTTCGGCTTCTTTGCCTTTAATATTCCTGAACAGATGTAATAGTCATATAAATAAACGAATAACGTAGGACATCTTCTTAAGAATTTAACCCAGAACCTGATGATATTAACTCCGGAGAATTACATTATCCTCCTTGAACCGAACTCTGCTACACATGCAGCGAAATGAGATGATATGAAGCGAGTTGCGCTTATCACAGGTGGCAGGCGCGGTATAGGATATGGAGTCGCGCAGGCACTTGCGGAAGCCGGTGTGAACCTGGTAATAAATGATATAGCTCCCGAAGCCGAAGTCCGTGGGTCGATCGAACAACTGGCCGGCGAGGGTGTGGACGTGCTGTACTCACGGGCGGACATCTCCAGCTCCGCGGATCGGGATCGGCTGCTCAGCGAGGCGTTTACGAAATTCGATACCATTCACATTCTGGTGAACAATGCCGGGGTGGCCCCGGAGGAACGCATGGATATTCTTTCCGCTACAGAACGCAGTTTCGAGCGGGTCATGCGTATCAATTTGCAGGGCCCGTATTTTCTGACCCAGTCGATTGCTAATCATATGATTCGCCAGAAGGGTAACTCTTCGGAAGAGTTTTTCTGTATTGTAAATATAGCGTCCAGCAATTCGCAGGCGGCTTCCATTGATCGTGGAGAATACTGCATCTCGAAGGCAGGAGTGAGTATGGCATCCAAATTATGGGCTGCCCGGCTGGGCGAGTATGACATTCCGGTGTATGAAATTCGTCCGGGGATCATTAAAACGGATATGACCAGCGGGGTCACTCAAAAGTACGACCGGATGATCGAGGAGGGTCTGCTTCTTCAGCCCAGATGGGGATTGCCCGGGGATGTCGGACGAGTGGTTCGCTCCCTGGCGCGGGGAGAATTTGTCTATTCCACCGGCCAGGTTTTTTACATCGATGGCGGGCAGCTTATTCAAAGGTTATAGCGGTGCAGTATGAGTCGGCGAACTGCAGCCTGTGTCCAAAAAAGATTGGGTTCAGGAAATTGGAGAACGCAGTGTTTGATCCCGTGATTCATTGTTAATTTAATGAATAGTGGCGGATTAGCTATGTTTGTCAGAAAATAATAGGATGTATTTTATGGTCTCTCGAATTTCTCAGAGATTATATAAATAATAAACAAATCTTTACTCTTTTTTGCGCAATCTCTATTTTATGCACTAATAAAAATTCCAAAAAGTAGTACTAAGCAGAAGGTGCAATTTTAGAGCAAACGCACATGTAAGGTTGATGCTGCTATTGAAGTACCAGCTGGATACAACGTGAGCAACTTATTTGTAAGGAGATGCACATGGGATTTCTGGATGAAAATTACTTATTAGAATCCGAAGCCGCCCGGGAGCTCTATTCGCTGGTGAAGGATCTGCCCATTCTGGATGCCCACAATCATGCCGACATCCAGGAGATCGTGAAGAACCAGCCCTGGTCTGATATCTGGATCGTTGAGGGGGCTACGGATCATTACGTGTGGGAAGTGTTGCGGAAGCGAGGTATCCCGGAAGAGAAAATCACCGGCACTGCCAGTAACAAAGAAAAATGGGATGCTATGGCTTCAGTGTTTCCGGAACTGATCGGAAATCCCACCTATGAATGGATTCATCTCGATTTGCGCAGACGCTTTGGCATTCAGGACCCTATTTCCTCGGAGACCGCTGATACAATCTGGGAGCAAACCCGGGATCAGCTGAACAAGCCGGAGAGGCGTCCGCAATCGGTGCTGAAGGATATGAAAGTTGAGATTATGTGTACCACCGATAATCCCACTGTGCAGCTCCCCTATCACGAACAGGCCAGGACGGAAGTGAAAAACACCAAAATATTTCCCACCTGGCGACCGGATAAATTGATGAACGTGGACAAGGATTCGTGGAGAGAAACCGTTGAGAACCTGGGAGAAGATACCAATACTGGGGTATCCACATTATCCGGCGTGCTGGCGGCATTACAGAAAACTCATGACTATTTTGAAGAGATAGGTTGTGTTGCCAGCGATCATGGCCTCCGGCAGCCATATGCTCACTATGTTCCCACCGGACGTGCTGAACAACTGCATAAGAAGGCCTTTAAAGGGAAAGATCTCACCGAAGAAGAGATTCGGGATTATAAAGCATTTATGTTGGTACAGTTCGCAAAAATGAACCAGCAAACCGACTGGGTCACCCAATTACACATCGGACCGGTGAGAGACTACCGGGACGTGTTAGCTGAATCTCTCGGCCCGGATACGGGCGGGGATATTTCAACCCAGAATATCGAGTACGTGAATAATCTGCGTTATTTTTTCAACGAGTTTGACGAACAACTCAAAATTATACTGTATTGTGTAGATCCATCTCATCTCCCGACTCTGGTCACTCTGGCCCGGGCATTTCCGAACGTCAGTCTCGGGGCACCCTGGTGGTGGAATGACAGCCCGTACGGAATGGAGACACAGCTGAAATATATTGCCACGGTCGATCTGCTGAGTAATCATGCAGGCATGGTGACGGATTCCAGAAAGTTGATGTCGTTCGATTCCAGGACGGAGATGTTCCGGCGCACACTCTGCAATGTGGTGGGAGAGATGGTAGAGAAGGGACAAACCCCGGAAGGGCCGGCCGGTGACCTGGTGGTGTCGCTTTCGTATGATCGTCCCAGGAAATTATTCTTCGAATAACACCGGTATCGGGGATTGATGCATTCGATAATAATGAATTCACAGATAGAGTGCAATGGTGACGTTTCACTATTATCCCGAACCCTCCGGAATTGAGTATGCTACCAAACACTCCTAAAAGGATTGTCAGAATGAAAAAGTCTTATTCCATTTTGAAGTTGACATTACTCTTGCTAATCGCAGGAATGTTGATAGGATGTGGATCTGATGAAGACACTCTTGTCATTAAATTAGGCCATGGACTGGCGCCTTCTCATCCTGTCCATAAAGCCATGGAGTTTATGGCGCAGCGGGTAGACGAGAAGTCTGACGGGACGATACGCCTCGATATCTATCCCAGCGAACAGCTTGGTTCAGAAAGAGAGTGCCTGGAATTATTACAAATCGGTACTCTGGGGATGACAAAAACATCTACGAGTCCGTTAGAATCTTTTGCTCCCGTGTTCAAAGTCTTTGGTCTCCCTTACCTGTTTCGCAATGATGAGCACCGGTTTCAGGTGCTGGAAGGAGAGATTGGCGAAGAATTGCTGAGAGCGCCACTCGATGATGAGCTGCTGGGATTGTGCTACTACGATGCCGGCAGCCGTAGTTTTTATACCGTTAACCGGCCTGTCCGGACTCCGGAGGATCTTAAAGGTTTGAAGATCCGAACACAAGAGAGCACCACAGCAATGCAGATGGTTCAGGCCCTCGGCGGGTCCCCGACTCCGATTGCGTGGGGCGAGCTCTACTCAGCGCTCCAACAGGGGATCGTGGATGGTGCCGAGAATAATCCCCCCAGTTTTCATCTGTCTCATCATTATGAGGTGTGTAGTTACTATAGTCTGGATGAGCATACGGCAGTACCGGACATATTGCTTATCAGCAGGCATCTCTGGGAAGAACTCACCACCGGCCAGCGGCGCATTATCAAGGAAGCTGCCGCGGAGTCGGCGGAACGTCAAAAGGAACTCTGGGCCGAGGCAACCGATGATGCGATGGCAATAGTACAAGAAGCCGGAATTGAGATCATCCGTCCGGACAAGGGCCCGTTTCGCGAGAAAGTTGCCGGATTGTATGATCAGTACAGAGAACAGTTCCCGGACATATATGAAATTGCTCAAAGAATCAGAGAAGTGGAATAATTATGAAGAGACTCATTTCAGTTGTCGATAGTTTTCTCAAATGGTTTGTGATTGTGGTGATGGCGGCCAATGTGATCAATGTGCTCTGGCAGGTATTTACTCGATTTGTATTAGGAAATCCCAGCTCGTGGACAGAGGAGCTGGCGCGATACTTGCTAATCTGGGTGGCACTCCTGGGTGCAGCATATACCCACCGGATAAAAGGGCACATTGCAATCGATGTGATCGCCAATAAATTCACCGGCAATGCCCGGCTGTATTCCCGTATGTTCATACAGTTCTGTGTCTTTCTGTTTGCGCTGATTGTCATGTTACTCGGTGGGACGGCCCTGGTAAATCTCACCCTCTCGCTGGGACAGGTATCGGCCGCTCTCCAGGTGAAGATGGGGTATGTTTATAGTGTGATCCCCATCAGCGGCTTACTGATCATGTTTTACTCGGGACTCTATTTTATCGATAATATGCGCGAACTGTTCTGGGACAAAGAGCCGATTATGGGTGAGATTAAAGAATTAATCACAAGCGCAGATTAGACAGGGGATATCATGATTCTGACCGATGTATTAGTTCTGGTGATTGTTTTTGGCGTTCTCCTCCTGCTCGGGGTGCCGATTTCTTTCAGCATTGGGCTCTCCACTCTGACCACTATGGTTCTGAGCATCGATATTATGCCGGCTTTCACGACCATGTCCCAGCAGATGGCTACCGGTTTGGACACTTTTGCCCTTCTGGCCATTCCATTCTTTATCCTGGCCGGACAGATCATGAATCACGGCGGCATTGCCCGGAGGCTCATTGCGTTTGCAGAAGTGCTGGTGGGTGGTCTGCGGGGCGGTCTGTCGTATGTGATAGTTGTGGCTTGTATGTTGTTTGGTGCGATTTCCGGGTCGGCAGTAGCGGCGACAGCGGCTATCGGTGGCTTTATGATTCCACTGATGGTAAAAGTCGGTTATGATCGGAATTTCAGTTCTGCGATCAACATCACTGCCTCAACGACGGGATTGGTAATCCCTCCCAGTAATATCCTGATTGTTTATGCATTCGCCAGCGGCGGGACGTCTGTCGCTGCCCTGTTCCTGGCGGGGTATCTTCCGGGAATTTTAGTGGGGCTGGGTATGATCGCGGTGGCGGGTATTTTTGCCATCAGGCATGATTATCCGGCGGCGGATAAGGTTTCCCTCAAGCAGATGGGGCTCCGGTTCCTGGATGCGATCCCGAGCATTTTCATGATTGTTGTTGTCATCGGTGGGATTGTTGCCGGGTATTTTACTGCCACCGAAGCCTCGGCGATTGCCGTGGCTTATGCCTTCCTGCTTGCCGTGATCTTCTATCGGGAAGTGCAGTGGAGAGATTTGCCAAGAATTTTGCTGGATGCCTC
>Ga0102944_1001468_pt1 | contig 15509 bp, 10 predicted proteins | sample SalPonD_shore_MG_FD_78172 | JGI IMG/M metagenome (GOLD analysis project Ga0102944, IMG submission 78172) | Salt pond soil microbial communities from South San Francisco under conditions of wetland restoration - Salt Pond MetaG... | ecosystem: Environmental > Aquatic > Marine > Intertidal zone >...
AAAAATGTACATTTTTTTTTCAAATTCTCAATTAGGGTGACCTTAACACTTAAATCTGTTTCTAAATCTTGAATGGTCATATTATTTGCTTCAACTTGATGTTGAAATCTCTTAAGCTCCTCTTCTTTTAAAGATAAAACCTTTGACTTTTGTTTAAATTCTTTTTCCATTTCATCAAATTTTTTTACAAGTTTTTCTAAAGCTGAGATTTTTTCGCTTAGCCGTTTCTCCAAACCATTAATCTTTGATCTTAGATCCAATAGAAATCTCCCTTCAATTTTTTGATTTTTTCCGGGATTTTGCTCGCACGATTCCCAATCTATATAAATTCCATGTCACCTATTTATTGGATTCATAAAAATTGAATTCAATTAAGGGTTAAGTAGTTATTTATATTTAAAAATCTAAGTGAAATTCAAAAAAGCGTTTATTAATCTAGGGAGGTGTTTGAATAATTCCATCATTCATTTGACTTTCGTAAAATTATTAATCAATATTTCTTTTCAGAAATTTTACATAATTATTATTTTCCAGGTACTTCAAAACATGTTCCTTTCACATTTTCATGAATGAGTGCTTTTTCTATATTATCTTCTTTTAAGCCATTTACTAATTGAACAGGAATACCCAAGTTTAATATTTTCTTAATATTGTTTAATTTGATTGTGATTCCACCAGTAATATCTATTTTTTTTCCTAAATTGGCAAGATTTAAGGTGTTAATTTGTTCATACTCAATTCGTTCTGCTAAAGTTATTTCGCCTGTTTCAGGGATTTCTATATACAGTCCATCCTCTTCCATTGCAAAAATCACTTTTGATAATTGAAGATTGCCTAAACTTTCACACAATTTTAAAATAATAGTATCCCCGGAAATTATTGAAAAATCTCCATTCCGATTAAGAAGAATGTCTCCATATAATATTGGAATAATTCCAAGATCAAGGAGTAATTTAATAATATCAGCATTCAATTCAATGCCTTTTACAAGGTCTTGTATAAAAATACAAGAAGTTTGTATTGACATAGCCGGAATTTCTTTTTTTATAAATTCGTCGACGACATATTTATTTAATTCTGTCATAACACTGTGAGTTTTAGCGAGACCATAAATTTGGTTTTCAATAGATAAGTTTTTTCCAGAGTTGATATCATATTTTTTGGCAGTAGGGTGACCAAAAGCTCCTCCTCCATGAATTATGATTATTTTTTTCCCACTTGCGATGATTTCAGAAACAACATTCCTTAATGTCTTTTTACGTAAAGAAAACGGTTCATTCTTATTTGTTATTAAACTTCCTCCCATTTTTAAAATATAAATAGATTCATTCTTCATATTCATTTATTCTCACACCATTGGTATCACTTTTAGCCAGGAAACTCTCATAACCCTTTTCCTTTAATTTTAAAGAAATTCCTTCTAAAATTTCTTTCTCACCTATAGAAATCACACATCCTCCTAAACCCGCTCCTGTTAATTTAGAGCCAAATGCTCCATTCTCAGTAGCAGTTTGAACAATTTCATTAATCTCCCTATTAGAAATCTTAAGTCCTACTAAATATTTTTGATTTTGATTCATTAATTCACCGATTTTTCTAGTATTTCCCCTCATAAGTTCTTTTTCGGCTTGATTTGCAAGTTCTCCGATATTTCCAAAAATTTTTTCAATTTTTTTTGGACTTTTTCTTTTCAGATCTCTTATCCGTTCAATTGCTTGTTTTGTATTATGTTCGATATTTGTATAAGTGATAAGTATAGGGATATCCTCCTTGATATCAATGAACTTAAAATTGCCTTCTTGAAAAAATATTGCATTTCCATAAGTACATGTTGTATTATCGACACCGGAGGGAAGTCCATGAACTTCCTTCTCCATTTCATAAGCTAATTGATTAACCTCATCTTTAGATAAATTTAAACTAAAGAAGTGATTTAACCCATATATAAAAGCAACGGAAATAGAGGCAGAAGAACCTAAACCTGCTCCTGGAAATAAATCGCTTTCTAGTGTGATTAAGAGATCATTTAGCTTGAGATTAAAATTCTCTTTAAAATGTAGAAGACCTGAGCAAAATTGTTGATAAGCAGAAGGAATTTTAGATTTTAGAATTTTTATATTAGGAGCTTCAAAAAAAGTTCCATAATTTTTAAGATGAATAATGATTTTGCCTTTATCGCTTCTTTCAATTTGGCAATATGATTTGATTGATATTGCCATCGCTATAGCAGGATAACCATATACTACAGCATGTTCTCCGAATAGAATACTCTTTCCAGGAGAGAAAATTGTAATTGATTTCAAAAAATTTCACTTTTCTTCAATATTACAAGAAATGAATAATGCTTCATTTTTTATTATAATCTTTCTTTAAAGGAGAAGAAAGATCATCTAAATTTTATTTGTAACACTAATTAAAAAAGATATTTACTTTCACATATTTTGGGCTCCAATTTAGCAAGCCTTTCGCACTAAGGTTTTCATCTTTCATACTAACTCGACGGATCTCATATTCTAAAGTATTATCTTTCACAACATTATCGTCTATCCGGACTAATCCTTTATTAAGATAACTAAAATCATAGGAATCAGTCTTGATTGGATCAGAATCTAATTTTGCGTATAACGGAAAGAATCGTTCATGAAATCCTGAATGCCCTTGTGGACAGTAATTCAAGCCTTCTATATTGGGGATAATACATCCCTCATCGCAAAATCGAAGATAAAAACCTCGATTATCGTTTAACTCATGTTCGCTGATTTTTCCGATAAATATTTCGGGTTTGATTTTCCCAGATTTTAATTCTTCATATTCTTGAATGCTTTTGTGCTCCTTATAATTGTTTAAAAAGTCTTCAATTTTAGGTCCTCTATCAACAACTTTCTTAAATCCATATTTTGTTTTTAATAATCCAGAGATACAAGTAGCTCCAGACCCATAGGAACCAAAATAAATGCTATTATTCTCTTTTGCGAAGTTTTCAATTATATAAATTATTTGTGCCCAAACTGCTGCGTTATACATATTACCAAAATGCATCGGCACAGATAGATGGGGTAATATCTTTCCTTTTACGTTTGAAACAACCCAATTGGATAATTTTTCCAATTTTTTCGAGGAAAGACCGCGTTCTTTTAGATTTAAATAAACATATTCAGGTAACGCACTAATATCTTGCAAAAAGGAATCTAACTTTTGAAATAAAGAATCCTTTAATTGCGTTCTGTTAATTTTTAAAAGATTATTAAGATTATGAACCCATCTTTTCTCAATTATTTGTCGCATGCATTTTAATGGTAACTTTGAGAAGGGGGCGTGGAATGCATAATAATCAGCATAAAACTCTCCAATATTATCCATAAGGTCATCATAGGCTTCCAGTTGGAATTTTAAATAACTATCTACAGAATAATGCCCGAATACTTCTGCAGTATCTTTTCCAGGTTTTCTCCAAAAATCATTCACATTTCCTGAAACCTTGCCAAACCTTTTACTAAAACTTGCTATTCTGGGATTCCTCGAGATTACTAAAGCAATAGCCCCAGACCCTTGTGTAGGTTCGCTTGGACTGCCTATCGGATATTTCGAAATATCAGCGCTAATCACTAAAGCTTTATTGATAACATCCTTTTCAATTAATCCTATAGCGTTGAGTATCGCTAATGTACCGCCCGCACACGCATTATATATATCTTGAGTAAGACAGTTTGGAGATACATCTAACAATTCAGTAAAAATATTTGACACAGATTTTACGGCATATGTAACAGTCTCAGTACCTACAAAAATCGCATCGATTTCTTTTGGATTTATTTTACCTCTAAGTAATGAACTATATGCTGCTTTTAAACCCATAGAAATAATATCTTCATCTGCTTCAGGAAATCTCATTTCCTTGAGCATTAATCCCTTACTATATTTATTTGGATCTACTCCTCTTGCTTTTGCTAATTCTTCTAAACTGATGTAGTATCTTGGTGCATAGAATCCTATTGAATCTAAACCAATATCGCCAAATAGATAAGAATTATTAATCATAGTTATTTCAATTCCTTTTTTTTCTTAATTTTGTCCCAATCTTTTTAAAAAGCAATTATTAATTACAATTAATCTTTAATTAATTACTTTTCTAGTCAAAACTTATACTAATAAAAACAGCTTCCTATTTAACTCTTACTCCCAGATGTTTTTTCTAACTAAACATAATCTCATAATTAGTAGAATAGATTAGAGATTAAGAGATAGCGAACATATTATTAATGATTGATATTCTTAATTGTAGTAAAATGAGATTTCCCTCTTTTAATCTTGGGAAGAATATGAAAAAAATATGAAAATGTGTAAATTATAAAATTATACCTTCTAATCATATTTTAAAAAAACAAATAATTAATTGAAATGAATAATTAGATTAACTAAGTTTTTATAAATAAAATTATTTTATTAAGAATAGATTAAAGTTTTAATAAAAACACGGGTAAGTTTCGAATAAATGGCTGATGAATTACTAAAAAAATTACAGATTGAGGTTGGGGATAAATTACCAAGACATATAGGAATAATACCCGACGGAAATCGTAGATGGGCAAGAAGTCAAGGCTTAGATATCAAAATAGGACATTTGAATGGATATAAAACATTAAAGGATATATTATATTCCTTTTTCCATGCGGGAATTAAATATTTAACAGTTTATGCTCTTTCTTTAGAAAATGCAAGAAAAAGAAACAAAGATGAATTGAAATATATCCATAAAATCATCATTAAAGCCATTGATACGATTATGAGTGAAGATATCGTAAAAAATGAGGAAGTAAGGTTCAAAATTCTTGGAAGAACACATTTGCTACCTGAAAAAGTGAAAGCGAAAATAGAAGAATTACATGAATATACAAAAAATTTCGATAAAAATTTTGTAAATATCCTTATAATGTACGATGGACAAGCAGAAATAGTAGATGCTATGAAAAAATTGATGGAAAATAACATCGATCCAGCAAAACTTGACAGAAATATCGTCAAACAATATCTTTATACCAATAATTTTCCAGAAGTAGACTTTATTATAAGAACTGGAATGGAAGATGGAGCAAGAATATCTGGATTTTTATTGTGGGATTCTTCTTATGCAGAATTTAAGTTTAGAAATGAATATTGGCCACAATATTCCGCAGAATTGTTAGTTGCTGATTTGGAAGAATATATCGAGCGAAATAGAAGAAGAGGAAAATAAAAACGTATCATATTTTTTGGGTTTTTTAATTAATTTATTTAGTTCAAATAAAAGGTTTTGTTTATATTCTGATAAGAAATAGCAATCCTATTAAAGCAGTTCGATAAATTTATGAAATAATTTAAGTAACCAACGAAGCTGTTATTTTTCTAGCTTCTATGAATTTATTCAATATTTAGTAAAAATTTTTTAGCATTATACATTTATTTTCGATGAATATAACCTTGAATTATGCATAAGAATATTAATCTAAAATATCATTTTTTTATTAACCATGTCAGAAATGGAAAGACAGAATGAAATTATTATTGATATAACGCAATTTCCTCATCATTTATTACTTCCTTCTACTAGTAATATTATAAAATTAAGAATTACCAATAATTCTGATAAACAAAAGAATATGAAACTTGAGGCATCAGGACACAATCTAGATTTTAGTTTCATTAATTTAACTGAAGAAACCTTTTCCATTCCTCCACAAAATAATCAAATCATCGAAATAGAGCTAGTTCCGAAAGCGAAAGGAAATGGTATAATATCAATCAATGTAGAATGGTTGAAAAAAGTTCAATTTACTGTAAAAATCCAAAAAATAAGAGAAAACGTCCCGGAGAAAAAGCTAGATAAAATTTTGAAAACATATGAAATCTCATCAAATCTGCAACCTGATCCTATTAGATCTGATAAATATACATTAGAATTATCAAATAGTGAGGTTAAGAAATTAACCAAAAATATCTCCAGAATTAAAGAAGAACTTAAATTAACACCATCCGAGGAGGCTATTAAAACAGTCGAATTGTATAAGGAACTAGATGTTTGCCAAAAAACACTTGTTAAAGGATGTATTAATAATAAAGAATTTGACGAGGCCTTATCGATTATAAAGACATTTCCAAATGAGGAAAATAAAAAAGAGTTTTTGAGGAATATTATACGTACGAATTTTTTTATTGATTTTGACACGATGCTTAAAGCAATTGACTTAATTGAGGATATCCCCAACAAGCAAACACTATTGAAAAATGTTTTTCTATACCTAATGGAAAGGAAAACAGATAATGCATTAGTCCTTTTAGGACATATAGAACAGGATACTGATTTTTATGTGAAGGCGCTATTTCATATCGCTCGAATATATTTACAAAATAATCAAATCGAAAAAATCCAAACTTTATTAATCAAAATTGTTAATCTAGTAATTCAAAATGGATCTGAAAAATATAATCTTCTAAAGAATGTAATTTATACCGTTGCTGAAACATTTTCCCCTAAAAAAGCAGATCAAATGATACTTTTGATAAAAGATCAACAATTAAAAGAGAAAGTCGCAAAAGAGTTATTTGATGACATGTATGTTATGGTTGACGAGCTCAGAGAAAGGATTGAGCCTGAAGTAATAGGATCATACCAATATAGCTTAAATATTTTAGTTGAAGAAGGAAGGAACCTCATAAAATTTGCGAATATTGGGGGGAATATTAGCTCCAATATTTTAGAGGAGCAATTTAATTTCAAAAGTCTTCTTCTCTCTTTATTTAGTCATGAATTTAGTCTCTTTCCCACAATTGAGCACTTATATTCTGATTTATCCAATAATTTAGAAAAGTCCTTAGGATATGTAATTTTTCCCTCGCAGAAAAGTCTTCAAGCTGATGAAAAGACGGTCGTATCTGACGTTTTAAAAAAATTAATTGTCAACAAAGGACAAATTAATGAGATGATGGTCTTTAATATCGATTTTATACCATATTTAGGGAAACCCACCTTAATAATTGGAGCTGATCAAAGAATTGGAACTCAATTAAAGGAAAAATTACAGACATTTAGTCAATCAGTAAACATCAATATTAATAATGATTTGTTTGAAGGAGGAAAAACTATAGAATATATAAAGAATATTTTTGCTGGAAAAACAATTACTCCTATTAATCTTGTCTTTTCCTATGAATTCATTAATCAGTATGATTTATTTAGGGATATTTTTATAAATATAATATAGTATTATTTTTAACTTCACCAAAATCGCATACATTTTATTAATATAATCGACTAACATTATAGGGAACATTATCAATGGGCTTGAAAAAGAAAAAAAAGAAAGAAAAAGATGAAGACGACATAGCGAATAACCTGTTAGGGACTTTTTCTACATTGATTAAAGGATCGGATAATCCAAGCGGTTCTTCAGCAAAAGGAAAGAGATCGGAGTTTAGACTTGGAAAAAAAGGAGATAGGTTTGGAGAAAAGGTTGATAGATCTGCGGATAAATTATTTTTAGGCTCTGATTACCGAGAAATCTATGTAGATAGCCGCTCATGGTCTGAAATCCTTAATGATTTGGAACATTGGACTCCTTTACCGTATACACATGGAATGGAAATGGAATTAATTATCGCTGATGATGATGGGAATTATCCACCAGGGGATGAAATGGTCTTTCGAATGAAAGAGATTGTGAAAGATGCAATAAGAATTATGGATCAAATTCTCTACGAAGGACGAGACGATTTTCTTCCTGTACCTGAGTTTATAAGAAATAAAGTATTAGCACGACCATGGGGACAAGATGATATCGAAAAAGGATATGTTATGGATATCCGATATCAAATTGGTAATGATTCTGTTGATATCGACACATTTGGAAGAGATGGAAATGTTACTGCGATTACCTATATACTTGAATTAGTAACCCCTCCATGTGAATATATAGAAGAGTTGGCATATTGGTCAAGTACCTTATTTTTATTAGCAAAAACTACCTTACCGGGTGATCTTCATATTATCGCTTCTGCTGTAAATCCAGCAACAAAGGAATATCAGCGTGGATTAACGCAGGGCGATCACCATCATCTTGGCTCTTTTGAGTCAGATCTCGAAAAGATTCAAGCCTATTGTATGATTAGAAATTTCTTACCACATATTATAGCACTCTCACCGAATTCTCCGATCATTAATAATAAACCGACAGATGTTGTAAAGATTATAAACAACCGGATAACAGCACCAAATTGTGTTCGTTCTTTACGGTTAAAATTTAATGCATCTATGTTAAGCAATAACGATCCAAAACACTTCATTCCATACTTAACTGCAGCAGATCAAGATGCTCAAGCCTATTTTCTTAATACTATTGCCAAGGCGAGCTTAGAAGATGGTAGATTCCAAGATGTATTCCCCTTTACTGATTGGAATACTATAGAGGTTAGAGTTTGTGATGCACAGCTTTCTATTTGCAGAAGAATAGGATTAGGAATGTTGATTGAAGCCCTATGCTATAAGGCAAGAAAATTACTCGCCAAGGGTACATGGGTCCCTGATGCGGGCAGTGAAACTATAGCAACGAATAGAAAAAGAGCGGTTGAGAGAGGTTTAATTGCATTATTTAGACCAGCGGAAAATTTAACAAGAGAATTTCTTTCCCAATATGATAAGGAATTCGCAGAGCAGTATCTAGGACCTAAAGACCAACCCGTTCGCTATATGATGCAAGCCTGTCAGAGAATGTTTTTCTATATAAAAGATGAATTAGAGGAGCTTGGATTTCTCTATTCACCGTTTTTAAAGCCGTTACTACAAAGTGTTTTTGGAAGCGTTAGTTATGCAGAACCCCCAATAACGGAAGCAGAGTATCAATTATCACTATATGATTATAAAGTACAAAGTGGAGAAGATCCAAATATTCTTTACGATTTAATTTATTTCACAGTCCAATATTGCCAGGATCCGCTAAATAACCCACTTACAGGGGTATTAACTCTACCAAAAGAGATGTACAAATAAATAGATCTATATTTTACTAGTAAATAATGTTTTATATTAACAATATTTTAATTATATCATAATCTTACTAAAACGAGTATTATCATGTTAATAGCCACAATTGAAGAAACTGGTAAAAAAAGGAAAGAACATATTTTTGTGATTGACGCCCATAGCCACCTCGGAAAAGATGTTGACTCCGCACAAATGATGAATCCTCTAGCCCCTGGAAGCGGTACCTTCGATTTTTGGAGCAAAATACAGGGAAGGATAATAGCAGATTGGAAAGAATCTGGTCAACAATCATTTAATACAAGATTGAATGGAAAGAATGTGAAACTTTCATTTTCTTTTGAACCTTATCCATTTACAGATAAGTTATTTACAGAATTACAAGAATTAGGCGGCCGGTTTTCAGATATTAAGGATAAATTAAAATTTAATAGTTTGATAGATATGGCCGTGGTGTTTCCATTTCAAGATGTGTTTCGTGATAAAGATCCAGAAGCGCTTTATCGTGCTAGTAATAAAAATATCTCACGATTTTCGACTAAAATGCCTTTTTCTATGAAAATTATTGGATATTGCAGAGTTGATCCCTTAGAAGGACAAAGAGCTGTTAATGAAGTCAAATATGGTCGAGAAGTTCTTGGATTAAGAGGGTTAAAATTACATCCTCGTTCTGAGGGATGGGTTGATGCTGTGATTTCTGGAGAGGCAATACCTATACTAGTCGAAGCAGCGAAACATTCAATGCCTGTAATTTTTGACACTCGGGGAAAGAAGACGATAATGGATTTGAGCGTTTTAATACAAAAAACTAGAAGTGTTTTAAAAAACGAGCATCCAGAATTATTACCCCACTTTAAAGCAATCATCGCGCACTTTGCTCAAGGAAATGTGGGGGATTATGATGTGTATAACGCAGTGGTACAGCCAAATACGTATGGGGATCTCTCAATGCTTCATGGAGAGGGAGCAAAAAACTTTTTTAAAGATTTCCGTGAATGGTTTGAAAGAAATCAGAAGATCCACGTCGATAATAGAACATGGTCCCAATATCTTTTATTTGCCACAGATTATCCCTATTTTGGAGAAATTCATGCTGAAAAATTATTAATTAATCTCTTTAATAAAGATTTTTTTGATAATGGAGGAACTCTGGAAGATATTAGAAACATATTAGGATTGAATCAGATCCGCATTTTACCAGAATATAACATGAAAGATACCGCATCCTATAAGAATTCCTATGCAACCACTATAATTTCCAATCCCAATTATAATGGAGATCAAAAGAGCACCTATGAAATGGCAATTAAGGCTCTCGCAAAATTAATCGCTGATAACAAGATTGATATAAAGAAATTTCTTCTTGAATTTAATAAAAATTGGAATGGTTTGAGTAAGAATGCGTTATTATCGACTATTAAAAAGTCAACTAAAGAAGAAATTCCGTTATACTTACTTGAAATGATTAACAATCAAGTTTCTCTCATTTCTCCCTTAAGATCATATGAAAATTGGAAGAAATTTGGCTATAAATATTTCGACCCAGAGGATAGAGACTTTTTCTCTTCGTTGATGAGACATTATTACTTAGCGGACAATGATCAAGATGCAGAAAAAAGTCTGTTAGAAGTATTCAGATAAGGGAGATTTCTGTTTAAATTATTTAATTATTATATTTTTTTCAGTATTTAGCACAATCTCTCACTTTAAAAAAAAATCCTAACTCACTGATATTATTAGGTCTGAATAGTCTATAAAACAAAGTACTTATCTGCCGTTTTTATATAATAAATCACAAATTTTTATTATTCCCTTCATACTATAGATCTTGAAATACAATATTCATTATTTGAATTAATAATGAAAAGGAATCCTGATAATGAGTGATCAAGAACAGAGTGATTCAAAAACCTCTTCTAATACATTAGAAAGCAGAGAGAATGATGATAGGTTTATTAAGGGAAAAGATCAGGTATCAAACTATGAAGAAGTGGATTCCAATGATGATGAACTAATTCAAAAACTTAGCGAATATCAAGATATAATTGAGGTAAAATCTAAAGAAATTGAAATTCTCGATGAGACTATCGCTCAGTTAAAAATGAATAAAGATGATGTTCAAGAATCCATTAAGGATCTAAATCTTCAAATAGATGAGAAAAAAGTAAAATTAGAAAACATTGATCTAGAAATAAAAGCTGAAAAAAATAAGGAATTTGATAAATTACAGTATAAAATATCTGAAATTACCGAGAAATTAAGTTTTAAAATCAATCAAGTAGAAACTCTTGAAGAAGCTCTAAAAGAAAAAGATACAAAAATAAAAAATTTAGAAAAGAAAAATAATAATAAATTTAATCTAATCGAAGATTTAACTCAAGATAAAGAAGAATTAGAAAAAAGGATTAGAAATCTCGAAGAAAATAATGCTCGTCATTTAGATACTATATCAAACCTTAAAATCGAATTAAAGGAATTAAGAGATTTATTAGAGAGTGAAGGAGATACACAAGAACAGTTTCAGGAGGAGATAATCGAATTAAAAAAGGAAATTAAAGTGCTTAGACGGGAACGAGATCATTATAGAAAACTTGTAAAAGAAAATGAGTTAGTGTGATAAAGAAAATTGCTAATTTCTTTTACTTTTCTAAAGAGACTCCTTCTGATTAATAAGAATTTATGAATCCAATCTTAGAGGTTTTCCTTTTTTTCATATGTGTATAATGAAATATGGTTTTTAAAAGAAAACACATTTATATAGCAAAATAATTATAATTATTATAATTGTAATCACATTAAATTTTATTAATCAAAATTATGAGTATCGATACGAAAAGTTTCGACAATATCCTTAGTAAGATTATTAAATCAGAAAGTGGGATCAAAAAGGTAATTCTGGTTGATAGAACGGGATTAACCATCGCAAGTGTGTCGAAGTTCTCCTATTTTCCTGCTGATGTAGATGGAATTGGAGCTATTGCGAGTGCAGTATTTTGTGCAAGTGAAGAACAAGGAAAAAATTTGGAATTGGGTGCATTAGATATTGTTACGAGCGAATTTTCGGGTGGAAAAATCTTTGCTGCCAGTTGTGGGCCTAAAGGAGTTTTATGTCTGATATCAGACCCAGACATTAATATAGGATTAATTCGATTAATTTTAAAGCGTTCTGGAGATGAATTACGAGAAATTCTTGATGAATTCCTTTCAGAAGTACCAGATACCTTAGACTCAGGATTAGATCTAAGCGATCTTGATGAGTTAACCCCAGACTAATTGAATATTTTTTTCCATCTATTTTTCCATTAGTTCAATAATCATACTACTATTACTCATTTTATATTATAGCAGTTCTTAATTTTTTTTAATTCTTTATTGCCAATCGAATTTCTATCATTAAAAAATCTTTAATTATATTCTATCCAATATTATTGTAAGATTAGAAATTATAAGCATTTTAAAAAGCATTAAGATAGAAGTGAAAAAAAAATGGATCTGGGATTAAAAGATAAGATCGCTTTAATATTAGCATCCAGTAAAGGATTAGGATTTGCTTGTGCCAAAGGATTTTATGAAGAAGGAGCTAATGTAGTTATATGTAGTCGTTCTGAAGAAAATCTGAAGGATGCGAAACGTAAAATAATGGAAGTTGATTCAATAACTAAGGATAATGAAGTGTACTATGTGGCTGCAGATTTAATGAACGAATCTCATATCGAGAATCTTGTTCACAAAACTATGGAGAAATTTGGGAGGATTGATATTCTAGTTCACAATGCCGGAGGTCCCCCCTCAGGACCGATTAGCAATATTTCTAAAGAACAATGGTCAGATTCAATTAATTTGAATTTGCGATCGTTCATACACATAGCATATTTAGTTCTCCCAATAATGCAGACCCAACAATCCGGAAGGATTATCGCAATTGCGTCGGTTTCGGTGAAACAACCCTTGGAAAATTTAGTTCTTTCAAATACTACTCGATTAGGTGTTGTGGGGTTCGCAAAAACTTTGGCAAATGAATACGGAAAGGATAAAATTTTAATAAATGTGGTGTGCCCTGGTCCGAATCTCACAAGCAGGATGGAAGAGCTAATAAATGATACTATGGAACGAACAGGGAAATCTGAAGAAGAAATAAAAAAATCATGGACCCAAGAAATTCCATTAGATCGATTAGGGACCCCGGATGAGTTGGCCAATTTGGTAGTCTTTTTAGGCTCGGAAAAAGCAAGTTATATCAATGGGACAGTCATTCAAGTCGATGGTGGATTCGTAAAATCTCCCTTTTAATTACCTTACTATTTTAGAAGGAATTAATAAACAAATTATTAAATTTATGATGATATGGCTTTGGCTGTTATATAAAAGGTAATTAATTCAATATAAAATAAAATAAAAAAGAGAAAATAAAATCAAATTTAAAATTAGTCTTGATTTGCAGTATCATTTGGGTTTAATTCATTTTCACCAGATGGAATATTTCCATTCTTTGATTTTAGAGCTCCTTCGTTAGGTGTTTCGATTTCTTCTTCTGTTATTTTTGCTTTTATCCGTTTATCTAATGGCTTGATTTCTTCAAGATATTGTTCTTCAATTAGTTGATCTCTGGATTTAGTGTCAATCATACCCATTTGAGACTTCTTCATTTTCTTTTTAAACTTTTTAATTTTTCTAACCTCTTTTGGATACTTTAAAACTCTTTGATAGGCTACAAGATATGAAGCAATACCAATAGCAGCTGCGATACCAACGATTGTTAATACTTGGAAGAGGAGTACTTGTTCAGAAGGGCGAACAACGCTTAAAGTCAATTGAAAGCGTTCAAAATCGTAGTCATCCCCTGCGAATACAGAGATAGTTATCATAAAAGTTCCTTCTCGCAAATTCGTTAAGGTTGCCTCATAAATGCCATCATTATCTGGATCTGTAAGAGTTCCTTGTCCGTATGCCCATGTATAACTTACAGTGGCGTTTTTTACAGTTTGATTAAAATCTAGATCTTCGAGCTTTATTTGTAAAGTTAAATCATTACCAGGTTCACGATTAAAAATTGTCTCACCAGTAGACGTAGACACATTTGTTCTAATTCTATTTACCTGAATGCGTAAAAGTTCTGTTGATGATTGATAGTTCGTTTTTTGAGCATAAATCGTTAAAAATCTAACTCCAAGGTCTATCAAACTCGTATTGAGAATTATAGTGTATTGCTCTAATGAGAGAGTTTCACTCAGAATTAGGTCAAGATCCTCCCCAACTAATCTAATGATAGCATTTTCTATATGAATTCCATTTTCGAGTTCATAATATTTAACGGTGATATTTAGTAAAGAATTTATAGGTACTTCAATGGACTTATCAATGGTCTTATTGAACTCATTGAGATATATTTCTACATCTGTTTTTTTATTGATAATATTTATCTGGACTATTAGCGTTTTAGGTTCGTAATTAGGTTTCTGAGCGTATAATGTCAGATAATTTATTCCAAAATTTAGATCATGTGAGTCAAGTGTTAAATTATATTGATTATAGAGAGAATGTTTAGTGAGGTTAAGATCCAAACCTTCTCCAACCAATTGTACTTTAGCATTTTCTATGAAATATCCTTCGTAATCCTCGTATATAATCGTGATATTAACTGTATCACCAATGGTAACTTCAATAGATTTTTCTAACGTTTTATCTTCCTCATTTAAGAAAAGAGTTAAATTTGTATCTTTTTCTTTGACTTCTATAGTAAATACGATGGATTGAGATTCATATCCCTCTTGTTGTGCAAAAATCGTTAAGAAATTAAACCCTTGACTTAAATCATTGGTATTAATGGAAACGTTATACTGTTGAAATGATAATTGCTCTTCAAAATTCCTTTCTAATGCACCAGTTAATCTAATAGTTCCATTAGATATATGATTTTCATTAGCGTAATCTATGAATAATACCGTGATATTTAGTGTTTTGTTTATTTCACTTTCAAAATATCTAGTGGTTGTAATGTTTACGTTGTTTACAAGAAGGTAAAGATCAGATCTTCTTTCCTTAACATTGATTTCTATGTTTTTGGCTATTGAAGAATAGTTCGTTTGTTCGGCAGATATCGCTAAGAAATGAACCCCTACTCCCAAATCCTCAGCATTTAACATATAATTATATTCACCATTACCAAGATTGGTGAGATTATAAGAGAGATCATCGCCAATGAGTTTAACATCTGCTTCATTAAGAGGTTGGTAAGTATAATCTTGATAAAATGCTGTAATATTTAATATTTCATTAACAGAAATATCAAAAATCTCAAATGTATCGCTATTATTTCCACCTAACAAAACATCTAAAATAGTATCTCGTGGAGTTACCGTTATGGTTATACTAATTAACGAGGCCTTGTAATTATCTTGCTCAGCATAAACAGATAGTAAATTCACTCCTAAACTCAATTCATCGGTATTCAGGGTCCAACTGTAGTGTGAATAAGTAGCATTATACTCCAGAGTGTATA
>Ga0102944_1001469_pt1 | contig 15508 bp, 13 predicted proteins | sample SalPonD_shore_MG_FD_78172 | JGI IMG/M metagenome (GOLD analysis project Ga0102944, IMG submission 78172) | Salt pond soil microbial communities from South San Francisco under conditions of wetland restoration - Salt Pond MetaG... | ecosystem: Environmental > Aquatic > Marine > Intertidal zone >...
ACCTTCTCCTCACCGATATAAATATTCGGTTTCATCTGAAGAAGCGCTTTTTCATATTCTTCTGGGGTTCTCATATTTTTTTTCACATTTTTTTTATTTTTGAGAATTTTTTTAATAATTATTGTTTTATAAAAAAAGATACATTTTCATCATAAATAAACAATAGAACAATAAAAATAGAATAAAAAAATTTAAGATAAATATAAAATAGTAATGATCTGATTGAAATAATTCAGTTCTAACTTGAGTTTTAATTCTTTTCAACATATTATTAACGAAAATAAATTTTAATTCTGTTTTATTTAAGAAGCATTTTCTTGGTTTGTGTATCATAGGTGCTTTTTCTTGAGCCTTCATCTTCCCACTCTTTTTTTAATAAAAATTTCTGAACAAGATCATTTACATTTCTAGGTAATTTATCTTTAAATTCAATAAATCGAGGAACCATGAAATATGCCAAATTATGCTTTAAATACAAATGAAAATCTGAATAACTTAGAGATTTTTTTTTTTTTAATTCAATACAAATCTTTAAAGCGGTTTCAGAAGTATTGTCAATATTTACTTCAAACACAGCGCTATTAATTACCATGTGATGTGAATTTGCGACTCGTTCAATATCTAAAGCAAAGAAAATTTCATCACCTCTCTGAATCATATCCGATTTTCTACCTAGAAAGTAAACAAAACCATCATGATCCATATATCCAAAATCCCCAGTATAGACCCACCTATTATTTCCTATGGATGCACTAGATTTTGATTTCAAATTATAATATTCCAATTCTATGGTAAGTTTGGTTCTTGAAACAATTTCACCTATATTATTACTCCCTGCGGGGAGATCGTTACCTTCTGGATTGAGAATTTTTAATTCATAACCTCTAGCTGGGACGCCTATAGACCCTGTCTTCCCTCCACTTGAACCTACTGTATTAATTGTTAAACCAATACTCTCTACAAGTGACCATGCCTCAATTATTTTGATACCAAATCTTCTTTCAAACGCTTCCCAAATTTTCTTAAATGTTCCAAATCCAAACGCATATTTTAATGAATGATTTCTGTCATTCAAAGATGGATCTCTATCCATTAATTCTAATAAATAAGCACCAAGATAACAAAACCCTTGAGGTTCATATTCCTTTATATCATCCCAAAATCGTGATATTTCAAATCCTTTTGGAATCACAACCGAATTATTATAATACATCGTAGGAATGATAACTAAATATCGTGAAAAAGCTTGGAATAAGGGTAAAGGGCAATAAATCTTGTGATTTTCTTCACCAAAACCTATTTCTTCTAATTTTGTCCCTACACTAATTCCAGATAGGGTATGATGATTTCTATATACAACACCTTTGGGATGTCCTGTTGTTCCTGCTGTATATAAAATTTCTAGGGGCTGAGAAGATTTAACATTTACATTTGGATTTTCTGAATTCTCTGAAGAGATTACTTTAAAATTAAGTAATTTTCTATTATATTCGAATCCAACTGGAGCATTTTGAATTATAATCCTCTTAATTTTTTTTAGATTATTTAAAATTTTCTTAATGTTCTTAAAATATTTATAAGCTATTATAAGAATTTCTGAGTCACTATTATTTAAAACAAATTCTAAATCATTATCACTTAGCATAAAATTAATTGGAACGGTTATTCCTCCAATTTTAGATATTCCAAACCAAGATGTAATCGCTTCTGGACAATTCGGAAGGAATATCGCTATTTTAGGATTATTTAAATTTAATTCCTCAAACACATTTAAAAGTCCATGAGCTATTTTGTTTGAAATTTCATTTATTTCTCGGTAAGAGAATATTTTCTCAGGAAATATTAATATAGGCTTATCTCTATTATATTCTGCTTTTTTTTCTACTAATTTAGGCAGAGTTGCATCCGGGATTCCATATTCTTGGGTGAGATCACTCAGAGAAAATATTTTTTTTACTATTAACTGATTATCTTTTACATCCACTAAAACTCTTTCACCATCTTTAAAAGGAAATGTTTCATCCTTAGAAAGTTTACTGGGAATATATAACCAAGTACTTTTATATCCTCGATTTCCAGAGGTTTTCTCGGTAATTCTTCCTTTTCCCGTTTTCATATTTTTGTTATAGCAGACTTTACTTACGTAAATTAATATTTATAATAGTATTGAAATATAGTTTAAAATAAGACTTTTCTTGATTTAAATGTTTTTAGATAAACATAGGAAATTTTTGAAGATATCTTCTAAATAGGTTTGAAAGCTTCTATTTTCAAGGATTGCATTTCTTTATAGTTCTATTAAGAAAAATCTTTTACAAAAATAGTGATCCTTCTCCTATTTCTTGTATTTTTAAGATTATATAAGAATGAATTTTTGTGATTACGTAAGTAAAAGTTTGTTTACTATGATGAAGCTAATAATATTTATATAGGAATAAGATCAAAATACATAATAATTAATTTGTAATTCAAATTAATAAAAATTTAAAAAAAATTATTAAAAATAGTGTTATAAAAAAATGGAAAGAAATACAAAAAGAATAGTTGCTATTGTCTTGGTGGTAGTTGTAGGTGCGGCTGCAGGAGTAAGTATCTGGTGGTTTACTAGTCCTGGTGCTGCGAGATGGCAAACGCCAGGAGTTACTGGAATCCCCGAAGAGCAATGGATCAAGGTTGGATATGTTGGTGGATTGAAAGGAATACAAGGTGAGGGGGGTTGGAATGGAGCCTGGTTAGCAGCATACGATATCAATACTAAGGATGATGGAATTAAAGTTGGAAATACAACCTATTATGTTGCAATAAAAGCACGAGATACTAATGAACATGATCCGCAAATTCCTATATCGACCGGTTTAGCCGCGGCTGAAAAATTAATATATGTGGATGAAGCGAGATATTTATTTGGTGGATTCAGAACAGAAGTCACAAGAGCGATAGTGGAATTAGCAATGGATGAAGATTTGATATTTTTTGGTGCGGGTGCAGCTACAGACGAATTTTGCACAAATGTATATGATGATTACTCTCGATATAAATATTATTTTAGACAAACTCCAATCTCAAGTTCATTCCTTGCCTTTGAGATTATTCAAGGTTTCTGTCATGTAATCAATATAATGGAAGCTAATTTATCACGTAGAATAAATAAAGTAGCAATATTTCGAGAACAGCTCGATTGGACAGTAGGGATGTCAGGTCTTTTCAATGCACTTGCTGCCGCTGTTAATATTAGTATAGTATATGAAGTAGCCTACGATATCGCCAATCCTGATTTTGAGACATACTGGGAACAAGCCGATTCTCTTGGTGCACAAATAGTAATACCTATAATTTCAGGTGATACCGGAATAACAATGATGAAACAATACGGTATATCCCAACCTAAATGTCTTGTATTTGGGATTGATGTAGAAGGTCAGATGACTACCTATTGGGATACCACAGGTGGAGCTTGTGAGTATGAAATATTTTTAACTACACTAACTCCTGGAGCAAATGTAACAGAATATTCAGCAACATTTTACGATGATTATTTTAGTAGATTCGGAATTGGTCCCACAATCTATACCGCCCCAGGCACATATGATGCTGTAAACACTTTAATATGGGCAATCAATGAAAGTCAATCATTTGATGAAGATGTTATAGTTACTCAACTAGAAACGCTTAATAGAAGTGCTGGCGTTTGGCTTTCTGGAGAAAGAGCTGTTTCAGCACCACGATTGGCTTATACACAAGTTGATGATGGATTTCCTCCGAGTGATCCCACAGCACATGATGTAGAAGAAGGTTGGCCATTTGGTACAACGAGATTTGGTCAGTGGCAAGATGGAGATATAATATGCATATCCACAGGTAATGGAACTCTTTATACACGTGGTTATGATGCTGGACCTTATGGAGATTTTTCAAATTATCCTCTCGGAGTATATCCAAACTGGTTAGCAACTGGAGAAATTTTATTACCACCACAAGGTATAAATTAGGAACTATGATATTTTAATACTCATAAATATCGGGTTTTTTTTTTTTTTTTTTCAATAAAAAATGAAAAATATTAATTAAAGAAAATTAAAAAATTTTATATAAAAAAAATAATTCAAGATGAATATATATAATTCTAAATTAAAATAATAAATAAATTTTTAAAATAAAAAATATGAATAGTAAACAATTAAGAAGGATGTTTTTATGATGGAAACAAAAATTAAAACAGATATGGAAAAAGATTTGAATAAAAAGAAGAAACGAGGACTTACAAGGACCCAACGCCAAAAAATACTAAATATTATTATACCACTAATTGTTGTAGCAGTTATTTTTTTGGTATTATCATTAACATATGCGTTTTTCCAAGTACCAGAAGGGTTTCCTCAGATACTAATTTTTGGGAGTACTCACGGTGCAGTCGTTTCATTACTTGCCATTGGACTTTCACTAGTTTATGGTGTAGGAGGAGTGATGAACTTAGCTCATGGTGGATTTTATTTGATGGCTGGATATATCTTCTATTGGACTGTGGTTACTTTCAGTTTGAATTTTTTCCTAGGAATAATAATAGTCTTAATATCTATTTCACTCATTGGAGGTGCTTCATACCTTTTACTGATTAAACCTTTAATGAACTCTCCGATTGGTGTGTTAATGGTTACATTTGCTATAGCTTATTTCTTTCAAGCTTTGATATTGCTGATAGTCCAAGTATCACATCCTCTGTTGATGGATCCCTTAATTCCAGGCAGCATTGAAATTTTAGGTGTATCATTTGGTGCTCAAAATATTTTAATCATCATCCTATCACTATCAATTGTGTTAGGAGTGTCTATATTTATCAATAAAACCAAACTTGGAAAATCTATAAGAGCAGTCGCTCAAGACAAAGAAGCTGCGATGCTTGCAGGAATAAATGCAAATAGAATACTTATGTATGTTGTGATGATTTCTGCCTTATTAGCTGGTGTAGCAGCAATTCTCAATGTACCAAAAGAATATATATCTCCCTATGTAGGTTGGGGGATATTAATAGAATCATTTGCTGTCGTCGTACTTGGAGGATTAGGAAATTTACCAGGCAGTGTAGTAGGATCATTTATTCTGGGTTATGCTACATCAATTTGTAATTATTTAATTGATCCTTCTTTTGCTGCTTTAATACCTGGTATCGTTATAGTGATAACTCTTATACTAAGGCCTCAAGGCTTATTTGGAAAAGAGGAAATTGATTAAAAAGGTGTATAATAAATGTCAAAAATAAAAGAGCTATTTAAAAGAAGTGATTTAGTAGATAAACCTCTAAGTCGTTTGAAATATTGGTCGAAACAATTTAAAGGAAGTTTAACTTTGCTCTGTTTACTTGGTCTTTTCAGTTTTCCATTATTGACTCAGAATCCGTATTATTTGGGAATCTTTATTAATGCAGCTATTTTTTCAGTTTTTGCAGCAAGTTGGAATTTTTTAGCCGGTTTTACTGGACAAGTAAGTTTTGGACATGCGATATTCTTAGGAATGGGGGGTTATTTTACTGCGGCTTTAATTAGATATCTCAATTTTCCTTGGTTTGTTTCTCTCCTCATTGGTGGGGTCGTAGCATTAGGTATGGCTTTAGTTATTGGAATTATTTGTTTAAGATTAAGAGGTCCCTACTTAGCTCTAGCAACTATGGCTTTAGGTGTTTTTCTTATGTCTTTATTTAATAATGAGATATTAGGTGATGCTACCGATTGGTTATTTTTTGGTTCACAAGGAATAGATAGAGTCCCTCCAATATCATCCAATTCAGTGGTCGTTTTTTATACTTATTTGATAATTATGTTGGTTTCGGTTATAATAATGATACTAATTGGTAGATCGAATTTCGGTACTGTTCTAAAATCCATTCGGGATGATGACACGGGTGCTGAAGCTTCAGGTATCAATATAACAAAATATAAAGTCATAGCATTTATGATAAGTGGATTCTTTGCTGGAATGGCTGGAGGTCTTTTTTCTATGCTTACGAGAAATGTAGCTCCAGCATTTTTTCAACCACTTTATTCATTTTACGCCATAATTATGACTACTATTGGAGGATTAGGGTTAATATCTGGGTCAGTCCTAGGAGCATTTGTTTTCTTTGGATTAGAATGGTTATTATCTGATCTATGGGATCCCGTATTTCTATTCTCAATAATCTTGATTATAATAATCAGATTTGCTGAGGAGGGGCTTTTAAGACCAGCCTTAGAGCACTTAAAAGATCTTTGGGATTTATTAATTGGAAAATAAAAAATAAAAAAATGAAATTAAATAGATGTGAATTAAATTATGGGAATAATTTTAGAAGTTAAGAATCTCACAAAAAAATTTGGGGGATTAACTGCTGTAAACGATTTTAGTTTCGAAATTAGTAGAGGAGAATTCGTTGGGCTAATAGGACCAAATGGAGCAGGCAAAACAACGGTATTTAGTTTGATCTCTGGTTTTGAAAAACCAGATGCGGGAACTATTAAGTTTGATGGAATTGATATTACAGGTGAGAAACCCTATAAGATAGTTAATGCGGGAATAGCAAGAACATTTCAGATTGTACGCTCATTCAAATACCTTACTCTTTTGGATAATATAAAAGTCTCTGGTCTATCACCTCGGGGAAAAAACATTTCTAGAAAACTCGGTCTAAATGAGTACGCTAGTACTATTCTAACTTCAATAGGTTTAATTGATAGGGCAAGGTTGCCACCAGTAATCTTACCTCATGGCGATTTAAGAAGATTACAGATCGGTAAGGCAGTTGCAACTAATCCGAAACTACTTCTTCTAGATGAGCCATTTAGTGGATTAACTTTTGAAGAACAAGGAAAAATAACTAAATTAATACAACGATTAAATGACGATGGAGTGACTATTTTTATAACTGGTCATGTACTTCGTGAATTAATGAATTTGGTTCCGAGGGTAATTGCATTGCACCAAGGAAAGTTTATAGCTGATGGAAGCCCGAGAGAGGTTGCAAATAATAAAATAGTCTTAGAAGCATATTTAGGAGGTGCTGAGGAATTTGCTTGAGATTAGTAAGATATATCATTATTATGAAAAGGCAAGAGCGCTTGAAGAGATTAATTTAACTATAGAAGAAGGTTCACTCGATGCTGTAATAGGACCTAATGGAGCAGGGAAAACTACATTATTACGAGTTATTACGAAATTAGAAGAGCCAGACAGAGGAAAAATATTTTTTATGGGGGAACGAATTGATGAATTGGAACCCTATGAAATTGCTTCCCGAGGAATTATCCATTGTCCAGAAAGACGAAGGCTTTTTTATGATATGAATGTGTTGGAAAATTTGGAAATGGGAGCATACAAATTGAAAGATAAGGATAGACAAGAAGAAATTTTGGATATGGTTTTTAAGATTTTTCCAAGACTTGAAGAAAGACAAAAACAAAGATCAGGTACACTAAGTGGAGGAGAACAACAGATGTTAGCAATTGGCAGATCTCTTATGGGCGATCCAAAACTTCTTTTGATGGATGAACCTTCATTAGGATTAGCTCCTAAGGTAAAAAGAACAATTTTTGAAGCAATTGAACAAATAAAAAGAGAAGGCACAACGATCTTATTAGTTGAACAAGACGCGACAGTGACAATGGAAATTGCTGATAATATTCATGTTCTCGAGGATGGTAAAATTGAAATGAGAGGAACTAAAGAAGAGTTGATGAGAGAGCCAAAAATAAAAAAGGCATATTTAGGGATATAGGAGGTAAAAAAAATGTCAACACCATTAGAGAAATTGTTAAGAAATGCAAGAATGGATTTAATTATTTCACGAGTGGAAAAAGATCCATCGGTGATTAATGAAATAATTAAGTTCTTAAATAGTGAAAGCAGATCTGTTAGATTTAACGCTATTTTGGTTTTAGGTGAATTAGGAGGACAATCAGAAGCTGCGATTGATGAATTAATTTCCTGTTTGAATGATGATGATTGGAGTGTATGCCGTGAAGCTGCGCGGACTTTAGGTAAAGTAGGGAATGTAGCTGAAAAAGGAATTCCTGAGTTAACAAAATATATTGATGATAAAGAAGTCTCAATTAGAAAAGCTGTAGTTATCACTTTAGGAAAGATTGGAAGTGGGAAGCATGAAGCAATAGTAAATTTATTCAAAGCCTTACATGATAAATCTGCTGAAGTTAGAATTGAGGCCGCCAAATCTTTGGGAAAAATTGGGTCTGAGGCTTATGACGCTATACCTGAATTAGTGGGATCCTTAAAAGATATTGATTGGGCTGTAAGGTCCGCTGCTGCTGAGTCAATTAGTGAAATTGGTAGAAATACCGAAAAAGCAATCCCAGCATTGATTGATGCTCTCGGGGACGATGATTGGAGAGTTAGATTTAAAGTTATGGATACATTAGTAGATATTGGAGAGATTACCATCCCTTATCTTTTGAAAGTTTTAGATCATGAAGACCCAATTATCAGAAAAACTGCAGCTGAAACATTGGGAGATTTACAGATTCCAGATTCGAATGTAATTAAAAAATTATCAGAAATGTTAGATGATAAAGATGAAGCTGTTCGAGGAAAATCTGCAGATGCTCTCAAAAATATTGGTAAAGAAGGACTTGCTGGATTAACCAAAATTTTAGAGTCTGCAGATAATGATATGAAAAGAACAATTTTATCATCTATCGGTGGAATGGGTTTAGAAGCCGAAAATGGTATACCTGAAGTTATTAAATATCTTCGAGAAGGTAAGTCTTCTGTTAGGGCTGAGGCTACAAGAACATTAGGGAAAATTGGAGTCAATTCTGAAAATGCTGTTCGCGCTCTCGAAAAGGCATTAAAAGATTCTAAAAAAGAAATACGTCGTGAAGCTGCACTTTCGCTGGGAAATATTGGTAAGAACGCAAAACTTTCTATTCCTTCGTTATTGGAGGCATTGAATGATAAGAGTCCCGATGTAAGATGGAGGGGCTCTGAAGCTTTAGGTAAAATAGGTGTGAAAATTCCAGAGGTGCTTTCAGGTTTAGAAACTTTAGTTCACGATGAGTGTGATTATGTATGTGAATCTGCTATAACTGCTATAGATAATATAGAAAAAAGTTAATTTTTATCATGATAAAATTAAAAAATTAAAAATAAAATAATAACAAATGAAGGTTATAAATTATGAGTGAAAATCCTTATGCCGCAAAACCATGGTTGGAACATTATGATGAGGCAGTTCACCATCATATTGACTATCCTGAAATTAATATAAAAGAATTTCTTGATAGTGCCGCTAAAGATTTTGGGAGAAATACCGCAATATGGTTTATGAAAAATAAGACTTCCTACAAAGATTTCAAAGACATTGCTGATAGATTAGCAACAGCTTTAGTCGATCTTGGAATTGAGAAAGGTGATAGAGTCGCTATTATGTTGCCAAACTTTCCTCAGTTTCTTTTTAGTTTTTATGGAATTTTGAAAGCGGGAGGAATTGTGACTGCATGCAGCGTCCTTCATACGGAGCATGAACTCGCATATCAACTAAATGATGCAGGGGCTGAAATTATCATAGCTTGGGATAATCAACTTGAAAAGATAAATAACATCAAAGAACGAACTCGATTAAGACATATAATTATAACTAACGTGTTTGATTATTCTCCGAATCCACCGATCAGTCCACCAGATATAGCTGGAACAATACAGTTTCTCAATTTAATTAGAGAAACAAAACCTAATCCGCCTGAATTCGAAATAAATCCCAAAGAAGATATTGCAATTTTACAATATACAGGAGGGACTACCGGTCTCCCCAAAGGAGCTATGCTAACCCATTATAATATAGTTTCTAACTGTATAGCAACAGCTACTTGGGTTGCAGCAGAAACAGAACGAGGAAAAGATACAGCTCTTACTAATTTACCTCTTTTCCATATTTATGGAATGACTGTGTGTATGAATACTCCTATCTATAATGCTTCTACGATTGCATTAAATCCCGATCCGAGAGATCAAAAGTCTCTATTTGAAATAATAAAAGCAACTCAACCAGCATTATTTCCTGGAGTTCCTACTATGTATATGCGTTTGTTAGAAAGAGATGACCTTGAAGATTATGCAAAAGATTTGAGATCGATAAGAGTATGCAACACAGGCGCTGCTCCAATGCCACCGGAAGTTTTAAAAGAATTTGAGGAAAGAACAGGGGGTATAATCATTGAAGGATATGGTATGACGGAAACCTCCCCTGTAACCCATAGTAATCCCGTTAATGGTGAAAGAAAAATAGGTTCCGTTGGATTAGCCTTTCCCGACACAGAAGTAAAATTAGTTGATATCGAAGATTATACGAAAATTGTTCCTATTGGGGAAAGAGGAGAAATAATGATAAAAGGTCCACAAGTGATGATGGGATATTGGAATAAACCAGAAGAGACAGAAAATCAGTTGAAGGATGGATGGTTGTTAACGGGGGATATTGGGAAATTAGATGAGGACGGTTATTTATATATCGTCGATAGGAAAAAGGATATGGTAAATGTAAGTGGTTTTAAAGTGTATCCTCGAGAAGTAGAAGATGTACTTTTCGAGCATGAAGCAATTGAAAATGTGGCCATAATCGGGATTCCAAACCCAGATCTACAAGGCAGTGAATTGGTAAAAGCGTATGTAGTTTTAAAAGGAGGATACAAAGAAAGTGAAGAAATAAAAGCAGAGATTAAAGCGTTTTCTAGAGAAAATTTAGCACCTTATAAAGCTCCTAAATTAATCGAGTTTAGAAAAGAACTTCCAGAAACTTTAGTAGGAAAGGTCCAGAGAAAGGATCTTAAAGATATAGAAGCAAAGAAACGGGGAGAAGAAGTTTAAATCTAACTAGATAATCAATTCAATTTAAAAAATATTTTTTATAACTTTTTTTATTTCATTATATTTCTTTATGAATTAGACGCGTTTTTAATTAAGATAATAATTAGGATTATCTTGAAATTTAGTATTTTCCTAACAGATCATGTGGTTTCTGTTCAATCATCCCCACAGCGCTTACTAAACCAATTTTATTGTTTTTCATTTCGTCAATATTCCGTGCTCCAGCATAGATCATACCGTTTGATAATCCTTCAGTTAAAGATTCAATTACCCCAGAAAGTTCACCCACATAAGGTACATAATCTGATACTCCTTCTGGTAGTGTTTTTGCTCCCTCCACGTATCTATCTAGAACGTAATTAGTTGTTCTGGCTTCCTTGGAACCCATCCCTCTATATACTTTAACCTTACGTCCTTGAATTGTATCAATATATCCAGGACTTTCCGTACAACCAGCAAAAAAGTGTCCAGACATGATCATGTCTGCTCCAACAGAAAAGGCTTTAGGTAAATCACCAGGATTTTTAAACCCTCCATCAGCGATTAATCCTATATTGGAGTTATAATCTCTTATAGCATCAGCCACTTGCGCAGTTGCGAATAATGTGGGAGCACCAACCCCAGTTTGAATTGAAGTTGAACAAATTGAGCCAGAACCCATTCCAACTTTTATTCCAATAAAACGATCTTCAAAAAACTCACATTTTGTAAGAAGATGTTCAGCAGCTTCATAGGTGCCTATGTTTCCAAGTACAAAATCCGAGTCTAAAAATTCCATTAGCTTTTTAACACTCTCTATATCCTTCTCTTTATAAAAATCAGCAACATCAATAAAGAAAATATCAACAAATTGATCAATTTCTTTTAGTATTTTTTGAGTCGAACTAGATTCAGGCATTTTTGGACTGATTGCTAATGCACATAATAAACGACCCTCCTTATCGATAGATGCATGAGGAAATTCCGGCTTTAAGTCTTTTTTCGTAATTAACCCTCTCAAGTATCCGTCTTCGATAATTGGGAGCTTTTCTATTCTATTTTTATAGAGTACATCCAATGCTTCTTGTCTTGAAACATTTGGTTCGATAGAAATTAGATCTCGTGTCATATAATCTTTAACCTTACCTTTACGTGCTTCCTCTTCTGAATAGGGAATATCTCGTTTGGTAAAGATTCCACAAACCTTATTTTCATTATTTATGACCACAAGTCCACTAATCCCAGTATCTTCCATCAAATGTTTTGCTTTTCTAACCGGTGCATTTACATCAATAGTGGCAACATCACGGATTATAAAAGAGCGTGCTCGTTTTACATTTTTACACATTTCTAATTGTTTTTCATAAGAACAATTTCGATGTAGAACTCCAAGCCCTCCAAGAAGAGCCATTTTTATGGCCATTTCCTCTTCTGTCACTGTATCCATAGCAGCCGTCATAATTGGGATTTTAAAATGATAGGTATCTAATTTAGCGGAGATATCAACTTCATATGATTGAGTAAAACCTGGTAAAATTAAAATATCGTCAAATGTCGCGATAATATCATTGGTATGTATTTTTTTTCGAAAATAGTCTGTCATATTTAAAGAGAGAAATTAATTATTCTAATAATTATTTGAAATTTGAATGTTAATTATTAAGAGATTTCTAACTATTAAGTTTTTTGAATAATAGAGATTAAATGAAATATCTTTAATAATATGTAGAGCCATTTAAAATAAATTTTATTGATAATTAAAAAAAAAATTATTTTACTATTAATCTCTTCTAATGATTGTGAAAAGAATTTACATTCTTGTGCGATTTATCCTAGGCATATTTCTTATAGCAGGGTCATTAATCATATTTTCTAACGTTATTATGAAACGTTCTCTGTCCTCTCTTATATTATCAGTTTCTATATTACAATAGTTAGACACATGGTCATTATACACTTCAGAGTCAACATTTTCCCCTAATAACTCAATTATTTGCTTTTCTTCCTTTAGATTCTCAACGGGACTTAATAATTCAAACTTTCCAGATTTCCAATCATCCCAAAGAGGAGTATTTGGGAGAATATTCAATGTTCTAAATCGAAAAATAGTAGGATTTACCTCAGTTAAGACTCTTGCTGTTCCTTCTACATGGTCTTTAGAGTATTTCTTTCCCCCTAATCCTAAAATTATATAAAGCGATAATTTAATTCCCGCTTTCATAACACTCTTTCCTGCTTCAATTATTGACTCCGCATTAGTTCCTTTTTTCATTATCCGTAAAATCTTGCTTGAACCGCTCTCTAATCCCATATACACAATATCCAGCCCTGCATCTGCTAATTGCTTTAATTCTTCATCTGATTTTCTTAGAATATCTAAGGCTTTTGCATAACTGCTTAAACGTGGAACATTTCGAATCTTTTTCCTTACATATGATAATATTTCTACAAGATATTCTGTAGGAGCTGAAGTGGGATTACCCCCTGCTAAAAATACGGGATATCCATGATAATTTTTTTCAGCATAATAATCAATATCTTTTTTTACATCCTCTAAATCTCGAATGGCATATTCTTGTATTATTCCATAAACTCCTTTATAGGTTCCGCAAAACCGGCATTTATTCCATGAGCACCCACCCGTGACGGGAATTAGAACAGAATATGCTTCTACTGGTGGACGTATTACAATATTGTCTGGAGGGAGTTTTTTAAGCATAATAGGAATCTTAAAGATGATTTAATCGAAACTTGAATTAAAATCAATTATTTAAATAAAGATAATTAAACTTTTAGATTTTATGCTTATATTATAGATGATTTTCAATTATTTTTTTAACTATGGGTAATTAGATTAACCATAAACTCTTTGGAAATTAATTCAGTATTTAAGAGCTAATAACAAAGCTTAATGATGAAAGCTAGCAAAGAAATCGCTTATTGCTTCAAGATTGTTATAGTTGGAGGTGGAGGTGCTGGAAAAACATGTTTATTCAATAGATATTGCTTTAATTCTTTCAATATGAATACTGAACTTACTATAGGTATTAATTTTCATTCTACTTATATAGACATTGAATTAAAGGATGAATTTTCTGATAAGAAGGAAGAAAAATGTATTGTTAATTCAATATTTGATTTTGGAGGGCAAGATCGTTTTAAACCATTGATTCCAAGATTTATAAAGGGTGCTGATGGTGCTCTTTTAGTTTTCGACTCGGTTAGTTATTCTTCTTTCCAGCAACTTGAATATTGGTATAAATTATTAAAAGAAAAATTAAGAAAACAAATTCCAATGATTTTGGTCGCGAGTAAGACTGATTTGTTAGGTAAAACTTCTCAAATGGAAATTGTGAAAGAAGAACTTATCCAAGAGTTTATAGAGGATAATGATTTAGATGGTTTTTATCGAACTTCCGCCTTAGAGAATTATAATGTATTGGAAGTGTTTAAGGCCATTAATAGTTTGATGTTAGAAAATTATGAGTTAAATGCAGAAATAATATAGAATTTTAAAGCAATTGATTTTCTAAATTCGATCTTTTTTATTTATGATTCTCTTTCAAAAACATAATCTGAAAATGTCATAAAAAACTTTTTTTGATCTTTATTTAGATCTGGATAAATATCTTCTAAATATGTTTTTGCTTGAGAAATTAAATTTTTTGAAAGGTGTTCAGCAATTTTCATAGCACTCGTTTCCTCAAAGATTTCTTTTATTTCCTTTACATCTTCATCTGAGATATTATCCTTTAAAAATAATTCTTTTAGTTTATTTGATTGCTCTTCATTGGTATTCTGTATCGCAAGGATATATACTATTTTTTTCTTTTTTGCTTTAATATCTTCTTCAACATCCAACAGATCGTCTTTAATCGCATAAGCTTGACCAATCCTAAGCATTGCTTCTGAGAGTGGCTTAATTTGATAATGAATGTTTCCTTTTGCTAATATTGCTCCAATTTTCACTGATTTTTCAAAAACTCTCGCTCTCATTAATTCTTCAATATTAAGGTATTGCTCCAAAGACATAACCATGTTATGATTTGTTATATATTCTTCTATTATTTGCCCTCTTAAAAGAAAATCAATTGCTGTTGAATATTCTTTTATTGCCATTAATTTTAATTTTTCGGGAAATTCAGAATCTTTTATTATATCCACACCCAATAAATAAGCATAAGTACCTCCTAATACACTCATATCCTTACCATATTGTGTGATTCTTTGATCAAGTGCTTCCTTTTTATGCTCATAATATTGATTTAAATCGTTTTTAAATTGTCTATGAAAAGATAACTTTCCTCTCCGATATTCATCATCATCTATTAGGTCATCTTGAATTAAATGAGCATTGTGTAAAAATTCCACAGATAGAGAAACTTTTCGGATATCAGTTATTTGCTCTTCTAAATACATAGGATTAATGATTCCATTAAATGCGGCTATTAGTAGTGAGGGATGCAGTCTTTTCGCCTCATCATTTAATATAAATCCTTTAAATTCGTTAATAAAATCTCTAAATATCTCATCTACTTCTCTTTTTTCAAGAGTTTGGAAATATCTCTGCAGTTCTTTATCAACTGACTTTTTTTCTGAATTTAAGTATTGAATACTCATATACATCGCAATTTTGATTCTTAATTATCTTTAACAAATCTCTGTTAAAATATATTTTTATGCT
>Ga0102944_1001472_pt1 | contig 15496 bp, 17 predicted proteins | sample SalPonD_shore_MG_FD_78172 | JGI IMG/M metagenome (GOLD analysis project Ga0102944, IMG submission 78172) | Salt pond soil microbial communities from South San Francisco under conditions of wetland restoration - Salt Pond MetaG... | ecosystem: Environmental > Aquatic > Marine > Intertidal zone >...
AACCCCCGCCGGCGGGGTGCTCATGATCGACCCCTGGCTGACCAATCCCAAGAACCCCAAGGGCAAGGAGATCCTGGCCAATCCCGGACGGGTGGACTGGATCCTGCTCACCCACGCCCATCCGGACCACGTGGGCAACGCCGTCAAGCTGGCCAAGGAGACCGGCGCCCGTCTGGTGGCGCCCTTCGAGCTGGGCAAGCAGCTGGTGGCCCAGGGCTACCCCGAGGATCAGGTCAGCATGAAGGGCCTGATGAACATCGGCGGCACCGTCAGCCTGCTCGACGGCGAGGTCAAGGTGCTGATGACGCCGGCGGTGCACAGCTCCGGGCTGGCCAGCGGCAGCGACGGCGCGCCCTCCCACTACTACGGCGGCAACCCGGTGGGCTACCGCATCAAGATCGCGGGGGGTCCAGCCATCTACCACGCCGGGGACACCGATGTGTTCGGCGACATGGCGCTGATCCGCGATCTGTCCCCGGTGGACGTGATGCTCGCCCCCATCGGCGGGCATTTCACCATGGGCCCCGAGCGCGCCGCCTACGCCGTCAACCGCCTGATCCAGCCGAAGGTAGTGATCCCCATGCACTACGGCACCTTCCCGGTGCTCAAGGGCCGCCCCGCGGAGCTCGCCAAGCACCTGGACGAGGGGGTGGAGATGCGCGATCTCGACATCAACGGGACCGCCACCTTCTGACCCCGCCGACCCCGGAAGATCCTGGGCGGGCCCCGCGGGGCCCGCCTTTTTTGTCCCCCCCATCCCTGGCGCTGTCGCCGCCCCTCCGTAATTCCCCGGATGGTGTCCCCGCACCGTTTGGGGGCAGAGTGCACCAAAGGGGTGCCGGGAGGCCGCTCCCATCCCGCCGGAAGCAATACAAACAATTGACTTTAAAGGGAAAACCAAATTGGCACACGCTGTGCAATTCAGGGGGCGAACCGTTCAGACCTCCCTCTTTCAAGGAGTCAGACCATGCAGAAGCAGACCAAGCTCTCCCGCCTCGCCCCCTTCGCCACGGGCGCCGCCCTGCTGGCCGGCGCCACCGCCGCGCAAGCCGGCATCTCCGGCAACGTGGGCGTGGTTTCCCAGTACGTCTTCCGCGGCGGCATCGAGGACAGCCGGACCTCCCTCCAGGGCGGCCTGGACTACGCCCACGACTCCGGCTTCTACGCCGGGACCTGGTTCTCGACCCTGGATTACAGCGTGGAGCCCGGCGTCACCAACAACAACGAGGTCGACGTGTACGCCGGCTACAGCGGCTCGGCCGGGGACTTCGGCTACGACGCCGGGGTTGTCTACTTCTACTACACCGGCAGCGGCGAGGACGCATCCGGCACCGAGGATTCCGACGGCAACGTGCCCGAGGCCTACGTGGCCGGATCCTACGGCCCGGTCGGCCTGTCCGTGAACTACGCGCTGGACGACGCCACCTGGACCAACCAGGGGGACACCTACGTCAACCTCAGCTTCGAGCACGACCTGCCGCAGGACTTCAGCTTCTCCGCGAACGCCGGCTATTACTTCTACGAGAAGGACGGCAAGTTCATCGCGGAGACCAGCAGCAGCGAGGACAGCGGCTTCCGGGACGCCACCTTCAGCCTGTCCCACCCCCTGGCCGCCGCTGGCGCGGACATGAGCATCAGCTACACCATCGCCGGCGATGACCGCAACGGCAACTCGCGGGACAACGCCTTCTGGGGCGGGGTCTCCTGGACCTTCTAAAGGAGGACGGCCATGAAGCTCGTAACCGCAATCATCAAGCCGTTCAAGCTGGACGACGTGCGTGAGGCCCTCGGCGAAGCCGGGGTCCAGGGCATCACGGTGACCGAGGTCAAGGGCTTCGGCCGCCAGAAGGGCCACACCGAGCTCTACCGCGGCGCCGAATACGTGGTGGACTTCCTGCCCAAGGTGCGGATCGACGTGGTGGTGCCCGATGACCAGGTCGACCCGGTGATGGATGCCATCAGCAACGCCGCCAAGACCGGCAAGATCGGCGACGGCAAGATCTTCATCTCGCCGGTGGAGAAGGCGGTCCGCATCCGTACCGGCGAGACCGACCAGGACGCCCTGTAAGGGGAAGGAGCGTAGGCAATGGAAGCGCTTAATCAGTTGAAAGAGTTGAGCTACGCCCTGGATACCTTCTACTTCCTGGTATCCGGCGCGCTGGTGATGTGGATGGCCGCGGGCTTCGCCATGCTGGAGGCGGGCCTGGTGCGGGCCAAGAACACCACCGAGATCCTGACCAAGAACGTCGTGCTGTTCGCGGTCGCCTCCATCATGTACCTGCTGTTCGGCTACCAGCTGATGTACGGCGACTCGGTCAACAGCGTCATCCCGGGGCTGTCCTTCCTCATCGGCGCCGACAACACCGCCGGGGCGGTGACCGGCGGCGGCGAGGGCGCCCCCTACTACTCGGTCATGTCGGACTTCTTCTTCCAGGTGGTGTTCGTGGCCACGGCCATGTCCATCGTCTCCGGCGCCGTGGCCGAGCGCATGAAGCTGTGGGCCTTCCTGGCGTTCGCGGTGGTCATGACCGGGGTCATCTACCCGGTGCAGGGCATGTGGACCTGGGGCGGCGGCTGGCTGGACGCCGCCGGCTACAGCGACTTCGCCGGCTCGGGCATCGTGCACATGGCCGGCGCCTCCGCCGCCCTGGCCGGGGTGCTTCTGCTCGGCCCGCGCAAGGGCAAGTACGGCAAGGACGGCTCGGTGAACGCCATCCCCGGCGCCAACCTGCCGCTGGCCACCCTCGGCACCTTCGTGCTGTGGCTGGGCTGGTTCGGCTTCAACGGCGGCTCCGAGCTGATGGTGTCGAACGTGGGCGAGGCCAACGCCGTGGCCAAGGTGTTCGTCAACACCAACGCGGCGGCCGCCGGCGGCGTGGTGGCGGCGCTGGTCGCCGCCCGCATCCTGTTCGGCAAGGCCGACCTGTCCATGACCCTGAACGGCGCCCTGGCCGGGCTGGTGGCCATCACCGCCGAGCCGCTGGCACCCTCGCCGCTGCTGTCGACCATCGTCGGCGCCGTCGGCGGCGTCCTGGTGGTGCTGTCCATCGTCGCCCTGGACAAGGCCAGGATCGACGACCCGGTGGGCGCCATCTCGGTGCACGGCGTGGTCGGCATCTGGGGCATCCTGGCGGTCGTGCTGTCCAACGGCGGCGCCAGCCTCGGCGGCCAGCTCATCGGCATCGTCGGCATCTTCGGCTGGGTATTCGTCGCCAGCCTGATCGTCTGGGCCATCCTCAAGGCCACCATGGGCATCCGCGTCTCCGAGGAGCTGGAGTACGAGGGGCTCGACCTCGCCGAGTGCGGCATGGAGGCCTATCCCGAGTTCAAGGGATCCCAGAGCTGAGTCGTCAAACCGCGACCCCCTCCCTCAGCGGTTGGAGCGGCCCTTCGGGGCCGCTTTTTTTTCGGAAAGTGTTCAGTTTTCAGTTGGGCGCCTAGGGTACGGGCACCGGAAGACGCGCAGGGGGACTGACCCGGCAACCGGCGGTCAAAGGCAGCCGTCTTTGGCGTTACTGAACACTGAAAACCGAACACCGAACACTTGCCTAATTCACCCCCCACGCCCCCGTTGCCCGCTTTGACAGGGCGCCCGACCTCCTTTACATTTAGCCGCTTGCGAACCGATTGGAGAGGTGGCCGAGTGGCTGAAGGCGCTCCCCTGCTAAGGGAGTATGCGGTTCATCCCGCATCGAGGGTTCGAATCCCTCCCTCTCCGCCAGCCCCCGTGGCCGTCGCGGCCGCCTTCCTGGCGGCGGTGGCGGTCGCCGCGCCGGTCCCGGCCGCGGCGGCATCCCACCCGGAGAGCACGACCCTGGAGCGGCCCGCCACCAGGGTGGATCGGGTGCGCATCCGGGTGCTGGACAAGGTCGAGGCGCACCCGGTGGTGATGACGGTGCCGCTGGGGGTGACCGTGCCCCTGCCGGACACCGTGCACAGCATCCGGGTGAGCCGCTTCACCCGGGACTTCACCCTCGACCGCATGCCACCTGCCGGCCCTACCGCCAGCGGCGAGACCGCGGAGGACGAGGGCCCCGAGCCGACCCGGCCGGAAAGCGGCGGGGAGGCCGAGTCCGCCGGCAAGCCGCAGGTGCCCCCGGTGCCGCGCGCGGACGGCGAGGGCAATCCGGCCGCCTTCCTGGAGGTCCTGCGCGACGGCGAGCCGGTGGCCGAGAGCTGGGTGTTCGCGCGGGCCCCGTACTTGTTCCAGCCGCCGAACATGCGCTATACTTTCGCCCTTCTCGGAGCCGCCCCCCCGGCGGGGAAGGCCTCCGGGGAAAGCAAGAGGCGCCCGTAGCTCAGCTGGATAGAGCAACTGACTACGAATCAGTAGGTCGGAGGTTCGAATCCTTCCGGGCGCACCATACCCGCCAGGGCCTGGTCGGCAACGGATCCGTCCAGGCCCTTGCTGTTTCTTCGGCCCGCGCCGCCCCACCCCCGGGGATGGGGCCCGCGGCTGACACCACGACGGTTCCTGCCGTGACGCACCGCACCGAAGACCTGCGCATCGCCTCCATCCAGGAGGTCGTCTCCCCCGCCGAGCTGCACCGGGAGATCCCCCTGTCCGACGCCGGCGCCGAGACCGTCAACGGCGCCCGACGGGCCATCGAGGCCATCCTCGACGGCTCCGACGACCGCCTGCTGGTGATCGTCGGCCCGTGCTCCATCCACGACCCCGAGGCCGCCCTGGACTACGCCCGGCGGCTCAAGGAGGCGGCGGCCGAGCACGCCGACGACCTGCTGGTGGTGATGCGGGTGTACTTCGAGAAGCCGCGCACCACCGTGGGCTGGAAGGGCCTGATCAACGACCCCGGCCTGGACGAGAGCTTCCGCATCAACGACGGCCTGCGCATCGCCCGGCGCCTGCTGCGCGACCTGGCGGAGATGGGGGTGCCGGCGGCCACCGAGTTCCTGGAGCTGGTGGTGCCGCAGTACATCGACGACCTGGTGAGCTGGGGCGCCATCGGTGCGCGCACCGCCGAGAGCCAGGTGCACCGCCAGCTGGCCTCGGGCCTGTCCTGCCCCGTGGGCATCAAGAACGGCACCGGCGGCAGCCTGCAGCCGGCCGTGGACGCCATCCGCTCGGCGGCCCACCCGCACCACTTCCTGTCCCTGACCAAGGACGGCCACTCGGCCATCTTCACCACCACCGGCAACCCCGAAGGCCATCTCATCCTGCGCGGCGGCAGCCGCGGCCCCAACTACGACGCCGCGAGCGTGGACCGGGCCGCCGAGGTGCTGGAGGAGGCCGGCCTGGCCAGCCGCATCATGGTGGACTGCAGCCACGCCAACAGCGGCAAGGACCCCGAGCGCCAGGCCGCCGTCTGCCGCGACCTGGCGGCGCGCATCGGCGACGGCGACCAGCGCCTGATCGGGGTCATGCTGGAGAGCCACCTGGTGGCCGGGCGCCAGGATCTGGCCGCCGGCGCCGAGCTCACCTACGGCCAGAGCATCACCGACGCCTGCATGGGCTGGGACGCCACCGTCGACCTGCTCGGCGAGCTGGCCGCCAGCGTGCGCCGCCGCCGTCAGCACAGCGCCGCCTGACCGCCCCACCTTCCCCCGCTCCGCCCCCCTGGGCTATAGTCGAAGTACGCTTGCGCCTTTTCGCCCAGGCGGAGGAGGTGCGGATGCTGCTCGGCGAGATCCGGACATGGCGGCCCGAGGGCGCGCCCGACGCCATCCAGGTGCTGGAGATCGCGAACCAGCCCCTGCGGGCGCTCTACATCCCCCGCGCCGAGCTGACCGCGGCCGAGCAGCTGGAGGAGCTGGCGGGCTTCGGGGTCTACTTCCTGCTGGAGCCGGCCACTTCGACCGAGCCGCGGCCGCGGGTCTTCATCGGCGGCAACCGCCAGCTGGGCCGCAAGCTGGCCGAGCACCGCGACTGGCCGCCGCTGGCCTGGCAGACCGCCATCGCCATCCCCCTCAATCCCCCCCGGGTGCCGCGCTTCCACAAGGAGCTCACCAAGCTGGTGCAGTTCCACTGCCACCGCCGCGCCTCCCAGGTGTGCAACCACGTGGTGGTCAACGAGGAGCCCGCCTGCCCGTCCCTGGTGCCCGCCTTCATCGACCGCGACCTCGGCGCCAGCCGCAGCGCCATCCAGACCCTGCTGTCCGCCCTCGGCCACCCCGTCCTCGGCAGCCGGCTGCGGGTGGCCAAGTAGTCGGCCGCCGGCCCGCTCCACCGCCAGCGCGGCGGCGAAGGACAGCAGCGGCATGACCCCGTACTGGGTGGCCACGCCGAGTCCGATGCGGCCCGGCCGGGTCCAGGCGTCGCGCGCCTCGTCGGGGTGCAGCACCAGCCCCAGGCAGAACATGGTGGTGGCGAACAGACCCAGGAAGATCCCGCCCAGGAAGGCGAAGGCCGCGGGCAGGAAGAAGGCGGCCACGGCCGCCACCAGGGTGAGGGCGGCCAGGTTGCGCGAGATCAGGCGGAAGATCACGGGGTGTCCGCGGCCCCGGAGCGGAGCAGCTTGCGGACGGTGCCGGCGAAGGCGTCGGAGGTCATGTCGCGGCCGCCCACCGCCTTGTAGGCGATACGCCCCTGGCGATCCACCAGGAAGCTGGTAGGCAGGCCCTTGGCGGGGTACTTGTCGATCACGCCGGCGTCGGGGTCGAGCAGGATGGGAAAGGTGAGCTCGGTGTCCAGCTCGCCGCGGGCGAAGGAGAACACCGTGGGCTCGCGCTCGCCCACGTTGACCGCCAGCACCTGGAAGGGCTGGCCCTGCAGATCCTCGTACAGCCGCTGCATGGAGGGGATCTCCTGGCGGCATGGGGGGCACCAGCTGGCCCAGAAGTTGATCAGCACCACCTTGCCGCGCAGATCCGACAGGCGGTAGGTCTTGCCGTCGAGCCCCTCGCGGGCGAAATCGGGGGCCGGGGGCCGCCCCTCCACCCGCTGCAGGCCCGGCGCCTCCTGGGCGTGGGCGGCCGGGACGGCCAGCAGGGCGGCGGTCCCGGCGGCGGCCAGCAGGCGTCTGCCGATGGTACAGGCGCGCATCATTGCTCCCGTTGGGTTGTCGCGGCGGAGGGACAGCGCAGCCCCTCCAGGGTGACCCCCCGTTCGGTTCCGCCCTGGCGCCAGCGCAGGACCAGGTCGAAGCGCTGCCCGGGATCCAGCCCCATGGCCACCATGCCCATGAGGTAGCCGCCCTCCCCCAGCTGCTCCGAGCGCGGGAAGGTGGCCCAGGCAAAGGCGGTGCGGGCGCGCTCCGGCACCCCCATGCTGCGCCAGCGGCGCTGCCAGCGGGCCGTGGGCACGGGGGGATGCTCCCCGCCCCCGGTCCGCACCCGCCAGTCGGCCACGTCGAAGCGGATGGGGCCGCCGGCGGCGCGGTTGCGCAGCGTCATGCCGAACACGCAGCTGCGGCTGAAGCGGCGGGCGGCATCGTCGGGGAAGCCGCGGGCGATGAAGAAGGCCCGGGTCTGGTCCGGGGGCCGGCCCAGGGCGCGCACGGCCACGCCGTCGCCCTGCCACTTCCAGACCGGGGCACCGCTGCGGGCGTCGGTGCGCTCCGGGACGGTGACCGCCGCCGCGCCTCCGGCCCCGGCCGCCAGCACCACGGCCAGGGCGAGCCGGGCCCTCAAGCGGCCACGCTCCGCCAGGCGCACTCCCAGGTCTCGGCCAGCAGCTCGGTGAGGGGCCGGTCGATGACCCCCTCCAGGCGCAGCTGCACCATGCGCACGGGCATGCCCAGCAGCGCGGCGGAGGCGAGCACCTCGTCCATGGGGCGGATCTCCCCGGCCTCCATGCCCTCGCCGATGATGCCCTTGATCAGCTCGAAGGGCCGCGACGAGCAGATGGGCTTCTCCTCGGGGAGCACCTCGCGGTGCTTGAAGTAGAGCACGTACTCCATGACCTCCGGCGCCTCCTCGGTGGTCTCGAACAGGCGCCGGATGACGTGGTAGCAGCGGTCGCGGGCGGAGGCGTAATTGGCGTCGATGGCCCGCATGTCGCCCTCGACGAAGGCCAGGGTGTCGTAGAACAGGCCCCGCGCGATGGCTTCCTTGCCGCTGAAGTGATGGTAGATGGAGCCGATGGACAGGCCGCTGGCGCGGCGGATGTCCTGCAGGGAGGTGTTGAAGTAGCCGCGCTCGGTGAACAGGTGGCGGGCCGCTTCCAGGATGCGCTGGCGGGTGGCCCCGGAGGCCTCGGCGCGGGCCGCTGCCTTGTCAGCCATGGGCTACCCCCTCGGCTCCCTCGATAGGGTCCGGTCTCGGAAATGCCGCGAATTCCCGGGACAGTCCACTAGAACGCACATTCTAGTCCCAGATTAGGCACGGGTCCGGTGGGTGTCAATCGGCCTCGGCAGGCCGCGGCGCGCTACCGGGCAGCGGCTCGAGGGCCAGACCGCGCTCGGCCAGGAAGTCCACGGTGGGCCCGATGCAGCGGGCCACCACCCCGGCGCGGTGGGGATTGCGGCGCGCCCGGCGAGCCAGGGCCCGGGGCCGTTCCAGGCCGGCCTCGGCGTACACCGCGGCCGGCGGGTAGAAGCACTGGTCGATGAACTGGCGGAACACCTGGCGCACCAGCCTCGCCAGGGCACGGCGGCGCAGCGGCGTCAGCCCGTCCAGGCGCTCCCCCACCCGGCTGCGGGCGAAGGCGATGTGACGGGCCTCCTCGCGCATGTGCACGCCCATCACCTGGCGCACTGCCTCGGGCAGGCGCTCGTCGCGCGACAGGATGCGGTTCACCTGGTCGGGAACGGCCTCGCCGATGAGGATGGTGGCCCAGAATCCCGCCGAGTCGAACGGCGCCATGCGGGCGAAGGCGGTGGCCATGCGCGGCCGCCGCGAGCGGCTGGCCATGGGCGGGATGCCGCTGCGGCGGATGGCCTCCACGAACATCAGGCTGTGGCCGGCCTCCTCGCGCAGCTCGTGCAGCTGGTAGGTGTAGTCGGCCAGGTCCCGTCCCGGCCCCTGGCTGGTGCGGGCGGCGATCCGCTGCATGAACAGCGCCTCCAGCCACAGCCCCAGCTCCAGGAAGGCAACCAGCTCGCACTGCCCCAGACGCCGGCGCTGTTCCTCCGACAGCGCCTCCCACTCGGGCGTGCCGTACAGGGACACCATCTCCTCGGGCATCCACGGGCGCTCGAGGTCGAGGGTCTCCCAGGCCACCTGCGCCAGGGGATCGCGGTAGTCGGCGCTGCTGGCACTGAGGCGGTCCGACAGCGAAGGCAGGGTGGCGATTCGGGTCATGACTCGGGGGTCCGGGTAGGCGTCCGCGCCGGCCGGGAAAGCCGCCAGCACAAGTCGACGCAGTTTGCCACAGAATAGTTGGCCCGCCAATGCAGGGCCCGCGCCGCGCGGCCGCAGTCCACCACCAGCGGATAGCGCATGCCGGCCAGCCAGCCGGGGTCGCCGAAGGCCGGGGTCACCCGCCACAGCAGGCGGTGGGCCGTCTCCGCCGCGCGGTAGGGGATGCCCACGGTGAAGCGGTGATGGCGGCCGGCCAGCTCCGGCCACGGCCGCGGACCGCTGGCGGCGATGTTGTAGGCGCCGGCGGCGCGGCTGTGGAGGGCACTCAGGATGGCGTCGACGGCGTCCTCCTCCCACAGGCACTGCACCGGCGGCGGCTCGCCCGGGGTGCGGATGGTGAAGCGGGTGCGCGCCAGGCGGTTGAGCAGCGGCTGGGCGTTGGGGCCGACCACCGCGTGCAGCCGCAGCCGGGCGATGGAGGGCGGACCGGGCTCGCGTTCGAAGGCGTCCAGCCAGAACTCCACCGCCGCCTTGTCCTCGCTGTAGCCGAAGCCGGGCATGGGTCGGCGCTGGTCGTCCTCGTCCAGGGGCACGGGATTCTCCGGCCAGGCGCCGTAGACGGCGACGCTGGAGGTGTAGACCACGTGGCGCACACCCGCCCGGCGCGCGGCGTTGAACAGGTTGCGGCTGCCCTCCAGGTTGATGGAGCGCATCAGGCTGCGCTCCTTGCGGCGCCGGCCGAGGGCCGAGCCCAGGACCACGAAGGCCATGTGCACCACCGCGTCCACGTCCGTCAGGTGATCGGCCAGGTCCGCATCGCGGATATCGGCGCGCACGAACCGGAAGCGCGGATGGGGATAGGTGACCGGCCGCCAGTCCAGGCCCACCACCTCGTCGATGCCCGGCCACTCCAGCAGCCGCGGCAGCAGGGCCTGGGCCAGATGGCCGCCGACGCCGGTGACCAGGACCCTCACGGCCGCCCGGCCCCGCGGGCCTCGCGTCCGTCTCTCGGCATGCTCGCTCCCTGTTCGCCGTTGGTCCGCCGGATCCCCCCGGCACCGGCCCTATGCACCAAAATGGGGCATGACCCGCTCGGCCACGGTCCGCAGCGACTCCTGCACCACCGCCGTGGGCAGGGCGCCGGCGCCCACCGCCAGCAGCAGGTGGTCCACCCCGGCCGCGCGGTACTTCTCCAGCTTGCGCACGCATTCCTCCGGCGAGCCCACCACCACCATGCCCATGGCCTCCAGCAGGGGCAGGCGCACCGCGCGCTTGAGCAGCGGCTGCAGGCGGCCGAGGCGCTGGTAGTAGTCGTAGCTCTCGCGGAACCGCTCCAGCACCGGGCGGGTCTGCGCCAGCAGCCGCTCGTAGTACCAGGTGAACGGCTCGCGCGCCAGCTCGCGGGCGCGGTCGCCGTCCTCCAGGCACAGCAGCCCGATGGTCATGCCGAAGCGGGGATTGGCCCCGGGACCGGGCTGGGCGCCCTGGTGCTCGGCCCAGGCCCGACGGTACTCCTTGAGGTCCTGGCGCACCAGGAACCAGGGCTTGAACGGCCCGGCCAGGGCGCCCAGGCCCTCCTGCGCCGCCCAGGTGAAGGTCTCCGGCGACACCGCCGCGGTCCACAGCGGCGGATGGGGCCGCTGCAGCGGCTTGGGCAGGATCTCGAGGCCGTCCAGGCGGTAGTGCTCGCCGGCGAAGTCCACCGGCCCGTCGCCGAAGCCGGCCCGCATCACCGCCAGCGATTCATCGACGATCCGCCGGCTGTCCGCCATGTCGGCGCCGAACACCGCGTACTCCGTGGGCGAGAAGCCGCGCCCCACCCCCAGCTCCACGCGGCCGCCGGAGAGCAGGTCGAGGGTGGCGGCGCGCTCCGCCACCCGCACCGCGTGGTTGTAGGGCAGCACCACCACCGCGTGGCCCAGGCGGATGGCCGCGGTGCGCTGGCTGGCGGCCGCCAGGAACAGCTCCGGGGCGGAGGAGTGGGAGTACTCGCGGGCGAAATGGTGCTCCACCAGCCAGGCGCTGGAGAAGCCCAGCCCGTCGGCCAGGGCGATCTCGTCCAGGGTGTCGGCGAGCACCTGGCGCTCGCTGCGGCCGCCGTGCTCCGGCACCGCCAGCTCGAAGAACAGGTCGAATTGCATGCCGCGGGCTATCCGGGTGGCGGGCGATTTGGTTACGATTGCTGCCAGCGCGATTCTATCCTACCGGCGGGGCCGGCTTCACCGGGTTCCGCCGCCAGCGTGACAAGGTCCCCCATGGAACCCGAGCTCGACCCGCAGGAGGTCCAGCGGTCGATGGCCTTCGACCCGGCCAAGGTGGCCGATTTCCGCGCCCGCTGGAGCCGGCTCATGGAGCTGGCCGTGTGGGGCGACCTCAAGGCCGGCGAGGTGGGCGCCCTGCCCAAGCTGCGCAAGCGCATGCTGGAGTACGGCGAGAAGATCCGCTCGCTGTTCAACGACCGCGGCTGGATCCCGCAGCCGCGCGAGCAGGTCAAGAGCGTGCTGACCGCCAGCCTCGACGTCCGCGACAAGCAGCAGGCGGTGGAGAAGGAGCTGGAGGCCCTTACCGGCGGCGCCGACTGCGAGGCCTTCACAGAGGGGTTCGCCGCCCTGCGCGATGACCTCGTGGCCTTCATGCAGGCCCATGAGGAGGTCTGGCGGGACCTGTTGAACCGCCTCTACGAGGGCTACGATGAGTGGAAGGCGGGCCAGGACCCGGGCAACGACCCGCGCGCCTGAGCCTGACAAGCGGAGGGAGACGCGATGAAAGCGGTGGTCATGCCTCAGCCCGGCGACGCCGGGGTGCTCGAGCAGCGCGACGTGCCGGAGCCCTCCATCGAGGGCAACCGCGACCTGCTCATCCGCCTCAAGGCCGCCGGGGTCAATCCGGTGGACACCAAGATGCGCGCCGGCGGCACCTACGGCGGCGGTAGCGAGCCGGTCATCCTCGGCTGCGACGGCGCCGGCGTGGTGGAGGAGGCCGGCTACGGCTGCTCCCGCTTCAAGACCGGCGACGAGGTCTATTTCTTCAACGGCGGCATCGGCACCGTGCCGGGCAACTACGCCGAGCTCGCCGTGGTCGACGAGCGCTGGGTGGCGCCCAAGCCGCCCGCCCTGTCCTTCGCCGAGGCGGCGGCGCTGCCGCTGGTGTCCATCACCGCCTGGGAGGCCCTGTTCGACCGCGCCGACCTCCAGCCCGACGAGCGCGTCCTGATCCACGCCGGCGCCGGCGGCGTGGGCCACGTGGCCTGCCAGCTGGCCCGCGACATCGGCGCCCGCGTGGCTACCACCGTGGCCTCGGAGGCCAAGGCCGAGCTCGCCGGCGCCCTCGGTGCCGAGCTCACCATCCCCTACCGCGAGGCGGACTTCGTCGAGGCCGCCCTCGAGTGGAGCCGCGGCCACGGCGTGGACGTAGCCTTCGACACCGTCGGCCCGCCGATCCTGGAGGCCGGCTTCCCGGCGGTGGCCTTCTACGGGCGCTCGGTGACCCTGCTCGACCCCAAGGGGATCAGCCTCAAGGAGGCCCGCCTGCGCAACCAGGGGGTATTCCTGGAGCTCATGCTGTCGCCGCTGCTCTTCGGCCTGGACCACGCCCGCGAGCACCAGGCCTGGATCCTCGGGGAGTGCGCCCGCCTGGTGCAGGAGGACCGGCTGCGGGTCCACCTGGCGCGCACCCTGCCGCTGGCCGAGGCCGCCGAGGCCCACCGCCTGATCGAGGAGGGCCACACCACCGGCAAGATCGTCCTGACCATGGACGAGGGATGACACCGCCCCGCGATCGGCCCACGGCCCTGCCCGGACGGGACCGGCTGCTGCCCGCCGGCACCCTGTGGCCGCGCATCCGCGAGTGCAGCGCCCGCGCCCTGGAGAGCGGCGCGCTCAAGCCCATCCCCGCCGAGTGCGAGGTGGTAAGCGACGGCGGCGTGGACTTCCAGGTGCGCATCGCCGCCAACCTGCACGAGAAGATCCGCGAGGTGCGCGCCCAGCAGGAGCGCGAGGCCGCTGGCGAGACCGTCGACCCCTTTGCCGATCCGGAGCCCGACCTGCTGGTGGGCGACCTCTCGGCCACCCACTACGCCCTGCTCAACAAGTTCCCGGTACTGGCCCACCACCTGCTGCTGGTGACGCGCGCCTTCGAGGACCAGCAGGCGCCGCTGACGGCGGCCGACTTCGAGGCCCTGCGCACCGCCCTGGCCGAGATGGACGGCCTCGGCTTCTTCAACGCCGGGCGCGCCGCCGGCGCCAGCCAGGGCCACAAGCACCTGCAGCTGGTGCCCCTGCCGCTGGGCTCGGAGGATCCGCAGCCGCCGATCGAGGCCCTGCTGCGCTCCCGCGACCTCGCCGCCGGGCCCGACACCAGCCCCCGCCTGCCCTTCCCCCACGCGGCCTGCCGCCTGCAGCCGGGGGCCGACGGCGACGAGCTGCTGGAGTGCTTCCGCGCCCTGCGGGCGGCCCTCGGGCTGACCGACTTCACCGCCCCCTACAACCTGCTGGCCACCCGCTCCTGGATGATGCTGGTGCCGCGCGCCAGCGAGCGCTTCGACGGCATCATGATCAACGCCCTGGGCTTCGCCGGGGGCTTTCTGGTGCGCGACCGGGACGACCTGGCGAACCTGCGCCGCATCGGCCCCATGCGGGTGCTGCAGGGGGTGAGCGGCGCCATCGAGGAGTAACCATGCGTATCGTCCTGCACGCCCCGGAGGACCTGAGCCTGACCGACTTCGGCGACCCCGAATTCAAGGTGGTGGCGGACAGCGACGACGTCCACTTCAGCGCCATGGAGATGTTCGCCACCTCCATCGCCCTGTGCACCTACTCGGTGCTGGCCAGCTACGCCGAGCAGGCCGGCGCGGACACCGCCGGCCTGGAGGTGCGCATGCGCTGGGAGTACCGCGAGGCCCCCTACCGCATCGGCGCCATCGCCATGGACGTGACCTGGCCGGGCCTGCCCGGCAACCGCCTCAAGGCCGCCCAGCGCGCCGCCGAGCAGTGCACCCTGCACCATACCCTGGAGGTGCCCCCGGAGATCGAGACCCGGGTGGCCACCGACTAGGGCGGGCGCACCTCGCGCGCCCATTCCCAGACCCCCGGGGCATGGAAGCGGAAGCGCACCATGTCGTCGGCCAGGGCCAGCTCGCCCCGGGCGTCGTCCCAGCCCGCATCGCGCACCGCGCGCCCCATCCAGTCCACCACCCCGTGCAGCGAGTCGGCCAGGTGGTGGCGCCGGCGGAAGTCCAGCCCGCGCCCGATCCAGACCGCCCGCGCGGGCGCGAACCCCTGCCAGCCCACATCCACCAGCCGCCCCAGCAGGCGCGCGCGCAGCAGACCGTCGCCGAGCTCGCGGCGCAGGAGGCGCACATCCTCCTCGTCGGATCGAGCCTTGCGGGGGAGATGGGGCAACAGGTCGGCGGGCAGGAAGTCGCGCAGGCGGCCCTGCGGCCCCTCGCCCGGGCGGAGCAGGGCGTCCACCAGGCCGCCCAGGGCGGGGACCGGATCGGAGCCGGTGCGGGCGGCCTGCTGGACCACCGCCTTGGCCTCGCCGACCATTCCCCCGGTGGCGAACCCGGGGATCCAGTGGTCCAGAAGCTCGTGGATCAGCTCCGGCGAATCGTGCCCCTCCGCCGGGCAGGCCATGGCCGCGCCTCCCGTCCCGGCCGGATCGATATGCCAGGCGCCGCCGGCGACAGCGTGCCGTGACGGCGCGAACGTCACACCGAGGGTGACGACGCCCTTGGGGATCCGCCCCATGATCCCCTCCCTAGCCTTGCTGGTTGTGGCCCCCACTACCAACCTACAAGGCCGATTCTTGATCGCCAAACTCGGGATCCCGGCTGGCCCTGCTAGGCCGGCCCTACCGGCTCGCGATCGGCGGGCGCCGGGTCCGAGCTCCAGCGGAAGGCGACCTCCCCGTTGCCCAGCAGGAGCTCCCCGGCCGCCGTCTGCCACCCCTGCCCCCGGACCCGATCATCCAGACGCTGGAACAGGCGCTGCAGGGCCAGCCCCATCTCGGCCCGGCGCTCGAAATCCAGCCCCGTGGCCCGCCAGGCGCTTCGGGCCTCGGCCATACCGGCCCAGCCCAGCTCCAGGAAACGGGCGGTCAGGGTGGCGCGCACCAGGCCATCCCCCAGCGCGCGACGCAAACCCAGCATGCGCTCCCGAGCGCTGCCATGCGCCGGCAGCCGCTCGGCCAGCACCGGCGGCAGGAAGTCGTCCAGGGCCTCGCCGTGGCAATCGCCGCTCATCAGATCCTCGTCCACCATCTGCTGGTAGTCGGGAGTGGGATCGGAACCGGTGCGGAC
>Ga0102944_1001473_pt1 | contig 15493 bp, 17 predicted proteins | sample SalPonD_shore_MG_FD_78172 | JGI IMG/M metagenome (GOLD analysis project Ga0102944, IMG submission 78172) | Salt pond soil microbial communities from South San Francisco under conditions of wetland restoration - Salt Pond MetaG... | ecosystem: Environmental > Aquatic > Marine > Intertidal zone >...
CTCAACCATTTCCTCAACCTCAGCTCGTAGAGCCAAGTTAGGATCTTCCGCATATTTCAGGAAGCGTACCGGTTGCGTTTGTGCAATTTGATCAAGTTTATTCTCCTTCATTTCAGGAGTCATTTTTGCAGGATTCTGATCTGCAAGCAGACGAATAAGTTGATCTACAACTTCTTCGCTATCTGATAGATCAATCAGAGCTTCGTAAGCTTTCTTTCGAGCTTTAACTGTTTTGTTCTCGTTATGAATTTCTTTTTCCGGATCATACAGGTAGTAGTCCTTATTTTCATTGAGCATAGAATCTTTATCCTTTGCTACAAGTGGGTGATTCTCCAACCACTTATAAATAAGGTAGTCTTCCAGCTTCACCGGTTCGCCTTCTCCATCGGTAGAAATATCAAGTACTTTCCCATCTGATGGAACAATGACACGCATTTCTTTCCAGAATCGTTTCCGCTTCTCGGAAAAATCTCGATCATCTGGTCGGATGCCTTCGTATTCTTTCAGAAGCTTCTTTTCAAGCTGTTCATCAGCAATTCCAAGAGGGCGTCTGTCTTTGAATACACTACCGATTACTCGTTTAGCTTTAGCTTTAACTTTCGGAGGGAGATAGTTTCGACCTTCTCTCCTACGAATTTGAATCTTTCGTGTTGTTGCGTCAGACATATAACTATTGTTTGTTTTAATTAACTACTGTTTTGTAGTTGGTCAGAGGGAACCAGTAGTCAGTTCCCTCAGCCAAATCTAGTTTAGCTTGCAACGCATTGAAGGTCAAGAGACGTATCAAAGCGTTTAAGCAGAATTGCACACGTTTTAAGGAAGTGTACACTTGCTCCGTCAATGTCACTTGCGCGAAGCAGATTACTTTCGTTGAATCCTCGTGGTACTGTAGAACCAGCAACCGCCCAACGTTTGAACTCTCGTCCAGATTTGTTGATCATTTGCAGGTTATTTTGACCATCGTAACGAGACTGATCAACGAATACCATTCGGTAACTTTCAAGTGGAAGTCCACTTTCTGGGTGCTTACGGCTTGCTTCTGCAACGGGACCGTGGTCGAACAGTGGTACTTTCACGATATTCACAACGTGACCATCAACGTGACGGTAGCTTGTGAAGTATCCATCCATTTCAAGTTCGCGACCTTGCCCGGTTACAAACGTTCTGTCGTTAAACTGAGTATAAACGTTTGCTTGCAGGAAGTCTTTCATAGCAGAGTCGAATTCACGAGCTCCACCTGTTCCGGTAAACAGAGTTACCTCCATATTGTCAGCATCAGTCATTCCGAAGAACAGATCACCGATTACCTGACGAAGCTTGTTCTCAGTTAGAGAACTGTAAGTCTCCTTGTTAATGATTTGCTCCAGTAGTCCCGGACCAATTGTAACAGGTTGACCACGTTCGTCACGCATCTGCGTCTCACCATTCTCATTGTAAGACTGCTGACCGTACCAGTAGTACACCTCGGATTCTTGTTTCCACTGAAGCATTTTCTGCCACTCCTCATAATCCATCCAGAGGTTTGTGGTTCCATTGTCAGTGTCTAATTCAAATTCCGCTACCCAATCCTTTGCGTTTCCTGAGAATTGGTATGACTTACGAATTGTAGTAAGCTTGTGACGGATCAGCGCAGGAGTTGTCCAGTTAGAAGCGTTACCACGGGAGAAGTCAGTACCTACAGGTGCAAACATTTGAGCGAAAAGTGATCCTTCTTGCACATCAGAAGCCGGCATTGTAGCATTTGGATCTGGGTCCACGAGTTCAAGCGTGTATTCAAATCCACTTCCTACAGGAATTGGCTCTGCCATGATTCGGGCTTGGTGTCCATTCTTAGAGATCAGTACGTAGTCCTTGATGAACCAGCGATCTGGGAATACCAGTTTGAATGGGGCTCCGCCCTTACCAAGGTTGCTGGTAGTAGAAGGAGTTTCCGCCACAGGTCGAGCATGTTCCATTCGGGACTGTACACGATACTCGTATTCCAAGTTATCAATAGATTGGACATTACCAATACCTTCTGTCAACATGGCAAGAGGGAACTTTTGGTTCTCTTTACCACCCAGATGTGTAATAATCGGAGAAAGAACAGATGGACGTGAGACTAAAGCTTGTGCCAGACTGTTACTGTCCGTCATCTGAGTATCATTGTAGTATTGTTTGGTTACTTGCATGTATATGTGTCCGTGTTTTTAGGGTTAAAATATAGGCTTAATATCTTGTATCTTGCCACTTTTTGACTTCTTCTTACCTTCTTTAGAAGAGCTTACTTCGTCTTCACGACTCTTCTTAATTTGGTCTTTCAGCTTCTTGCTATTTCTAGTTTCCGCTTCATTACCAATAAGTGTTTCAAAGTCAAAATTCTTCATCTTGAGATAAGCAATTGCGACTCGTTCTTCTTCGCTCATCTCAACGCCATCGACAAGTGCCTGAGAGTGTCCATCATCATTGACAGGTTCAAATAGATAATTCTTCAAATCATCCTTATCTGTCTTAGGAATCTTCAGACCTTTAAAACTCTTTGTTTCGTCGATGAGTGATCTAATTCTCTTTTGTTCTTTTTCAGCTTGCTGTTTAGCTTCTTCAGCTTTCCGTTCCTGCTCAGCTATTAGATCCTCCTGAGCACTCTCTTGCATTTGTTGCAATCGCTTCAAAGAACGCTTTGATTGTTTTTCAAGAATTCCACCATTGCGGAAGTCTTCAATCATTTCATCAATTTCTTCTTGAGGAGTATCCTGAGCAGCTAAATGATTTCGTACAAGCTGTTCTTGTGCTTGCTCATTTTCAGCAATCTGCTCATCAAAGTTTACCTCATTATAATCAAACTGAGGGTGCATCGTCTCAATATACTGTCGAGGATCTCCACCTTTCTTGGCAAAGTCCACGAGAGCTTTAGCTTCCGGATACTCATCAAATGTAGCATCCATTTGCTTGTTTGAAAGTTGCTTTGCTGATTTTTCAATAAACTTAGCCAGATCGTTCTGGTCAGGATCATCAAAATTAATATCACCAAAGGTATCTTCATCAAGCTCTACTCCAATATCTTGAGCAGCTGTTTGAAAGATGGAGGGTTCATCGTCTCCCTCTTGTCCCTCTTCGTCTTTAGTTTCTTTTTCGGACTCATCAGTTTCTTCGGAAGAAGTATCACCGTCGTCGGTTTCACTCTCTTGAGTTTCAGTTTCTTCTTCCTCTTCAGGCTTCGGAGTTTCCTCCTCTTCCTGCTCCTGATTTTCTTTCTCTTCGTCTTCAACGATTGTTTCATCTTTTCCATCAGAGGGTTGTTCTCCTAACTGAAGGAAGTTTACATCATTGAGTCCTACTTTGTTTGTTTCTTTGTCTGTTGCCATATCTATGGTTGAATTTAAGGGTTAGTTTATTCTTTGTAAAGAAATATTTTATAAAAATATAAACTTTAATTATATAACACTTTAGTTGCTACTTTTGCTAGCGTTGACCTTCTTTCGTTCAATAGCTTCTTTAGCTTTATTAGATCTTTTCTCTTCTGCTAGCTTCTTCTCTTCAATAAGATGATCTTGTTGTTGCTTACGTCTATCAAGATCAAGCTTCTCATCATCTTCATCTTCTCCATCATATCCATCAGACTGACGTATTTCAGCAACTTTAATATCAGTAGCGTTTTTAGCAGCTTGACGTGCATCTTCTCGATCTTCTTTCATAATTTCAAGTTGACGCTCTTTCTGCTTGTCTTGCATTTCTGCTTTCATTTGTGCTTGCTCAAGCTGAGCTCTTGTTTTTTCTACTTTCTTAACCTTCTCGTAGATTTCTTCAAAGCTATCGGAGTTAAGAATCTCAGCTATAGATGTCATAGAAGCACCGTTTTGAATCATAGGCTGAATCATTTGCTTCATGATCTGTATCTTTTCAACTTCCTTACCAGAACCATTGACGAACACTCCATACTGCGAGTTCATGTGTTCTACTCCATCAATGTCTATTTCTGATAATCCCTCTGGCAGGATGTACTGAGACTTTTTACCATTAATCCAAGCAATCTTGGAATAATCAATAAGAGCCTGAAGATCACGTTGTTCCATACGTGAATACTTACGAAACATATCTTCAGTAATATTTGCACTCTGCACAATAGCCTGTTCTGTTGTTGCCTTCCCAGCATGTTCCCCAACAATACCTTGACGCTGTTGATTAACTCCGGACATTCTCTCCCATTCCTGTATGATCATCTGTAACAATTCAATATACTCTGTCATTGTTTTGATGGTTAAGTCCATCACAGATTGATGCTGAGGACTCAGCTTAATGTCCTCTTTGTTGTAATCAACAAAGGCAATACCAGTAGTCTCAATCCAATACATGAAGTCTTCGGGCGACCATTTCTTAGGAATCATGTTAATATCGAATTGTGCTACCTGATCTTTACTTTTAGCTACAGCCAGATCTAAACGATACTTATAAATATTGTATGACAGTTGATATGGAATACCCATTGCTACAAGAGAGATATTATCAGCATTCATATCACTATAATGTCTTCCATTAATAGGGAGCTTGCATTTGGAAGGATTGTCAATAGAAAGTCTTTGATTTGGAATAGGACGCTGACGTACATAAATATCTCCATCAATGCGATGTGTTTCCCATACCTCGTTTACCCATTCCCATTCGATGGTTTCATTAGCTCCTGGAGTATAACCTTCTTGTACAGTTTTAGTCTGAACTCTGCCGAAACGATCTTCGTAATTTACAAAACCAATTTTCTTTCGTGATTTCCAGTACACACGAATAACTTCAATCTGACGATCTCTTCGTTGATAGCTTCTGTTACCGACAGATCCAAATTCATTACCGGTCTTTGTAACAAAACCAGTATCATACGCACCACGTGGTCGTTCGAGACGAGAGATTTGCTCATCAGTAAGCTCATCAAAGTATGTATCAATAACTGAGGAAGGATATGATAGCTTACGGTGAACAGCCCAGTCTCCATCTTCTAAGAACTCTATATCCGGATCTTTATCTCCATCTACCTCTAGTGGATTAAGAACCTCATATACAGGTTCATCATAAGTAACTCCACGATATGTTGCAACGGCTCCTGCAATAAGAAAATGATACCAGCCTTTAATCTGTTTATCATCAATTTCCAAGAACTGGTTCATATAATCAAGAGATTTCTGTCCTCGAAGAGCAACAACATCATTGTAGTTCTCTTCAAATATCTCTTGAAGATTATCCAAATCCGGAACCTCTTGAGACTTCTGTCCTGTGGGGACACCGAGGTCATTAAGTTCGTTAATGTACTGTTGGTACACATTCTTTCTCTTGAACTTCATGAATGCTTCTTTCTTTGCACTAACTGCATCAGGAGATGTATTGACCACAGTATAGTTAATAGGTCTCTTTACCTTTTCTCCAACCAGCGTGTCAATTACAGGTTTTATGATATTGTAATTATGAAGCTTTGCAGGAAAGTTTTGTCTGCGTTCTCCAAAGGGTTTTGTGATGTGTGTGTAATCAGCTTTATCAATAACTCCATTATAGTAATCATAGAGTTTTTGAGTAAAGTTATCTGATGATATTCCTCTTGTAAATTTAGATAAACCAATAAAAGCATCAGCTGTACGCTGTGCCCATTTGTCTGTCTTCTCACTACGAGGAAGTTTCTGTCGAGGAATGTTATTAGCCGTGTTGCTAGTCATATTTTAATTAAAGTGATTTGTTGATAGAAAGAAGTCTTCGTGTGGTGCTGATTGTGTTTCTACTACTTTCTTATTATAAAGCTCTTTTTGATGATACATACCAACCATTAATGATAAAACTCTATCAAAGTTACCATCTTTATTGTACTTAATCAATTCTTGAAGTAGAGCTGGATCAAATATCGTATGAACAACCAGTTTAGTACTTCCATCATCATAATTTGTTACTGGTGTCATAAGCCAGTCTCTTATGTAAATTTCTCCCTGTTCTTTTCTTTGCTTAGTCATATGCATTCCGTAAGGACGCTTGACGTTCTTCGACTGGAGTTCCTTTTTATCCAGCATTTCGAACTGTTCTTCTAACTTGTGAAGTTTATGGAAGCGTTTTGCGTATCCGATAACATCTCCACGATCATTCTCAAAACCTATCTTTGCATTGTAGTAATCAGCAAGCATAAACAGATTTCGATTATATTCATCCTGCATTCCGGGTCTTCCAACATAACTTGCTACAATACATTCATTAAGCGTTTGATCAAGACGATTTGTGCGTTTAAGTACATACGCTGATCCAAGTGATTTGCCATCTACAGATGTGTTCTGAGCATAAGGGTCATGGCAGACAATATACATTCCTTTGGGAACTTTACCATTGGTTCGGAATGGAGATTGGTAAATAACCACACCTCCTTCGAGATTGTCCTTTGGTTGATGAGGGTAATTCATGATAGGTTTCACATCATCGGAAGGACGAAACTTTACACCTTCTTCTGCTTCATACAGAATTCCGGGCGTACCAAACTTCCATCGCTCATTAGCTTTAACGGAGTTTAGTTGTGCCTGTAGTTCTGCTGTTGGCAGAATATTAATATCTGCCTGTGTCGTTGCTTCCTGTGGATTCAGAGGTTGCTCAGATACATACTGTGAAAGGGCGTTCGGGTCTGGAGCTTGTTTTGCCTTTTCACGTTCATTCATAATAAAGGCTTTCGCAGCTTCTTCATCAGAATTACCATCCGCATCCATGAACCCTTCAAAGTTCCAAGCTGCTGAATGAAAGAACCCACAATAACTATTGTGAGCTCCATCATCCCACTGATTGCGGACACGAATAACACCGTAAGCTTCCGGATTCATAAAGATCTCTTCCAGTCCCTCGAAGTCAGCTCCTTCTTCACCACCAGTACCAAAACAAATCATAAGTCCGGTAGTAAACTTTCCCTGCCCTACTGTTTCTTTTGCAATTTTCCAGCTTTTCTTTAAGTCAGGTAGTTTACCAGCCTCTTCAAATAACAGTACATCACCATCTTTACCACGAGATTTCTCAGGATCATTCTTCAGTGTTACACCAATGATCTGAGACTTCTTTCCACGTTCTACATATCCCTTTTCCACCTTTGTTTTATAGCCAGAGTATCGGTGAAGCTTTCCATCAATAAGACGAGGTTGTCCAAAAGCTGTATTATCTTTCATCCACTCCATGTGTTGCCACGTCTTTGGATGAAGCAGACCATCCTTTAACAAGAATTCTTTGTCATCTGCAAAGGCATAGTTCTTTGATTCAGATATGAGATGATAGTTTCTTGAGATCATAGCTGCATTCTTGTAGGAATATCCCTTACGACGAGCTTTTAGAACAGCTATGTGAAAACCTCCGGAAAGATCATCAGGATGAATATCAATCTTTAACCCAAGTTTTTCATACTCTTCTGGAGATATTCCATGACGAGCTATTTCTACGAGCCAAAAGTAATTGTAGTCTCCATCGTAAAAAGCAGGGAACCCTTCATTCTTCACAGCTACCTCTGACTCTCCTGTAAGTGCATCTTTTGGAATACGCATCATAGGAAAGAAGTTCAGATACCAATAATGATACCCTGTAATCTTTGTTCCCTCTGATTCATACCCATTCAGACACCGATCATATTGTGTATCCCAATACTCTTCCCATTCCCTTGTACCTTCAACAGCATTGGTATAATAACCGTGTTCCTCAAAATGAAGTGCTGGTTGTCGAAATCTCTCTGTATTTTTGAACGTTTTTATCATTTACTGGCTGTATTTGTTAGTCTCTACGTCACCCCTATTTTTATTAGCAGTCGTTTGATTCTTTCTTACAAGTTCCACAAGGTCTTGTAGTCCTTCAATAATATCTCCTACTTGCTTTAAATTCTGAGCAAGATCTTTTGCTTTATGAATAAGCTTTCCATGGTCATCCACTTCATTAAGATCAACATCGCGGAAATAATTCTGTAACTTACGAGCACCATCACGAGCAGCATCCAGCATTTCAGTATAGTCATTAGCGTATAACTCTTTGTACTTCCTGATACCTTCCTGAACTGCTTCGTCTGGCTCCCACTCCTGTTCAAATAAAGAATCAATGATGCGTTGAGAGCGTCTCTCTTCTTCAAGATGCATGAACTCTGATTCCCAATCTACCATGTAGTAGATGTATGCCAGCTCTTTCGCGGCTATACGTTTGTTCTCAGAGTCATCTCTTTCAATGATTCTATTGAATTCGGATATGAGGGATGCCTCCGGAGAAGGCACACCCACATAATCCTCAGTTATTGTTAACAGTTGACACTTCATTACGCTTCTTTACCCATAATGAATTGTTGATGAACAAAGAATACTTTGTGCCCTTTAAACTGAATAGGGATTGATTGCTTAGCTGCATTAGGATGCAGAATTACTCGCTCCCCTTCTTCCACAAACTCAATATTCTCTCCTTTCAGTTCTACTTTCGGACGATATTCTTCATCGTCCATAAGGGTCGTTCCGTCAGGAAGGATAACGCCTGTGTCTGTTTCTTCAGGAGGAATGATGCAAATCATATCAGGAATAATCGTCAGATCATTCTTGACTTCTTCCCATGGCTGTTCCGGAGTATCTTCTCCTTCACCAATAGTGGGAATTGAATCATCATTTTTAAGTTCGTTGGCTGATTTAGCCAATTCCATTTTGTTTTCTTTTGACATAAGTTAGTTGCTTATTATGTTTATCTTGTTTTTGTCGTATTCATTGAGAATATCACACAAAACTTCAAATCCCATTTCCACTACAATCTGACCGAAGTCTGTATAGACTCTGGTAAGTTTTGAGTTTGTCATGTGATCGAAGTTCGTGTACTTGTATTCTTCAATATCACGAATATCCTTTAAGTACATTCTTCGTTTCGCACGATAGTACTTATTCTTTGTTTTAGGCTTATCATACGTGAGTGGAGTATCTTCATCCACAATCTCTGTGTCGTAAAATAAGCGATTAACAATGATATACGGTTCTACGAATTTACTCATTAAGTTTCTTTGCTCGTTTAGGATCTACTTTAAACTGTCCAAAATAACGAAGTCGTATAGATTCATAATCTCCTTGAGTCATTTTCTTACGAACAAACTTAAACTGGTGCATCACAGCACGTCTAACTTGACGAGGACTTAAATCGTTCTCCTTTGCAAGTTGATTAATAATACGTTGCTGATAAATAGGTTCATTCTTGCTCATTGACAACAATCGTTATTTTCTCAGCTCCACCGGAAGGAATCAACGTAGAATTGATTTGGTATCCATCATCAGTCTTTACGGTTGCTCCTTTATCAGCGAAGCTTTTAATATAATTGTTAAGTGTGTTAAAATCATTTCGACCAAGGCGTTCAGCCACTTTCTTCTTCATCTCAGTAGAAAATGGATTGACACTGATACCTGCTTTGTCCAGCGATTTCTTTAAATCAATGAATTCAGCAAGTATCTTCATTTCCATATCTGTCAGATCCATCAAACCATTAAAGATACGAATATAATTGTATGTGTCGGGAATAGTGATCCCAAGTCTTTTTTCTTTCATAGTGTCCTTATTTCATTGTGAACCTTACAGAACCTGATTCATCCACATACATCATTAGATTATCATTCTTTTCATTAAACTCTTCCATCAACTCTTCAAAGTCAATTTCCTTTTTACGTCGCAAGAATGTAAGATATTGCTGTACTGCCTGAATACCCATCTCATATCGGTCAGCCATATCTGTGGCTTTTGCTGAATTAGATACCAGTTCATGATAAGAAGATAGTGATATTCTCACTTCTCCACTTATCGGACTTGCGAAATCAAGTTCTCTTTTTGTTAATTCTTTGGGTTTGTCTTCACTCATATAAAAAGCGTATAGTGCATAGGAACTTCTGTATCTCCGAGAGCTTTGGAAAACATCATAACAGGCTCGTCATTCAAATAGAATATCGTCTTGGATACTCTATCTTCTGTCTGCTTTCTGCTTTGCGTCATGTACACCACTTCATCTGGATGTACGTCCTGACGTTTCCATATCTCGCTGGATAGGCACAATTCAATGATGTCTCCTATGGAGTTCATCCAATTGCTTGCGAAGTTATCTGGTTCCTTGTGCTGATTAGTGTTTATGTTAGGTATCAACTCTGTATAATTTTATCAAGAATTCCTTTATAGTATAATACTTTTTCCTTGATAAATGCAAATAGAATTTTGAGATAGGTTTATACTAGTACTCCTGAGAGGATTCGAACCCCTATAAGGCGACTTAGAAAATCGCTGCATAAATCCATTCTGCCACAGGAGTATTTGCACCAAAGACTGGAATCGAACCAATGTACCGCAGTTTTGGAGACTGGGCGATTATCCAATTATCTTTACTCTGATGTTTTTGCTGTGAGGGAGAGATTCGAACTCTCATCTTTCCGGTTAACAGCCGTCTGCTCTGCCGTTGAGCTACCTCACAGTATTAAGTACATAGACTTAAAAACACTACTTTTAAGCCTATAAGGTTAAATGGGGTGGCTACTGGAATTTGAATCCAGACCAAGGAGGACACAACTCCTCATGCTACCATTACACCATAGCCACAGACAGCATAGTCAGATTCGAACTGACGTAGGAGGTTTTGCAGACCTCTACCTAACCACTCGGTCATATGCTGTTATTTATGTTCCCGAAATCTGTTTCGGTAACATGTGCCCACAACAGGGGTCGAACCTGTACGCCAGATTACACTGACAAGAGTTTTTAAGACTCTCACGCCTACCAATTACGTCATGTGGGCATTTGGCGGAGAGCAGAGCACTCGAAGCTCAAACATCTCTGTTCCCATCGGTTAGCAACCGAGTCCAGTACCCTGACTGGTTTACTCTCCATATGAGGAGGAAGTGGGGATCGAACCCACACGACATCTCTGCCATCACGGTTTTCAAGACCGATAAGTACGCCAGCCTTACGTCCCTCCTTAACCTTTCATATCTGAAACTATTTACTACAAATCGTTTCATATCTGAAATTGTACCCAAGGTGAGACTCGAACTCACACGCCCCGAAGGACACGAGATCCTAAATCTCGCGCGTCTGCCAATTTCACCACTTGGGCAACTTGTTGTGGGAGAAGGATTCGAACCCTCATCTCCGAGTCCAAAGCCCGACGTCCTGCCATTAGACTATCCCACAATAAAAAAAGCCCCTAACTCTATCAAAGCTAAGGGCTTAAACATTAACCATTATGAAATCAAAACCGAGAAATCTCACATAGGCACAGCCCTCACGCTTCCCTGCCATAGGGAATTGTGTTGATTGAGGCTATTTCTATGTAATGAAGTCACGATGGACCTAATATAATAGGTGAGATAGTAAGAAGCAAGTAGCCCCAGAAAGATTCGAACTTTCACATCTTGTATGTAACACAAGCATACTTGCCATTATATTATAGGGCTATATTGTTGGTAGCACAGACGAGACTTGAACTCGCTTCCTTCACTGTGAAAGAGTGATGACTCGGACCACTTCGTCCTCTGTGCTCTTTGAACCCTTGCAAGGATTTGAACCCTGATCTCATCGTCCGTAGCGACACGTACTGTCCGTTGTACTACAAGGGCGTTTGTAGGCAGAGAGGGAGTTGAACCCACTATCTCACGTGTATCAGACGTGTGCTTATACCAGACTTAAGCTTTCTGCCAATGTTGTTGACCCGGAAGGATTCGAACCTACGCGCTACACTTTATGAGAGTGCTGCTCTACCGACTGAGCTACGAGTCAATTTGTGCAGGATACCAGAATCGAACTGATAGATGGTGGTTGGAAGCCACCCATGTTCCGCTAATTACATCAATCCTGCATTTTTAACCACATCAGTTGAAAAATAAGTTTTTTAACCAATACGGTTGAAAGATCCCCCATCGAGAATCGAACTCGCTTCCTCAGTTTACAAAACTGAACCTCATCCATTAAAGGCTTTGGAGGAATACGTGGAGCTACTGAGATTCGAACTCAGATTTCCAGCTTGCAACACTGGAGTTCTTGCCGGTTGAACTATAGCCCCAAGTTACTGGCAGAGCTGGGCTTGTAGCAATATACCCTGCCAGTTTTTCCGGTTTGTTTGCCGGTTAGCAGCCCCACACGGATTCGAACCGAGATTGCCCGATAGACAGTCGGGTATCTTAAGCCATTGGATCATGGAGCCATTATATTGGTGGAAGCAGTAAGAATCGAACTTACATTGTCGGGACTTCAATCCGATGCATTGACCACGTCTGCCATACTTCCGTAGTCAGGGTGGAGGGTATCGAACCCTCTTCCCTAGATTAAAAGTCTAGTGCTTCACCATTAAAGCTTCACCCCAAAATATCGTAGATATAGTTTAGTTGTTCGGGCAGGAATACCCTTAAAACTATCTTTATTTAGGATGAAAAACCTCATTATAGTGTTATTTTAACTATTATTTGTTGTTATATCTGTTAAAAAGTTATGTATTTCACATTTTATTGTGATTGTGCAGGAGGGTGGACTCGAACCACTTATCCTCTCGGCAGCTGTTTTACAGACAGCTTTGTTTCCCCCAACATTCCTAGCTCCTACATAATCACCTTTTTTATGACTTACCAGTATTTACTGGACTCCATGTTTCAGGAGAGGTTATTTCAGGTGAAACCTTCGGGCTTGTAATTTGACATGGAACCAGGTGAAACCCATGAAGTAAGTTTTAATTTAACGTGAGGACCCACAACTCATTACTGGTTTTTGTGTAGTAGAGTATATTGGATTTGAACCAATGATCCCTTGCTCCCAAAGCAAGTGCGTTAACCGGACTACGCTAATACTCTATATAAAAGAAAGCCCTCAAAGGATTTCTCCTAAGAGGGCTCTAAGGTAGCTGAATTCGATGCAACTACATAATATAGCCCTCCGAGTAACCCGGATCAGCAAATCCACGTTTAATCGTTTCGACTATATATGTATAAGTTCTAAGCATGATTTATTTCGTAGTTTCTTAGTGGCGCATGACGGATTCGAACCGACGACCTACGGCTTATGAAACCGTCGAGCTGACCGCTGCTCTAATGCGCTACTGTGAATATAAAACTCTACATGAAGTGATGCAAGTTTTTTGTAAGAATTAATACGGTGGCATAAATAGCTTCAGATGTCAGCAGATGCCAAAATCCATGGTAAAGCTCATAGTGCTCATTTGGTGTTTTATATGCTCCACCTGCCATTGCCCATGGGACAAAAGCTATGGTAAACAGCCATCCTACAAGTAGTGCGGAAGCAAGTGAGAAGTTGACAATGATTCCTGCCAGCATAATTGCTGATATGATCACAAGATTAGGTTTGCGTATCTTTGATTGCGATACAATATCAACAGTCAGTGCAGATAGAAAGATAAGCATTCCAATCGCTGTTGTACCTGCCGGATTAGTTATCCAACTCATTCCAGCCAGACCTCCAAATACAGCATACATTCCACCCCAATCAAAGTATGCACTCCACCGATGTTTATAGTAATGAAGTATTCCACTTCCTATTCCAAGAAGAACACACGTTGTTGGAATCCACCATCCCACACTCTTCGTGTAGAGTACTAAACCTATAAGTATATAGGCAAGATTGGTTATTACGTCAAATTTAGATAAGCGTTTAATCATATTATTGGTTTTTTGGGTTCGTAGTTGTTCATGTAATTAACGATCTCAATAGCAGAAAGTTCCTTACGAACATAACCGATCACTGAATCATCTTTATTGTCAATGATTTGAAACCCTCCACGAAATACCTTGATGAATGTGTATCGTAGTAACCTCATAACAGTTTTAATCCTTTATACCATGTGTCAATGTCTTTATAGAACGACGCCTTGATAAGAGCAATAGTAGAAGCAGTATAATAACAACCGATATTACTGGAGCGATTAAGATGAGATATGTTCGCATTCACACCTAGAATATCAGTAAGACGCTGGAACTCTGTCGGAAAGTTTTCCATAATTCCTACAAAGTCTGCATCAATAGACTCTCCATCAATAGTTAGCCAATCAAAGCAGTTAGCAAAATGAGTCTCATTATAAAAGTATGGAAACTGTTGCTCTAGGAGGGTGAGATCAAGCCACTTATTAAATGAAACATCGTTTCCTCCATGAAAACCATTTGCTGCTTCAAACTTATAGAGGGACTGCATTCTGGAAAAGGGATTGCGTACAAAAGAGAAGATAAAAGCATTGCTATAAAACTCCTCATCCATAGACTCTTTCATAGAACCGAGTGTTTGATGACCTGTAGAAATATCAAGAGAATGCTTAACAGACGTGCCACCACACTTTGGTATGTGAATAAACCAGACGTTATCCATCACACTGCTCTCCTGAGCAACATGGCTCAATGTTTATTCCACAATTGGAGCACTGACCATGACCATTTACCCAAACCATCTTCAGTGGTTGCTTACAATATGGACATCTAGATTCCTCCGCCATTGATCTCCTTCTTTAAATTACGTTTATTTTGTTCTACCTGTTTTACTCGTTTAATGCAATCACCAAACTCCTTGCAGTAACACTGAGGGTAATTGCACTTGTCTTTATAAGTTGAAGTCTTACTCATAATCTTTTTCTTTTAATGTAACAAACAGCGAGAGCGATTTCCAGAAAAAATACCATATATTATTTGAGAGTTGGGTGTTAGCGAGTTCGAAGACCACCTTATAAAGTCACCCCCACTACGTCTTGGCGGTTTTACAGTACCCGTCACATTAAATCTTAATTAAACGTAGTAGGTAAACATTATGCAAGAATACGAAGTTATCGCAACTGGTAAACGTCAAGATGGTACTAATTGGGCACGAATCAAGAAAGAAGAAAATGGATTCGTGCAACGTGCATTTGTAAGTCCTATTGAAATGCCAGAAGTTGGTGATCAGCTCGCTGTTCCTACCAACATGATGCTGGAATGGACTGCATAACGAGAAGGGGCGAGAGCCCCTTTTTTTATTGAGCCGCTTGACAATCTAAGCTAATTCATTATGGACAATTCAACATTTATGATAGCATTTGTTGTTGTTATGGTAGCTTATGTTATCTATTCATTCATTAAATCAATAGATCAATGAAGAAACATGACATTCAGGCAGTACTGTTAGTACAAACTGTCATCATTTCACTGATTGGGTTCAATCTAGCTGATCAACAGACATGGGGATTAGCAGGTGCTGTAGTATTTTGCATACTTCTAAACCTCTTTTTAGTCAGTTGGATGCCTAGAACCAGTTATGATGACTAAATCATAGTTATTTGAGTGTTTGATCACGCTGATGAGACCTTATAGCGTGGTTTAACACCCAAATTTACAACACTCAATTAATCACAAATCTTAATTATATGACACAATCAGTTTATAAACTCGTTGATGATTGTATAAATCTATTGCTTCATCCATCAGGTCATCTAGACAAATCACCAGCATTAATACTTGAAACAGGTGATGATAGCATTGTCTTTCAGCTTAATAAGCAGGATGAAGGTGATGTGTAC
>Ga0102944_1001474_pt1 | contig 15487 bp, 15 predicted proteins | sample SalPonD_shore_MG_FD_78172 | JGI IMG/M metagenome (GOLD analysis project Ga0102944, IMG submission 78172) | Salt pond soil microbial communities from South San Francisco under conditions of wetland restoration - Salt Pond MetaG... | ecosystem: Environmental > Aquatic > Marine > Intertidal zone >...
CGGACGGTGAAGATGAAGTTCGGCCATCACGGGGCCAACCACCCGGTGCTGGACATCGACACCGGCCGGGTCATGATCAGCAGCCAGAATCACGGCTTCGCGGTGGACGAGGCGAGTCTGCCGGACAGTCTGCGTCCCACCCACCGGTCCCTGTTCGACGGTACGCTGCAGGGGGTGCATCGCACCGACCGGCCCGCATTCAGCTTTCAGGGGCACCCGGAGGCCAGCCCCGGGCCCCACGACATGGCGCCCCTGTTCGATCACTTCATCGAATTGATGAAGCAGGCCCGCCAATGAGCGCCGGAGCGCCGCATCAGGGGCGGGCGCTCGATTCCCGGGGGCCGTTGTGGGAGCCGGCCGCCGGCGTCATCCATCGTTCACCACTGCGCCGTTAGTCACAGATGCCAAAACGCACGGACATCCACAGCATTCTGATCATCGGCGCCGGTCCCATCGTGATCGGCCAGGCCTGCGAGTTCGACTATTCCGGCGCCCAGGCCTGCAAGGCCCTGCGCGAAGAGGGCTACCGGGTGATCCTGGTGAACTCCAATCCCGCCACCATCATGACCGACCCGGAGATGGCCGACGCGGTCTACATCGAGCCGGTGCACTGGCGCACGGTGGCCCGGATCATCGAGAAGGATCGCCCCGATGCGCTGCTGCCCACCATGGGCGGTCAGACGGCCCTGAACTGCGCCCTGGATCTGGTGCGCCAGGGGGTGCTGGAGGAGCACGGCGTCGAACTGATCGGGGCCAGCCGGGAGGCCATCGACATGGCCGAGGACCGGGATCAGTTCCGTCGCGCCATGACCGACATCGGCCTGGCCACGCCCCGCGCCGCCATCGCCCATAGTATGGAGGAGGCGATGCAGGTCCAGGCCCAGATCGGCTTTCCCATCATCCTGCGCCCCTCTTTCACCCTGGGGGGCTCCGGCGGAGGCATTGCCTACAACAAGGAAGAGTTCGTCGACACCTGCGAGCGCGGACTGGATCTTTCCCCGACCCACGAGGTGCTGCTGGAGGAGTCCATCCTGGGCTGGAAAGAGTTCGAGATGGAGGTGGTGCGCGACCGCAACGACAACTGCATCATTGTCTGCTCCATCGAGAACCTGGATCCCATGGGGGTGCACACGGGCGATTCCATCACCGTGGCGCCGGCCCAGACCCTGACCGACAAGGAATACCAGATCATGCGCGACGCCTCCCTGGCGGTGCTGCGCAAGATCGGCGTGGAGACCGGCGGCTCCAACGTGCAGTTCGCCGTCAATCCCGAGGACGGGCGCCTGGTGGTCATCGAGATGAACCCCCGGGTGTCGCGCTCCTCGGCCCTGGCCTCCAAGGCCACCGGATTCCCCATCGCCAAGGTCGCCGCCAAGCTGGCCGTGGGCTACACCCTCGATGAGCTGCGCAACGAGATCACCGGCGGCGCCACGCCGGCCTCCTTCGAACCCGCCATCGACTATGTGGTCACCAAGGTGCCGCGGTTCACCTTCGAGAAGTTCCCCCAGGCCGAACCCCTGCTGGGCACCCAGATGAAATCCGTGGGCGAGGTGATGGCCATCGGGCGCACCTTCCAGGAGTCTCTGCACAAGGCCCTGCGGGGCCTGGAAACCGGCGCCGACGGCCTGGACGAGAAGCTGGACCTGGCGGCCGACGCCCTGGATTCGGTGCTGCGCAAGGAGCTGCGCTTCCCCGGCCCCGAGCGCCTGTGGTGCGTGGCCGATGCGTTCCGCGCCGGCTACAGCGTGGATCAGGTCTACGAGATGAGCGCGGTGGACCCCTGGTTTCTGGCCCAGATCGCCGAGCTGGTGGAGCTGGAGGAGCAGACCCGTCAGCAGACCCTGAACGACGTGGACGCGGCACGGCTGCGGCTGCTCAAACGCAAGGGTTTCTCCGACCGCCGCCTGGCGACGCTGCTGGGGGTGCACGAGGACGTCGTACGCCGGCGCCGTCACGAGCTGGACGTGCGCCCCGTGTTCAAGCGGGTGGACACCTGCGCCGCGGAATTCGCCACCGCCACCGCCTACATGTACTCCACCTACGAGGAGGAGTGCGAAGCGGCGCCCAGCGACCACAGGAAGATCATGGTGCTCGGCGGCGGGCCCAACCGGATCGGACAGGGCATCGAGTTCGACTACTGCTGCGTGCATGCCGCCCAGGCCTGCCGGGAAGACGGCTACGAGACCATCATGGTCAACTGCAATCCCGAGACGGTGTCCACGGACTACGACACCTCCGACCGGCTGTACTTCGAGTCCCTGACGCTGGAGGACGTGCTGGAGATCATCCACGTGGAGAAGCCGGTGGGGGTGATCGTGCAGTACGGCGGGCAGACGCCCCTGAAGCTGGCCCGGGCCCTGGAGGCCAACGGCGCCCCCATCATCGGCACCACGCCGGATTCCATCGATCTGGCCGAGGACCGCGAGCGCTTCCAGCGCCTGCTGCAGAAGCTGGATCTCAAGCAGCCCCCCAACCGCACTGCCCGGGCGCCGGAGGAGGCCCTGCGGCTGGCCGAGGAGATCGGCTATCCCCTGGTGGTGCGCCCCTCCTATGTGCTGGGCGGCCGGGCCATGGAAATCGTCTACAATAAAGAGGACCTGGCCAACTACATGAGCGCTGCGGTCAGGGTTTCGAACGACTCCCCCGTGCTGCTGGACCGCTTCCTGGACGAGGCGGTGGAAGTGGACGTGGATGCGATCTGCGACGGTTCCGCGGTGCTGGTGGGCGGCATCATGGAGCATATCGAGCAGGCGGGGGTGCATTCGGGCGATTCGGCCTGTTCCCTGCCGCCTTATACCCTCAGTCCTGCGGTGCAGGACGAGCTGCGTCGGCAGATCGATCGGATGGCCCGGGCGCTGGGGGTGGTGGGCCTGATGAACACCCAGTTCGCCATTCAGGGCGAGGACGTGTACGTGCTGGAGGTCAACCCGCGGGCTTCGCGCACGGTGCCCTTCGTCTCCAAGGCGGTGGGCCTGCCCCTGGCGAAGATCGCCGCCCGGTGCATGACCGGACGCACCCTGGCCGAGCAGGGCGTCCACGGGGAACGGGTGCCGCCCTACTACTCGGTGAAGGAAGCGGTGTTCCCCTTCGTGAAATTCCGGGGTGTGGACCCGCTGCTGGGGCCGGAGATGAAGTCCACCGGCGAGGTGATGGGCGTCGGGCGCAGCTTCGGTGAGGCCTTCGCCAAGGCCCAGCTGGGCAGCGGAGTGGTGCTGCCCCGGACCGGGCGGGTGTTTCTCAGCGTCCGGGACGAGGACAAGCCCGGCATGGTCCAACTGGCCGGGGAACTGGCGAGCCGCGGGTACGCCCTGGTGGCCACCCGGGGCACTGCGGCGGCGATCCGCGACTCGGGGGTGGAATGCGCCGTGGTGAACAAGGTGACCGAAGGGCGGCCCCATATCGTGGATATGATCAAGAACGATCAGATTGATCTGATTTTCAATACGACCGAGGACAAACAGGCCATCGCCGACTCCTACACGATCCGGCGTACCGCGCTGCACCACAAGGTCACGTACACCACGACCCTCGCCGGCGCGAAGGCAACCTGTCTGGCCCTCGATTACCTGGACGCGAGTGACGTCAATCGCTTGCAGGACCTGCACAAGGAGTCGACGGTATGACCACCAAGATTCCGCTTACCGTTCGCGGTGCCGAACAGTTGCGCGAGGAGCTGCAGCGCCTCAAGTCCGTGGACCGGCCGAGGGTGATCCAGGCCATTGCCGAGGCCCGTGCCCACGGGGACCTCAAGGAGAACGCCGAATACCATGCGGCCCGCGAGCAGCAGAGTTTCATAGAAGGGCGCATCAAGGAGATTGAGGGCAAGCTCTCCCACGCCCAGGTCATCGACGTGACCAAGCTCGAGCCCAACGGGAAGGTGGTGTTCGGCGTCACCGTGGACCTGATGGACGAGGCCAGCGGCGAGGAGGTCACCTACCAGATCGTCGGCGAGGACGAGGCCGACATCAAGGCCGGCCGGATCTCGGTCAATTCGCCCATCGCCAGGGCATTGATTGCCAAGGAGGAGGGCGAGGTGGTCACCGTGCAGGCCCCCGGGGGCGCCCGCCAGTATGAGATCGTCGAGGTGCGTTACGAGTAGACGCGCGGGCCGGCGCTCAGTCGTTGAGGCTGATGCGGGGCTTGTCCGGGTTGGCCCGGTAGAGCAGGGCCACATGGCCGATGGACTGCACCAGCGCGGCGTCGGTGCGCTCGCACAGGGTCGCGATCATCCGGCCCCGTTCCGGGCGGCTGCCGGCGTTCACCCGTACCTTGAGCAGCTCGTGATGGGCCAGAGCGCCATCCAGCTCCCGGACCACCGCGTCGGTCACCCCGGCCCCGCCCACGATCACCACCGGCTTGAGGCCGTGACCGAGGCTTCGCAGCCGCCGTTTGTCCTGTTGGTTGAGCGCCATGAGCATTCCTGAAGACCAAAGACCGGCCAGTATACCGGGCTCCGGGGACCGTTTCACAGTGGCCCCCAGTCCCCTGAACGGCGTGAAACTGGAGCTGGCCGTCATTGTCTGCCTGGGTGTGGGTCTGTGGCTGGCGGCGGGCCGGGTGCTGGACAGCGCCGCCGCCCAGCTCGCGGTCCTGGCCCTGGGGGGCGTGGCCGGCGCCGCCTGGGTGGTGTTGCGTGCCCGGCGCATCCTGGCCCGGCATCGCGACCCCGCGCCGCGGGCCTGACCGGCCGCCTGGATCATGGCCCGCACCAAGAGCAGCCGGCGCTGGCTGGACGAGCACTTCAGGGACGAGTACGTGCGCCGCGCCCAGCGGGAGGGCTACCGCTCCCGGGCGGTGTACAAGCTCGACGAGATCCAGCAGCGCGATCATCTGCTCAAGCCGGGCCAGACGGTGGTGGACCTGGGCGCCGCCCCCGGGGGCTGGGCCCAGTACGCCGGCGCCGTGGTCGGACACCGGGGCCGGGTGTTCGCTCTGGACATCCTCCCCATGGACCCCCTGCCCGGGGTGCGCTTCATCGAAGGTGACTTCCGGGAACAGGCGGTGCTGGACGCGTTGACGGAGGCCCTGGAAGGTCGCCCCGTGGACCTTGTAATGTCCGATATGGCACCCAATATAAGTGGCATGGACGCCGTGGATCAGCCGCGGGCCATGTATCTGGCCGAGCTGGCCCTGGATGTGGCCCGGCAGGTGCTGCGCCCGGGCGGCGATCTGGTGGTGAAGGTGTTCCAGGGCGAGGGTTTCGAGCCCTTCCTGCACCAGATGAGGACGGCTTTCGAGCGGGTTTCCAGCCGAAAACCACGGGCTTCCCGGGGACGTTCCCGCGAGGTTTATCTGGTGGCTAGGAACCATAAAGTGTAGTAAGGTCTAAACAAAGCCTGTGCTGCGGCCGATGAGGTCGATAGCGCATGCCGGAGACGGACCAGAGCCGACGCTGACCCGAAGGAGCAGCGCAGGGGTAGATGCCTTGAACGACATGGCGAAGAACTTGATCCTGTGGGTGATCATCGCGATCGTCCTCATGTCTGTATTCAACAATTTCGGGCCGCCGGCGCCGCGCAGCGAAGCCGTCACCTACTCGAAGTTCATATCCGACGTCCGCAACGGGCAGGTCCAGAGCGTGGTCATCGACGGGCGCACCGTCCATGGCGAGCTGGGCAATGGTGACAAGTTCACCACCTACGCCCCCAACGATCCCAAAATGATCGATGATCTGCTGGGCAACGGCGTGCAGGTCAAGGTCAAGCCGCCGGAGCGGGAATCCCTGCTCATGCAGATCTTCATTTCCTGGTTCCCGATGCTGCTGCTCATCGGCGTGTGGATATTCTTCATGCGCCAGATGCAGGGCGGTGCCGGCGGCCGCGGGGCCATGTCCTTCGGCAAGAGCCGCGCGCGCATGCTGAGCGAAGATCAGGTGAAGATCACCTTCACCGATGTCGCCGGCGTGGAAGAGGCCAAGGAGGAAGTGGCCGAGCTGGTGGAATTCCTGCGTGATCCGGCCAAGTTCCAGCGCCTGGGGGGCAAGATTCCCCGGGGCGTGCTCATGGTGGGCCCGCCGGGCACCGGCAAGACCCTGCTGGCCAAGGCCATCGCCGGCGAGGCCCGGGTGCCGTTCTTCACCATCTCAGGCTCGGACTTCGTGGAAATGTTCGTGGGTGTGGGCGCCTCCCGTGTCCGGGACATGTTCGAGCAGGCCAAGAAGCATGCCCCCTGCATCATCTTCATCGACGAGATCGACGCCGTGGGCCGCCATCGCGGCGCCGGCCTGGGCGGGGGCCACGACGAGCGCGAGCAGACCCTCAACCAGCTGCTGGTGGAGATGGACGGTTTCGAGGGCAACGAAGGCGTGATCGTGATGGCGGCCACCAACCGCCCCGACGTGCTGGATCCGGCCCTGCTGCGGCCCGGGCGCTTCGACCGCCAGGTGGTGGTGCCGCTGCCCGATGTGCGGGGCCGGGAGCAGATCCTGCGGGTGCACATGCGCAAGGTGCCCACCGGCGACAACATCGAGCCGGGCATCATCGCGCGTGGCACCCCCGGTTTCTCGGGCGCCGATCTGGCGAACCTGGTGAACGAGGCGGCTCTGTTCGCGGCCCGCGCCAACAAGCGCCTGGTGGACATGATCGACTTCGAGAAGGCGAAGGACAAGATCATGATGGGCGCGGAAAGGCGCTCCATGGTGATGAGCGAGGAGGAGAAGAAGCTCACGGCCTACCACGAGTCGGGCCACGCCATCGTCGGTCTGCTGGTGCCGGATCACGACCCCGTGCACAAGGTGACCATCATTCCCCGGGGCCGCGCCCTGGGCGTGACCATGTTCCTGCCCGAGGACGACCGCTACAGCTACAGTCGCCGGCGCCTGGAGAGCCAGATCTCCAGCCTGTTCGGCGGGCGCATCGCCGAGGAGCTGATCTTCGGGCCCGAATACGTCACCACCGGCGCCCAGAACGACATTCAGCGCTCGACGGAGATCGCCCGGAACATGGTCACCAAGTGGGGCCTGTCCGACAAGCTCGGACCGCTGACCTATGGCGAGGACGACGGCGAGGTGTTCCTGGGCCACTCGGTGACCCAGCACAAGAATGTCTCCGACGAGACCGCTCATGCCATCGACGGGGAGATCCGGGCCATCATCGACCGGAACTACAAGCATGCCGAGAAGCTGCTCCGGGAGCACATGGACAAGCTGCACCTGATGGCCGAGGCGCTGATCAAGTACGAGACCATCGACTCCCATCAGATCGACGACATCATGGGAGGCCGGCCTCCGCGCCCGCCCCAGGACTGGAACGACAAGCCCTCCTCGGGACCCGGCAACGCGCCGGCCACCGATTCGGGCACGGTCCAGCCCGACGGCAAGATCGGCGGCCCGGCCAGCCAGCACTGAAGCCTGTTCCCGGCTTCGCGAAGAACGCCCCTTCGGGGGCGTTTTTCATTTGCATCCCCGGCAGCCCGCCGGCGGAATCGGGGCGAAAAGCGAACAGTCACGGAATCCACGGAAGGGATCCATCAAAGGCGCCACGGACTACACGGAAAGCACGGACGGATGAATGCAGGACGTAGATGCAATAAGCGGAGCGCACTGCACCGAATGTCCTGAGCCCGTTGGATGTTTTCGGAATCGCCTTCTGCGCCTTGCAGGCTTCATTCATCGATGCCTGGATGCAGCGCGACCGGATTCGCGGGGCGGGCTTGACGGCTTCCTGCCTGGCGGTACGCTCTTCGCTTCGTCGCTGAGAATCGATGGGTGACCATCCATGGCTTCCGTCCTCGATTGCGCCGGCCGTCCCCTGGACCTGTCCACACCCCAGGTCATGGGCGTCCTCAATGTCACTGCTGACTCGTTTTCGGACGGGGGGCGTTATCTGGACCCGCAGGCGGCCCTGGAGCAGGCGCGGCGTATGGCGGAGGAGGGCGCCGCCATCATCGATGTCGGGGGCGAGTCCACCCGGCCGGGGGCGGCGCCGGTATCCGAGGACCAGGAGCTGGACCGGGTCATCCCGGTGATCGAGGCCATCCGCCGGGAGCTGGCGGTTCCGGTCTCCGTGGATACCAGCAAGCCCGCGGTGATGCGCGCCGCCGTGACGGCCGGGGCGGGCCTGATCAACGACGTGCGGGCCCTGGGTGAGCCCGGGGCCCTGGAGGCGGCGGCCGCGGCCGGGGTGCCGGTGTGCCTCATGCACATGCAGGGCGAGCCCCGGACCATGCAAGTCAATCCGGTTTATGCCGATGTAGTGGAAGAGGTCAGGCGCTTTCTGCTGGAGCGGGCCCGGGCCTGCGCCCAGGGGGGCATTCCCGCCCACCGGGTGGTGCTGGACCCCGGGTTCGGGTTCGGCAAGACCGCGGAGCACAATCTGCTGCTGCTGAGACATCTGGAGGCGCTGACCGGGACCGGCTACCCCGTGCTGGTGGGGCTTTCGCGCAAGTCCCTGATCGGGAAACTTCTGGGTTTGCCGACGGACCAGCGGCTGCATCCCAGCGTCGCCCTGGCGGTGCTGGCGGTGTGGCAGGGGGCGGCCATCGTGCGGGCCCACGACGTGGCGCCCACGGTCCAGGCGGTGCGCACCTGCGCGGCCGTGCGGGACGCGCAGGCCTCGCCGTGACAGGGCGCGGCCGCATTGGGCATAATCCAGGTGAAATACCCGACAATCAAGGGGTCTGAAGTGGGACGACAGTATTTCGGCACGGACGGCATTCGCGGCCGGGTGGGCGATTATCCGATCACGGCGGATTTCGTACTCAAGCTGGGTTGGGCCGCCGGCCGGGTGCTGGGCTCGGCGGGCTGCGACAAGGTGGTGATCGGCAAGGACACCCGCATCTCCGGCTATATGTTCGAGTCCGCCCTGGAGGCGGGACTGTCGGCGGCAGGCATGGATATCCGGCTGCTGGGCCCCATGCCCACCCCGGGCATCGCCTATCTGACCCGGACCCTGCGGGCCTGCGCGGGAATCGTGATCAGCGCCTCCCACAATCCCTATGCGGACAACGGCATCAAGTTCTTCTCCAGCGAAGGCGCCAAGCTGCGCGACGATCTGGAAGAGGCCATGGAGGCCACCCTGGAGCTCCCCATGGTCACCGTGGACTCCAGCCGGCTGGGCAAGGCCGAGCGGGTGGAGGACGCGGCCGGCCGGTACATCGAATTCTGCAAGAGCACGGTCCCCCTGGGCCTGAGCCTGCGGGGGCTGAAGGTGGTGGTGGACTGCGCCAACGGCGCCACCTACCACGTGGCCCCCAGCGTGTTCGAGGAGCTCAATGCCGAGGTGATCCCCATTGGCGTGGATCCCGACGGTCTCAACATCAACCGGGAATGCGGCTCCACCCACCCCGAGGAGCTGCGCGAGGCGGTGCTGGCCCAGGGGGCGGACCTGGGCATCGCCCTGGACGGGGACGGGGACCGGGTGATCATGGTGGACCACACCGGCGAAGTGGTGGACGGCGACGAGCTGCTGTTCATCATTGCCCGCTCCCGTCAGGGGGCCGGCCAGCTCAACGGCGCCGTGGTGGGCACCGTCATGAGCAATCTGGGCCTGGAGCACGGCCTGCAGAGCTGCGGCATCGACTTTCACCGCACCCCCGTGGGGGACCGCTATGTGCTGGAGCGCCTCCGCGAAGGCGGCTGGACCCTGGGGGGGGAGTCCTCCGGACATATCATCTGCCTGGACCGCACCACCACCGGCGACGGCATCGTCTCGGCCCTGCAGGTGCTCTCGGCCATGGTGGAAAGCGGCTCGAGCCTGCGCGAGCTCAAGGCCGGCATGCTCAAGTACCCCCAGCGGCTGGTGAACGTGCCGGTGGCCGAACGGGTCGATCCCCACAGCTCCCGGCCGGTCCAGCTCGCGGTGCGGGATGCCGAAAAGCGCCTCGCAGGCGACGGGCGGGTGCTGCTGCGCTCGTCAGGCACCGAACCCCTGGTCCGGGTGATGGTGGAGGGGCGCGACCCGGAGCTGGTGGAGGGTGTCGCCGCCGAGCTCGCCGCCGTGGTGGCCGAGGCCTTCTCCGGCTCCCAGGCCGCTTCCTGATCCCGCCGGCCCGGGCGTCAACCGATTGATTTTTACTGGCCGGCCCGCTAAGCTAGCGGGCTGTTTTTCCATGAACTGGGGGAGAGGTGATGCGACGACCACTGGTGGCGGGCAACTGGAAGATGAACGGCTCCCTGGCCAGCATCCATTCGCTGGTGGACGGCATCAAGGCCGGCCTGGACGCCGTGAAGACCGCCGAGGTGGCCGTGTGCCCGCCCTTCGTGTACGTCCCCCAGGTGGCATCCCTGCTCCAGGGCACCGCCGTGGGCCTGGGCGCCCAGGACCTGTGTGACGAGGATTCCGGCGCCCATACCGGCGAGGTGGCCGGCCCCATGCTCACGGACGTGGGCTGCCGCTACGTGATCGTCGGGCACTCCGAGCGCCGCAATGTCTACGGCGAGAGCGACCAGTTCACCGCCCGCAAGTTCGCCGCCGCACGTCGGGCCGGTCTTATTCCCATTCTCTGTGTGGGCGAGCTGCTGGAGGAGCGCGAGCAGGGGGTGACCGAGAAAGTCGTGGGGCGGCAGCTGGATGCGGTCATCGAGCTCGAAGGGGTGGCTGCGCTGGCCGACGCAGTGGTGGCCTACGAGCCGGTCTGGGCCATCGGCACCGGACGTACGGCCACGCCGGACCAGGCCCAGGAAGTCCATGCGTTCATCCGCGGGAAGATTGCCGGCCAGGATGCTAAAATCGCCGACGGTCTGCGCATTCTGTACGGCGGCAGCGTGAAGGCGGACAATGCCGCCGAGCTCTTCGGCATGACCGACATCGACGGGGGCCTGATCGGCGGGGCGTCCCTGAAGGCCGAGGAGTTTCTCGCCATCTGCCGCGCCCCCGACCAGGCTTAGCTCCCGGGAGCGAAGCGACCATTCCAGCGACTGGCTGAGCATCTCTTTAACATGTATACCGCGTTGATCCTTTTGCAGGTGGTGGTGGCCATCGCTCTGGTGGCCCTGGTGCTGCTCCAACAGGGCAAGGGCGCCGATGCCGGCGCCGCCTTCGGCAGTGGCGCCTCGGCGACCGTATTCGGATCCCGGGGCTCGGCCTCGTTTCTGAGCCGGGCGACGGCGTTCCTGGCCGCCGTGTTCTTTTTGAACAGCCTGGCCCTGTCCACGCCTCTGGTGGTGGGCCGCAAGCACGCTCCCGTCAGCGTGACCCAGCAGGTGCCGGCGTCCGGTTCCGGCAAGAGCGCCAACAACGGCCCTGCCGGCGGCAAGCCGGCGCCGGCCAAGCAGCCGGCCCGGCCGTCGGGGCAGAATGGCGGCGGGGGCGCCGCCAACGGGCAGAAGGCGCCCGGCGAGCCCGCGGACGTGCCCAGCGTACCCGCCGGCAGTGGCGCCAGCGCGCCCGCCGGAAAGAGTGGTTCGTCATCCACGGGCGGCAACAACGACCTGCCGCCCCAGTAAGCACGACGGGATTTTCAGTCCTTTCAGCCGATGTGGTGGAACTGGTAGACACGCTGTCTTGAGGGGGCAGTGGCGAAAGCCGTGCCGGTTCGAGTCCGGCCATCGGCACCAAATTCAGAACAGATCGAGCAGCAAAGACGCGGCGGCCGCCGACCCTGGTCGAACGGCCGCCGCATTATTTTTATGGGCCCAGAAAAACGTTTCAATTCGTTGATTACGTTGGACAATTTTGGATTGTCGCGAGCTTGACACATCTTCAGGCTTCGGCCTAGACTGCGTTGGATCTGCACACGCGGCACTAGCTTGGGGCGCTGCATGCGCCATTTATCAGCAGCCAATCGCAAAAAAAACATAACGATCCAGAAGGGCGTGCAGGCCCATGGCTGGCGTCGGAAGCGGATACCATGCTGCAAAACTATCTGCCTATCCTTATTTTTATTGTGATCGGCATTCTGTTCGGGTTGGTGCCGATCGCCATCGGTTTCCTGGTCGGCCCGCGCCATCCGGACAGTGAAAAGCTCTCGCCCTACGAGTGCGGGTTCGAGGCCTTCGAGGACACGCGCATGCGTTTCGATGTGCGCTACTACCTCGTCGCCATCCTGTTCATCATCTTCGACCTCGAGATTGCGTTCCTGTTTCCCTGGGCGGTGGTGCTCGACCACATCGGCCTGTTCGGCTTCATGGCCATGGTGCTGTTCCTGGGGATTCTGGTGATCGGCTTCATCTACGAGTGGAAGAAGGGAGCCCTGGAATGGGAATAGAAGGCATCCTTTCCGAAGGCGTGGTCACCACCAGCGCCGACAAGCTGATCAACTGGGCGCGCACCGGCTCCCTGTGGCCCATGACCTTCGGCCTGGCCTGCTGCGCCGTGGAGATGATGCAGGCCGGCGCCGCCCGCTACGACCTGGACCGTTTCGGGGTCGTGTTCCGGCCCAGCCCGCGCCAGTCGGACGTGATGATCGTCGCGGGCACCCTGGTGAACAAGATGGCGCCGGCCCTGCGCAAGGTCTACGACCAGATGGCCGAGCCGCGCTGGGTGATCTCCATGGGTTCCTGCGCCAACGGCGGCGGGTACTACCACTATTCCTATGCCGTGGTGCGCGGCTGCGACCGCATCGTGCCGGTGGACATCTACGTGCCGGGCTGTCCGCCCACCGCCGAGGCGCTGCTCTACGGCATTATCCAGCTGCAGAACAAGATCCGACGCACCAACACGATCGCCCGTTGAGGTCCGAACGATGGCAGATGCACCCGAGTCCCTGGCCGAACTGATCCGCACGCGCTTTGAAGGCAAGCTGGAGTCCTGTGCCGTGGACCTCGGAGAGGTCACCGTCGAGGTCCCGCGCGAACACATGCTGGAGGTGTTCACGGCCCTGCGCGACGAGCCGGAGCTGGCCTTCGAGATCCTGATCGACGTGTGCGGCGTCGACTACCTGGCCTACGGCAAGGACGAATGGGAGACCGAGGAGGCCACCGGCCATGGTTTTTCCCGGGGCGTGGACCCCACCAGCTTCGGACGGCTGGCGGGCCTGGACCGGGACCTGTCGGTGGAGGAGCCCAGCGCGGGCCGCCGGTTCGCGGCGGTGTATCAACTGCTGTCCGTCAGCCGCAACCACCGGGTGCGGGTGCGGGTGTACGCGCCCGACGACGCTCTGCCGGTGCTGGATTCGGTGGTGGGGATCTGGTCCAGCGCCGACTGGTACGAGCGCGAGGCGTTCGATCTGTACGGCATTCTGTTCGACGGTCATCCCGACCTGCGCCGGCTGCTGACCGACTACGGGTTCGTCGGCCATCCCTTCCGCAAGGACTTTCCCCTCATTGGCAATGTCGAGGTGCGCTACGACGCCGAAAAGCAGCGCGTGGTCTACCAGCCGGTGAGCATAGAGCCGCGGGTGCTGGTGCCGCGGGTCATCCGCAAGGAACGGCGCGAAGCGCAGGCGGGCCATGCCGGCCCGGCCGTGCCCGAATCCTAGGCCTTTCCGGAGTCAGCCACTCATCCGGGCACCAGCGTCCCGTCAAATTCCGTTGCCGAACTGAGCGAAACGCGCCATGCCAGAAATTCGCAATTTCACCTTGAACTTCGGTCCCCAGCACCCGGCGGCCCACGGCGTGCTGCGTCTGGTGCTGGAGATGGACGGCGAGGTGATTCAGCGCGCCGACCCCCATATCGGTCTGCTGCACCGGGCGACGGAGAAGCTTGCCGAGAGCAAGCCTTTCAATCAGAGCATCGGCTACATGGACCGCCTCGACTATGTGTCCATGATGTGCAACGAGCACGGCTACGTGCTGGCCATCGAGAAGCTGCTGGGCATCGAGCCGCCCATTCGGGCCCAGTATATACGGGTGCTGTTCGACGAGGTCACCCGCATCCTCAACCACCTGCTCTGGATAGGCGCCCATGCCCTGGATGTGGGCGCCATGACGATGTTCCTTTACGCCTTCCGCGAGCGCGAGGACCTGATGGACTGCTACGAGGCGGTCTCGGGCACCCGCATGCACGCGACCTACTACCGTCCGGGCGGGCTCTATCGCGATCTGCCCGAGACCATGCCCAAGTACCAGCCCTCGAAGTGGCACAGTGCCAGAGACGTCGAGCGCATGAACCGCAACCGCCAGGGGACGCTGCTCGATTTCATCGAGGACTTCACCAACCGTTTCCCGACCTGCGTCGATGAGTACGAAACCCTGCTCACCGACAACCGCATCTGGAAGCAGCGGACCGTGGGCATCGGTGTGGTTTCCGCGGAGCGCGCCCTGCAGATGGGCTTCACCGGCCCTATGCTGCGCGGTTCCGGCGTGGAGTGGGACCTGCGCAAAAAGCAGCCCTACGAGGTCTACGACCAGCTCGATTTCGACATTCCGGTGGGCACCAACGGCGACTCCTACGACCGCTATCTGGTGCGCATCGAGGAGATGCGCCAGTCCAACCGCATCATCAAGCAGTGCATCGACTGGCTGCGCGCCAATCCGGGTCCGGTCATGATCGAGGACCACAAGATCACGCCGCCGGCCCGCGAAGAGATGAAGGCGGACATGGAGTCGCTGATTCATCATTTCAAGCTGTTCACCGAGGGGTACTGCGTGCCGGAAGGCGAAGCCTACGCCGCGGTGGAGCATCCCAAGGGCGAGTTCGGCGTGTATCTGGTATCCGACGGATCCAACAAGCCCTACCGCCTCAAAGTCCGGGCGCCGGGATTCGCCCATCTCGCCGGGCTCGACGAGATGGTGCGCGGCCACATGCTGGCAGACGTGGTAGCCGTCATCGGCACCCAGGACATCGTGTTTGGAGAGATCGACCGCTGATGGCCCAGGAACACGCACAACGCAAATCCGACCTGCTGCCCGCCGAGGCGCGGGCGCAAATCGACCAGTGGCTGGCCAAGTATCCGCCGGACCAGAAGCAGTCCGCGGTGATCAGCGCGCTCACCATCGCCCAGCACCACCATGACGGCTCGCTCACCAACGAGATCATGGATGCGGTGGCCGACTACCTGGATATGCCGCCGGTGTCCGTGTACGAGGTGGCCACCTTCTATTCCATGCTCAACCTGGAGCCGGTGGGGCGCCATGAGATCTCGGTATGCAACAACATCTCCTGCATGCTGTGCGGGGCCGACGAGATCGTGGCCCATGTGGAAAAGAAGCTGGGCATCCGACTGGGGGAAACCACGCCGGACGGGCGCATCACCCTGAAAATCGAGGAGGAGTGCCTGGCCGCCTGCGCGGGCGGCCCGATGATGGTGGTGGACGGGCACTACCACGAGCATCTCACGCCCGAGAAAGTGGACCAAATCCTCGACGGCCTGGAGTGATCCGATGGCTAACGAAATCTGTTTCGCAACGCTGACATTCGACGAGCCCTGGACCCTGGACAACTACCTCAAGGTCGGGGGCTACGAGGCGTGGAAGAAGATCCTGCAGGACAAGACGCCCCAGGAGGAGATCATCGAGGAAGTGAAGAAGTCGGCCCTGCGCGGGCGCGGCGGCGCCGGCTTCCCCACGGGCCTTAAGTGGAGCTTCATGCCGCGCAACGCCCCGGGCCAGAAGTACATCGTGTGCAACTCCGACGAGTCGGAGCCGGGCACCTGCAAGGACCGGGACATC
>Ga0102944_1001475_pt1 | contig 15483 bp, 12 predicted proteins | sample SalPonD_shore_MG_FD_78172 | JGI IMG/M metagenome (GOLD analysis project Ga0102944, IMG submission 78172) | Salt pond soil microbial communities from South San Francisco under conditions of wetland restoration - Salt Pond MetaG... | ecosystem: Environmental > Aquatic > Marine > Intertidal zone >...
GCCAGCGGCTCCACCGAGAGGCCCTTGATGCCGCTCCGGGTCATGGCGTCGAGCACTCCCTCGGCCCACTCGTCCGAGTTCAGCGACTGCCTTGTGGAATGGGTATCCATGCATCTCAATCTAGACCATACGCCAGCGTACGGCAACGCAGTGTATGCCATACGCATGCGTACGGCAACGACGAGTGCGCGTGCCCTCGGCTCCGGCCGCATCGCCGACTTGCCCTGCCAGGCCGCCACCCCCAGAGTGGCAGCGAACGGGCAATCATCGAGTATGCAGGCGCATGGCCGGACATCACCTGGAGCGCTTCTTCCATCCACGGGCCATCGCGGTAATCGGCGCCAGCGACCGGCCCCATTCCATCGGCCAGCGGGTTCTTGCCAATCTCCGCGAGGGCGGCTTCGAGGGCCGCGTTTTCCCCGTCAATCCGCGGCACGACGAGGTCCAGGGCCTGCCCTGCCTGCACCACATCGCCCGATTGCCGGAGAAAGTGGACGTTGCCGTGGTATCGACACCGGCCCGGACGCTCCCGACGGTACTCCGCGAGTGCGGCGAAGCGGGGGTGACGGGCGTCATTGTGCATTCGACCGGCGTCGAACGCGGCTCCACGCTGGAGCAGCGGGTGCTCGAGACCGTGCGTCGTTACGGCATCCGCATGATCGGTCCCAACTGTCTCGGCATCATGCGCCCCCAGGCCGGGCTGAACGCCACATTCAGCCGCAACCGGGCCGAGACCGGACGCCTGGCGCTGGTTTCGCAGAGCGGCGCCCTCATGGCCGCCACCCTCGACTGGGCGGCGGAGCAGCGCATTGGGTTCTCGCTCGCCGCCTCCCTCGGCAACGCCAGCGACATCGACTTCGGGGACGTACTGGACTATCTGGCCATCGACGGGCGCACCGAGAGCATACTGCTCTACCTGGAGGGTATCCGGAACCCAAGGCGGTTCATGAGCGGGCTGCGCGCGGCGGCCCGCGCCAAGCCGGTAATCGTGGTCAAGTCCGGTCGCTTCCGGCAGTCCGCCCCCGCCGCCCTGTCCCACGCCGGCGCCCTGATCGGAGCGGACGAGGTATTCGACGCAGCCATAGCCCGCGCCGGCGCCATCCGTGTCGAGCGCATGGACCAGCTCTTCTCCTGTGCCCAGATTCTGCCCGCCCGCGAACGCATGCGGGGCTCCCGCCTCGGCATGGTCACCGATGGCGGTGGACCGGCAGTCATTGCCACCGACCGCGCCGTCGAACGGGGACTGAAGCTGGCCGAGCTTTCCCCGGCAACCGTGAAACGCCTCGACGAGACGCTGCCACGGCAGTGGTCACGACAGAATCCCGTTGACCTGCTGGAGGACGCCACCCCGGAACGTTACCGGCACGCTATCGAGGCCTGCCTGACCGACGACGGCATCGACCTCCTGCTGGTCATGCTCGCCCCGCAGGCGCTGACCGATCCCACGGCGATCGCCCGTACCGTCATTCGAGCTGTCGGCGACGCACGCAAGCCCGTCGCCGTCTGCTGGATGGGCGAGGCCCAGGTGCGCGAGGCGCGGCGGGCGCTGCTAGAGGGCGGCCTGCCCCAGTTCGAGACGCCGGAGGCAGCGGTGGACGCCGTCGCCGCCTTGTCGCGGCACCGGACCAATCAGGCCCTGCTGCTCCAGGTTCCCGGAGCGAGTGCGTTTCACCGCCCGCCGAACACCGACGAGGCGCGCGACGTCATCGACGCCGCCCTCGCCGACGAGCGGACGCTCCTGAGCGCCCAGGAATCCAAGGCCGTCCTGCGCAGCGTCGGCGTCCCGGTAAACCGGGGCGTGGAGGCCCACACCGCGGCCGAGGCACTGGCGGCGGCCGATTCCATCGGCTATCCGGTCGCGATGAAAATCAGCTCCCCGGATATCACCCACAAGAGCGACGTAGGCGGCGTGCGGCTCGGCATCGATGACGGCCACGGCGTCGAGACGGCGTTCCGGACCCTGATGACGGGAGCGGCCCGCGCGGCGCCGGACGCACATCTGCTGGGCGTGACGGTGGAGGCCATGGCGGGCGGGAAGACGTCCAGGGAGCTTCTGGTCGGTGTCGCCTCGGATCCGGTCTTCGGCCCGGTGCTCACCCTCGGCGCAGGCGGCACGCTGGTGGATCTGCTGCGGGACCGGGCCGTCGCGCTGCCGCCGCTGAACCCGATGATCGCGGACGACCTTATACGCCGCTCCGGGCTCGCCCGGCTCATGGAAACACGTCGCGGCGAGCCCGGCATCAGCCGCGAGGCGGTGATGGACGTGTTGCTCAAGGTGTCCAATCTGATCTGCGCGGTGCCGGAGATTCGCGAGCTGGACATCAATCCGCTCACCGTCGACCCTGAGCGCTCACTGGCCCTGGATGCCCGGGTGGTGATCGGCGAGGTACGTCCGAACGCCGGTCGCTACTCGCACCTGGCGATCCATCCCTATCCCGTCGATCTCATCCGCTCCGCGCGCCTGGCCGACGGCACGCCCTTCACCATCCGGCCCATTCGCCCGGAGGATGCGGAACTCGAGCAGCGCTTCGTCGGAGCGATGTCCCCGGAGAGTCGATACTTCCGTTTCATGGAAACCATGGACCGTCTCACGCCCTCCATGCTGGCCCGCTTCACCCAGATCGACTACGACCGGGAGTTGGCACTGGTCGCCGTACTGCTCGACGGCGACCGCGAGACCGAGGAGATGGGGGTCGTCCGCTACACCATCGACCCCGATGAGCGCGGCTGCGAGTTCGCCATCGCAATAGCCGATAACTGGCACCGCCACGGGCTTGCTTCGCGCCTGATGGAGGAGCTCATGACATGCGCCCGAACCAGGGGCCTCGCGCACATCCACGGTGAGGTGCTGGCCGCCAATGTCGGTATGCTCAGGCTAATGCGTCACCTGGGATTCACGATCTCCACCGATCCGGAGGATCACGGCGTCAAGCGCGTCGTGCGCGCTCTGTAACGATTCGCTTCACCGAAACGGCCCGAGGAGACGGCCGGCCATGCCGGCCGTGAATCGATTGCAGCGGTCGGCGCCCACTCAGCCCGCGCCGTGGTCGTCCCCCGCCGCGCGCCGGCGGTGGCGAAAGGTGACGCGTACATTCTCGCCCGCCTTGGCGGGAGCCTCCGTGTGGCCGTGGTGATCCAACGACGGGCCGTCGGAGCGCTCGGCATTCGGTTCCCGCGATGGACGGTCGGGGCGCAGTTCCTCGGATCGATTCGGGGGAAATTCGGGCGAGCGCCGCCGTTTCACCCTCGGGGGCCAACGCCGAAACTTCTTCTTGCCGTCATCGGTGCGCATGATCCGCTCCTTTTCCTGTTATTTTTCGGGATCGATCCCTTCTCCGAGCCGCCGCGGCTGGGGTAGAACTGGAACGACTCTCGGCGACGCGGATTCACGGCCGTTTCACCGTGTCATAGTTATGACAGGTACCGCCCGGGTTTGGTTCACCGCCGAGCGATTCGCTGGCGCGAGCCGACGGGCGGCCCGGCTTCGCCGCAGGCCGACACCGCGGTGGCGCCGCTGTAATCGCGGTGTCACCCTTACTGGCAATACTCTCCGTTATGGATGACTCGATAGAAAGACAGATGGATACTCCCGATCTGCGCAACCCGGACCTCTACGTCAACCGGCAGCTGAGCCTGCTGGAGTTCAATCGCCGTGTGCTGGAACAGTCCAAGGACGACACCAATCCTCTGCTCGAGCGGCTGAAATTCCTCTGCATCGCCAGCAGCAACCTGGACGAGTTCTTCGAGATTCGCGTGGCCGGGCTCAAGCAGGCGCTGGAGATGGGGTCGGTTCAGGCCGGTCCCGACAACCGCACCCCGCAGGAAGTACTGCGGGAGGTCAGCAGCCGGACGCACGACATCGTCGGGGAACAGTACAGGGTGCTGAATGAGCTGCTCACGCCGAAACTGGCCGAGCAGGAGATCCGGTTCCTGCGCCGCAGCGAATGGACCGAGCGCCAGCAGAAATGGGTACGAGGCTACTTCCACGAGTCGCTGCTGCCGATTCTCAGCCCCCTGGGGCTCGATCCGGCACATCCCTTCCCCCAGGTGCTCAACAAGAGCCTGAACTTCATCGTGTCACTGGAGGGCAAGGACGCATTTGGCCGCAACAGCGGCATGGCGGTGGTTCAGGCCCCGCGCGCCCTGCCCCGCCTCATCCGGCTGCCGCCCGAAGACGAAGACAACGGGCCATACGATTTCGTCTTCCTGTCGTCGGTTATCCATTCCCACGTCAACGACCTGTTCCCGGGCATGAACGCCACCGGCTGCTACCAGTTCCGGGTCACCCGTAACAGCGACCTGTTCGTGGACGAGGAGGAGGTGGACGACCTCCTTCGCGCCATGGAAGGTGAGCTGCCCTCGCGACGCTACGGAGACGCGGTGCGCCTGGAGGTCGCGGCGAACTGCCCGGCCTACATGGCCGACTACCTGCTCGAGGAGTTCGAGCTCACCCGCGACGACCTCTACCAGGTGAACGGGCCGGTCAACCTGAACCGCCTGATGGCGGTGCTCGATCTCGTCGACCGGCCGGACCTGAAATACCCGAGCTTCACCCCGGGCCTGCCTTCACGGCTGGCCCACGCCAGTGATCTGTTCAAGGTGCTGCGCGACCGGGACGTGCTGCTGCATCACCCCTTCGAGTCCTTTGCGCCGGTAGTCGAGTTCGTGCGACAGGCGGCGAACGACCCGGACGTCCTGGCGATCAAGCAGACACTCTACCGGACCGGACCGGACTCGGTGCTGGTGGACCATCTCGTGGCCGCCGCCCGCGCCGGCAAGGAGGTCACCGTCGTCATCGAGCTACGCGCGCGCTTCGACGAGGAGGCCAACATCGCGCTGGCCAACCGGCTTCAGGAAGCGGGGGCGCACGTGGTCTACGGTGTGGTCGGACACAAGACGCACTCCAAGATGATCCTGCTGGTACGCCGCGAGGGTCGGCGGCTGCGGCACTACACGCACCTCGGCACCGGCAATTACCATTCCCGCACGGCCCGGCTGTACACCGACTACGGGCTGCTCACGGCCGATCCGGTCATAGGCGAGGACGTGCACAAGGTGTTCCTCCAGCTCACCAGCCTGGGCAAGGTGTCCCGGCTGCGTAAGCTGCTGGAGTCGCCGTTCACCATGCACGAGGGCATGATCCGGAAGATCGAGCGGGAGGCGAGCCACGCCCAGGCAGGCAGCGAGGCGCGTATCATCGTCAAGGTCAACTCGCTGGTCGAGCCACGCATCATCCAGGCCCTCTACAGTGCCGCCATGGCCGGTGCGCAGATCGACCTCATCGTGCGCGGCATGTGCTCCCTGCGCCCCGGCGTTCCCGGCATCTCGGACAACATCCGGGTCCGCTCCATCATCGGGCGCTTCCTCGAGCACACCCGCGTGTTCTACTTCGCCAACGGCGGCGAACCGGAGCTGTTCTGCGGCAGCGCGGACTGGATGGAGCGCAACTTCTTCCGCCGCGTGGAGACCTGCTATCCGATCGAAGCACCGGAGCTGCGCGAGCGCGTCATGCACGACCTCGAGTGTTACCTCAGGGACAACTGGCAGGCCTGGATCATGAACCCGGACGGCTCCTACACGTTGAGCCGCCCGGGCGAAGGCGAGTCGGCCTTCGCGGCCCAGATCGAGCTGCTGCGGGAACGCGCGGAGGCGAGCTGACGCCCTGCGCTCCGCCCCGGGGCGTCTTCTCTACGCGTAGCTCAGGGTGATGCCGCCTCCCGCCAGCGCGTCCGCCTCCTCGCGGAGATCGGCGGCGAGCAGCGGGTGACTGTCCAGCCACCCACCCTCAAGGCTGAGCTGGACTCGATCGCCGTCCGCCGTCAGAGACACCGGTGGCAACGGCTGGTCGCTGCGACCACGGTGAAACAGCACCGCCAGCCTCAGCAGCACGGCGAGACGCCGAGCCGTCTCCCCCCAGCCGGCCGGCAGGTCGGCGAACAGGCTGGACGGAAACTTGCGCCGGTGGGTGCGCACCAGCACCGCCAGCGTTCGCTGCTCCTCGCGCGAGAAGCCAGCAAGATCGGAGTAGGCCGCGATATACTCGCCGTGCTTGTGATATTGGCTGTGGGAGATGTCGAGCCCGATTTCATGGAGATGGGCCGCCCAGCGCAGGATCTGGTCGTCTATCTCGTCGGACAGCCCCCAGGACTCCCGCACCTGGGACAGGAGCATACATGCCGTCTCCTCGACGCGCGCCGCCTGCTCGGAGTCCACGTGATAGCGCTCCGCCAGGGCGCGCACGCTCCGGGCGCGCACGTCCTCGTGCCATATGCGCCCCCGCAGGTCATAGAGCGCCCCCTCGCGCAGCGCGCCGTCGGCGAACTCCATGCGCTCGATGTCGAGAGCGTCGAACGCCCCGGCGAGCACGGCGAAGCCACCGGGGATGACCTGGGCGCGCCGTTCGCTCAGCCCCTTCAGATTGAGCTTGTCTATGTGCCCGGCGCTGATCAGCGCCTTGCGCAGCCGTTTCAGACCGTCCGGCGTGATGCCCCTGGCGGACCACCCGGCCTGGAAGATCACGCCTTCGAGCGCCTTGATCGTGCCGGACGCGCCCACCTCCCGCTCCCATCCGCGGCGGAGGAACTGCTGCTCCACGGGCTCGAGCTGCTGGCGCGCCGCAAGCTCCGCCTCGGCCATACGCTTCTTGGTGATCTGGCCATCGGGGAAGAAGCGCTGCGTCAGGCTGACGCAACCCATGTGCAGGCTCTCCATGTAGCGGGGAGTGAACCCGTCACCGATGATGAACTCGGTGCTCCCGCCACCAATGTCGATCACCAGCCTGGGGCGGCCGTCGTCCGCCAGGCTGTGCGCGACACCCAGATAGATCAGCCGTGCCTCTTCGTAGCCGGAGATAACCTCTATCTCGTGCCCGAGCGCCTCCCCCGCCGCCGCCAGCAGCTCACGGCCGTTGCGCGCCTTGCGCAGGGTATTGGTGCCGACAGCACGGACACTGCCAGCAGGGAACTCCCGCAGCCGCTGACCGAAGCGCTCCAGCGCCTCGATTGCGCGGCCAAACGCAGCACGGTCGAGCAGCTTGTCCTCACCCAGGCCGGCGGCGAGGCGCACCGTCTCGCGGATCCGGTCCACCACCTTGAGCTCGCCATCGACGACGCGGGCCACGACCATGTGAAAGCTGTTGGAGCCCAGGTCAATGGCGGCCACCTGGTCGAACTGCGCGGCATTCCCCGAGCGCATGGCTTCTCCTGTTGAGTCTGATCAGGCGGTTGGCGGACGCGCGCTATCCGGAAGCTCCCTGCGCCGCCATGCGCCGCAGCGCCCGAGCGGGCACCAGCCAGAGCAGGCTCGCCCGCCCCCGTGCGGGACATTCCGGGAACCTTAACAGACAGGCGGCGCCCTTCTTCATCTCCACGTGCCCGCCGGCGGGCACGCCGATTGCCTCGCCGATCCAGATGGACAGATCGGGCTCGTGCCCAACCACCACCACCGGCCCCCCGGATGTGTCGACGGCCGCGGCCTCGTAGACCGCCCCACCGTCGCCACCCGGCGCCAGTGCACTGCATGGCGTTGCTCGCAGCCCCCAGACCGCCGACAGGATGTCCGCTGTCTCCCGGGCGCGGCGCAGCGGGCTGTGAAGGACCGCGGAGGCTCCCGGCACCAGTTCCCGGAGCCCGGAAGCGGCCGAACGCATCTTCCTGACGCCGTCGTCCGTGAGCGCCCGATCGTCGTCCGCGACGCCCGCCCGTGCCGCTGCGTCCCGATCCTCGGCGGGACCATGGCGTACCACCAGCACCTCGATTCCGTCGCCCATGATAGTCTCCCGCTGTTTGGTTCCTTAGAGTGTATCGCCATGACGCCGGTGAGTATCCAGGGCAGCCCCGCAGAGCTGCTCCATGAATCGCTGACGCGGCTGCAGGGGGGACTGCTGCGGTCCGTGCTCCCCATCGTGATCGCGCTCGTCGTGCTCGGCTGGAGCGCCGACCGGCTCGTCATTGCGCTGGTCGGTGCCGGACTCCCGGCGGTTGCCGTCACACTGGGCATCCTCTGGCTCGGGGGCGGCTTCGCCGTGGTCCTTCACGCGGCGGAGCTGGCCCTGCCGCCGGGCGTCAGGGTACCGCAGCCGCCTACCTGGACCGAACGCGCACGCCGCCTGATTCAGGTTGGTGCCATTGAGCTGATGGTACTGGCGATTCCGGCCGCGCTAATCGGTATCGTCGACCATGCCACCGGCGGCAGCATCGCGCGGTTTTCCGTGCAGGAGATCGTCTGGCGTGGCCGCTCCGGAGGCGTGCCGGTGCCCGGCCCCGAGCTCGTCGCGGCGTTCACCCTGTATTCCCTACTCCACCTGCCCGGGTGCAGCTGGCTCTGGTCCGCCATGGCCGCCGGCTACCCCGGCGGCACGCTGCGTGCAACGTTCGTGCTGGCGGGGCGCGCCGGGCGAAACACTCACTGGCTGAGCAATGGTACCGCCGCTGTCACCGGCATACTGATCCTGTGCGCGTGGACACTGCCGCCGCTCGGTCTGCTCGCCCTGGCGCCGGCCGTGTTCTGGCCGGCTCTTGCCACCACCGCCGCTGCCCGGGTTCGTCCGGATACTTGACCCTGGTCAAGGGCGGTGGCCCGGCGATCGTGCCTACTGAGGTGCCCGACGCGTGGCCAGAACGGCACAGCGAAACGCCGGTGCGCCCTTCAGGAGGCCCGCAGCGGCGCAACGAACCTCTGGTAAGGGACACTGGATGCACAGCGACGACGCGGCTCGATCCGAGGCCTGGCTGCCGACGCCGCGAGCACTGCCATCAGGCGCTGCGCTCGGATGGCTCGCCCTCGGCTGGCGGGACTTCCGCGCCGCCCCGTGGGAGAGCCTGACCTTCGGCCTGCTGGTCGTGGTGATCAGCTACGCGCTGACCGCCATCGCGCTGGTCGCTGGCGGCCTGCTGGCGCTATACGTCCTGCTGGGTGGCTTCATGCTGATCGCCCCCCTGCTCGCCTTCGCCCTGTATGACACCAGCCGTCAGCTCGCGCGGGGCGAAAAGCCGTCGGTGGGGCACGGGCTCCGAGCCGCGTGGTCGAACGTCGCCAACCATGCCCTGTTTGCGCTGGTTCTCCTGGTGATCTTACTGGTGTGGGCTCGGGCGGCGGCGATGGTTTACGTGTTCTTTCCCGCCGACACGCGCGCGGGTGTCACGGCGATGCTTCCCTTCCTGCTGGTGGGAACGGCTGTCGGGGCCGTATTCGCCGGCCTTGTATTCATGGCGAGCACGGTATCACTGCCCATGATGCTGGACCGACGGGCGGACGTGGTCAGCGCGGTGATCACGAGTTTCAGAGCCGTGATTGCCAACCCGGCGACGATGGCCCTCTGGGGCGGACTCATCGCGGCCCTGACGGCGGCCGGCTTCGCAACCGGCTTTCTCGGGCTGGCCGTGGCCGTACCCGTTCTCGGGTACGCGACCTGGCATTGCTATGCCGAGGCGATACCCGGGGCAGAAGCGATCGACAGCGCAGTAGAGTCCACACCGAGCGTCACGGAGTAGGCGGACCCGCACGAGACAAAGCCGGCTCCGGGAGGAGCCGGCTGTTATCGGCCACGCCGATCGGCAAACGCCGGTTCAGGCGGTCTTCTTGGTGCCCTGGGCAGAGGACGCGGTGGACGACTTGGTGGTCGTCGCGCTCTTGGTCGCCCCAGCGCTATCCGTGGAGAATGCCTTGACGTTCTTCTCTACCAGCTTCTGGACCTTCTGGCCGAAATCCTGATTCAGGTCGGCGACCGTCTTGACGTCGCTCTGAACCTTCTCGGCAACCGACTTGGCGGTATCCTGCTGGGCGCTGACAAAGCTCTGCAGCCCGTCCACGTCCTTCACGGCGAGACCCTCACGGACCTGCTTCAGCCCCATGTCCGTGTAGGCCCTGGCGGCCTCGAACTGGAAGCTCACCAGCTTCTCGACGTTGTCCACCACGAGCGAGCTGAACTCGCGGACGGGGGTGAGGTACTTCTCCATAGACACGTTAACCTTGCCGAACAGATCCTCGTACATCTTCAAGTCTCCCTCGTATTGAGACGGAACATCCTATAAACCGTCTGTTGCTGTGCAACATAGCAAAGCGCATGCGGCATCGCAACATACTCTCCGACCACTGGTACGTGCCCGTGTCACAGTCTCTATAATGGCAGTCCACTTTCCACGCTCCAGCGGCCACCACAAGAGACGGCGATGACCGAACGCATATGGCTTGCCTCCTATCCCCACGGCGTGCCCGCCGATATAGATACCGGGATAGCCGACAGCCTGGGCGAAATACTGGACGAAAGCTGTGACCGCTTCGTGAACCGCCCGGCATACACCAACATGGGGGCGACGCTGAGCTACGGCGCCCTGCACCGCGACAGCCGTCGCCTTGCAGGCTGGTTCCAGCAGCGGGCCGGCATCGGCAGGGGCGACCGCGTCGCCATCATGCTGCCCAATGTCCTCCAGTACCCAGTCGCGGTGTTCGGCCTGCTATCGATCGGCGCCGTCGTGGTCAACGTCAATCCGCTGTATACGGGTCGGGAGCTCCGCGAGCAGCTTCGCGACAGCGGCGCGCGTGCCATCATCGTGCTGGAGAACTTCGCCCACACCCTGGAAACCGTTGTCGACGACACACCGGTGGAGACAGTCGTCGTCACGCGGCTGGGCGATATGCTGGGCGGTGTCCGCGGATTGCTGGTCAACGCTGCCGTGCGCTATGTGAAGCGGATGGTACCGCCCTGGCACATCCGCTCCGCGGTCCGTTTTCGGCAGGTGCTCGCTGACGGTGCACACGCCGCGCCGGAGCGCGTGGCTGTGACGCAGGAGGATCTGGCCTTCCTCCAGTACACCGGGGGAACCACCGGCAGGGCGAAGGGTGTGATGCTCACCCATGGCAATCTCATCGCGAATCTCCAGCAGGCAAGCGCCTGGCTCGGCGCCGCCGTGCGCGAAGGCGAGGAGGTGATCATCACCGCCCTGCCCCTCTATCACATCTTCTCGCTGCTCGCCAACTGCCTAACCTTCAGCCGGCTCGGGGCAGAGAATGTGCTGATCACCAATCCGCGCGATATTCCCGCCTTCGTCAAGACGCTGTCCCGAACGCGTTTCACGGCCATCACCGGCGTCAACACCCTGTTCAACGCCCTGCTGAACAACGAGGCCTTCACAGGCCTGGATTTCAGCTCGCTGCGACTGACCCTCGGCGGCGGGATGGCCGTTCAACGCGCCGTCGCCGAGCGCTGGGAACGTGTCACCGGCTGCACGCTGGTGGAGGCCTATGGCCTCACGGAGACCTCGCCGGCCGTATGCATCAATCCGCTCGACCAGACCGAGTTCACCGGCAGCATCGGGCTTCCCGTTCCGTCCACCGAGGTCTCCATTCGCGACGACGGCGGCGAGCCCGTTGCGATGGGCGGTGTCGGCGAGCTGTGCGTTCGCGGTCCTCAGGTCACGCAGGGCTACTGGAACCGGCCGGAGGAGACGGCCCGCGCCTTCTTCCCCGGACAATGGCTGCGCACCGGTGACATGGCCCGGATGGACGAACGCGGGTACGTCTACATCGTCGACCGCAAGAAAGACATGATCATCGTCTCCGGGTTCAACGTATACCCGAACGAGGTCGAGGACGTGCTGGCCAATCACCCGGGCGTGCTGGAAGCCGCCGTGATCGGCGTTCCCGACGAGGCGAGCGGCGAGCGCCTGCGTGCCTTCATCGTGGGTCGGACCCCGGCGCTCGATCCCGATGACCTGCGCCGATACTGCGCCCGCGAGCTCACCGCGTACAAGGTACCCCGGGAATTCGTATTCCGGGACGAGCTGCCGAAGTCGAATGTCGGGAAGATCCTGCGCCGCCACCTGCGCGATACCGAGCCTGGCGCGGACGAAGTGAAGCGTTCTGAGCGCCGTTAAGGCACGATCACGACAAAAGCCAAAAAGTCTGCAAGGTGCTGTCCATGCTCGCTCGTCTGCTCAGACGCATCCTCGCCGCGGAGCTGGTCTTCTACGCGCTGCTGATCGGGATGTTGTACCTGCTCACGCAGTGGCCGCCGGTCGCAGCCCTCCTGTTCGCGGCTGTGCTCGCGCTGGCCGGGCGAAGCCTCTATATCGTCGGTGCATTCATCATCGCCGGCTCGGTCGAAACCGACAACACCGGCGGCCGCCCCGGGATCCGCTGCATTGTCGCCGAGACCGCGGCGCTGATCACCACCCAGTCACTTCGCCAGCCCCTGATGCCGTGGATCGAGCGGCTGGCCCCCCGTGCGCAGCGTCACGGGCCACCCGTGGTACTGGTACACGGATACTGCTGCAATGCCGCATTCTGGCTGCCACTGCGCCGCCGCCTTGCCCGCGAGGGGTGGCGCAACCAGTACGTGCTGAGCCTGGAGCCGGTATTCGGCAGCATCGACGACTTTGCCGGCCAGCTCTGCGAGCTGCTGGAACGTGTGGACCGGGAGAACCCCGGTCAGCCTGCGACGATCGTCGGTCACAGCATGGGCGGACTGGTGGCACGGGCGAGCCTGCGTGCCGCGCCCGAAGCACCGGTGCGCGCTGTCGTGACACTGGCAACCCCCCATCAGGGCACGCGACTGGCGCGGCTGGGCATGGGGCGGAACGCGCGGCAGATGGAGCTCGACAGTGCCTGGCTGCGCGCGCTGAACGACGATCCGGGCAGCCATCGCGTGCCGATCCTCGCCTTCGGCTCGCCCTGCGACGAGCTGGTCTCGCCACGAACCAGCGCTTTCCCGGCCTTCGCCGAGTCGGTGACGATCGGGGACACCGGCCATCTACGACTGGGCACTGGCGCCGCTGTACACCGGCGGCTTATTGAGTACCTGGCCACTGCCCGGGACACCCCGGGCGCCGCCTGAGACGTGTGTCTCAGGCGGCGGAAAACGCTCCGACGAGCGGCGGTTATACGCGGGCAGGTCCGGATACACTGCACTAGACTTGAGTGCCGCGGGGGCACACCGGACTGACCGGAGGTCACCATGGACATGATCCACTACCTGCAGTCGGAGCACGGCAGTATTCGCAGCGCCCTCGATGTGCTGGAACGGGAGCTGACACGCTTCGAGGAGGACGGCGCGGCGGATCTGGAATGCATGCACGACGCCCTCTACTACCTGAATCATCATCCCGCGCTCGCGAGCCATTCGATGGAAGCCCCGATATACGAGCGGCTCGCCGAACGCGATCGAACCTATGCGGACCGTATCCGCGAGCTCAACCGGACACGCGAGGCGCTGGTCGAGACAGGCGAGCACCTGCTCGAGCAGCTCGAGGACATGGCGGAGGACGTGCTCGTCCCGAAAGACGTCTTCGACGACTCCGCCCACCGCTACATCGACGGTCAGCGCGCCCAGGTGGAAACCGAGGATCACGAGCTGCTGCCGCGCGCTGCGGAGCTGTTCAGACCCGCCGACTGGCGCGAGTTCGCTGCCGCGGTGCGCCGGGGCACGCCACCGCCCCCGCCGGTATGAGCGGCTCCAGGCGGGTCAGCCGGCGATCGCGACGCCGAGCATCCAGCCAATACCGTAGGTCACTGCGGCGGCCCCCAGCCCGAATATGAGCTGACGGACCCCGGAGAACAGGACACTGCGGCCCGTAAGCAGGGTTATGGCCGCGCCGATGCCGAACAGCCCGACGGCACTGGCTGCGACGCTGACAGCCGTCGCATGCCATCCGGTCAGGAACAGGAACGGAAACACTGGCAGAAACGCCCCGCCGGCGAAGAGGAAGAACGAGGTGGCGGCCGCCGACCAGGCCGAGCCGCCCAGCTCATCCGGATCGATACCGAGCTCCTCCCGCGCGAGCGTATCCAGGGCATTGTCCCGGTCAGCGATGATACGTGCCGCGAAGGCCTCGGCCTGATCCTTGGGCAGGCCTTTGGCCTGGTAGATCAGGGCCAGTTCCTGCTGCTCCTCCTCCGGCATCTCGGCCAGCTCCTCGGCCTCGACCTGGATCTGCTGCTCGTAGAGCTCGCGGGAGCTCTTCACCGACAGCCACTCGCCCATGGCCATGGAGACGGCGCCGGCGATCAGGCCGGCGAGCCCGGTGAGCAGCACGGTGCTGCTACCCACGGCGGCACCGGCGACTCCCATGACGAGACTGAGGTTGGACACGAGGCCGTCATTGGCACCCAACACCGCGGCGCGCAGGGCATTCCCACCAACCCCGTGGTGACGCCCCTCGGCCTGGGCGATCGTGGACCCTTCCATGCCGCGGCCCACTCCCATGATGGCGTTAAGCATGCGGCGATGGGAATGCTCCTCCATGGGCAACGTGGAATCGCGGGACTCCGGCTGCTGGCTGTAGGACTGACCGTCGGTGGCCTCCATGCCCACCACGGTCGGCAACACGAAACCCGCGCCGAACCAGTGGGCGAGCCGCGCCAGGGCGCGGGAGCGCCAGCTCGGGCGCAGCCGGGGCACACGCGCTCCCCGGCGCCGGATCTGTGCCTCCCAGAAGCGTGCGTGGTGCTCCTCGATCCGCGCCATGCGACGATAGACTTCGGAGAGCTGCTCGCTCGCCTCCACGTCGGCCAGCGTGTCATACAGCGCGGCGCTGTCGATCTCGCCCTGTAGATTCTCCCGCAGTCGACGCAGATCTCTGTCAGCCATGCAATCCACCCTTTCCGGACACTCGATTCACCGGGATGCGCGATATTGCCCCGGGCTCATCCTCCGGTGCTTGCGTGGACCCGGTGTCCCCCCGCCGCAAGCGCCTTGTCCGCAGCCTCCCGTGCACGCTCGACCAGACTCCAGGTGCCGTCACCGGGACGGTGTTGCGCCACCCCAGCCGATACCGACACCTGCAGGCCGCTCGCGAGCTCGGGGAAACGTACCTCGACGAGGGCCTCGCGCAGCCGTTCGGTGGTGCGCTTTGCATCCTCGACGCCGGTATCCGGCATGACGACCAGAAACTCCTCGCCACTGTAGCGACCGACGCCGTCTACGGTACGCACCGACTCACGCAGCAGGGCACCGATTCGGCGCAGGGCCTCGTCTCCGGTCTCGTGCCCGTACCGCCGATTGAACTCCTTGAAGCGGTCCAGATCGAGCAACGCAATCGACAGCGGCTGATCCAGGCGCTCCGCACGCTCCATCTCCTCGCGCAGGAAGACGAGAATACTGTGGCGGTTGGTCAGGCCCGTCAGCTCATCCAGACTCTCCAGCTCGTAGACCATCTCCCGGGCACGCTGAAGGTCCACCTGCCGCGAGCGGAGCTCGCGGCGCAGGCCGCCGACGTAGCCGGCAAAGAATCCTCCGCACGGCACGATAGCGGCCAGCGCGGCGAGCTGCAGCAGCTCGACGGGCATGTCCACGGCCCAGGGCCGCAGCGAACGCACGATCACGATAGCCGCGCCATAGCACACCAGCGCGAAGGCCCCCAGCCCCATGAACGCCAGCCGACGCAGCCGGAACACACCGAACATCAGCAGCACGAGATAGAGCAGCAGCAGTGCGCCGCGGGCCTCGTCCACGAGCACCATGGTCATCGCCATCAGAAGGCAGGAAGC
>Ga0102944_1001476_pt1 | contig 15477 bp, 9 predicted proteins | sample SalPonD_shore_MG_FD_78172 | JGI IMG/M metagenome (GOLD analysis project Ga0102944, IMG submission 78172) | Salt pond soil microbial communities from South San Francisco under conditions of wetland restoration - Salt Pond MetaG... | ecosystem: Environmental > Aquatic > Marine > Intertidal zone >...
AGTATATTGAGCAGTTGGAGAAGCCTGAGGTGGAATCTATTGAGGGATTATCTCCTTCCATTTCTATAGACCAGAAGACCCTATCAACAAATCCGCGTTCCACAGTTGGCACCGTAACCGAAGTTTATGATTTTATGAGATTGTTGTTCGCTAGAGTCGGCACTCCCTACTGTCCAAAATGCGGAAGAAAAGTGAGTTCCCAGACTCCTAGTCAAATATTTGAAAAAGTTATGCAGAAAAACAAAGGCTGTAAGGTGAAAATCCTCTCTCCTATCATAAAAGGAAGAAAGGGAGAATACACAAAGCTTTTTGATCGGATGAGAAAAAAAGGATTTCTCAGAGTTCGAGTAGATGGTCGGTTTTATGAGTTGGAGGATGAGATATTTCTAGAGAAAACAAAACAACACCAAGTTGAACTTTTAATAGATGAAGTATTGATATCTGAGAAGTCTCAAAAAAGAATAAAGGAAGCTGTGGATAAGGCATTAGAGATGTCTGACGGAGATCTCATCATTATGGACTCTGAAGGAGATGAAGTTCTTTATTCTTTGAAACTTCTATGTCCTTATTGTGAGATAAGTCTTCCTGAACTGGAACCCAGGACATTTTCATTTAACAGTCCTTATGGAGCCTGCCCCTATTGTCATGGAATTGGCTATCAGACCGTGACAGACAGCCGAGGAAAGCTTCATGTCAGTGAGGAGGTTTGTCCTTTTTGCAAGGGAAGCCGATTGAGAAAAGAAAGCTTGGCTGTAAAAATCAGGAATAAAAATATTTTTGAATTAAGCAGTCTTCCTATCAACAGACTTATGGAAGAGATCGAGGATTTTGAGTTTGAAGATGAGAACCGATTAATTGCTGCCAGGATCATGAAAGAGATTGAGTCCCGTCTTCACGTCATTAACAGGCTTGGGATGTCCTATCTTCATCTGGCTAGAACCACCTCTTCTCTTTCTGGTGGTGAGGCCCGGAGGATTCGTTTGGCTGCCCAGGTGGGCATCCAACTGCGCGGGGTCCTCTATGTGCTGGATGAGCCCACCATAGGGCTTCACCAGAAAGACAACAAAAGGCTCATTTCTCTGTTGAGGGAAATAAGAGACCAAGGAAATTCAATTGTGGTGGTGGAGCATGATGAACAGACTATCCGTTCTGCAGATTATATTTTAGATTTGGGCCCCGGGGCTGGAGAAAAGGGAGGAGAAAAAGTCGCTGAAGGCAAATACAAACAGATTGTTTCTTCCTATGATTCTCTAACTTCAAAATACCTAAGGCATGAGAAGTTTATCCCTATGCCCCAGAAAAGGAGAAATGCTCGTGAATGGCTCTCCATAAGGAACGCTTCCGAACATAATTTGAAAAATATTGATGTCCGGTTTCCTCTTTCTGCCTTTACTGTGGTCACCGGGATCTCAGGTTCAGGAAAAAGCACTCTGGTTTACGATACTCTTTACAAGAAGCTTTCCAATATTTTTCATAATTCAAAAATGATACCCGGATCCCATGGCTCCATAACCGGCATTGAAAGTCTCAAGAAGGTCGTATCCGTTGACCAGAAACCTATTGGGAGAACCCCTCGGTCCAATCCTGCGACTTATACAGGTTTGTTTACAGAATTAAGAAAACTGTTTGCCATGACTCCTGAGGCAAAGATCAGAGGATACAAACCCGGAAGATTTAGCTTTAATGTATCCGGAGGAAGATGTGAAGAATGCAACGGCGCTGGTTCAAAAAAGATCGAGATGCATTTTCTTCCTGATGTTTTTGTCACCTGTGACAGGTGTGGAGGCAAGCGGTATAATAAAGAGACTTTGGAAGTGCGCTACAAAGGAAAAAACATTGCAGAATATCTTGAAATGACAGTCAGTGAAGCTTATGATTATCTCAAAGCCCATCCCAAATTAAAATCCAAACTGGGCACCCTGAATAGGGTTGGGTTGGGCTATTTGAGGCTGGGTCAGCCTGCGCCTCATCTATCAGGTGGAGAAGCCCAGAGGATCAAATTGACAAAAGAATTAAGCAGAAAAAATACAGGTCAAACTCTTTATATTTTAGATGAGCCCACCACGGGTCTTCATTTTGATGATGTGAATAAGCTTTTGAAGGTTCTTTCTGAGTTGGTCAACTTAGGGAATACAGTGATAGTCATTGAACATAACCTTGATGTTATTAAATTTGCGGATTATATTATTGATTTAGGACCTGAAGGAGGAGATAAAGGAGGATGGATTGTGGCTTCCGGATCCCCTGAGGAAGTGGCAGAGAAAGAAAATTCTTACACTGGATGGTTTTTAAAAGGAATACTTCAGGGGAAGGGAAGATTTTAATAATGAACCTGAATTATTCAGGATATGAGGTTTTTATGGATAGGATAGGTAAAAAAAAGGAGGAGACATGAGGAAAAACAAGTCATCTGGATTAAGCCTATGGGTCATGCTGGTTGGGTTAATTCTTCTTTCCCAAAGCATGCTTTTAGGAGAGGAAGGACTGACTGCGGAACAGTTAGATGTATTTAAATGGAGAAACATAGGACCTTTTACTTTTTCAGGAAGAATCACTGATTTTGCTGTTCCTAAAGGACAGAGTCAGATCTATTATGTAGCTACGGCAACAGGAGGTATTTGGAAGACAGAAGATGGAGGAATCAGTTTTAAGCCTATATTTGATGACTATGGGAATATGAGTATTGGAAACATAGCTGTGGCTCCATCAGATTCAAACATAGTTTATGTGGGTACCGGGGAAGCCCTCCATGCCCGGTCCAGCGCTCATGGGAATGGAATGTGGAGGTCTGATGATGCAGGGAAGACATGGAAGCATATAGGATTGGAGGAAAGCTATTTCATTCCTAAAATAGCTGTGGATCATGAAAACCCAGATATCGTATATGTAGCTGCTGAAGGGAAACTCTATGACAACAAAATGGATTGTCAAAGGGGATTATACAAAACAGTTGACGGAGGGAAGACTTGGGAGCAGGTGCTTGACTTAAAGGATAGAGGAGTGGGTGATTTTGTCATAGATCCCACCAATTCAGATGTGATCATTGCTGGAGCTTACAAGACCTATCGAAGGACCTGGACCTTTATTGACAGACAGCCCGGAAACCACTTTTACAAGTCAGCCGACGGTGGAAAAACTTGGAAAAAATTGACTAATGGGCTGCCTATGGAATTAGAGACTGGTTGGAATGGAATAACCATTTATCCAAAAAATCCGAACATTGTTTATATCCGTATGGATGAAGAAGTGGATTTAGGTTTGGATCAGCGGGAAAACAGACAGCTCTACAGGGCCGGTGATGTTTTTAAGGATGATTATTATTTCAATAAATTCAAATCCTTTGAAATAGATCCTGCTCTTAAAAAATTAGTTGATTTCGAGCCGATTTCTGCAAAAGACGAGAGAGAGTTAGCAGAAAAGTTAAATGAACTCATAAAGGATGAAGATTTTCTCAAGAAAACAGGAGTCGACTTAGAAGAATTTATCGAACAAGCCAAAAAAGTTTACAAAAAACAAGATGATATTCTTGATGAAATAGATGAGGTTGAAGAGTTATTAAAAGAAACTGATCAGGAGCCTGAAAAAGAAGAAGCTGAAGAGAAAGAAGAAAAAGAGCCTAAAGGAAGGCACCAAGTTCTTAACCGGTTTGTTATTCAAACTCTTTATGCTCCGGCATTAAAGGCTATGGAGCCTGTCACTAAATCAGGTGTCATCTACCGGTCTGAGGACCAGGGAGAAACTTGGGAAAGAATGACCGAATATAAGATTTCGGGAGGCAGCATTGAGGTCAATGCCATAGAAGCTGGTTATTCAGGGAGAATCAAAGTGGATCCCAATAATGATCAAATTCTCTATGCGGTTGAAGTGGTTTCCAAGGTTTCTGAAGATGGAGGGAAGACCTTTAAAAATACGCCCTGGACAGGAGCCCATAAATGTCATGTGGATATGAGGGGAATTTGGATCGATCCTCTTAATTCTGACCACATATTATCTGCCAATGACGGAGGAGTCAGTGAAACCTGGGATGGAGGAAAACACTGGTCACAGAAGGAAACCATAAGCGCTCAGCAATTTTATGACATTTCGGTTGATCATGAGATGCCTTATAATGTGATGGGTGGAACCCAAGACAATGGCAGTTGGATCGGCCCTTCACAAAACAGGAATCAGAATGGAGTCTATCCCGCGGACTGGAGATATCTTCCCTCAGGAGATGGATTTTATGTAGTCAGGGATTGGTGGAATCCTGAATATATCTATTTCGAAAGTCAATTTGGTAACTCCCGAAGAATGAACTTGGATACAGGAGAAATGACTGGTCTTTCCAAGCGCAACACTCAAGAAGAGAGAGAAGCAGGCAAAGAACCAGAAAGATATCAGTGGGATGCCCCCATAGTCTTATCTCCACACAATCCAGGAATTGTTTATGTTTGTTCACAGCATGTCCATAAGTCCACCAGCCGGGGGGAACCCGGAACATTCGTCACCATCAGTCCTGACCTGTCCAAACACAGCAAAGAGCGGATCGAGCAATCCAAGCTCACGAATCTCCAGTATGCCACCATATACACATTTGCTGAATCATCGATCAAACCAGGAGTATATTGGGCTGGAACAGATGATGGAAACCTCCAGTTAAGCACTAACAAAGGATCAAGCTGGATCAATATTACGGAAAGATTTTATAATGAAAAAGGGAATCCCAAGGCTGATATAAAAGGGGCTCGGATCCCTTATGATAGATGGGTGACCAAAGTAGAGCCTTCCGCCCATGAACTGGAAAGATGCTATGTGACCTATTCTGGATACAGAACCCATAATGAAGATGATTCCTATATATTTGTCACTGAAGATTTTGGGAAGACATGGAAAGACATCTCCGCAGGAATGAAGAATCCGGTCAGAGATATTGAAGAAGACCCAGATAATCCGGATGTTCTTTACCTTGCCACTGATTACGGCCTTTTTGTGAGCATTGATAGAGGAGAGACATGGGAGAACATGTCCACCTCAGCCCCTGATGTGATCATTATGAGTCTTGATATTCAGAAAAGAGATAGAGATCTGGCTATCGCCACTTACGGCAGAGGTATCTATATAGTGGATATTTATCCGTTTAAAGAGTTTTCTAAAGATGTGTTTCTTAAAGATCATTATCTTTTTGAGGTTCAATCAGCTGTTAAGTGGAACAGGTTTGAAAGGAGGGGTCAGTCATACGGCGAATTCGCTAGGGTAAGCAATCCTGATGTTGGGGCCACCTTTTATTGCTACTTGAAAGAAAAAACAAAGTCTGTAACCCTTTCTATAAAGAACATGAAGGGTGAGGAGATTTATACCACCAAAGGAGGTTCAGATAAAGGCCTGCATAAAATATTCTGGGATTTGAGGAAACCTCCAGAGGAAGATGGTTCGTCAAGATGGAGAAGAAGGGGAGAAATTATAGATGCTGGAATGTATGAAGTGAGTTTGGTTATAGGTGATGAGGAAGTCATGAGTCAAACTTTCCAAGTTTGTGATGACCCTATGTTTGATTAAGTCGAATTTTTGAGACAAGGGAGATGAGGGAGCTGTGTCATTTGATGATATCATTGGCAATGACAGAATAAAGAATATCTTAAGGAAGTCTCTTCAGCGAGAAAGACTGCCCGGTTCTCTTCTTTTTTACGGACCGGAGGGAGTCGGAAAGAAGGAGACGGCTCTAGTTCTGGCCAAAGCTTTAAACTGCCTCCAAAAAAAAGATGACTCCTGTGAGAAGTGTTCTTCATGTGAGGCTGTTAATAAACAAATAGGGACTTTCCCGGATGTAATGAGGATCCAAGCTGAAAAGGAAACTATACAGATCGATCAAATAAGATTGATAAAACAGGCAGCTTACCTGAGGCCAATGATTGGGAAAAAAAGAGTTTTTATTATTGAAGATGCAGAAAAAATGAATGAGGAGGCTTCAAATTCTTTACTTAAAGTCCTAGAGGAGCCTCCTCTGTTCTCCCATATTATACTCACTACAGACAATCTGTTTGCTATTCTGCCTACCATAAAATCAAGATGCCAGATCTTAAAATTTGCCCAAATTTCCAGACAGGATGTTCAGAAAGAGTTGATAGAGAGAGGAACAGATGAAGAAAAAGCCAAAATCATATCTCTTTTAGTTCAAGGGAACCTGCAGAAAGCTCTTGAATTTGATTGGGAAGAAGTGAATGACCAGAGAAAAAAAGCATTCAATATATTTTCTTCTTTTTTAATGGGAGGGAAGACCGCTGCTTTTTTTAAAAAGTATTCCAGAATGCAGAAAAAAAATTTTTCTGAGGATTTCAAACCTTTACTGGAGATGATATCATCTTTTTGTAGAGATCTGATATTATTGAAAACAGGAAGCCCTGTGATGTTTTTGATAAATCCAGACTATAAGGATAAATTGAGTAAGATAGAAGAAACGATGAGCTTGAATCAATCTTTGCGTTTTTTAAGAGTTATTGAAGATTGCATGGAATTATTAGAGCGTAATATAAATAGAAAAGTTATCATGAATTCAATGGCTATTAATTTAATGGACAGAGAAAATGCCTGATATAGTGTATGTGTTTTCAGACCGCTTAGAAAAAGTTCTAAGAGCTGATAAAAACAATATCGAATTAAAGACAGGGGATATCTGTTTGATAGAGTCACCACTGGGTGGAGAGTTGGCTATGGTGGTGGATACGCCCAGAAAAATAAGGGATTATCCTAAAGCAACAAAAGAGGCATCCAAAATTATCCGTAAGGCCACAGAAAAAGATAAAGATAAGTTTTCCTGGATGAGAAAGAAAGAAAAAGAAGCTTTTGACTTTTGCTTAAAAAGAATAAAAGAGCGTGAACTTCCCATGAAGCTGGTCCGAGTGCGCTATTTTTTCAATGAGAAGAAAGGCATTTTTTATTACACTGCAGATGGCCGGATTGATTTTAGGGCTCTGGTTAAGGATTTAGCCAAACGCTTCAGGATGAGAATAGAGATGCGTCAGATCGGAGTCAGAGATGAGGCAAAAATGATCGGAGGCATTGGAGTTTGCGGACGAAATTTATGCTGCACCAGTTTTATGAAAACTTTTGAGCCTGTGACCATTCAAAAGGCAAAAAAGCAGAATATATCCATAAATCCAACCAAGATATCAGGACTTTGCGGCCGGCTTATGTGCTGTCTGGCTTTTGAAGCAGAAAGTAAAGGACGGATGTACAGTGAGGAAGAGGATATTGAGGAGGACTGAAGTTTTGTATAAAAGCGGTGTTTTTTAGCTAATTATTTTTCCGCCACGTGAATTGGACTTTACTTGAGGAAGAGATGAGGGTTCCTTCTGGTGAGAAAGCTTTTACCTGCCAGGAATAGCTTTTTCCCGGAATCATTTTTGTTTTGATTTCTTCAGGAAGTGATATGGTGTTGTTTTGAGTGCTTTTTTCCCAGAGGAGTTCATCATTATATATAAAGACTTTATACTCAATATTATTTCCCAGGTCTTCCCACCTGAATTCAGATGGAATGGCCTCAGAGATAAGAGTGATAGAACTTCCTCTTATGGCGTCATCGCTCATCATAAACTCAGGGGTTTCATTTGTGATGTTCGGAATAATACCAAATATTATGATTAAAACCAAAGCAGCGGTTAAAGCTGCAGATATGAGCGGTTTTGGAGATAAAAAGCCAAAGATTTTATTTCGCGTTCTGTTTTTTGACTCTTCTTCTATGCGCATATCTTTGAATATTGAGTCTCCCTTATCTTTAATAACTGAAATAAGTTCATTCTTCTCTTTTATTTGTTCAAAACACCGAGGACAGTTGAAAAAATGTTCTTCGAATTCTTCTTTTTTTTCCGTGCTCAGCCTATTGAACAAATAATCATCGATTAGGTCCTCATGCCTGCATTTTTTCATCGGTTTTACCCCTAATTTAATTTCATTAGTTTAGTCGAACTAAACGCATAAATACGGAAAATTTTATTTTTTTATTAAATTTCTAAGTAATTTTTGAGCGTAATGCACTCTTTCGCTTACTTTTCTCGGGGAAATACCTAATCTTTGGGCCACTTCCCTTCTTGAAAGATCCTTATAATAGTAAAGATATAAGATTGTTTTGTATTTTGGTTTTAGTTCCTCCAGCTTTTTTGCCAGCATCTCAGCTCTTTCCTTGTTTTCTATCTGCTCGTGAGGATCAGGAAATGGATCAGATTCAGGGATGTATTTATGAGCTCTTCTCTTTTTTCTTCTTATATAATCAACTATTCTTCTTCTGGTTATGGTATAAATAAAGGTTCCTACTGAAGACTCCCCTTTAAATTCACCTGATTTTATTTTTTCTATGGTATTGAGCATGATTTCATTGACGATATCTTCCCATTCAGGAGTATGAGAGCCGATTGATTTTTTTACTTTAAATGTAACAATAGGTCTGTATTTGGAAGTAATTTTTTTGAGATCGTAGGAGTTCTTCACTTTTAGTCACTTGTCATTATAAATGGTGTCCATGACATTAGCAAGCATCCTATGGATGTGGGAAGTATGGGGTGAGGAATCCCTTACTTTCCCCACCTCCATGGGAAATGCCAAGATGATAAATGTTTTATTCTTTGTTCCTCATCTTATCAATATAGGATTCAACGCTGATCAATATTTCTCTTGGTTTGCTTCCTTTGGAAGGGCCTACAATTCCCTCTTGCTCCATCTGGTCTATTATTCTTGCAGCTCTGGCATATCCTAATCTTAATTTTCTTTGAAGATATGAAGACGAAGCCTGACCTGTGCTTAAAATGAGTTCCACAGCTTTGTCAAACAATTCATCTTTCTTTTGAGATTGGACTCTTTTATCTCCAATAGGTCTTTTTAATGTTTTTGTTATCTTTTCATCATAATCAGGTTTTCTCTGGTCTTTTATGTATTTTAATAAGCGGCTGACTTCCTCAAGAGAGACAAAGGAACTGTGAAGCCTTATTATTTTTGGATATTTAGGGGGGATAAAAAGCATATCTCCCTGGCCTAGAAGCCTTTCTGCTCCCCCTGTGTCAATAATAATTTGAGAGTCAATCTTTGACGGAACTCTAAATGCAATACGGCATGAAAAATTATTTTTAATTGTTCCTGTTATGACATCTGTAGAAGGACGTTGAGTGGCCATAACCAGATGAATTCCAACGGCCCTGGCTAATTGGGCCAGTCTTCCTATGCAGTATTCCACTTCCTTGTCTCCAATCATCATTAGTTCCGCTAATTCATCAATGATGATCACTATGTAAGGCAGAGGCTTTAGTTTTTCTCTTTCTTCATCCTCTAAATCGATCTTAACGTTTGGATTTTCTTGGATTTCTTTGATTCTTCTGTTGTATTGGTCAATATTGCGTACTTTTAATCGTCCCAATGCATGATATCTATCATCCATTTTATTTATGGCATCATACAGGATATGGCTGGATTTATTGGGGTTTTTTACGACCGGACATAGCAGATGAGGGATTCCGTCATAAAGAGAAAATTCCAGTCTTTTAGGGTCGATCAGTATGAGTCTTACCTCTTCGGGAGTTGCTTTATACAGAATGCTGGCAATGATTGAGTTCAGGGCTACACTTTTACCAGTTCCTGTGGCTCCGGCTATCAAAAGATGGGGCATGACGGAAAGATCGGATATATAGGGCTCACCGTGGATGGTTTTTCCAAGGCCAATAGTCAGCTTAGAAGGAGATTCCATGAATTTTTTTGTCTGGATAACATCTCTCAGCCTAATGATTTCCCTTTTGTTATTTGGTATTTCGATTCCTAATGATGATTTTCCGGGAATGCGTTGTATTCTGAGAGACTCAGCTCCTAAGGCAAGAGACAGATCTTCTGTTCTGCTGGAAACCTGGCTTACTTTGACCCCAGGACTGGGATAAAACTCATATGTTGTTATGATAGGACCTGGCTGGTACTCTCTGACTTCTCCATTGACTTTGAATTGGGAGAGCTTGTCTTCAATGATCTGCTTTTTTTCATAAAGCTCATTTTTATTTATTTTATCAGCTTCTTTTCCGGGATCGAGCAAATTTATCGGGGGGAATTGATAATCTCCTTTATTTTTTAATTCTGGAAACAGAAATCCTTCTGGTGAAGTTTTCTTCTCTTTGGGATGGGCTGGAGCTGATACGGCTACAGGTTTTTTGGATAATTTTTGTTTTTCAGGTTTTGGTTCAGAGTATTTTTTGACCACTCTCTTTCTCATTTTATCCTTATTTTTCTGCTTTTTATAGTCAATGACCTTGATTCTCAGTTCTTTAAACAAAAACTTAAAAAAATTCACCAAAAAATCAAAAAAGGACCTTATACGAATATGGGTCGAGAAAAGAATCACAATAAATAAAAGACTAAATAATACAAGAAGTGATCCTAAATGGCTGAAATACTTTATCAATAAGGAAGAAGACAGGTCTCCGATCACACCGCCTGCAGATACTTCACTTCCTTTCCAGGAGGTTTGATTGAATATAATGGATAATATAGGGCTGAGTATTAAACAGATGAGAAGGCTTTCCCCAGCCCTAGAAAGGAAACCTCCTTTTTTTTGGGGAAAAAAAGATTGGAATCCAAGAAAGACAAGAGCTATGGGCAGCACTAATGAGCTGAGCCCAAGAAACTGGATGAGTGCTTCTGATAAGGATGCCCCTACTTTACCTCCGTAATTATGGACTTTTTTGTGGACAGAAGAAACAGATGCCCATGAAGGATCATCGGGGTTATAGCTCAGAAGACTGATGATTATAAAAACAGAGAGGAGAACAAGTAGAATGCCCGAAATATCCCGCTTTACCCGGTTTTGAGCTTCTTTTTTAGTTTTTTTGGATTTTCTGCTGGTTTTTTTTCTCTTTGCCATGTCCAAAATTATACCATATTTATCCTTTAAGTTTCATTTTTATGCTTCATGAGACTTAGGTAAAGAGCGGCAAAATCATTGATAGAAATTTTTTCAGCTCGGATATGAGGATTTAGGCTGCATTCCTGAAAGCTCTGCTTTATTTGTTCGGGAGTAAAACCCATTGCCTTTAAGTTATTCTTAAGCTTTTTTCTTCTTTGAGAAAAGGCTTTTTTTATAAAGCTTTTAAACGGCTTTGTTTTTAGGAGAGAATGAATGGGTATGGGGCGTTTTTTTAATGTAACCAAAGCGGATTTTACTTTGGGAGGAGGAACAAAACTGCCTGGAGAGAGAAGAAATTGAATTTTGGTGGCAAAACTATTCTGCAATAATATAGAGAGGGGGGCATATTTTTTTGATCCCGGAGAAGCGCAAACTCTTTGGGCCACTTCTTTCTGAAGCATGAAATGACATTCGTTAATAAGATCCTGTTCTTCCAAAACTTTGAATAAGATTTGGGAGGAGATAGAGTAAGGAAGATTTCCTGCTAATTTAGTTATTCCTGGTTTTGCTATTTCATTGAAATCTATTTTAAGAACATCTTCCTGCCGGATTTCCAGATTAGGAGGTTTGTTTTTTTCAAGATAAGGAACAAGTGAGGCATCTTTTTCCAAAGCAATGACCTGACCTGCTTTTTCAGCTAGCAGAAAAGTGAGTGAGCCTTTTCCTGCGCCTATTTCTATAATCAGGTCATTTTTTTGGGGAGCTATGCAGCCAATGATTCTATTAAGTATATCGGGATTTGTGATAAAGTGCTGGCCCAAAGCTTTTCGAGGATTTTTTTTCATATTTCTATTTTACCTGATTTATTCGTAAAAAAATGGCGATGTTTTCATTATTAACTTATTTTCAGCAATGTATATGATTTTTTCAAGAACAATGTCTTGAGCATTTTTTCTTTTTGAATTTTGAATTATTAATTTAATTAGAGTAATATAAGTCTGATAAAGAAAGGTCCCATGGAAAAAAACAAAGCCAGTGTTCAAAAAGAATTGATCAGTAAGAAATCAGCGTTTAAGAAATATACAGAGCTTTTTATAGGAAAAACCAATTTGTGGAGCTTTATTAAATATGAACTGATTGTTTTTTTGTTTTCTTGGATACCAGGGGCTTTTGGTGTATTCACCAGAAAATGTTTTTATCCACTTCTTCTGAAAAATGTAGGTAAAGGAGTGGCTTTTGGGCATCATATAACTCTTCGACATCCTCATAAAATATCGATTTCTGATCATTCATTTATTGATGACTACTCAGTTTTAGATGCCAAAGGTGATGATAACGAAGGAATCAGGATAGGCAAAAATGCTTATATTGGGCGGAACACCATTCTCAGCTGTAAAGGAGGAAATATTTTTTTAGGGGATTACTCTAACCTTTCTGCAAACTGTTCTCTTCTTTCGGAGACTGTCATAGAAGTAGGATCCTATACTTTTCTAGCAGGCCATTGTTATATAGTGGCTGGAGGGAATCACAGGTTTGATCGAACAGATATTCCTATTATGATGCAGCCTTCTAAAAATAAAGGAGGCATTCGCATTAATACTGACTGCTGGTTGGGGGCGTCTGTAGTGGTGTTGGATGGAGTCTCATTGGGTAAAGGATGTGTGGTGGGGGCTGGAGCTGTGGTCAATAAATCAATCCCTGAGTATTCCATTGCGGTGGGTGTTCCTGCAAAAAAAGTAGGTCAGAGAAAATAATAATACATTGTTATTTTTTTATGAATAGATCAGGTTAATGATTCTGAGCAATAAAAAGGCAGGGTTTGTTGCTGCTCTTTTTTATCTGTTTTTTATTGCCGTAGGGCTTTCCTTCTATTTTGTCATCTGTTTTAAATCAAATTCTTTTTCTATAGACAGACATAATTTTAATCCCTCAATATTCCTTGTAATAAGTTTATCTGCACTTTTTTTTGTCATGCTTGTTTTTATATGGCGACACACAGCCGCCTTTGAGAGCAAGATGTTTAATCAGGAGCTCCTTTTTTTTCTCAAACGGGATTTGCTCTCTTTCATACCGTTAAGCCTTTCACTTCTTTCACCGTTTATCCTTAATTATTATTTAACCGCAGGGGATTTGAGAACCAGGTTGAAAATTTTGGGCATCTTGATGATCCTTGGATTTTTAATCATAAAGTTAATTCAAATCAGTGGTTTTGATAGGCCATGGAGATCCGCAGAAAAAATATGGGATGGAATCAAAGCTCTCTCTATAGGAAAGAAAATTTTTATTCTCTTTCTGGTCTCTTTTACAATCTATAATCTCTGCAGTTTTATGATGATTCAAAGGGAAAGAAGTTTCACCGGCGATGAACCTTATTATCTTCTGACCACTCACAGCCTTTATGAAGATCAAGATATAAATGTGGCTAATAATTATGCCAGCAAGGATTATCTTTATTTTTATCCAAAAGAAAAACATCCTGATGTACGATTAGGAATGTACGCTCGTGAAGGAAAAAAAGGAACTAAATCCATCTATCCAATCAATTTACCCGGGATATCTGTCCTTATGCTTCCTCATTATTGGCTGAGCCGTTTTTTTGAAGGAGAAATTCGCATATTTATTTTAAGTGTGAGCCTTTCAATTTGGGCGGCACTGCTTGGGATCCAGCTTTTTCTTTTTTTTCAAGAACTTTGGGGGAAAGAAAAAGTTTCACTTTTTTTCTGGTTTCTCTATTCTTTCACAGCCCCTATTCTCTTTTATTCCATACATCTTTATCCGGAAGTCGTGGTGGCGTTTTTTTCCCTTTATGTGTTTAGAAAAATATATTCGAAAAAACCAATATCTGTTTTCCAGATTACTTTATGTGGCTTTTTTCTTTCGTCTTTCTTTTGGTTGGGCTTGAAATACAATATGATATTTTGGCCCCTTTTATTGGTATGTGCCTATTTTCTTTTAAAGCAACATAAAATCCGCTGGAAAATGATTTATTTTCTGATTTTTCCAGTCCTGTCTTTGATCTTGTTTTATTATTTTGTCTACTCGCTTTACGGGACTATCAATCCTATTTCTGTATATGAAGGGATTATGACCCCTGAAAAAGTGAAAGCTTTTAAAGACACTGTGGTGAGTATCCCGGTTTGGCTCAGAATAGACAGTTTTTTTGATTATTTTCTTGACCAAAGAGACGGGTTGCTTTTATACGCTCCTTTTTATTTTTTTATGTTTGCCGGATTGGTGGAGATGTTCCGACGATCCAAGAGAGAATTTGTGGCGGTTCTTTTTTTATCTATTCCATTTCTTTTCAATTATGCTTTCTTGACTCACAGACAGGGATATTGTCCTCAGGGGAGAATTCTCACCCCTCTTTCGTGGGTGATGATATGGTTGGTGGGTTATTTTTTTGTCTACAATCGGAAAAAGCTCTATTCTTATTTGTTTCATATAAGCTGTTTTGTCAGCATTATCATAGTTGTGATTTTATTGACTCATCCCTCTTTTCTTTATCAATCCACCACTCACGTTCATACTTTTAGAGGAGGAGCTTTATTTTTATACTTAAGCAGCCTGAATTTTTATGTTCCAGCATTACTCCCTTCTTTTATTAAAATAAACAATTTGAATTATGTGCCCAATTATGTTTGGTTGGGGCTTATAGTGGTTTTTATTGCAGGATATGCTCATAAGAAAGACTTTTTTGTGAAAAAACGATTGAAATTAGTCCCGATTTTAACAGTTTTGTTTTTTTTGTTTCTTTTTTACTGGTTGGTCCTCTTTCCCAGAACGGTTCTCATGCATCCTCGAAAAGTGGTCTATCCGGCAGGTGAGAAATTAACTTTTTACTCTTTGGATCGGCCGGTTGCTATGAAAAAAGATGGTGAACTTAGACTTTACATGGATCAAAAAAGCTACCAATTTTTCTTTACCTCTTGGCGGCAAATAAGCAAATTAAGGGTTGAATTTAAGTCTCCTAAGGAAACCTATAACGTAGAGGGCCGCTATTTTGATAGATTATTTATGAATGACCAGATTTCTGAACAAGAAAAGTCTGTTGAAATAACCGACCTTCCTTATTATGCTTACAAGAACACCCACCTTTACCTGATCAAGGTGAAAATAAACAGAGTCTCGCCGGATTCTTCAGAAAAGCCCTTTATCCTCTCAATCAAATCCAAATATTAATTAATTTTTTTTAGAATTATTATTTCAGGATTTATGAGATTGAGATTTGTGGTTATTTTATTGTTTTCGTGTATTCTTATTTTATGTTCGGGCAGCAGGGACAACCAGGGAGAAGATTTGTATCTCAAAATTTGTTTATAATCGAGATTATCATTGGATAATTTTTGATAAAGATAAGGCTGAGTTAATTTTAAAAGATCAGAACTTATTAAAATATAAGAGGGATCGATCTCTTTTATGGTGAGCTGGCTTGCACGGGAGAGATATTTGACATTAGTGTAGCCTCTATTTCTGGGCAGGAAGTTCATGTATCCTAAGAATAAGATGGATTCGTTCTTTTCTATATTTTCATGCATCCATTGTTCAATGTAATATCTTGAGTCATGGATCATGGTCACATCCACAGAAAAAGAATAGATCGCGGCATTGATAAAAAGAATGACCACCAGAAG
>Ga0102944_1001477_pt1 | contig 15473 bp, 17 predicted proteins | sample SalPonD_shore_MG_FD_78172 | JGI IMG/M metagenome (GOLD analysis project Ga0102944, IMG submission 78172) | Salt pond soil microbial communities from South San Francisco under conditions of wetland restoration - Salt Pond MetaG... | ecosystem: Environmental > Aquatic > Marine > Intertidal zone >...
GAGGACTTTGCAAAACCGTGCTTTTGTCCAAATTCTTCCCGAAAGTTTTCGGGAGGTTTTGAAATCACTCACCCCGAAAGCATTCGGGATTGACCAAAATCCCTGGTTTTGCAAAGCCCTCTTAAAAAATTGATCATTGGTCATTGATAATTGATCATTGCCTAGACTTGCTCGTGCTGCAACAAGGCAATTTTCTCACGGATGATGTTAAGCGCTTGTTGTATAGTTTCCAGGTGGGTTCGAAAGCTCAGGATAGCCGCCCGGATATAAAATTTGCCATCTATTTTGGTGGAAGACATAAATACCCGTCCATCTCTATGAATTTCCTTCATCAGATGTTCGTTGAATTCATCAATATCGGCTTCATTTTCAACATCTTCCGGCACATATCGAAAGAAGGTTATAGAAAGCTCCGGGGGCGGTCCTACCTCGATACCGTCGATCTGCTGAATATGTTCGTAAAAATAGCGGGTTAGCCATATTTTCTCTGAAAGGGCCGCCCGAAAAGGTTTCAAGCCCAACAGTTGCAAGGGAAGCCACATCCGCAATCCCCGGAAATGTTTGGTTAGCTCCGGCGATAGATCTGAAGGCGACAATTCTTCATCGGCGGTCAATACGTCCTGCATATAATCGGCCGTATAATGTTGTGAGCGGAACAGGGTATTTTTATCCTTCACCAGCACCGCTCCTGAACCGTAGGGAATAAAAAGTCCTTTATGGGGATCAATTATCACCGAATCGGCTTTATCCAGTCCCCTGATAACTTTTCTCCCTTCTTCACTCAATAAGAAGAATCCGCCATAAGCAGCATCCACATGAAACCAAACTTCGTATTCTCCGGCAATTTCCCCAATTTCCGGGAGGGGATCCACCGCGCCGACATTCGTTGTTCCCGCTGATGCTACAATTAGCAGTGGAATCAAGTCATCCTTTTTATCCGCTTCCAGTTGCTGCCGTAAAGCTTCCGGTTTCATTCGGTAACGCTCATCCATATCAATCAGGCGAATCTGAGCATCACCCAAACCGGTTATCTTGATCGACTTGTCGATACAGTGATGTGTATGCCGGGTCATATAAATCACGGCCTTGTGATAATCACGGGCGGGTAGTCCGGCATGATCGCGTGCTGTAACAACCCCGATCAAGTTGGCGATGGAGCCGCCGGAAGTCAAATTCCCGCCGGCTTTTTCCGGGTCGAAGCCCACCAGTTCACACATCCAGCGAATCATCATATTTTCCATTCGCACGGCCCCGGGAGAAGCAAAAAATACGCCGGCATAGTAATTGGCGACATCGGCGATGTAATCGGCCAGCGAAGACGGGTACACCCCGCCGCCCGGAACATAACCCAGGTGCCCGCCCGACGAAGCCCGGATCCCGTTGCGGTCGAGATGTTGATCAATCATGTGCAGCAATACATTTAGATCGGAGCCCTCTTCCGAAATGGGGTGGTCGAGCAATCCTTCGCCCCGGGTATCTGAATCTTCGTACGCTTTGGCCTCATCAAGCGCATTCAGGTAATGCTGTGAATAGGCGCCAACTTGTTTAAAAAATTTTTTACGTTCTGCCGGTGCGGGTTCCAGGTTGCGCGCCTCCGCTTCCAGGGTTTTAATTTTCTCTTTCATATACATATACTTAATCATTTTTCAATAGCTTCAGTAAATTTTTAATCTAATAACGTGATTTCGATTAATACTCAATAACAAAAAGTAACCCTGTGATGACATTTCGACAAACGAAAGTGCCTGTCCTGATCCAGAACACCCGGGGAGAGGCAGAATTTCAGCTTGTCTGAAAATCGGGGTGTATACAAGAAGCATTTTCAATGCTTATAATCGTATAATTTATCCTTTAATCGACCTACGAAACACAACCCACTTTTTTGCTCCACAATCATTAACCGGATTATTCACCAAGAAATCTATCTAACCCGGATATTTCACCAAGAAATTTTTTTCTCAGCAACCCCGAAGGCATTCGGGACAAGGGGTAAAATAGCAGCGGAAACGCCCCGAAAGCGTTCGGGACGTTGAGCAAGCTTTTTTACCTTCAATGCAGCTGAGGGGAAAATTTCGCAGCGTTTAACATCCTGTTTTTATTTTTTTACACTCTAAAAATAAATGGTTCTCAATATATACCATAAAGTTATGGTAATTTTATTTTAATTAGTGTGAAATATCCGGGTTAACCAAAAATTCAACTCCAAAACGCGTCACTACAAAAATCTGATTACTATGAATCATTTCCTATTTATTATCGTCGGAAAACTGAATTTCAAATGAAATGCCGTCAATAGTGGAATTGGTGACGAGACGAACGTGGGTATCCATGGCCTGCGCCCTGATACTGGATTTGGTAAGGCCGAGACCCATATTTCGAATTTTTGAAGTTACAAAAGGATAGAAAATTTCCTGTGTTTGTTCCAGCGGAATGACCGGGCCGTAATTGGTAATTCGGATATTTCCGTTTGGCTTTACTTGTATGGTGATGGGTTCCAACTCACTGTTGGTATGTTCCACTGCATTGCGTAACAATTCGTTGATGCAATCTTCCAGTATAGCGGGGTCAATTGGGAATGCGTGCGGGGCGTTTGAAAGATCCACCTGAATATTGGCTTTGGAGTTATTCCTGAATTTGCGAACAATGCGGCTAATAAATTGGTTTAAATCGACAGTTTGTATATGGATTTCGGGAATTTCCGTCAGAGACTCAATTTCGTTAAGAATATCATTGATATCCTGTAATCCATGATCAATGGAATCTAGATATTTTTGGTTAATATTGGGACCTGCGTCATGTAGAAGCTCATTGAATCCCAATACGCCAGTCAGTGGAGAACGCAGCCGGTGCAGCAGCAGGGATACCATATGTTGAATCGTTTTTACCAGTGAATCCGAAAGTTCGTTGTCAACAATTTTCAGCGTGGCTTTGTTATATAAATTGCCAGATATAGAAATTTCTTCTTCCTGTATCTGGTATTGTTTCTGCCCGCGTTTCCATATGGTACATTCCTGAAGGCTTTGCATGGATTGAAATAATTCTGTGATTTTGGATCCTATTAGTGCTTCTTGTTGAATATCTAAATATTTAAAAGCGGCGTCATTGGCATAAAGAATTTTACCTGCTTTCAAATCGCTTAGGATGGCTGGCTGAGTTGAATTATTTAGTAAATTTTTAGCATCGTTAGTCATCACTCGTATTTTATATGATTATTCCCATCTCTCATTCAAAATCAAAGATTTACTTATTTATCAGCAGATAATAGTAAATCTTAAAATAAATTTTTTGTGAGGATGAAGGAATATCAGGTTTATTACAACATTAGCCTCTCGAATGTAATGAAACCGGAGTTTATTTATCATTTGCTTCGATTTTGTAAAGCCTGCCTCCAAACAGATTCCTTTTCCTTAATGTTGGAAAAAATTGCCAACTCCCAATAATGAATAAGATAGGAAACCTTTATTAATCCCATCTCAACATCAGAGTTTAGTGTGGCATAACTCTTGTAGTATTGGTGAAGTGCGTAATGATAACTTATGCTAAACCGGATATGAAACTGATTGATAATGCCAACACCCGTTTACTGACCAAGGCGCTCGATGTATATCAGCTGCGTCAAAAAGCCACTGCTTTAAACGTGGCCAATTTGGATACCCCGGGATATAAAAGAATCGAGATCCATTTTGAAGATAAACTCCGGGAAGCGATGGAAGATCATCGGGATGAAATACCAGATCCTGAGATGGTGCAGACGGGGGAAGCTCCCGTCATCGAGGATGAGATGATGGAAATGACGGATACTCAGATACGGGTTCAGCTAGTGACCAAGGCTCTGCGTCATAAAATTCAGTTAATAAAAACCGGGATAAACGGGATTAACAGGTAATAGTTATGAATATCGACCGAATGTTTTCTGTTTTTAAAACGGCCTCGCGAGGCATGGCCCTGCAACGAGAAAATGTTGCCATCGCTTCAGAAAATATTGCCAATGCCAATTCTTCAAGAGTGAATGGCAGAGGGGGGCCCTATCGTCCCAAAACCTTGGTGGCAACGCAGGATTCGGAAGATTTCGGGACCTTGCTGCAACAGACAAAATTAAACCTTAAACAGGTTGACCCAGAACATTTGTCCTCTGCTTCAAAAAATAATTTAGCCAGGATGAATGATACCATGGGTCCCGATTTCCATGTTGTTGAAGAAGATAAATTTAGATACGAATACGATCCCGATCATCCCGATGCTGATGAAAATGGAATGGTGAAATACCCCGATATCGATATGGTTCGGGAAATGACTCGCATGGTAAGTGCCAACCGGTTATACGAGGCAAATTTAAGTGTCGTCCAGGCACAAAAAGAAATCGTTAAACGATCCCTGGAAATTTAATTCGTCTGATTATGAAGCTACATGGAGTCAATACTTTCGAAAAAATCTATAACAAGCCGCAAACCGGAAATGTCCGGTCATCAAATTCCGAAAACCGTGTTCGACAGTTATCTCAACCTGAAGAGCACATGATTAGGAATCAGTTCCCGGTTAAAAAGAATTCACGGCTGGAATACTATATGTCATCCGGTAAAACAAAAGTTCAGCACCCATCCGCAAAAGGCGGCAATATTGATTTTAAAGGATAATTAAAAAAACAGGTTATTATGTTAATCGATCCATCCATTGTAAAAGTCGGAAATGCATTCAAGCCGGATGAAGGTTTGATGAAGCCTCGCCCATTGCAATCCGGTGAAATTGAGGGAGGTAAAAATTTCGGCGATATGATTAAAAATGCAATTGACTCGGTAGATGAAGCACAGAAAACGGCAGATCAAAAGGTGGAAGATTTTATCGCCGGGAAATCAGAAAATATTCATAAAGTGATGCTTTCCATGGAAAAGGCGCAATTGAGTTTTCAGTTGATGACAGAGATCAGGAATAAAGTCGTGGAAAGCTACCAGGAACTCAGCCGAATGCAGTTATAAAGAAGAGAGTAGATGAATCGGATACAACAAACCATATCAAACTTTTTCGCTCCCCTGAGTTCGGCTCAGAGAGCGCTATTTGGCCTGTTGAGCGTTGGGCTCCTGGCGATAATGACGTTGCTGTTTTACTGGGCCTTTCGTCCCAATTATACTATACTTTATGGTTCACTCAAACCCGAAGTGGCGCAGTCCATGGTCGAGGAGCTTAAAAAAGATGGCGTTGATTTTAAACTCGGGGATGACGGCCGGGCAATTCTGGTTTCTAGTGATAAAGTGTATTCGCTGAGGTTACAGTTTGCATCGGACGGCCTTGCCTCGGGCACCGACTATAAAGGGTATGAGCTTTTTGATGAGAATACCCTGGGCATGACAGATTTCATGCAGAAGGTTAACCAGAAAAGGGCCTTGGAAGGGGAATTAGCGCGAACGATTAATAGTTTAAAACAGGTAAAATCAAGCCGAATTCACCTGGTTCTGCCCGAACGGAGTCCCTTCAAGAAAAATGAAGTCAAACCTTCGGCCTCGGTTATTCTGAACCTGAAGCAGGGTATGCAGCTGGATCATGAGCAAATTGAAGGTATCGGACGTTTTATCGCCGGCAGTGTGGAAGATTTGACCACGGATAATGTGATTATTCTGGATCAGAATGGGAATAGAATTTCAGATGATGTGTTGGCGGATAAAAGTTATGCATCCAGCTCCGCGCAGATGAAAATTCGCAAGGGAACCGAGCAGTATTTGATGCAGAAGGGACAAACCATGCTGGATAGGGTCTTGGGACCGGGAAATTCCATTATCCGCATATCCACCGAGCATAATTTCGACAAGGTTACCCGCGAGTTGGACCTCATCGACCCGGAGAGCCGCATTGTTATTTCCGAAGAAAAGCGCAAACAGTTACAGAATAATCAGACGGGTACCCCGGTGCAAGTTGATAAATTCACGCCGGCAGATCAAAGAAAACAGACCATTACAACTGACCGCAGGAATAATGAATCGACCATTGAAGTTAAAAATTATGAGGTTAACAAGACGCGTGAGCAGGTTGAAAAAACGGTGGGTGATATCAAGCGGATCAGCGCCTCGATACTGCTGAATTATAAGACGGAAAAAACGGCTGGATCTGATGGGGAAGTTGGTGTTGTAAACAAGCCTTATACCCAGCAGGAAATTCAGGAAATCAGGACCGTAATGATCAATGCGCTGGGGATCCGGGAAGATCGGGGCGACAAGCTGGCCATTACCCAGATAAAGTTTCATGATCCCTCACTGGATGCTACTCCGCAAAGCATCAAGCCATTTTCGACCTGGGAATTAATAAGATTTACCATTCTGGCGCTGGCACTTGGATTTCTGGGATTTTTAGTGTACCGGTTCACGAAGAAGTTTAATCCCGATCAGATTCCCGTTCGTGCAAATATTTCAACCGGACCTCAATTGGAAAGTCATAAAAATGATTCAACCATCAATGATGAAAAGATGCTGGGAGAATCGGTTGAAGAGGATATCTATAAAAACAAATTGTCTCCCGAGGCGCAGAAGAAACTGATTGAACAGTCTACAACACTTACCGATAAAATTAATGAATTCATCAATTCGAACTCCAAGGAAGCGGCTAGTGTGGTACGGAGTATGATAATTCAAGAGTATGAAAAATCAAGCTAACAACCAACGGGGAAAGGTTTTGTTTAAATGAGCAACGCCAAGAAAAATATGATTGAAGATATTTCCACACTATCCGGGGTGCAAAAAGCTGCAATTCTGTTGATTTCGGTGGGAGTGGAAAATGCATCGAGTATTCTGCAGGAACTGAATGATAGTGAGGTAGAAAAGATCACGCTGGAAATTGCCAATATGGATAACATCAGCCCGAGTGTAGTGGAAATGGTGATGAAGGAATACCAGGAATTAGCGGAAGCTCGCCAGTTTATTATTGAAGGCGGCCTGGAATATGCCCGCTCCATACTCACCAAAACCAAGGGTAAACACCAGGCCGAATCGATATTGCGCAGATTGGAGAACGTGACCGGGAATGATGCGTTCGGCATTTTCCAGGCGAGTGATACTTCCAACATTGTACAGTTTTTACAAAATGAACCGCCCCAGATAGCGGCCGTCATTTTGGCCCATTTAAAGCTTGATCGGGCAGCTGATATCCTCTCCAATCTCCCGGAAGAATTTCAGATTGATGTGGCTTACCGTCTGGCCACTATGAATAAGATATCGAAAGATGTTATAGAGGAAATTGAAGAAGTGATCCGGGAACAGATGAGCGGTATGTACACAGACCGGGAGAATGTGAACCGTGGCTCATCGGCTGTGGCGGATATCTTGAATGAAGCCAGTATCGCCACTGAACGGTTGGTATTGGACAATATATCAACCATAGATCCTGAACTGGCAGAGGAGATTAAGAATCAGATGTTCCTGTTCGAAGATATTGCGGAACTGGATGATCGTACGGTACAATTGATTGTTGGCGAAGTGGATAAAAACGATTTGGTGCTGGGTCTCAAGGGGGTTGATGAAAAGTTGCTGGAGAAAGTATTGGGTAATATGTCGACCCGGGCCCGGGATATGATGAAGGATGATATGGATGCATTGGGTCCTGTGCATAAAAAGCAGGTGGAAGAAGCACAGCAGCGTATTATAAAAGAGATTAAGCGTCTGGAAGAAGATGGTCAAATTTCAACCCGAAAATTGAGTAGTGACGAAGTCATTGAATAAGGATGATATGTTCTGGAATCGAAATGTAATAGATAAGCAGAGTTTTGATTTGAATGGCGATGGAAATCGGCGTATTTCGTATGACATGATATTCAAGACAGAATCCGGTAATGGAGATCAAAAATCGGGTAATGGAGAACAGTATACCGAGCAGAGGGTTGATATCCAGGAGAAACTGGATGCGCTGAACCGGAAATGGGAAGACCGGTTGGTTCGTGAAAAAAATAAAAGTGCAGAAAAAGCATACAGGGAAGGTTTCATTAAAGGAAATAAGGAAGCCTGTGAGCAGATGGAAACCCAAATTGAAATGCTGAATGAATCGTTGGAGGCGTATGATCTGCGTCTGCATCAAATGGTGGATAAACTGAAACCACATTTGATTAATATGGTTTTTGATCTGGCAGAAAAGGTTTTAGATATACCGGTTCAGAATGATCGGTTGAATGAACGAATCCAGGGCGAGATCACAAGTCACCTCGATGAAATTGAGGAAGGTACGCGGGCTATTATAACGATCGGCCCCGCTCATGAGGAGATTGTGAAAAATTTATTGGATAATGGACAAAATAACCAGTCTCTGGAGATGAGAGTCTCAGAAAATTTGAAACCCGGTGAATACCGTATAGAAACGAAATTTGAGAAGGTGATTCGGGATTACAAAAAGCAGTTGAATGATTTGCGTGAGACGGTGGGAATTGTGGATCACGATAAGGAAAGCAATGTATGATTGGTTTTATCCAGGATATTGCCTCTCAGCTTGACCAGGCCCAAAGTTTGCCTACCCGATATGGGAAAGTTTCCTCGGTGGTCGGTACGGTGATCGAAGCGACTGGCCTTCGGGCTACAGTGGGTGAGCTGAATATCATTCATACGGCGGATGGTGGAAAGGTACAGGCCGAAGTTGTGGGCCTGAAAAATGGATTAACGTTACTGATGCCATTAGACCGCGTTGAAGGATTGAAATCGGGTTGCCTGGTAGAACCGATGTTGCAACCCATGTCGGTTAATGTGGGTGAAGCCTTGTTGGGGCGAGTCGTGGACGCCAATGCCAAACCGATTGATAATAAGGGCATGCTATCCGGACTCGAGGCCTATCCCGTTCATCATGACCCGCCGGGGCCCATGGAACGAAAAAATATCCGGGAAGTTCTGAAAACTGGAATTCGTTCCATCGATGCGTTTAATTCGGTGGGGCGCGGACAGCGTATGGGTATTTTCGCCGGTTCGGGAGTGGGTAAAAGTGTAATGATGGGAATGATTGCCCGGCATTCCTCGGCCGATATTAATGTGATCGCGCTTATTGGTGAACGCGGACGAGAGGTTAAGGAATTCCTGGATGAGGTTCTCTGCAAAGAAGGTTTGGCTAAATCGGTGGTAGTCGCCACCACTTCCGACAAAGCGGCCATGAGCCGTGTGAAAGCTGCCTATACGGCCACGGCCATCGCTGAATATTTTCGCAATCAGGGTAAAAATGTGTTGTTGATGATGGACTCGGTTACCCGGGTGGCCATGGCGCAGCGCGAAATTGGGCTGGCTTCGGGCGAACCGCCCACTACCAAGGGCTACACCCCCAGCGTATTTGCGATGCTGCCCAAGCTGCTTGAACGGGCTGGTAATACTCAAAAAGGAAGCATCACCGGATTGTACACGGTATTGGTCGACAATGATGACATGAATGAACCTATCGCCGATGCGGTGCGCTCCATCCTGGATGGTCATATCGTCTTGTCAAGAAGTCTGGCTCACCGGAATCATTACCCGGCGGTTGATGTGCTGGAAAGTGTTTCGCGGGTAATGTCAAGTATTGTAAGTACCGAAAAACGAAAAATTTCTCAAATAGCCCGGCAACTGCTTGCAACGTATAAAGATGCGGAAGATCTGATCGATATCGGGGCCTATGTCAAAGGATCAAACCCCGAAATTGACCTGGCTATATCCAAAATCGATCAACTCAATGATTTCCTGCAACAGGATATGACGGAATCTGATTTCGATGCGGAGATATGGGAACGGTTATTAACCATTGTAACGGATAAATAAGGTTGCCACGATGAAGTTTAAATTTCGAATGGGATCCTTATTAAAACTGCGAAAACACCAGGAACAACTGGAAAAGCAGCGATTGGCAGAATTTATGAACCGCAGGCAAGAGCTTTGTGAGCTTAAAAAAAATCATGAAGAAAAAATTAAACAATCGGGAGGCATCATGACCGATAATGGTTCCGGTTCCATGGATTTATCTGTTTTACGGGCGCACTATGTGTTTAAACAGGATCAGCACCAGGAAATGTGGCGCCTGGACGGGAAGCTTAACAAGGTTGAAGAGAAAGTTGAACTTCAACGAAAAAAGCTGGTAAATGCCAATCAGCGCATGCGAATGCTGGAAAAAATGAGGGATAGAGAAAGGTTACAATTTATAAAGAAAGTTCAACACCTTGAGCAGAAGGAACTGAATGAAATAGCGACACAACATTACAACCGGGAGTATTGAAATGGTTTGGCAGATGCTTAGCAGAAGTATTGGTATATCCGGAGCGACAGTTTGGCTAAACTTTTTAATTATAGAGTAAAAGGCTAAAAATGTTAAAGAAAATTGGTATATGGGCCGGAATTGTGGTCGGTGGATTTATCCTCATGCTGGTGGGAGCCTATTTCTTATATCCATATATACACCCACAAGCTGTAAAAAAATTAGAGCAGAAGAAACCTGCCTTTGGGGAAACTAATGATTTCTCCGGTTTTGATGCGGATTCCCTTAAAAAGATAAATCAGCAAGTGATGATATTGCAAGATCAACTGGATTCTCTGAAAACCCGGGAAAGTCAACAAATGACAATTATTGATTCTCTCAATAACGTTATTCAGCAAAAAAAACACGAAACCGTAAACAAGGTTTCCCAGCCGGTATCTGAGAAGGAAGATTTTTCGGAGATAACAAAAAGTTTGTTGAATCTTGAGCCGGAAACTTTATCGCCCATTGTCAATAAACTGACTACTTCACAACTGATCCGAATATACAGGAATGCAAGTACCATGCAGCGGCAGAAATTACTCAGTTCGTTGTCGGCCGACCGCGCAGCAGAAATTTTAAACAAAGTGATGTCGTAGCAATGGGTAAAAATCTACAGGTTACGAATTTAATGGCCGCCTCGCCCGCGAATAAAGCTGGATTAAAGGCATCGGGAATGTTGAACACGGAACAAAAAATGGAGGATGTGTTCGCCCAACAATTGAATCACCTTTTGGCGATGTATTCCAAAAAGATTAAGTATCATAAAAATCAGGATGCAATAAATGATTCAAATTCTGACCAATTATCCCAGGAAACGGGAACTCCAGGTAACACCGTTGAAACTCATTCCGGCACGGAGAAAAATAGCGATCAAAATAAAACTTCGGTACCCAATGCCCGTGAATTATTCCTGAATAATATACTGCATCGCACAGGTCAAAAATCAGGTAATGAAAATCATGGGAATGAGTTGAACGCCTTACCGAATTATAAGAAACCAACTGTTCCGGGATCTAAAAAAACGGACCATGTACATGATCCTAAGCCTTTCATCCCCAAAAAACAGCATCATTCTCATCAATCCAAACCGGGTGGAAATATTGATCAAACGGATGATTTGAAAGCCAAATATGTTGCTGGTAAAAAGATGAAACGAACGGGAGAGAAAGCAGCCCGGGCTCCCGGAATGCGCCAGGTACGTGAAATAGGTAAAAATGCCAATGAGATGATCACTGCCCCCGATGATAAGCATAAAGGAACGGCAAGAGATGAATCCGGAAAAGCGAAAGTGCCGGGAGCGAATAAATCTGCCAAAAAAGGAATAAAAATCTCTGCGAAAAATTCGATAGCGACTACTCAAAAAACGTCTGGTAAAAAATTTCACTCGGAAGCTAATGCGTTTGGCCTGAAAGTCGGTATGAAGATACTAATTAAAGATAAGAAGATTTCTTTACCGGCTGGAAGCAAATTAGAAAGCACAAGGATCAAAGTATCTGGTGAAAAGAGAGCTGTTCCGGCAGATCAAAAACCAAGGTTAACCGGAAATGCACATCGACCCGATAAGCCTGCTGAACAATCGGAAAAAGGAAAAGTGAAATCTTTCGAGAAACGGGTAGCTGCTTCTGATTCGAATAAGTTTGCCATTCGCCGCCATATAGAATTGGGGACAGATCATGAAGGAAATATTAAGCAAAAAGATAAAATTGCGGATAAGGCAAAATTTACCCGATTCAACAGATCGGATCATTATTTCCAAAACAACAAAACGGTCTCTAAGACCCAGCCTTCTGGTAGTTCAAATGAAAAAATGATGACCTTGGATGCGGAGCTGGTACAAAACGGAAAGCCGGAATTGGATAGTGAGAAGAAACAAAATCAAACTGATGAAGGGAAAGTGACTTCATCCGGTAAGATTCCGATTTCGATACATACACCAAATAATTCCGGTGTATCAGCCGGAATTTCAAAAAAGTTGGTCAGCTTTGTTCAAAAACAGGTCATGAACGGGAATGCAGCAGATCGGGCGGAACAGTGGCAGCGTCACAAATTTATCCTGGATGACGGTCAGCATTTAAATGTATCAGTTCGACAAATGGATGGGGTTTTGAAGTTGCATATCGGCGCAGGAAATGCTGAAATCAACCGGATATTGCATCAGCACCTGCAGGAGATTAAACATCATTTGCAGGAAAATTTCCAGTTGGAAATCGACCTGCAGCTACAAAATCAGTCGCAGCAGCAGGATCAGCAGCATCCCCACGAAATGCTAACTCCGGAAAGTTTGGGTGAGGGAGGGAATTCTTCGTCTGTATCTCCAACTGAGAGCATAAAGATAAACGGTTCGGCTATCGTGCGAAGCAGAACCCGGTTACTTGGTTTTAATAGAAATGAATGGACAGCTTAACCTGGAAAAGAAGATATGAATATTAATGCAATAAATTCACAAACATCAGCCGCCTTTAAGAGTCAACAAAAAACCGGTGAAAGCAAAATGGGAAAGAACCAGTTTTTGCAGCTGTTGGTGGCACAAATGAAAAATCAGGATCCGATCAATCCCCTGGATGGAACTGAATTTGCGTCGCAGCTGGCCCAGTTCAATTCGGTGGAGCAGTTAATCAACCTGAATAAAGGAATGAGTTCACTGGCCAGTAGTCAGCAGATGATGAGCAATAACCTGAGTAACACCATGGCGGCATCATTGGCGGGAAAATCGGTCCGTGCCTATACCGACCAGATTCATTATAAAGCCGGAGAAGATACTCCCATTCATTTTAAGCTGGGGGCTACGGCCACAAAGGTTACGATTAAAATTAAAGATAGTAGTGGTAACACGGTGATGGAAAAGACGCTGAAAAACCAGCTGGATGGAGATCATACCTGGAATTGGGATGGAAAAAGCAGTCAGCATAGCACCGTGCCGGAGGGAAACTACCAAGTGGAAATAGCAGCCCAAAGCGGGGATTCGAATGTAAAGTCGATTCCCTATGTCGAAGGTACGGCCCAAAAAGTTCGTTACGACGGCAACGGGGTGAGCCTGGTCGTTAATGGAGTAGTGGTAAGCCTGGGAGATGTTGCGGAGGTCAGTGAATAGATGACGGTTGTTAGCAGCTTGTCATCAAGAATTGCTATCAAGAATCAGAAAGCCCTGATGAAAGATCAAAAAATAATCTGACGTCAATTTCTATCAACCCAAAACAGATGATATGGATATACGGCATTTAGCAGGACGTGTGTCACCGGAGAGCGTCGGTCGGAAACCTGTAAACAAACCGGCTGGCATAACGGCGGATGGCGCAAGTTTTACAGAAGTACTGGGAAAAGTAGCATCGGATGGACAGATTCGCTTTTCGGGTCATGCCCGGAAACGCATAGAAGACCGATCCATCAAGCTCGATCGGAATGACATGCAACGACTTTCCAATGCTATGGACAAGGCCGATGAGAAAGGCAGCCGCGAGTCGCTCATACTGGATGGAGATAAGGGATTTGTGGTGAATATTCCCAACCGCACCGTAATAACGGCGGTTGACCTGATGGAACTTAAAAACAGAGTATTTACCAATATAGACAGCACCGTATTTGCGGGCTGATTTTCAAGAATATGTAAAATTAAAATCAAAAAAATCATGTACAGGCCGGACCCGTGAGGGAAGCCTGTCGAAGTTGTAGAACGAAAGATGCGACTTCACTTTTAAAAACAGGAGAAATCTATCATGGCATTAATGAAATCGCTCAATTCAGGAATCAGTGGTTTACGAGCTTTTCAAACTAAAATGGATGTAATTGGTAATAACATTGCCAACGTGGAGACGGTTGGATTCAAATCGTCGAATGTATCTTTTGCCGATATGCTTAATCAAAGACTGGGCAGCAGTGGCGGGGCATCATCGGCTCCACAGCTTACCAATAGCGTGGGACTTGGAGTCAAAGTCGCTTCCATTAATCGCGATTTTAACCAGGGAAGTATTCAAACTACAGGACGTTCCACGGATATTGCAATCGAAGGAGATGGCTTTTTTAAGGTAAATGAGGGCAGTCAAAGCTTTTTAACCCGTTCGGGTAATTTCTCATTTAACAAAGATGGTTATCTTGTTGATCAGGCGGGGCGTAAGGTACAGGGATACAATGCAGATGATGCCGGAAAGGTTTTGGCAGCCGGATCCACCCAGGATATCAAAGTTGATTTCGAAAGTGTAAGCAAACCCCGGGCAACCCAAAATATTAATGTCGTGGGCAATCTTAATGCGGGTTCCAGCGACCCAAAAACGATCAGTTCCACGGTGTACGATGAATTGGGAAAAGCCCACACGCTCACGGTGAAACTGGAGAAAACACAAAATGACAATGAGTGGTCGTATAAGGCAGAGTTCCTGGATGGTGAATCTATCAGCAGTGGAGATACGGGAACGCTGAACTTTAATACGAAAGGCGAACTCACGGACGGCAATGGCAATGTTGTCGATTCCCAGGTATTAGCCTTGACATTTGATCCCGGAAACGGGGCATCTACATTCACCTTTAATCTGAACTTCGGCAACCCTGACAGCGGGGCAAAAATGTCGCAGTTTGACGGCAACAGCACGGCCAAAGTGATCTCGCAGGATGGGTACGGTCAGGGACAGCTTATCGATTTCAATATTGACAGCGATGGCTTTGTCTCGGGAATTTACGATAATGGTCAAATTCTCAACCTGGCTCAATTAGCCCTGGCCAAGGTTCAAAATAATGACGGCCTTGAAACCCTGGGAAATGGACTTTTCCGAAAAACGACAGCATCAGGTATTGTTAATGTTATGACGGCGGATCAAATGTCGGGAACGAGTTTAGATTCTGGAGCTCTTGAAGGATCGAATGTGGATCTGGCAAAGGAATTTACGGATATGATTACTTCCCAGCGTTCGTATCAGTCGAATGCCCGGGTAATAAGAACGGCCGATGAGCTGTTGCAGGAAGCCGTGAATCTGAAACGCTAACCCACATTTCTTAGGAGTATTTAATAGTTATTCATGTAAGTATATGAAAATATGATATTTAGTATACTGAAAGGACAAGCCTAACCCGGATATTTCACACTAATATTTGTAGAATTACTGTATTGTTATGGTATTCAATGTATTATATCTATTTCAAAGTGAATAAAATTTTAACAGTGTGTAGAGCGCTGCGAAATTTTCCCCTCAGCTGCGTTGAAGGTAAAATAGCTTGCTCAACGTACCTATTGTACATTTCCGCCACTATTTTACCTTCGCCTTGCTGAGAAA
>Ga0102944_1001478_pt1 | contig 15473 bp, 10 predicted proteins | sample SalPonD_shore_MG_FD_78172 | JGI IMG/M metagenome (GOLD analysis project Ga0102944, IMG submission 78172) | Salt pond soil microbial communities from South San Francisco under conditions of wetland restoration - Salt Pond MetaG... | ecosystem: Environmental > Aquatic > Marine > Intertidal zone >...
AGGTAAATGCGTTATACAGCAAGGAACAGAACCTGGCAACACTCCTGAATATCTTTTCTCTCCTGGGGATCGTGATTGCCTGTATGGGGTTGTTAACCCTCACGGTGCTTGCGACGAACCAACGGACCAAGGAGATCGGCATCCGGAAAGCCCTCGGAGCCAGCGTCACCGAAATCACTCAGTTACTGGTAAGGAACTACCTCAAATGGGTCGTGGTGGCAACTCTCATTGCCTTCCCCATCGCCTGGTACGCCATGCATCGCTGGCTCCGGAATTTTGCATACCGAGCGGATATGACCATCTGGCCGTTTCTGCTGGCCGGAGCGGCAGCGACGGTCATTGCACTCCTGACCGTGAGCTGGCAGGCGGTACGGGCGGCCAGGGCAAATCCAGTCGAAGCTCTTCGGTACGAGTAGTACCGAAGAGCGAAGATCCCGAGAGCGAAGCGAGTCGGGATGGAAGCGATATTATCTTGGCAATATTGAAAGGATTTCCCGAGAGCGAAGCGAGTCGGGATGGAAGCGATATTATCTTGGCAATATTGAAAGGATTTCCCGAGAGCGGAGCGAGTCGGGATAGAAGCGATATTATCTTGGCAATATTGAAAGGATTTCCCGAGAGCGGAGCGAGTCGGGATAGAAGCTCTTCGGTACGAGTAAAATGTCTGAATCAGGATTCACGGGATGAAAGGATGAACAAGATTAAAAAAGATAGTTGGCAATAAACAATTGGCAGTTGGCAAAAAAATCATGTCTCCGCAGAGGAAATTGGTATATGGGGGTACGGTATAAGGAAATGGCAGGGTGGACGCGTTGCTGCATTTACGCATTTACGCATCTGCAATTTCGCTTTGCGCCATGCCGTCTCCTATAAAGCTATTGACTATCGACCAGAATGAACGATAAGAAGAATGGTTAATCACCAACAATACAAGGTCATGTAACATGATTCGGTCTCACATAAAAATCGCCTGGCGGCATCTGAAAAAGCACAAGCTTTTCTCTCTGATCAACGTGATTTCTCTGTCCGTGGGAATCACCGGTGCCTTCTTGATTTGGACCTACATTCAGTATGAGCTGAGCTACGATACCTTTCACGAAAATAAAGACCGGATTGTACGGTTGACTCAGTCTTTCAGTCCTGATGCACACACCTCAACCCACTTCGCTCGCTGTCCCGAAGCCTGGCACCCCTGGGTTGACGCCCTGCGAGCCGATTATCCGGAAATCGAAAAGATTGCACGGTTGACCCGCCGGAGTGGTACCGTGATGGAACTTGGAGATGACCGGTTCACCGAAGATTACTTTTTCATCACCGACCGGGATGTGTTTAACGTATTCACCATTCCACTGTTGCAGGGGGACAGCAAGTCTGCGTTATCCAATCCCTATTCGGTCATTCTGGCGGAGACAACAGCGCAGAAGTATTTTCAGGGCGATGCGGTGGGGAAAACACTGGATGTCATCGATTCGCAGGGTAACAAGATCGCTTATCACATCACCGGGATCATGAAGGATTGGCCCGCGAATTCCCACCTGCAGATTCACTTCTTAGCGTCAAACAGCGGGCAAAATCTGGAGAATGACTGGGCGTATATTTATCTCCTGCTTCACCGGGACTCGGATATCCACGCACTGGAACAAAAGCTCCCGGATTTTAATCGTCAACAGTTTGGCGAGCATGCCGCCGCGCACTCCGCGTTTTATCTGCAGCGGTTAACGGATATTCACCTTCGTTCGCATCTCGACAGAGAGATCAAGGTAAACGGCGGTATCCGGTCCGTTCATTTTCTCACGATCATTGCCTTTTTTATTCTGCTAATCGCCTGCATCAACTCCATGAATCTCACCACAGCGCAATCCGCCGGACGCACCCGGGAAACGGACATTCGGAGAATACTCGGTTCCTCCACCGGTCACCTGGCAGGACAATTCCTGACGGAAACATGGTTCATCACTCTGTTCGCCGGGATATTTTCGCTGGCCTGCATCCAACTTTTTCTGCCGGTAATAATTAATATCACCGGCAGGGATCTCACCATCAGTTGGCTGGATGGACGACACATATTTCGCTTCCTGATTCTTCTGGCGGGGACCTGGGTATTATCGGGGTTCTACCCGACCCTGCTCCTCGCCCGCCCCCTGGCATTCGGACGATTACAACCATACCTTCCCTCATCCCGCTTCGGAAACAGGCCCACCCTGCGAAACATGCTGATCACCATTCAATTTGCCATCACCGTATTTCTATTGATCAGCGCCATCATCCTTGGGAATCAACTCTCCTATATCAATCACAAATCCTTGGGGTTCAACAAGGAACAGGTGATTCGGGTTGGCAAAAATATCTCCCAGAAAACTCGGGCTCACTATCAATCGTTCCGCAATCGCCTGATGCAGCGTCCCGGGATTGCGGATGTCGCGGCGGTTATGGAAGAACCGTCCTACGAGGTGAAAGACATGGGGACGAGCTATGTGGAATCCGTGCGGACGAGTGACGATCCGGCCATTTTGTATATCCTGCCGGTGGATGAACACTTCATTGATCTCATGGAAATCAACCTTCTCCGGGGAAAAAATTTTTCTCCGCGGGCCCAACAACCTGCTCCGGAGACATTCCTGAATAGCGATCAGTTTCTGGAGGCGGTCAACAATGCGTCCCGTACGTATATCATTAACAAAACCGCACTGCATCAAATCGGATTTCGGTCGCCTGATGAGGCTATCGGCAAGCAAATGGACTGGCATAACGCCATCCTTGATCTGCAGCCGGGACCCATCATCGGAGTGGTGCAGGATTTTCATTTCTCAACCTTGCACAAGGAAGTCAAACCGTTCGTCATGGTGCTTGAGCCCCGGTTCCTGGGCAGCATCCTGGTGAAAATCAAACCGAAAAACGCCGCTGTCACCATCGGCACTATTAAAAATATCTGGAACGACATGTTTCCGGAAGATCCCTTCGAGTATCGCTTTCTGGATGACTTGTTTCATGCGCTCTATGCGGAAGAACAACAACTGAATCAAATCATACTGGGATTCAGCGTTATCGCCATTTTGCTCGGCTGCCTCGGGCTGTTCGGTTTGGTCCTCCACGGCACGCAACAGCGAACCAAGGAAATCGGCATCCGAAAGACCCTGGGAGCATCGGTGGCAAATATCGTCGCCATGCTTTCCTCCTCCTATCTCCGGTGGGTGGTGCTTGGCAATGTGGTCGCCTGGCCGTTCGCCTGGTACGCCATGCACCGATGGCTCCAAAATTTTTCCTACCGGATTGACTTAACAATCTGGCCGTTCCTTTTTTCCGGTGCAGCAGCGCTGCTCGTCGCCCTGCTGGCCGTGAGCTGGCAAACGCTGCGGGCCGCTACGGCGAATCCAATCGATGCGTTGCGCTATGAATAATTGTCTGAATCAGGATTCACGGGATGAAAGGATGACCAGGATTAAAAAGGGAAAGGAGGATTATTACGGGCATGGACGATAATTTATAGCACGCAGATGACGCTGATACCGCAGATTACCGCTGATAAAAGCAAGGTATATGGGTTAGATGCGGTAGGTCGCATTCACGCATCCACGCATGTACGCATTGACGCATGTACCATTTCGCTCTACTCTTTGCGCTCTGCCTTCTTATAAAAGAATATACCAACCAGAAACTTGCGTAAAATGCTAGATAAATGCTCAATATGAGAATCCAGTTAATCCTGTAAATCCCGTCAAAAATTCAAACGGCAACTGGCCGGTCCCGCCCCGGGTATCAGTGGGCCACCTCACCGAATCATCCCCGGCCCACGGCTCCCGGTGCCCGGTTGAACGTTCATGGATAGTACCCTCCGGACCGCTGCCCGGATTCTGAGGGTAAAAACCTGTTTCTGCCGTATATACAGTTCTTAATCCGGTAAAGACGGCGACGTTCCCCGCAAAGCGGGCTACCGTTCCCCGAAAGCGGGCTGCCGTTCCCCGAAAGCGGGCTGCCGTTCCCCGAAAGCGGGCTATCGCTCCCGGAAAGCGGGCTATCGTCCCCCGAAAGCGGGCTATCGTCCCCCGAAAGCGGGCTATCGGTCCACGAAAGCGGGCTGCCGGTCCCCGAAAGCGGGCTGCCGGTCCCCGAAAGCGGGCTGCCGTTCCCCGAAAGCGGGCTACCGTTCCACGAAACCGGGCTATCGTTCCACAAAAGCGGGCTATCGTTCCCCGAAAGCGGGCTACCGGTCCACGAAAGCGGGCTATCGTTCCCGGAAAGCGGGCTATCGCTCCCGGAAAGCGGGCTGCCGTTCCACGAAACCGGGCTACCGTTCCCCGAAGGCGGGCTACCGTTCCCCGAAAGCGGGCTATCGTTCCCGGAAAGCGGGCTATCGCTCCCGGAAAGCGGGCTGCCGTTCCCCGAAACCGGGCTATCGTCCCCCAAAAGCGGGCTACCGGTCCCGGAAAGCGGGCTATCGTTCCACAAAAGCGGGCTACCGTTCCCCGAAAGCGGGCTGCCGGTCCCCGAAAGCGAGCTATCGTTCCCGGAAAGCGGGCTATCGTTCCCGGAAAGCGAGCCGTCTTTGTCGGGGATTGCGGATACGTTGACCTGTATACGAAAGTAAAGAACCCGGCGATGTATGCAGATCGGAGGAAGGGGTCAATGCCTCCTGCAGTGCCTGAAGTTTCCGGCACCATCGTTTGCGCTCACTCCCATTGCCGCTTCCCCGCTCTCGATCAGGGAACCGGTTTGCTTTCCGAAAAGGCCTGCCAGTATACAAAAACAGGCGGCCGGTGATACACCGGCCGCCTGCCTGCCTTTACACCGAAAGACTTCGAATAACACACATGGATGGAGGAGGCGTTATTCTTTCCGTCCCCGGAGGGACGTTGCTCCCGGTGCTTTCATGCATATCGTTTTTCAAAAATCATCTGCTTCAGTCCTTTTTTACGATATATTATTGAAATGTTCCCCGTACCAGTTCGATGAGTTCATTGTCGGGCTTCTGCACCAGCCCATAGAGAAACCCGTCATGAAAGGCAATGCGTCGTAAGTCCGGTCGCATATAGGACCCGAAATCCATGGTGGTTTCGCAAATAAACTCTCCCCGGTTCGAGTAGACCTGGTAGACCCGGAAGACATGATTTGCCTCATCCTGTTGCTGTCTGAAAATCAGGATATTTCCCTCGGAGTCCGTTTTGATCCCATAGAAATAGGGGAGCCGCCGTCGGTAAAAGTCGTCGGACTGCACCACGTCCAGCAAACTGTCCGGCGCATCAAACTGTTGGATCGCCCGGTTGACCGATTTTGTGTAGCGGGCCTTCATGGCCTGCAGTTCCTCCTTGCCGAGCATCATAGCGGGATATTCCAGACGAATCTCCGCCAGCTTCGTAGCAGCCGGCGAGTAAAGAGCCACCTCAGGATTTTCCGAATATCCGGCGATCAGATTCCCGTCGGAGGTTCGGGCTAAATAGACCCTCGGAGTATGAGCCGAACTGCTAAACGACATGGTCCCCTTCCCCGCCTTGAAAGAAATTCTCTCTCTACTGAGATCTCCCTCATACTGAACTGCCGGCTCATCTTCGCCGGTATCGATATCGATGATCCCAACGTACCAGCGCATCATGCTCCCGCCGAGCAAAACAGACCCTTCAACGGCCACCTTCTTATCTTTCAATGCGACCATTTTCATAAGAGAATAGTCTTTTTTTATTTTTTTTATGAGATTCCCGTCAAAATCATACACCAGCAACCGGTCGTACCCGGCGACGACGATATACCGGTTATCCAGAACATCCATCCCCTGGATTCTATTATAGACGGAAGTAGAAACTGGGATATTAATGGACAGAGCCTTCAGGTATTGGCCGTCGGGCCGGAACCTCAGCACCTGGTGGGTCCCGCGATCCAGGACAAACACCGAGCCGTCTTCGGCAAACGCGAGAGTGGAGTAGTTCTTGATCGGCTCGTTCCGGCGATCGAAAAATATCGCACTGGTATTGCGGAAAGTGGTATCCGGTTGGAAGGTAATCTCACCGGTTTTATACAGATCCGTGAGCGACTGCCCCGATATCGCCTGGGAGAACAAAAAAAGACAGAGGAAGAATTTGCCGAAGATGTTCATGAGAACTCCTTTCATATTCAAAGTTTATCGCAGGGAAATGATCTCGATATCCGCGGTATCCTGGGCGGCAGTACTCCGGATGATCTCCAGCCGGCCGGTCCGTTCATTGTACACCGAGAGGTAAATACTCCGCTCCCGGAGATCTTCTTTGGCGTCCGCCATGAACTGCTGCTCGTTGATGGCAACGGCCTGGGCGGTCGAAAAATCCGGCTGACGGCGGTCCAGATACAGCATGCCCCCGAGGAGCACCACCAGGGTCGCCGCCAGCGCCACGATCCCGACGCCCTCTCTCCAGGAAGAGATCAGGAGGCCCGTTCTTTCGGATACCCTCACGGACTTCGCCTTCCGGGGCGTGACGCTTATAGCTGTTCGTTCCGGGATCCGGTCCGGTTGTAGCAGATCCAGGGAGTCGTTCACCAGTGCAACGTTCCGTTCGATGCCAGACAGCACCCGCCGGCATCTTTGGCATTGTTCGAGATGGTTTGATATCCGGACAACCCCGGCTTGATCCAGTTCCCGGTTATGATAGGTAAAAAGCGTCTCTTTCTTCGGACAGTCCATCATGTCACCTGCTTTATCTTGTTGGCACATTTTTCAATGGCGCGGCTTAACATCTTGCCCACCGATGTCTCCTTGATATCCGCGATTTCGGCGATCTCTCTGTAAGTGAGTCCCTGCTTGTAGAGCTGGATCAACAGCTGGTCACGGACCGGCAGTTCGGCGAGCACCCGGAATAACATCCGCTTTTGTTCGTTTACCTCCAGATCCGCTCCGGGCTCCGCCGTCTCAACCGGCGGTCCGACGTTCTCTTGCAGGATGGTTCGATAGTGCTTCCCGCGCCGGATCCGGTTTTTGGCCAGGTTGGCCGCCACTCTGTACAGCCAGGCCCGCGGATTCCTGATCTCTGCGCTGCCGTTCATCTGTCTCACCAGCTCGGTGAACGCATCCTGGGTGATGTCCTCGGCCTTCTCTGCATTCCCCAGGAGCCGGTAGGTAAACCGGTAGATCTCCTCGAAGTGGCTTCTGTAGATTTCGTCGAATATCATATCCCGAGTGCTGGTTCAGTGGGTTTTCATCCGTATGACAATTGGGAATGTACCTTATGACAGGGTTTCTTGAGTAGGGGAAAAGTATCTGCTCAACAGAATAGCACGCGGATAAACACGGAAAAGGGCAAATGACCGCAGATAAAGAAAATGGTATTGGGTATAAAAAATGGAACGTTGATGCGTGGAGGGGTGAATCCGGAAAACGGAGTACGGAGAACGGAACACGGATAAAACGACAAGAACCGATTCACCGCCGAGACGCAGAGCCCGCCGGGCCACCCTTCACCAACCACAAACTGATCGGCCACCGCGTGCACAGAAAAACCCCGGGTCACCGCTCCCGAAAACTGAATTGCCACAATAGTAACTGGTCGTCAAAACCTGGCAGCAATGGAAATAATTATAAACTCAATTCAGCTCGAGATAAATTTTATCCTTTATCATTAGGTGGTGAGCGGGGGGATGGGGCCGTTTCACTTCTCACGTTTCACGGCTTTGCTAGTAGTGAACCCTTCAGGGTTCATGGGTGGATGCGTGAATGCGGAAAACGGAACACGGCAGAACGGAACACGGATAAAACGACAAGAACTGATTCACCGCCGAGCCGCAGAGCCCGCCGGGCCACCCTTCACCAACCACAAACTGATTGGCCACAGCGTGCACAGAGAAACCCCGGGTCACCGCCCCCGAAAACTGAATTGGCGAAATAGTAACTGGTCGTCAACACCTGACAGCAATGGAAATACTTGGAAACCCATGCGTTTGCCGTCTGCCGTCTGCCGTCTGCCGTTTGCCGTTTCACCTCATTCAATCTGTGAAAATCCGCGTCATCGGAGCTGTCCTTTGGCCGGCTGGTGGAGCCTTTTCACTTTTGACTTTTCACATCAGTTCAACACTTTTTCCTTGTTCCTTTATCCTTTTTCCTTAGGGTGCTGCGGGGATGTGTGGATGGGCCCGCTTCTCTCTTTCGGCAGAAATGACCGTCCCTTTCTATGCCGTTTGAGATAAATCGTAGACAGGAGTCTGCACTTTTTTTACCGGAGCCTGTTTAGACCATAACACTTGCTGAAGATGTTCTACTGTCTCAGGTTTAAAGGATTTTTCACCGCATTGACGGCACACCAGGGCGGGAACATTTTCTACGATAACCCAATGATTTTCATAGAATAAAGTATAGGTTACCCGTTTCTCTTCCACCGGTCCCCCACAGAGTTCACAGGTCATACCTTATTTCCTTTTTTTGAAGTTGATCCATTCCTTCGGATCAGGTTCATACACAGTGATGATTTTCACAGTCGTCGCGCTCACCGGAATAGTACATACGATATGTAACGATCTTTCCAATTGTGTCTTCCCGAAAATTAAACAACTGGGGCCATATTTGTCATGAGGATACCGCTCAACAATTTCTCCACTCAAGATGGCTTCCTCGATCTCAGTTCTGGTTATGTGACGGGTGGTACTCTGGTCCACGGCATGTATGCTATATACATAGCGGGTTTCTCTGAAAGCTCTCTGAATTAGTCCGAGTGGTCGATTTTGTTTCATACCTATTGAATAGCATATATGTTCTGTGTATAAAATACAATCTTAATAGAGTGGTTCCAATCATGAAAGGTTCTCCCCGGATAATATATTTCTTTTATGGGTACCAGAGTTTGCTCCATCACCGCCCATAATATAATGGTTGTAAAGAACTGAGGTGAAGAGGTGGCTTGTTCCCTACCTCTTATTCCCTGGAAACGGTTCGTGACTCTGATCTCGCATCTCCGGACTTCCCGAAAAACCTTGGAAGAAAGCCATTTTACGACTTTGCATCACTGCGTTAATGTGTAAATGCGGAAATGTGTCAATGCGTTCCCTGCCCCGCCGCCCAGATGGATGCGCACTATCGGGGCAGGGATGTGGGGCCGTTTCACGTTTCACTTTTGACGTTTCACGCCGCCGAAGGCGGGCCACTTTTCACGCTGATGGAATTCTTGTAATGCGTTCTTCCATATACATGTTATATTAGAATATTCGTCGTACAAAATTCTGTCATCTGTTCATCCACCGTAACGGAGAGATGTCGATATGAAGGTATCCAGCAAGGTGTTCGTTCTCATACTTTTTATTCTTGTGGCCTTGAGTACCCCAGTGCTCCAGGCGCAGTATTACCTGTCCCAGTTGCCGGAGTGGGAGAATCCGCAAATCATCGGAATCAACAAAGAGCCGACCCACGCGGACTTCGTGCCCCATCCGGATATTCAATCGGCGCTGGCCGACAGCGGGGCAACCTATCAGTCCGTCTATTACCAATCCCTGGACGGGCCGTGGAAATTTCACTGGGCAAAAAGTCCGGGAGAACGGCCGGCCGGCTTCTACCGACCGGATTTTAATGTGCGCAGCTGGGATGACATCGCGGTGCCCGGGACCTGGCAGCTGCAGGGTTACGGTCGTCCCATCTACCTGAACAGCCGGTTTCCGGTGCAGTCCATTATGGGCGGACTCCATCCGCCGCTGGCCCCGCACGATTACAATCCGGTGGGATCGTACCGGCGTACCTTTACTATTCCCAGCGATTGGACCGGCCGGCAGGTCTTCGTCCATTTCGAAGGCGTCAAGAGCGCGTTCTATCTCTGGGTAAACGGCGAAAAGGTGGGCTACAGCGAAGGCAGCATGACCCCGGCCGAATTTAACCTGACCCCTTATTTGAAAAACGGACAGAATACCCTGGCGGTGGAGGTGTATCGCTGGTCCGACGGCTCCTGGCTGGAGGACCAGGACATGTGGCGGTTCAGCGGTATTTACCGGAGCGTCTATCTGGTCTCCCGACCCAATCTCTACCTGCAAGACTTCTTCGTGCGCGGAGATCTTGACGGGCAGTATGAGAATGGCATCCTGAACATCACCGCCGACGTGCGGAACAACACGGATGAGAGCGCGAGACCGGCGACGGTGGAAGCCTACCTCTTCGACCGACAGGGCCACCGGATCGGAAACGGTCCGGTGGCGGCCGCCCGCACAGAACATGGAATGCCTCCCGGCACCCTGACCCAGGCGCACCTGCAAGCCACTATTCAGAACCCCGAAAAATGGTCGGCCGAAACGCCGTATCTTTATCACGTGGTTTTGGTGTTGAAAGACAATGCCGGAACGGTGCTGGAAACGGCGCACACTCATACCGGATTCCGGACAATCGAAATCCGGGACAGGATGTTCCTGGTGAACGGACAACCGGTGAAGTTAAAGGGCACCGACATCCACGACCACGATCCCGTCACCGGGCGCACCGTCCGGTACCAGACCATGCTGAAGGACGTGCAGCTGATGAAGCAGTACAATCTGAATGCGGTGCGGATGTCCCATTATCCCCACGATCGCAAATATTACGACTTGTTCGATAAATACGGCCTCTACATCATCGACGAGGCCAACGTGGAGTCCCACGGCATCTCCTTTCGCCGGAACATCCTGCCCGGCAGCGATCCGCTCTGGACGGACGCCCTGCTGGACCGGGAGCGCAGCATGGTGGAGCGGGATAAAAATCACCCTTCGGTGGTCATCTGGTCCATGGGAAACGAAGCCGGGTATGGCGAAAATTTTGCCCGGGCGGCTGATTATATCCGATCCATGGATCCCTCCCGGCCCATTCACTACCAGCACATGAACGAAGTCGCGGACATGTATAGTTACATGTATCCTTCCGTTACCAGTCTGCGGAACGACCTGAACAATCCGGATATTCGGAAGCCCATCATCTTGTGCGAGTATGTCCACTCCATGGGGAACTCCACCGGAAACCTGGACGAGTACATGGATCTCATGGAAAACTACCGGAACTTCATCGGTGCGTTCATCTGGGACTGGGTGGACCAGGGATTACGGAAGACCGACGATCAGGGCAAGATGTTTTGGGCCTACGGCGGAGATTACGGGGACGATCCCAACGACGGCAACTTTAATATCAACGGAGTGGTGTTCCCGGATCGCACGCCGCAGCCCGCGCTGGAGAAGGTAAAATACTCGTACCAATACGTCGATATCAGTCCATTGGATCTGAGCAGCGGCCGGATCCTGATCCGGAATAAATATCAGTTCACCAACCTGAATAAGTACGAACTGCGGTGGCAGCTGAATGAAGACGGTAAAACGATTCAATCCGGTACGAGTGATACACTGGACGTCGCGCCGGGCCGGGCCGCCTCTCTTCAATTACCCATCGAAGCGCCGGACTATCAGCCGGGCCGGGAGTACTGGGTGAACGTCAGCCTGCACCTGAAACACGAGACGCGTTGGGCGGACAAGGGCTTCGAAATCGCCTGGCAGCAGATGCAGATGCCGTACGCCGTGGCGCCGGCTCCGACCATGGCTACCCGGGATCTCCCGGCTGTGCAGGTGCAGGAAACCGAGAATGCCGTCACGGTCAGTAATACTGATTTCACCGTGCAAATTTCCAGGGAAAGCGGCGCGCTGCAGGAATATGGGTACCACGGTAATAGCCTGATCAGCGGTCCCCTGGTCCCCAACTTCTGGCGTGCCCCCACGGATAACGATCGTGCCGGGTGGAGAGGCCAGCTGGATCCCTGGCGCCATGCGGGGGACGACCGGACGGTGACCGGCGTGGAAGTGACCGGCTCCGGGAACGCCCCGGTCCGGATCATCGTGAACGGCACCCTGCCGGTCGGGGAGACCACGTATCGCACCATTTACACCGTTTTGGGCAACGGTGCGGTGCAGGTGGACCAAACGGTGACACCGGTTGGTGCGGACATTCCCCCCTATATTCCCAAAGTCGGCATGTCAATGCACATCGATAAAGGGTATACCACCATGCGTTGGTACGGCCGCGGCCCTGAAGAAAATTACCGGGATCGGAAAACCGGGATCACCGTGGGCCAGTATTCCGGTCCCATCGATTCGCTGTGGGTGGATTATCCCTATCCCCAGGAGAATGGCAATCGGGACGACGTCCGCTGGGTGGCCTTCACCAAACAGAACGGCGACGGTATTCTCGCTGTAGCGGACAAGGAATTGAACGTGAGCGCCTGGCCGTATACCGTGGAAGACCTGGAACAGGCGACCCATATCGACGAACTGCCGAATCGGGATTTCTACACGGTTAACCTGGATTTCAAACAGCAGGGTGTGGGCGGCACCAACTCCTGGTCTCCGAATGCCCGTCCCCTGCCCCGGTACCGGCTGCCGACCTCTCAGAGTTACCGGTACCGGTTTACTCTGCGGCCGTACACCAGGGATATGGGTGACCTGCGGGACGTGGCCAATCACCGGTTTCCGGAGGAATGAATACTCAGAAAAGTTATAAGCACTGAGAACAACAACTCTATCCCCTCTGTCTCCCCTTTCTTCCCGATCAAAAGAATCGGGATCTTCGACTTGTTAGAGAAAGGGGAGAATACGACAGGTGCGTTTGGCGTGGTTCTGAACGTTCCGCTCCACGAGTCCCCCTCTCTATCAAGTCGTAAGATCCCGGTTTAACCGGGAAGAAGGGGATTCAGGGGGTAAGTAGTTGATGACACCGCGTACACGTTACTATCAAGAAAAAGAGTAAGCCGATGGATTCAATATGTCCGCGGCTATACTCTTGTATACATCGCTCATTTTCTAGCAAATGATACCTACCCAATCCACCTGGTCATTCCCACTGATGGCTGATTTCCAGGCCCCTGCCCAAAAATTCCGCAAACCGTCTCGCCGCCGTTTCTACCAGTTCCAGGACGTCAGCACCTGGTTTATTGAAATAGGTGGTCTTAATCGTCGTAGAATTTTTATTCGTTTTATGCCTCCAGATGCCAACCACTTCACCATTCACAACGATGATAGGGCGGAATATGCCGTTGTTTGAAATGGCTTTTATTTGGGCTTCCGGTGTTATGGATGCGCTCCGGTCCTTGTAGCCGAGAAGCAATTCATCGTAGGCTGGCAAGAGAGAGACTGTTCGCTGTTCATCGCCCGCTCCGGACACCGGTTCAGAGAACCAGAAACTCTTGGAGTCCACTTCTTCAGACAGAAAATCCGTGGCAATGGATTCCAGCGTATCCCGGGCCTCTGTAATTGACAATCCCGACCACCAGGTAAAATCTTCCAGGGTTGCCGGACCATGGCCTGCGAAATAAATGCGGGCCAATTTTTCCAGAGATGCCTCCCGGTTCAGGGCCGGTGTTTCAGGCACCCGGCCGTCGAGCAACGTGTAGGTATAATCCCTCCCCGTGGTGGCACCGCTGCAGATCAGTCCGTCCAGCTCCGCCCGAAGAATTAAATGCGACCCTCGATTGTTGCTGTCTTCGAATCCGGCACGGACCAGCACTTTTACCAGCTCTTTCCGGGTCAGTTGTTTCCCGCCCGCAAGCGCGGTCTCGATGACCTGATTACTCTTCCGGGTGACTTCCCTGGTCAGTCCCAATTGTTGGTGCCTGGATCGGACCCTCGCTTCGATTTGCGTTGCGGAAAGTTGAGTGAGCCATCGAAAATCTCCGGCGGATACAAAATGCCAGGTCGGCCGCAGCACGTGGGTTCTGAGAATATCTCCTCGTTCGATGGCTTCCTCGATGGTCTCCAGGGTGGCCCCTGGTAAACGATTCCCGATGGCCCACTTTGCCATTTGATAATCCTGCGCCTGCATCGCCCCCATCCAGCTGACTACTTCACTGGGATGTGTAAATTGTGAATGTACGATCTGTTGGTTTATTAAACGGAGTTGGGCAATGTCAGTCTTGTTCATATTTTTATTCCGTTGTCAACTGCACCGACAGTTTTGTAGAAAAAGCATACAACATCAGGATCAATAAATCTATCCCTGAATTTGCCCTATTCCCCGGAATTTCCAATATTTGTCATTCGGGATGAATCTGTGACAACAGAGAATCATCCAAGTTACATTCCTGAGACAAATACCCGTACAGCGGGAGAGATATATGAAAAAAGAAAGCCTGAAGTTTGAAGACCATTTCTCGGCCCATGCCGGGCAGTATGCCGCTTCCCGGCCCGGTTATCCCATAGAATTATTCGACTACCTGGCCACGCTCACTCCGGATAACGGGGTCGCCTGGGATTGCGGGACCGGTAATGGACAGGCGGCACTCTCTCTGACCAAACATTTTAACCAGGTTATTGCAACTGATCCCAGTGTGGAGCAGATCAAAAATGCCTTCTCTCATCCTAAAATCAATTACCGGGTTGAACCGGCTGAATCTACATCCATTGAAGAAAACAGCATTTCCCTCATCACTTCCGGGACCGCCGCGCACTGGTTCAGTTTTGACGAGTTTTACACTGAAGTACAGCGCGTAAGTAAATCCGATGCCATTATTGCATTATGGGTATACCACCTTCCGGAGATTGAACCGGAGGTGGACAGAACCCTAACCCACTATTTCAAACACCTATTAGACGGTTACTGGCCGGAACGAATTGAGTATCTGGATAAACAGTACACAACTATTCCCTTCCCCTTCCCTGAACTTAAACACCCAGCGTTTTATTATCGCACTACCTGGTCCCTGTTGCAGCTACTGGGCTTCCTGAACAGCTGGTCGGGGACGCAACGCTACCTCGCAGGGAGAGGAGAGCACCCGCTCGACCTGATCCGGGAGCCGCTCCGGCATCACTGGGGAACACCGGAAGATAAACGGAACGTTACGTGGCAATTGCATCTTCGTCTCGGCCGGGTGCAGAAATGATCAAATCCGGATAGGTTATCCCACTTTCAGTGCTATTCTCCCAAGATAATGTTGCCCTATCATTGTATGTGCTTCCTTCGCCTGCTCCAGGGAGAAGGTATGCGACACGTGCACTTCAAAATCCGCCGATTCATTGATCAGGCTGACGAGATGTTCCAATAGATCGGAATCATAGTTAGCGCTAAAGCTCTGTAACTCCAGGTGAGACGGCGCTTCCGGCACCGGTTGAACCCCGTTGGGATAGGCGGCGCGTCCGCCTTGTTTCACTGCGCCCAGCGATTCTTCCGCTTGTTCGCCACCGGCCGTGAGAAGGGCGGCATCCAGTCCATCTGGGGCGAATTCGCGGGCAGCAGCTATGATGTCCTCCGTCCGGCCGTCCACCACCTCGTCACTGCCCAGACGCCGGGCCAGTTCCACGCCGTCCTCTCCGGACGCCACCGCAAACACCCGGGCACCCATCTGCCTGGCCAGCTGGATAGCCATGTGACCGATGCCGCCGCTGGCGCCGAAGATCAGCAGGGATTCGTCCTGCTGCAATTGCAGGATGTCCCGGAGTCCCCGCAGGGCGGTGGCGCCGTCGATGGGGAGCGCGCCGGCCTGCAGGGTGGTCAGGTTCCCGGGGATCTTCCAGACCCGGTTGCCGTCCACCGCCGCGTACTC
>Ga0102944_1001479_pt1 | contig 15473 bp, 14 predicted proteins | sample SalPonD_shore_MG_FD_78172 | JGI IMG/M metagenome (GOLD analysis project Ga0102944, IMG submission 78172) | Salt pond soil microbial communities from South San Francisco under conditions of wetland restoration - Salt Pond MetaG... | ecosystem: Environmental > Aquatic > Marine > Intertidal zone >...
AAAAAAACAAATATAATGGAGGTTTGTCATGGGTCAACAGCAATTGTTACTCGTAATATTGGTCACTATTCTTGTAGGTGTAGCTACAGTTGTGGCTATTAATGTATTTGGTTCTTCGGCTGAAAATGCTAATCGTGACGCCGTTAGGCAGGATATGTTATCTATCGCCACCGCAGCACAGGGTTGGTATATTAAACCAACAATGTTAGCCGGCGGCGGTAATGATTTCACAAATATCACCTTTTCTAATATAAGTTTTGCTTCTAATGCAGTAAATCAGACTGGTGATTATGCTATAAACAATAATGGTACCTATCAGATTACTCAACCGACTAAAGATAATTTTCTGGTTCGTGCATATCCTTCGAGTGAATCTGATTATAATAGTACCTTGCCGGTAATAGGTGTGGATGGATCTATAACAACGGAAGCAACTTTTAATACTACTACAAGATATCTGGAAGTTAAAGTATTAAAGAATTCAGTGCTTTGGACAAAATCATCTATAAATACAACAACAACTCCCGCCCCGTAACTAAAATTATCGGTTACCATAATATGGTTGAGGTGAACTTGTAAGTTATGTGAGATTCGTGCACGTGAAGAATGGAAGGGGGGATTCTTCATGTGCCTCTCACAGATATTTCATTCAATATTTAGGGTACGTCAAATTTGAATGATGGGGTTAATCTAAAGATTCTATTAATTACATTAATGCATAATTGGGTATTATTATGTCACAATTCAGGTTTCAGGGGGTTACGGCTGACGGGCGTCTTACACAGGGTGAATTTGAAGCTGCCAACAAAAGAGAAGCAGGTAATAAAATTAAACGACTGAGTAAAGCCAAAAAGCTCACTGTTAAGCAATTAATCCCCAAAGAGACATTTATATATAAGGCACAACGTCCCGGGAAATCAGTAATTACGGGTGAACAAGAAGCCTACAGTAAAGTAGAGGTCGAAAAGGCTCTCATTAAATTAGGATATAATGTAATACGTGTTGAAAAGAAATTAATTAATTTCAAGGGCAGGGTGCCTACTAAAGATATTGTCACTTTCATGCGCTTATCAGCAGATTTGCTTAAGCAGCAGCTTACGTATGATGAAATTTTGAATCTTCTATATGAAGATATTGCCAATAAGCGAATGAAAGAGACCATTCGTCAAATTCAAAAAGATTTAAAAGATGGAAAAGAGGGGTGGGAGGTATACGGTAAGCATCAGGATGTTTTTGGAAAATTTGCAGCATATATGTTAAGCGTAGCCTCAACCAGTGGTAACATGGCATTGGTCTTTGAAAGTACAGCTAAATTTCTTGAAAGAGATGCTACTTTTAAAAAGAATCTGCGCCGAACATTATTCATGCCATCTATTAATGTCCTGGCTGTTATCGGTGTTGTCTTGTTTTATGTCGGATACATTTTTCCCAAAATGGCCAGAATGTTTTTAAAAATGAAAATTACCTTACCGCCAATGACTTCGGCTACATTGGATTTTAGTTATATACTTCAGGATTATTGGATGATTATCGTCTTAGGCGCCATCATACCTATGGCCTTTTTAGTTTTTTATGTACGTACTCCATCCGGAAAATTATGGATGGATAAAGTATTGATCAGATTACCCGTGATTGGAGATCTGATGCATAAGACAAGTATTGAAATTTTTTCCCGTGTGTTCTATACACTCTATAGTGGTTCCGGCCAGAACATAGAAGTTATACGTATTGCCGCTGAAGCGTGCCGTAATTCATATATGGAAAAACAAATCAAAGTATTTGCAATAAAGAATATGTTAAAAGGAGGAATGGGGTTGGTTGAAGCGCTAGAAAGTTCAGGCGTTTTCACACGGACGGCTTTATCCCGTTTCAGATTGGGTGCTGAATCAGGTGCACTAAGAGATAATGCGAAGCAACTGGCCGATTATTATGAAGTCCAGACTACATACAAGATGGAATCGACTATTGAGATCATCAATCTTTTTGTAAATCTATTCATTCTGGTTGTTCTAACAGTAATAACCATTATTTCTTCTGAAACAGCAATCATTCAACCTCATATAATGGGTACATAAATATTGTTAAAAGGAATTTAGGTATGTCAAAAGTTGATACCAGGCGACATATTGGGGAAATATTGAAAAGCCGGGGGATTATCAATGGTAATCAACTCGAGCAGGTTATGAAAATCCAAATGGAGGATCATGACAGGTCGCCGAGAAGACTAGGGCAAATATTGCACAAAGATTTAGGTCTGGATCATCATCTTGTAATGCAGGCTATATCGGATGTTTTTGCATTTCGGGAAATTGACATTAGCGATGGTAGTATAACTGATGATATCATTGAAAATATAGAGAACATAATTGAACAGTTACCTAAGGATCTTATTCATAAACTGCTTAATCTGAATGTTATTCCTTTTTCCGCAACTAAAAATATGATCGTTCTTGCAGCGGCCGATCCTACAGATCCTGAAATTCCTGATTTGGCTTCCAGACTTCCATTCAAACAATTAGAAATAGCTTATTGTCGATTAGAACTATTTGAAGAGCTGGTTGACAGGATTTTTCATCAAAAGAATGATTATCTCAATATCCTGGAAGAAATTGAATATACGCATACCGATATCGATGATAATGAAGACCAAATTAATGAAGAAGAAATCGATGCAGAGATAAACCAGAGTTTGTTGAATTCTCTTGTTGAAGGGATGCTGGTTGAAGCTGTGCATAAAGGCGCTAGTGATATTCATGTGATACCAAGTGGATTAACTACGACTGATATTTATTTTCGTCTGGATGGGAAATTGCAAATATGGCTGACACAAAAAAATGTTAAACCGGAAGCTATAGCTGCCGTTATAAAGGATAAATCAAAGAATGTAGATCGTTTCGAGAGAGACAGTTCGCAGGATGGATTCATTCAGCGAAATATAGATTCCAATAATATACGATTTCGTATTTCAATTATGCCGATCGTAGGAAAAGAATTTGAACGAAAGTTCGAATCTGTCGTGATTAGGGTGCTTGACGATCGGATGGTTATTACTGATCTCAGAGAATTGGGTTTACAGGAAAAAGCATATGAAGATTTCACCAAGGCAATTAATAAACCATCAGGGATCGTAATTATAACGGGACCAACCGGTAGTGGTAAATCTACCACATTAATTGCGTCTCTATATACGGTTATAGATTCAACTAAAAATGTACTGACAGTTGAAGAACCGGTGGAGTACATTATAAATGGCGCTCGTCAATTAAAGATCAACCATCATATGTCTTTTGATCAATCGATGAGAGGAATTTTGCGACACGATCCGGATATAGTCCTGGTTGGGGAGATACGGGATCTTAAAACTGCAGAAATAGCTATCAAACTGGCGAATACCGGACACCTGACCTTTTCTACGTTACACACTAATGACGCACCAAGTGTAATATCAAGGTTATATAAAATGGGAGTCGAACCTTTTTTAATTGCCAATGCTGTAAACCTGGTAATGGCTCAAAGGTTAGTGCGGCGTTTATGCGATCATTGCAAGGAAGAAGTAACCGATTTACACCCGGAAGCGGCCAGAAACCTGGGTTTTACAGATCAGGAGATAGAGAAAACTACTTTTTACAGAGCTGTTGGTTGTAAAAAATGTAATCATGGGTATAAGGGACGTTTAGCCATCATGGAGGCGCTTTACTTCACGAAGGAAATTAAAAATTTGATCCTGGATTCAGGTAATGAAATTGATGAAGAGCGACTGCGGGAACAGGCTATAAAAGATGGTATGCTTACATTAAGAGCTTCGGGTAGAGAAAGAATTAAAGAAGGGATCACAACACTTAAGGAAGTGGCTACCGTAACAGTAGACGATTGATGATAGTTACCAAGATAAACGAATAGATTACTGAGGAGTAAAGATATGTTCGACAAATCAGAATTAATAACATTAATGGGAGCAATAGTCATATTTTCCATTCTTCTGATTAACGTGAATAGTTTCATGGGAACAAGCGGACGTTTGCAGCTACAATCCGAGTTAGATTATACTGCTATAGCACTAGCCCAAAATATTATTGACAGTGCCCGACTCAAGGCTTTTGATGAATCGGAAACAGGGGGGAAGTCACCTCAGGATATACCTATTGATTTTTCAATACCATTGGCCCCTGAAACCGGGGAGAATAGTAAGACATTTAATGATTTTGATGATTATAACAATTATTCACGAATCGATACAACAGAACATGAAATTTATACGACAAGTGTAAAAGTGGATTATGTTAATGATACTTCTCTGGATCAACATTCTGCCACACAAACTACGCATAAAAGGATGACAGTGAGTGTGTTTAGTAATAGTATGCAGGATACCGTCAAGTTTACGTTTATCAAGACATTTTATTCAAAATGAAGAAATGGAAAATTAATAGTGATAGGGGATAAGGAATGAATATTTCAACAATTATGAGTTTTGCCATTGGTGCGATTTTGTTATTGGCAGTATTCTCAACGAATTCCAGAGTGGTACTAAATTCATCGGATGTAACAATCGACCAGATAATAAAAGAAAATATCAATAATGTTGCAGAAGTGGTCAGTTATGATTTTCGAAAAATGGGTTATGGGGTTACTGGCGCGGCCATAGTCAGTGCAAATAAGAATGAAATTACTTTTAAAAGTGATTTGGGAAATGATGGCACTGTTAATTTGGTTACCTGGAAATTCAATCCGACACAATCAGTTCCTGAATCAGTTAATCCCAATGATTTTATGTTAACACGAATTGTTGATGGGGTAACTACAGATATTAATATGGTTGTTGTGAAATTTGATATAACACTATTAGATAATGCTAATAATGTTGTTTTAAATACATTAAATGCAAAAAAGATTAAGGTGGAAGTTGTTTGTCAGGGAGCGGAACCGATTGATGGTAAGTATAATGAGACGGCCTGGCAGAAGGTTTTTCAACCATGGAATATTCAATAATATAATAAATTGTGTGAAAAAGGGGGGAATATAAATGGGAAGGTCATTATTAATAATTTGTACGGGGATGATTATTGTTTTTGGTTTACTGGAGATGAATATTCAAAAAAAGCAACTGCAAACCATACAAAGGAGCGCATTTTATGCCAATGAATTACAAGCACGGAATCTGGCAAATGCGGCTATTGATATCACAATTGCAAAGTTAGAAGCGGATCCGGCTTTTCGGAACAATTCGAGTCCATGGCAGGTAACGCTCGATAAAGGCATAGCAAGTGTTTTGATAGAAGATGTGAATACAGACACATTGAAACTGACATCACAAGCATCACTGGATGGCCAAAATACAAAAGTGATTGCATGGTTAAAACAATATCAAAAATCGTCTATTCCTGATATTATGGCTGCTTTTGGTATTTATAATAACAATTTTAGTTATACGGGTAACGGAACATACGCAATTAATGGATATGATAACGATAATCCTGATGATTCAACAAATGCATTACCGGGTATGATTGTGCCTGATGAAACATCCAGGGACGTTGTATTAGCAGATAAAAATAAGGATAATATATATGGGACCGGTGGAACCCCCAGCATTGATGTAAACGATTTGGATTTCACAACATATACTGATTTAATCAATGAACTGGCCGATAATCCCTTAACAAAATTTATACCAAGTGGTAATTATAAAGGGACATTAGGTTCAGAAAAAAATCCAGGTGTTTTTTTTATTGATAGTTATGTTAAACTTGCTGGTGGTTTATCTGAGGGTTATGGTATAATGATCGTTAGATCAAGTGGGGATCTTGATTTGAGCGGTGCCCTGGATATCAATGGTAATTTTATTTTTCATGGGTTAGTAATATTTGAAGACGGTTGGAAATTTGGGGGCGCCGGTACTCCACTTATTGATGGAGCTGTACTGGTAGGATCAGATAATCCGGATCATTATATCGATATAAATATAACCGGAACTGTCGACATTAATTATAACAGCAAAAGTGTGGGATATGCAAGATTAGCAGCCGATCGAATATTAAAACCGGGTGCTGTATTTAAAATTATGAAGGTGTACGAATAAAGACTGATAGAGCCGGCAGAACAATCGTTCTGATTATAACATTGGGTTAACGAGTATGATTTACAATAGGGGATAAATAGATACACAAGGAGAGTTATGTCTATTCAATCTGAGATATTAAGTGTACACGATTTGATCGAACCAATGATAGCAAAGTTACCAAAAACTATCAGCGGATTAGAATTGCATCAAGGAATTGGTCAAATCATCGAGAATGAAAAAGAAGATGTCAGAATACGATTGCGCGAGATTCTTGATAGTTATTTGCTGGAAATGGCAAATCTGGAAGCATCTGACATTGATTTAGGGGGACCAGGTTGCAATGAAAAAATCTGGTATCGAATATATGGTGTGAAAGAGCCGATTATAAATAGTGATCATTATCAATTAATGGAAACGAATTTTCTTCTCCATAATTTATTGATGCCACAGCAGAGAGCGATTCTATTAAAAAACAGGAATCTGGATTTCTCGTATACGATTAACGAATTTTCGGAAAATGCCCAGCGCTTTCGTGCTGATATGTATTTCGATCTCTCACACCTTGCATTAAATATGCGACGCATAGATAATATTATTCGACCATTTAAAGATTTACGTTTGCACAACGAAGTAGCCAGGGCATTGAGTCTAAAGTATTATAAGTATGGAATGAGCCTGGTTACCGGCATTACAGGTTCCGGTAAATCTTCAACACTTGATACTATTATAGATGCCAATAACCGTACTGTCGATTCTCATATTGTTATTATCGCATCACCCGTGGAATTAATACACACACCAATTCGATCCATAATCAGGCATCGTGAAGTTGGTCGTGATGTCCCTTCATTTAAAGAAGGGGCGGTGCAGTCACTTCGTCAGGATCCCGATATCATAATGATTGGTGAATTACGTGATCCGGAGACAATAATGACGGCCTTGGAGATTACGGATTCAGGTCACAAAACTTTTAGCACACTACATACTTCCTCAGCTATTGAGAGTATAGAAAGGATTCTTGGCGAGGTACCGGTGGCTGAACAAAATCGGGTTCGAAATCGCCTGGCCGATGTACTTACCTGTGTAATAAGTCAGAAATTAGTACAAAGTCTGGATGGAAAAAGGGTATTGGCTAAAGAAGTGTTGTTAACAACAACATCAGTAAAAGCAGCAATACGCAATAATAATATTGGAGAAATCTACCAAATGTTGATGGAAGGTAGTAGTACGGGTATGCATACATTGGAACAAGATTTGAAAAGATTGTATGAAGAAGGGAAGATATCCAGAGAAGAAGCTATGAATCACGCTAATAATAAAAAGCGTTTGCAGGATCTTTTAAGTTATGTTCAATAAAAAGTAAAGGGGTGCTGTTTTGAAAAATAATGTATTTGTTGGGTTGGCTCTGGACGGAGAAGTAATTAGAGTCGCTAAAATAAAAAAAGAACACAAAAAGCTGAAATTACTTCAACTGGATCGAGTCACATTAGTTGATTCTGAAAGTATATATAAGAATGAATCTAATTCAGAAGAAAAAAGATCGGACTCAATATTTGGTTTTGAAGAAAATGGCTCAGGCAAAAAAAGTTATAAAAATGGTAAAGAAGTCATTAAAGAGACCGATTTATTGACTTTGACCAATGATCCGGAAATGACGGAAATACAAAATAATGAGACACTTGTTTATAATCTTTTGTCAAATATAAACAGAAAAAAAGTAGTGCTGGGAGCAAATATACAGGCTGGTTCCACCCTTTTTCAAATAATGCGTGATCAAAATTATCAAATCCTGAAAAAGAAAGAATTAGAGAAAGCAATTAATACAAGTCTTGAATCGGTATATGGTGCTGAAGATTCCGATCATTTATATCGATATGAAAAGCGTAAAGATGGTGCTTTGGTCATAGCATCCACGGATTCCAAACTAACTATGTTAGATTTAATAGATCAGGGACAGGCTTATTATTCGGGTAAAGTTTTTATTAATGAAATATTACCTGAAGAATCGGCCATGGTTGGGCTGGTCAAGACTAATTACGAGTTAAAAGAATTGGAGATGACCGGGATTATAATCATGGGAAGCAGATCAATGCGATTGGTATTTCTTCGTGGTAATGATATCTGGGCGATACCACCTGTTATTAATAAAGGTAGCAATTCACCACAAATCATGAACACCATATTTAGTAAAATTCTATGGCAAATTGATACTGGAGAGATTCCTAATATTGATCGATTGATCCTTGTAAATAATGTGCTTGGAGATCGTGCTGTTACGTATTTAAGAGAAAATTTCCCGGATATAAAAATTGATGATTTCATATTTGATGAGAAGAAATTTGAAATTGATTCAAATATGAAAGAGGCAATAGCACCATTTACAACTGCCATAGGAATGGCATGGGCTGCAGCAGGATATACATCGAATTATTTTAAGGATTATTCCTTCTTGCCCAAACATGTTAAAGAACGACAAAAAGTATTAAAACTTAGATGGCATGGTCTATTGTTATTGTTGTTAATAGCTATGAGTCCGGTGATTTTAAATAACAGGTATCAAATACATAAGGGTGCTATCAATAATCTGCGAACCGAACTTTCCAGAACTAAAGCATTGGTTAGCGATCTAAGTCCGATAGTTTTTAAATCGAATCAATTTTCGGAAAAATTGGATGAGATAAATAATAGATTGAACGAGATTTCTGATCTTAGCTTGGGCTCGGGCGACTGGAGTAAAATTCTAACCTTACTGAACAATGGCTTCAAAAATATTAATAGTTGTTGGATAACCAATATGAGATCTGTTAAATCTGGTATCATTCTTCAGGGGTTCAGTCTGTACAGGGATCGTATACCACATATCGCAAATGTATTTAAAAATTCGGAACTACAAAAAGTTTCCGTATCAAAAATAAGAAAAACAATAGCATACAAGTTTACTATTTATATAAGAACAAAAAATAGTAATAAATCGGATGTATCAACAATAAAAGAGATAGCTACAAAAGCAAAATAATTGATTGAAGTATCATCAGTTGGGTAAGAGAGGTTAAATCTAAGCATGGGGGAAATGTAAAATGTCATATGCCATACGAAATTCTATAATATTGTTAGTAGTCATGGTTGCTATTAACGCAATTGGATGGGGTTATTTATACTTAACGCAAATAACAAGTATAAATAAATTGCAAGATGATTTGATGGTTGAAAATAAGATACTGGTCAATTATCAGGCTATCGCAAATAAATACGATCATACCTATAAAGAGTATAAAAAAGCAGATAAAAAGCTTAATAATTTTAATAAGATACTGCCACCACCGTTAGATGCTGACGACGTTTATGGTTTTTTGAGCAGTACCAGTACGGATAAAGCTTATACAGAAATAAATTTTACACTTATGGATTCAACTATCCATGATAATTATGGGGTTATCAGAGTTGGAATCAATGGCAAAGGTTATTATGGATATTTATATAATTTATTGAATTCCATAGAAAACAGCCGGCCGATAAACAAAGTTGATAAACTTATCATTGAGCCGGTGACAAACGGAGGGGATAATAAAGTCCATTTTACCTTCGAATTGAATAGCTATTACAATAGAGATTTAAAATTTAATAATACTTCACTAACGTTTAATAAAAATTATAGTGAGGACACTTTTAATCCATTTTATCCTTTGCTCCACTCTATAGAACCAAATACAAAAAATTTACCAAACATCGATGATAGCAGGTTAATAAGTGTTAGTAAAGATGTCGCTTACCTGGTAGATCAAAATGGCAAAATTAAAAGCTTAAAAGTTGGAGATGAAGTTTATTTGGGGTCCATTCAATCAATAGATATGGAAAATAAAACGGCTACCTTTTATTTAAATAAGGGTGGAATAATCGATAAAATCACGTTGGAGGTTCAATAATGAAAAGTCGTAGACTATATAATATTCGTTTATTTTTATTGATTATTCTTATTCAGGGGGTTATGGGGATATTTGTAACGAGGGTATTCGCACAAGACAATACGGATCAGCCTGTCAGAGAATATACCAATCCTGACGAAATTATAACTCTGAGTAAGAATATGACATTTACACAGGCGGTAGATATTCTGAATACTTTTGCACAAAAATTTGCACATAAGTTTATTTATAATCATTCAGATGCTACCGGACCTTTAGGAGTTAGTTTACCATCGATGTATTGGAAAGAAGCATTAAAATACATAGCTAAATTGAATAATCTTCAGATAGTTGAACATCCTGATTATTATGAAATCACTAAAACTCCTGAAAATCTGGTAGCTGAAAGTAAAAAAGAGGAACCCCCACTTGCAACTACAAAGACCCGGGGAGTAATTATTTCAGCTACTTTTTTTGAAGGTAACAAAGAAGTATTACGGGAACTGGGTATTGACTGGCAGACCCTGCACAACGGTATAGTTAATATCGATATTAATCAAAAAGCGGCACAAAATGTATCACAGCAACTATTTGGTGGCAGTATAAACATCCCGGAATTAGGGCATACAGGGGTCGAAGTTAATGCCTTATTTAATACGTTTGAAGCCAGTAACCTGGGTGAAGTTCTTGCAAAACCTTCAATTAAGGTATTGGACGGGCAGGAAGGGCATATACAGGTTGGCCAGGATTTTTCGATCAAACAACGTGATTTTGCCGGTAATGTCATTGATCGATTTTTCAGTGTTGGTACAATTCTTACTGTAACCCCACACATTATCAAACAAAATGATACTACCTTCATTTACATGCAAATACATGCAGAACGTTCTACCGCACAACCCGACCCTATAAGCACTATTGTCAATAAACAGACAGCAGAGTCAGATATAACCATGTTGAGTGGAGAGTCTACGGTTATCGCCGGATTATATAACACTGAAACCCTTAATCTTCGCAAAGGTATCCCATTTTTGAAAGATTTACCGCCGTGGTTCTTTGGATTACGCTATTTATTCGGTTATACATCAAAGCAGTATAAACAACGAGAACTGGTCGTTTTGATAAAAGCTGAATTGGAACCGAGTATACCGGATCGTATGAAAAAATCATTTAAATCGACTCCGGAAATGCTTAAAGAGGCACGACAAAAAATGAGAACCGAAGCAGGTGGAGAATGAATACACTAAAAGTGTAGTTCTTCTATTTTGATTGTATGGCATATGTTGAGGGGGGAGAGAAAAAGACCCGTTTCCTTATAAATGGAACGGGTCTTTTAAATTATCAGTACACAGTAAACCAAGTAATATCTTATTAGTCCCTTGTCAGCTTTTTATATTGTAAACGGTGCGGTTGATCTTCATCAATACCCAGTCGTTCCTTACGATTCGATTCATATTCCTGAAAATTACCCTCGAACCAGTAAACCTGGCTATTACCCTCAAATGCAAGTATATGTGTAGCAATTCGATCAAGAAACCATCGATCGTGGGAGATTATGACAGCACAACCGGCATATTGTAATATAGCTTCCTCCAGTGCTCGCAGGGTATTTACATCCAGATCGTTTGTCGGTTCATCGAGCAGGAGAAGGTTTGAACTTTCCTTTAACATTTTAGCAAGATGTACGCGGTTCCGTTCGCCACCCGATAATTCTGTTACTTTCTTTTGTTGATCACTTCCACTGAAGTTAAAACGGGCAACATAAGCACGGGAATTAACTTCTTTATTCCCTAATGTTATGAGATCTGATCCTCCTGATATTTCTTCCCAAATTGAGTTTTCAGGATTTAAAGGACGGTTTTGATCTACATAACCAAGCTTGACGGTTTCTCCAATGGTAAATTGGCCCGAATCAGGTTTCTCTTCTCCGGTAATCATTTTAAATAAGGTCGTTTTACCAGCTCCGTTTGGCCCGATAACTCCCACTATGCCCCCGGGAGGTAAATCAAAATTCATATTCTCAATAAGAAGGCGATCTTCAAAGCCTTTATTCACATGATTGGCGTTCAATACATTGGTACCAAGACGGGGACCCGGTGGTATATAAATCTCCATGTCTTCACGGCGTTTTTCCTGTTGTTCCGACAACAGGTTCTCATATGCCGTTATTCGTGCCTTGCTTTTAGTACGCCTGCCTTTGGGATTACTGTGAATCCACTCCAGCTCTTGTTTAAGAGTTTTCTGCCGCCTTGATTCCTGACGCTCTTCAAGTTCCAAACGCTTCGACTTTTGTTCCAGCCATGATGAATAATTACCTTCAAAGGGGATACCTTCCCCTCTATCCAATTCGAGTATCCATCCGGCTACATTATCAAGAAAATAGCGATCATGTGTTACGGCTATTACGGTGCCTTCGTATCCAGACAAATGATGTTCAAGCCATGCAACAGATTCAGCATCAAGGTGGTTTGTAGGCTCATCAAGAAGCAAAACATCAGGTTTTTTCAATAACAAACGACTTAACGCTACGCGACGACGTTCCCCACCAGATAATACAGTAACAGGGGTATCACCGGTAGGACAGCGAAGAGCGTCCATGGCCATTTCAAGTTTACTGTCGATATCCCAGGCATTCAAATGCTCAATTTTTTCCTGAAGTTTTGCCTGTTTAGCTATTAATACATCAAAATCGGCATCCGGTTCTGCAAATTGTGCACTTACGGATTCATACTCTTTAACAAGATTAACAGTATCCTGAATGCCTTCCTCAACTATTTCTTTAACTGTTTTATTGGGATCCAGATAAGGTTCCTGGGGAAGGTACCCAAAAGTAATGCCTTTTTGTGCGGAAATATTGCCAAGATAATCATCATCCAAACCGGCAATTATTTTTAGAAGTGTGCTTTTACCCGCACCATTCAGGCCGAGAACACCAATTTTAGCACCATAAAAGAAAGAGAGGTTTATATTTTTTAGAACCTGTCGGTTGGGTTTGTAAATTTTACTCACCCCAACCATTGAGAAAATTATTTTCTGATCACTCAAAAGACTACTTATTTATATTCCTGATTTAACTATTAGCTTCATAAGATACATAAAATCTTATCCATGAATAAATAAAATAAATTCACTTTTTTAGGAATAATAAGTAGTTATTTCGTTTTTGACTTTTCTTTTTTGTGTGTTTTCAGATGAGTTATAAAGGAAAGAATCCAAATGAGTGCCCAGGCAGCACCGGTATAATACAATCCACCAGTGATAAGTATTACCACGTTAATAGCATATAAGAGATTACTAAACCATAACGGAGCGTCTGTAGAGGTTTTTTTCATTAGCTGAAGAAAGCTGTCTCCTAAAAGAACCATTGCTTTTGCCAGTAACATTAATACCGTGTAGGCAATGATTATGTAAAATAACCACTTCAATTTTAGTAATACTGCTATAATTATAGCTACAGTTACAATAAGATCGAGTATTACGTCCTTAATCCATTTCATAAAACTTAATTTTAACTATATAACCTGTTTTATTGATCAAAATCATATTAGAGATCAGATATACTTTGTAAGGTATCTCCCTGCGAAACATTATTAATATCGTCTACAAAATACAGAAAATGAGCACTTACATATACTATAGTATTAATTTTGTATATAACTAATGATAAAGGCGAAAATAATGAGCAATATAGATAATATTACATCAAAAAGAGACGCGGTATTATGAGAAAATCGACACGCTTTCCATCAACCGATCCATTCAGTAAAATTCAGAAAAAAGTAAATCGTATATATGATGATTTGACTTCATTTGAAAGTTATCCGGATCTGAACTTGGGTGAAACGGGATTTTATATTCCTAAAGCCGATGTAATTGATGCCAACGATTCATTTGAGATAACAATTGATTTACCCGGGTTGAGTAAAAATGATATTAAAATACAGGTGACAGGAAATCAGCTTATGGTCGAAGGGAATCGTGAGGGAAAAGTAATTGAATCGGGTAGAATAATTAGAAAAGAGCGAAATACAGGGAAATTTCGTAGAAACTTTACTTTGAGTGGTATAGATAGTAATGCCACGGTAAAAGCAAATTTTAAAGAGGGAATTCTTCGCTTATCAGTCCCAAAATCTAAAATGAAAAGAAAAGCAATTAAGATTGAGGTACAATAATTCGACAAATTAGATAAGTGTTTAAAAATTAGTTAAAGATTTTCATTCGTTAATGTTAAATAAGGATTCAAAGTGCCTGAATTACCAGAAGTTACCATATTTAAGCAATACATTGACGCTACTTCACTGCATCAAGAAATACAAGCAGTGTATGTTAAAAATGATTTTGTGCTTAAAGATGTAACGGTAGCACTTTTTAAAAAAGCTATAGAAGGACATGAGTTTACATCAGTTTCAAGGCATGGTAAATTCTTATTTGTTGCATTAAATAAAATGACGGATGTCTTGGTACTACACTTCGGGATGACCGGATTCCTGAAATACTATTTGCATGATAAGGAAGAACCGGATCATGCACGAATTATTTTTCAATTCTCTAATAATTATCATTTGGCATATGTGAGTCAACGTATGCTGGGTGAGGTACGGTTTGAAAAGGATAAAAGTTCATTTTTAGAGAAAAGAAATTATGGGCCGGATGCCATGGATGATTCTCTCAATAAAAAGGTCTTTAAAGATTTATTAAAAGACAGGAAAGGAACGATTAAATCTGTCCTCATGAACCAGGAGCTGGTTTCAGGAATAGGAAATGAATTTTCAGATGAGATACTGTTTCATTCGCAAATACACCCGAAAACAAAAGTTCAGGATTTAGCTCAGAAAAAGGTAGATGAAATATACGAGCAAATGCGAGTGGTACTACAGAAAGCCATTGATCATAATACAAATTATGATGAGTTAAAAGATTCTTTTCTGCTGGCGCATCGTGAAAAAAATGGCAAGTGTCCAAAATGTAATTCGAAGCTAAATACTATCAATGTATCGGGAAGAACGGCATATTTTTGTCCGGTATGTCAACCAATAAATTAAATTTTTTTAAAAGTAATTATAAAGCATTAAATAAATAACGTTATGAATAAAACGAAAGTATTTACTCGTCTTTATAAAGATTTGACCTCAGATGATATTGTGATTGTTGGTGGAAAAAATGCTTCTCTCGGAGAAATGATACGACACCTTAAAAAAAAAGGTATCAACGTTCCGGAAGGTTTTGCAACAACAAGTGCTGCATATTGGTATTTCATTGAGGAGAATGAGTTAAAGGGAAAAATTAGCCACGAATTAGAGCGTTTGAAAAGTGGAAAAATTAATCTGGCTAAAACAGGGTCTAATATTCGACAAATCATAATGGAGGCCGTACTTCCTCATGAGTTAAAAGACCAAGTGAAAAAATCTTATAAAGAGTTAAGCAAAATATATAAATCCGGGAATGTTGATGTTGCCGTTCGAAGTAGTGCTACAGCCGAAGATTTACCAAAAGCTAGTTTTGCAGGACAG
>Ga0102944_1001480_pt1 | contig 15466 bp, 9 predicted proteins | sample SalPonD_shore_MG_FD_78172 | JGI IMG/M metagenome (GOLD analysis project Ga0102944, IMG submission 78172) | Salt pond soil microbial communities from South San Francisco under conditions of wetland restoration - Salt Pond MetaG... | ecosystem: Environmental > Aquatic > Marine > Intertidal zone >...
CCGCTGCTCCTGCATCGGCGAACGCCGTCGGCCGTCATTGCGAGCGCAGCGAAGCAATCTCCGGGCCGGGAGCCCCTTCGGGAGATCGCCGCGTCCCGCCACTAAGCCTTCCCGGGAGCGGGGCCGTCGGCTCGACACCGCCGGGGCTTAGTGGCGGGACTCGCGATGACGGCGGGTAGGCACGTCCCCCTCAATCGCCCCGGTCATTGCGAGGAGCGAAGCGACGAAGCAACCTCCGTGGCGGCCCGAGCCGCCGAACGAGGGCACGCGGAGACGGCGATAACGGCTTCGCGGCGGGGTCCGCCGCTCCTGCAGGCGGCCCGAACGAGCAAGGCCCCGGCCGCATGGCCGGGGCCTTCTTTCGCCGCGGGCGGCTTTCCTACTCCCTGCCCTGCAGCTGGCGGATGACCGCCTCGTCCTCGAGGGTGGAGGTGTCCTGGGTGATCTCGTCGCCGGAGGCGATGGTGCGCAGCAGGCGGCGCATGATCTTGCCCGAGCGGGTCTTGGGCAGGCCGTCGGCGAAGCGGATCTCGTCGGGCTTGGCGATGGCGCCGATCTCGTCGGTGACGTGGGCGCGCAGGTCCTGGCGCAGCTGGTCCAGGTTCTCGTCCTGGCGCCGGCCCTTGAGGATGACGAAGGCGAAGATGGAGCTGCCCTTCACCTCGTCGGGGCGTCCCACCACGGCGGCCTCGGCCACCTTTTCGTGGGACACCAGCGCCGACTCCACCTCCATGGTGCCGAGGCGGTGGCCGGAGACGTTGATGACGTCGTCGATGCGGCCGAGGATCCAGAAGTAGCCGTCGGAATCGCGGGTGGCCGAGTCGCCGGCCAGGTACAGGTGCTGGCCGTGGAAGTGGCCGTAGTAGGTGTCGATGTAGCGCTGGTCGTCGCCCCACACCGTGCGCAGCATGAACGGCCACGGCTTGCGCACCACCAGCAGGCCGCCGTGGTGGGAGCCGGCCTCCACCGTGTTGCCGTCCTCGTCCACCACATCGGCCATGATGCCGGGCAGCGGCAGGGTGCAGGAGCCGGGCTTGAGCGGCGTGGCGCCGGGCAGCGGCGCGATCATGTTGGCGCCGGTCTCGGTCTGCCACCAGGTGTCCACCACCGGGCAGCGGCTGCCGCCGATGTGCTCGTGGTACCACATCCAGGCGGCCGGGTTGATGGGCTCGCCCACCGTGCCGAGCAGGCGCAGCCGGGACAGGTCGTGCTTGGCCGGCCACTGGTCGCCCTGCTTCATGAGCGCGCGGATGGCCGTGGGCGCGGTGTAGAACACGGTGGTGCCGGTGCGCTCGGCGATGGCCCACAGCCGGTCGGGCTCGGGCACCATGGGCGCGCCCTCGTACATCACCTGGGTGCCGCCGACGGCGGTGGGGCCGTAGGCGATGTAGGTGTGGCCGGTGATCCAGCCGACGTCGGCGGTGCACCAGTAGACGTCCGACTCGGGGCGGATGTCGAACACCCACTTCATGGTCAGGGCGGCGCCCAGCAGGTAGCCGGCGCTGGAGTGGACCACGCCCTTGGGCTTGCCGGTGGAGCCGGAGGTGTAGAGGATGAACAGCGGGTGCTCGGCCTCCACCGGCTCCGGCGGGCAGTCGGCGGACTCGCGCTCCATGATCTCGCGGAACCAGACGTCGCGGCCCTCGACCCACTTGATGTCGTTCTCCGCCCGCTGCAGCACCACCACCTGCTCGACGCTGGCGCAGCCCTCGTCCAGGGCGCGGTCCACGTTCTTCTTGAGGTCGATGGTCTTGCCGCCGCGGATGCCGCCGTCCGCCGTGAGCACCACCTTGGCGCCGGCGTCCTCGATGCGGTCCTTGAGGGCCTCGGCGGAGAAGCCGCCGAATACCACCGAGTGGGTGGCGCCGATGCGCGCGCAGGCCTGCATGGCCACCACGGCCTCGGGGACCATGGGCATGTAGATGACCACGCGGTCGCCCTTGCCCACGCCGTAGGCCTTGAGCGCGTTGCCGAGCTTGCCCACCTCGTCGAGCAGCTCGCGGTAGGTGAAGGTGCGGGTGTCGCCGGGCTCGCCCTCCCACAGGATGGCGGCGCGGTCGCCGTTGCCCGCCTCCACGTGGCGGTCGAGGCAGTTGTAGCTGACGTTCAGGCGGCCGTCGCTGAACCACTTGTAGAAGGGCGCCTTGGACTCGTCCAGGACCTCGCTGAAGGGCGTCTCCCAGCTGATCTCATTGCGCGCCTGCTCGGCCCAGAAGCCCTCGTAGTCCTCGCTGGCCTGCTTCATCATCTCGAGGTACGGGTCCATCCCCGAGATGCGGGCGTTCCTGGCGACCCCGTCCGGGACCTCGAAGACCCGTTCCTCGGTGAGCACCGACTCCAAGGTTTCGTCCGTCATCGCACCTTACCTGTGTGGGATATGCCGAAAACCCGGCCGCGGGCACGCGTCCCGGACCGGCCCTTGCAACCGTCTTCCAGGGGGCCGCTGGGCAGGCGGCATCCGATCACGCTAGCGGGCCCGGCGGGCCCTGTCTAACGCCGGACCTCCGCCATGGGGGCGGGGAGGAAACGCCTAGCGGGAGCGGTCGAGGGCCGCCGTCGGCTGGCCCGCGCCTCCCTCCAGATGGCCGGAGCGCCCGCCGCGGGCGAGCTTGTAGACCACCGCGTCGACCAGGGCCTGGTACGAGGCCTCGATGACGTTGTGCGACACGCCCACGGTGCCCCAGCGCCCGTGGCCGTCGCCGGACTCGATGAGCACGCGCACGGAGGCGTCGGTGCCGCCGCCGGCGGAGACCACCCGCACCTTGAAGTCGAGCAGGTCCATCTCCTCCAGCTCCGGGTAGAAGCCGGCCAGGGCCTTGCGCAGGGCGTTGTCCAGGGCGTTGACCGGGCCGTTGCCGGAGCCGGCGGTGTGGGCGCGCTCTCCCCCCACCTCCACCATCACCGTGGCCTCGCTCTCCGGGGCCTCGCCGGCCTGGCGCTTGCTGTCCAGGACGCGGAAGCCCACCAGCTTGAAGTACTCCGGCAGGTCGCCGAGGACGCGGCGCACCACCAGCTCGAAGGAGGCGTCGGCGCCCTCGAACTGGAAGCCCTGGTGCTCCAGGTCCTTGACCCGCTCCACCACCTGGCCGACGGCCTCGTCGTCGCCGCCGACGGCGTCGAGCAGGTTGAGCTCCTGCAGCTTGTGCACGATGTTGGACTTGCCCGACTGGTCGGAGACCAGCACCCGGCGCACGTTGCCCACCGACTCGGGCACCACGTGCTCGTAGGTGCGGGCGTCCTTGCGCACCGCGGAGACGTGGATGCCGCCCTTGTGGGCGAAGGCGGAGGTGCCCACGAAGGGCTGGTTGTTCTGGGGATTGCGGTTGGCCAGCTCGTCCACCAGGCGCGAGGTGGCGGTGAGCCGCTCCAGCTCCTCGGGGCCCAGGTGCACGCCACGGTAGCCCAGCTTGAGGATCAGGTTGGGCATCACCGCCGTGAGGTCGGCGTTGCCGCAGCGCTCGCCCAGGCCGTTGAGGGTGCCCTGGACATGGCGCGCGCCGTGGGCCACCGCGGCCAGGGTGTTGGCCACCGCCAGGCCGCCGTCGTTGTGGCAGTGGATGCCGATCACCGCCTCCGGGCGGCGGGCGCGCGCGGCGTCCGCCGCCTCGCCGATCTGCTCCGGCAGCGAGCCGCCGTTGGTATCGCACAGCACCAGGCGGTCGGCACCGGCCTCGGCGGCGGCGTCGAGCACGCGCAGGGCGTATTCCGGGTGGGCGCGGTAGCCGTCGAAGAAGTGCTCGGCGTCGAAGATCACCAGGCCCACCTGCTGCTTGAGATAGGCCACCGACTCGCGCACCAGGGCCAGGTTGTCCTCCAGGCCGATGCCCAGGCCCAGCTCCACGTGCAGGTCCCAGCTCTTGCCGAAGATGACCACGCCGTCGGGCTCGGCGCCCACCAGGCCCTGCAGCACGGGGTCGCTTTCCGGCCGGTTGCCGTGGCGCAGGGTGGAGCCGAAGGCGAGCACCCGCGCCCGGCCCAGGGACAGCCGCCGGCGCGCCTCGAAATAGGCGTCGTCGCGCGGGTTGGCGCCGGGCCAGCCGCCCTCGATGAAGTCCACGCCCAGGTGGTCGAGGGCCTCGGTCAGCTGCAGCTTGTCCTCCACGGAGAAGCTGACGGCCTCCGACTGGCCCCCGTCGCGCAGGGTGGTATCGAAGAATTCCAGGGTGGTGTCGGCCACGGGCGTCTTTCCCGGTCAGTGACCAGTCCGGTCACCATACAACGTTTGGCGGGGGCGGAGTGAGGGCGGGGGACCGTCCTCGCCCCCGCTTCAGTGGATGTGGTTGCGCTCGTCCACCGGCTTGTCCAGCTCGAACGCCTCGTGCAGCGCCCGCACCGCCAGCTCGGTGTACTTCTGGTCGACCACCACCGACACCTTGATCTCGGAGGTGGCGATCATCTGGATGTTGACCCCCTCGCGCGACAGCGCCTCGAACATGCGGTCGGCGACCCCGGCATGGTTGCGCATGCCCACGCCCACCACCGAGATCTTGGCGATGCGGTCGCTGCCGGTGAGGGCCTCGGCCTCGATCTCCTTGCAGATGGGCTCGAGGATATCCATGACCAGCTGATAGTCGGAGCGCGGCACGGTGAAGGTGAAGTCGGTCTTGCCGTGCTCCCCCTGGTTCTGAATGATCATGTCGACGTTGACGTTCTCGCGCGCCACCGCGCCCACCACGGCGTGGGCGATGCCGGGACGGTCGGGGACGCCGATGATGGTGACCTTGGCCTCGTCCTCGTTGTGGGCGATGCCGGATACCAGGGCCTTCTCCATGTCATCCTCCTCCACGGTGATGAGCGTCCCCTCGCCTTCGTCGAAGGTGGAGCGCACGCGCACCGGAACGCTGTACTTGCCGGCGAACTCCACGGCGCGGATCTGCAGCACCTTGGCGCCCAGGCTGGCCAGCTCGATCATCTCCTCGAAGGTGATCTTGACCAGCCGCCGGGCCTCCGGGACGATGCGCGGGTCCGTGGTGTAGACGCCGTCCACGTCGGTGTAGATGTGGCACTCGTCGGCCTCCAGGGCCGCCGCCAGCGCCACCGCGGTGGTGTCCGAGCCGCCGCGGCCGAGGGTGGTCACGTCGCCGGCCGGGCTCACCCCCTGGAAGCCCGCCACCACCGGGATGCCGCCGGCATCCAGCAGGGCGCGCAGGTTGTCGCTGTCGATCTCCTGGATGCGCGCCTTGGTGTGGACGTCGTCGGTGTGGACGGCCACCTGGCCGCCGGTGAACGAGCGCGCGTTCTGCTGGCGCTGCAGCAGGGCCATGGCCATGAGGCTGATGGTGACCTGCTCGCCGGTGGCCAGCAGCTGGTCCATCTCGCGCGCCGGGGGACGGTCGTGGAGGTCGGCGGCCATCTCCACCAGGTGGTCGGTCTGGCCGCCCATGGCGGAGACCACCACCACCACGTCGTTGCCGCGCTCGCGCTCGGCGATCACGCGCTCGGCGGCGTGGCGGATGCGGGCCACATCGGCCAGCGAGCTGCCTCCGAATTTCTGAACGATTAGGGCCATCGGGCTCTCACGGGATCCGTTCGGGGGTCCGCCTGCACCAGATTGGTGCACAGGCGGCCGGCGAATGGGCCATTGTATCGCACACGAAGCGGCTCCGGGAGGCGCCGGGGCCCGCCGGAGGCGGGCCGGCGGGGGGCTCCGGCGATCGGCATCGGCCTTGCAATGAGCGGGGGGAGTACCCCGACCACGCCGCCGGAAGGCCCGCCATGAGCCACATGAGCTACATCCACCTGCTGGAGCGCTACCACGACCACCGCGGCCCCATCCGCGACCTGCTCGGCTCGCTGCTCACCGGCATCGCCGAGGACCGGGTGCAGGAGGACAGCGAGGACCTGGCCTCGGCGGTGGCCGCGGTGAGCGACCGCTACCCCTTCCTGGACCTGGTCTACGCGCTCGACGCCAGCGGCCGGCAGATCACCGACAACCTGGTCAACCCGCGCAAGGGCCTGCCCCGCAGCGGCCGCGGCATGGACCGCAGTCAGCGCCCCTACTTCCGCCAGGCGACAGAGGCCGACGACCTGGTGGTGACCGATCCCTATCTGTCCAGCGCCGGCCGCCACCTGTGCCTGTCCGCGGCCCTGCCCCAGCGTGACGGGAGCGGCAACCTGCGCGGCTACCTGGTGCTCGACGCCGACCTCGCCGGCATCGTCGCCTTCCTGCTGGGCGATAGCGCGCGGCGCCGGTTCCAGCCCCTGTTCAAGGGGGTCTACAGCCTGATCGTGCTGGGCCTGCTCACGGTGGTGGGGGTGCTGCTGGTCTTCTCCTTCCAGGAGCTGCGCGCCCTGCTGCCCAACGGCGCCGCCGCGGATACCGCCAGGCACCTCAAGCCGTTCGGCGTGATCATCTTCCTGACCCTGTCGCTGGCCATCTTCGACCTGGCCAAGACCATCCTCGAGGAGGAGGTGCTCACCCACAAGGACATCTTCCGCCACAGCTCCACGCGCCGGACCATCACCCGTTTCATCGCCGCCATCCTGATCGCGGTGTCCATCGAGTCGCTGCTGCTGATGTTCAAGGCGGCCCTGGGCGACGGCACCGGCCTGCTGCCGGCGGTGGGCATGATGTTCACCGTGGCGGGCCTGCTCATCGCGCTCGGCGTCTACGTCTTCCTGGGCAGCCGTGCCGAGGTCCAGCTGCTCTCCTGGCAGAAGGGCTGCGGGCCGGACCTGACCGGCGGCCGTGCCGACGGCAAGGACCGCTCCTGACCCCGCATCACGAGATTGCAATCCGGGCCCGCTGGAATGTCCTCCGGACGCCCGCCATTTGCGCGCAACGCCCGAGGGGGGAAGCGATGGCCTGGCTTCAGGATGCCGTAACCCGCAAGAAGGCCGTTCTCGCCGAGCGCCTGAGCGAGCCGATGACCGGCCTGGCGGGGCAGTGCGCGGGGGTCTGGCCCGACGCCGCCAGCCTCGACCGGGTCCTGGCGGAGAACCGGGAGGGCCTGCCCGAAGCCCGCCTGGTCTATGCCCTCGATTCCAACGGCCGCCAGCTGTCTTCCAACGTGGGCGCCGCGGGCCCGGATCCCGCCTTCCGCGGCCAGGAGCTGTCCGGACGGCCCTACCTGACCGGGGTCCTGCCCTTCCAGGGCTTCGTCCTGTCCCCGGCCTACCTCGACCGCGTGCGCGGCGCCCCCTGCCTGACCGCCATGCAGGCGGTGCGCGAGGGGGACCGCCTGCTGGGCTTCCTGGCCGCCGACTTCTTCCTGCACGACATTGCGGTGGGGGACGCGGGCGGCGATGAGGCGCACGACTGGCGGCAGTTCAAGGGCGACCCGGCCATCCGCCAGAACGTCTTCCGCCAGCAGCGGGTGATCAGCCGCATGGACGAGCGCATGGACAACACCCTGCTGATCCTGGAGGCCCTGCTCAGCCGTCACGGGATCTTCCAGACCACGCTGCACTTCTCCAGCGCCCGGGTGACCCTGTGGACCGTCGACGACCCCTACAGCTACCGCCTGCACGACGTGGACGACATCACCGACCCGGAGGTGTGCCTGGCCTACCCGCGCCGCGACTACCCGCTCCGGGCCCAGGTCCCGCCCGGCTCCATCGCCCCGGTCCTGCAGCGGTTCCGCGCCCTGCGCGAGGCCGACGACACCCTCTACCTGCGCTCGGCCTCCCTCAACCTGATCAACGACACCGTGAGCCTGACCTTCTCCTGCGACGGCTCCCACTACATGCCGGTGGGAGAATTCCTGGAGCGGGATCTGGACCTCTGGTTCGGCCAGCGGCGCCCCGCTTGAGCAGGGGGAACCCCGGCAGCGGGCGGCGGTCAACAGATTATGGGAACGGTGTTGCGAATCATTCCTGTTTCCATTATTGTTGAACCATCGGCCACGGTCGGCGAGGAGCTCTCCATGTACGTCTGCATCTGCAATGCCGTCAGCGAGCGCCGGATCCACCAGGCAGCGGCCGAGGGCGCGCGCACCCTCGGCGATCTGCAGGACATGCTGGGCGTGGCCACCGGCTGCGGCACCTGCGCCCAGTTCGCCATGGAATGCCTGAACGAGGCGGTGGCCGCGGAGGCCGATCCCGCCCCGGCCCTGCTCCAGGACTGCCAGCCGGCCTGACCCCTTTCCCCTGTTGTTCCTCCTCGGCCCCGCGCTTCACTGCGGGGCTTTTTCTTTCCCGGGCCCGCCATCTGCTACTGTGGCGGAAAACCCTGCGCAACCCTGAGGTTCCCGATGAAAGGCGACGCCAAGGTCATCGAACATCTCAATACGGTCCTGAAGAACGAGCTCACCGCCATCAACCAGTACTTCATGCACGCCAAGATGTGCGAGGACTGGGGGCTCCGGAAGCTCGCGGCCACCAGCCGCAACGAGAGCATCGAGGAGATGGGCCACGCCGAGTCGCTGATGGACCGCATCCTGTTCCTCGAGGGGCTGCCCAACCTGCAGGACCTGGGCAAGCTGCGCGTGGGCGAGACCGTCCAGGAGCAGCTGAGCAACGACCTGGCCCTGGAGAGGGACGCCATCCCCGACCTGCGTGCGGCCATCAACTACTGCCGGGACAACGACGATGACGTCTCCAAGGCGCTGTTCCAGCGCATCCTGGACGACGAGGAGGCGCACGTGGACTTCCTGGAGACCCAGATCGAGCTGATCGACAGGGTGGGCCTGGCCAACTACCTGCAGACCCAGATGGAGGCGGCCGAGTAGCCACCCCTCCGGCGACCGGAGACCTCCCCCACCTTGCCGGCGACAGCCCCCGCCCGCGGCAATGGCCCGGGTCGGACCCGGGCCATTGCCGTCGCCGGCCTGCTCCTGCCCGGCCTGCTCCTGCCCGGCCTGCTCCTGCTGGCCCTGATCGCCCCGGCGCGGGGGGCCGACCAGCGCACCCTGACGGTGGCCATCGACGGCGTCTCCGGCGATCTGCTGGACAACGTCCGGGCGTACCTGAGCATCGTCGAGCTGGCCAAGGGAAAGGACCTCGACGGCGACCGCGTGCGCCGCGCCCATCGCCAGGCCCCGGAGGAGATCCGGCGGGCCCTGCAGGCCTTCGGCCACTACCGGCCGAGCATCAGCGCCCGTCTGGAGACCACCGACGCCGGCTGGGTGGCCCATTACCGCATCCAGCCGGGGCCCGTGGTGCAGATCGCCGGGGTGGAGATCCGCGTCACCGGGCCGGGCGCCGACGACCCCGCCCTGCGCCAGGTGATCGCCGACAGCCCGCTGGGCCGCGGGCAGCCCCTGCGCCATGCCGAGTACACCGGCACCAAGCGCCGGCTCATCAACACGGCGGTGGAAACGGGCTACCTCGACGCCGAGTACACCACCAGCGCGCTGCGCGTGCGGCCCGCCGCCGGGGAGGCCAATATCCGCCTGGTGCTGGCCACCGGGCCGGCCTATCACTTCGGCGAGGTGCGGGTGGTCCAGGACATCCTCGACCCTGACCTGATCCACGGCCTGGTGCCGGTGGAGTCCGGCCAGCGCCTGACCTCGGCGCGCCTGCTGGACCTCCAGTTCGCGCTGTCCGACAGCGACTACTTCCAGCGGGTGAGCGTCGATGTCCAGCGCGCCCGCGCCGAGCCCATGCCGGGGGCGGACGCCGACACCGCGGTGCGGGTGCCGGTGGTGGTGCAGACCGCGCCGCGGCCGCGGCGCAAGTACAGCCTGGGCGGCGGCTACGGCACCGACACCGGCCCGCGGGTGACCGCCGGCGTCGAATTCCGGCGGCTCAACCGCCGGGGCCACCGCTTCCGCACCGACATGCTGGTGTCCCAGGTGCGCACCAGCCTGAGCGCCCGCTACCAGATCCCCATCGGCAACGTGCGCTCCGAGGCCGTGAGCTTCACCGGCAGCTACCAGCGGGCGGAGCTGGGCGACGGCACCAGCCGCAAGTACACCGTCGGCGTCAGCCGCGACCGCGAGTGGCTGGGCTGGCAGGGCAGCCTGTACACCCGCTACTCGGTGGAGCGCTTCGAGTTCAGCCACGACACCGAGCAAACCCGCCTGCTGACGCCGGGCATCAGCCTCAGCCGCAGCCGCGCCGATGATCCGGTGCACACCCGCCGCGGCTGGAGCGTCTACGGCGACGTCCACGGCGCCCGCGAGGGGGTGCTGGCGGACGTCTCCTTCGCCCAGGTGCACGGCCGGCTGCAGAGCGTGCTGAGCCTGGGCTCGCGGCTGCGCCTGCTGGGGCGGGCGGAGGCCGCCGCCGATTTCAGCCGCGGCTTCGCCGAGCTGCCGGCCTCCGAGCGCTTCTTCGCCGGCGGCGACCGCAGCGTGCGCGGCTACGCCTACCAGTCGCTGGCGCCCACCAACGCCGACGGCGACGTGGTGGGCGGCAAGTACCTGGCGACGGGCTCGCTGGAGGCCGACCTGCGGGTGTTCGGCAACTGGGGCGTGGCCGCCTTCTACGACGTCGGCAACGCCAGCAACGACTGGCCGCCGCAGGCCAAGCGCGGCGCCGGCGGCGGCCTGCGCTGGTTCTCGCCCATCGGCACCATCCGCCTGGACTACGCCGTGCCGCTGGATGACCCGGACCGCGCCTACCGCATCCACTTCAGCATGGGACCGGACCTGTGAGACGGCGGCTGCTGATCGCCCTGGCGGTGCTGGCGGTGCTGGCGGCGGGCCTGGCGTGGCTGGCCTGGAGCCCTACCGGCCTGGCGCTGGTGTGGAGCCAGGCCCGTCCCTACCTGCCCGCCTCCCTGCGCGGCGCGGAGGTCGGCGGGCGCCTGGTGGGGCCCATCCGTATCCGCCACCTGCGCCTGGAGGCCGGCGGCTACCGGGTGGCGGTGGACCGGGCCCGGCTGGACTGGCGGCCGCTGGAGCTGCTGGGCGGCGACCTGGTGCTGGACTACGTGCACGCCGAGGGCATCCGGGTCACCCGCGCGGAGACGACCCCGGCGCCCGCGGGCGGGGAGGCCGCCCGCGCCCTGCCGCCGGAGTGGGCGCCGCCGGTGGCCGTCCACCTGCGCGACCTGGACCTGCGCGACGGCGCCTTGCGGACCGCGCCCGGCGCCGAGCCCGTGCGCCTGGAGCGCCTGCGGGCACGGCTGGCGGTAACCGCCTCGGCGGTATCGGTCACCGACCTCCACCTGCGCGCGCCGGCGCTGGACGCCGACGGCCGGGCCGGGCTCACGCCGGACGGGAGCTTTCCCGTGGACGCCGAGCTGGGCTGGACCCTGCGCCTGCCCGGCCGGCCACCGCTGTCCGGCCACACCCGCCTCGACGGCGGCCTGCGCGACACCCTGCGCCTGACCCAGAACATGGCCCCGCCCTTGCCGCTGCGCCTGGAGGCGCGCGTCCAGGACCCGCTGACCGATCCCCGCTGGCACCTGACGGCGGGGGCCGAGGCCGTGGACCTGGCTGCCCTGGGGGACGACCTGCCCGCCGTGCACGGCGGCTTCCGCCTGCAGGCCGGGGGCACCGCGGCGGCCGCCGAGGGCCGCCTGACCCTGCAGGGGCGCCACCCCGAGGTGGGGCCGTTCCACGCCGCCGCCGACTGGCGGGCCGACCCGGCGGCGGCGACCCTCACCCTGCGCCATGCCGAGGCCGGCGCCGGCGACGTCCCCGGCCGGGTCACCGCCGCCGGCGGGATCGCCCTCGGCGACGGCACGGTCCGTCTGGACCTGGCCGGCGACTGGGCCGACCTGCGCTGGCCGTTCACCGGCGAGGCCCGCTGGCGCAGCGCCTCGGGCCGCTGGCGGCTGGCCGGCACCCCGGCCGACCTGCACGCCGAGGTGCAGGGGCAGGTCAACCAGACCGGCCGGCTTGCGGCCTCCCTCGCCTACCGCGCCGACCACCTGGCCGCCGACCTCCACTGGCGCGACCTGCGCTGGCCCGACCCGGCCCTGGCCCTGCGCTCCGCATCGGGCAGCCTGGCGGTCAGCGGCACCCCCGCCGACTACCGCTTCCGACTGGACGCCGGCCTGGCCCGCGGCGACGAGGGCGGGCGCATCCGCGCCGACGGCCGCGGCGATCTCGACGGGCTGACCCTGGAGCGGCTGCGCGCCGGGGTCCTGGGCGGCACCGTCACCGGCGAGGGCGAGCTGGCCTGGGCCGACACGCCGCGGGCGCACCTGGCGCTGGCGGCCAAGGGACTGGACCCGGGCCGCTGGTGGCCGCGCTGGCCGGGGCGGCTGGGCGGCCGGATCCGGGTCCATGGCGCCGTGAGCGATACCGGCCCGGAGGCCACCGTGGAAACGTTGCGGGTGGACGGCCGCCTGCGCGACCACGACGTGCGCCTGCAAGGCGGCGCTGCCTACGCCGGCGGCGAGCTGCGCCTGGACGGGCTGGAGCTGGCCGCCGGCGACACCACCGCCGCCGTTTCCGGCCGCATCGGCAAGGCACTGGACCTGGACTGGCGGCTGGACAGCCCCGATCTGGCGGTCCTCCACCCCGACCTGGCCGGGCGCCTCACCGCCCGCGGCCACCTCGGCGGCGCCCCGGCGCAGCCGGCGGTGGCCGCCGAGGCCCGGGGCAGCGACCTGGCCTACGCCGGCTGGCGGGCCGGCGGCCTGTCCCTGGACGCCGACGTGGACCTCAGCGGCGCCCGCCCCTCGCGCCTGGAGCTGACCGTGGGCAAGGCGGTGGTCGCCGACCACACGCTGGAGAGCCTGCACCTGAGCGCCTCGGGGACGACGGCGGAGCACGGCGTGCGGCTGCAGGCGGACTCGGAGCTGGGCTCCGCCGAGGCCGCTGTCACCGGCCACTGGCAGGAGGAGCAGGGGCGCTGGACCTTCCGCCTGACCAGCGCCCGCCTCGCCCCGGCCGGGCTGCCGGAGCAGTGGCGGCTGCAGGCCCCGGCGACGGGCGCCGTGGGCGCCGGCCACGCCACCCTGGAGCAGGCCTGCTTCGCCGCCGGCGAGCCGCGCCTGTGCCTGGCCGCCGCCCGCGACGGCGACAGCCTGCGCGGCAGCTTCCGGGCCGCCGCCCTGCCCCTGGGCTACCTGCTGCCGCTGCTGCCCGCCGGCACCGGCCTGGAGGGCACCGCCGGCGGCTCCGGGGAGCTGGCCTGGACCCCGGCCGCCGGCCTGCGCGGCCGCGCCGAGCTGACCATCGGCCCGGGCCGGCTGCTGCGCGTGGCCGAGGGCGAGCAGGCGCAGACGGTGACCGAGCTCGGCCCCAGCCGGCTGCACCTGGAGGCCACACCGCAGGCCATCCGCGCCGATAGCGAGCTCGACCTCGGCGGCGGCGACCGCATCACCGCCAGCGCTCGCCTCGCCCAGGACGCCGGCCCGCTGGCGCAGGCGCCCCTGTCCGGGCGGCTGCAGGGGACGGTGGCCGACCTCGGCTTCGTGCCGCTGCTGGTGCCGGAGGTAACCGCCATCGACGGCCGCGCCGAGGCCGACCTCACCCTCGGCGGCCGGCTCGACCGGCCCGCCTGGGACGGCCGCCTGCGCCTGCGCGCCGACCAGCTGCAGCTGGCTTCCCCGGGGATCACCCTGCGCGAGGTGGTGCTCGCCGCCGAGCCCGCCGGCGGGGGCACCCTGGACCTCAGCGGCAGCGCCCGCTCCGGCGGCGGCACCCTCAATCTGCAGGGCAGCGCCCGCCTGGGGGCGGGCGAGCGCCGGCTGCAGGCGCGCCTGTGGGGCAAGGACTTCCTGGCCTACGACACCGTCCAGGCCCGCGTCTGGCTGTCGCCGGAGCTGTCGCTGGGCCTGGACGGCCGCACGCTGACGGTGGACGGCACGGTGCGGGTGCCGCGCGCCGACATCGCCCTCAAGGACCTGCCCGCGGAAGGGGCGGTGGCGGTGTCCCCGGATCAGGTGATCGTCCACCCGGAGGGCGAGGGCGAGGGGGCGGCCGCGCCCTGGCGGATCCGCAGCCGCGTGCGCGTGGTCATGGGCGACCGGGTCGCGTTCCAGGGCTTCGGACTCACCAGCCGCATCGCCGGCGACCTGACCGTGGTGGACGAGCCCGGCCGCCCCACCACCGCCTCCGGCGAGCTGCGCACGGTGGCCGGCGAATACCGCGCCTACGGCCAGCGCCTGACCATCGAGACCGGCAAGCTGCTGTTCGGCGGCGGGCCCATCACCGACCCGGGGCTGGACGTGCGCGCCGTGCGCCGGCCGCGCCAGGACATCCTGGTGGGGGTGCATGCCCACGGGCCGCTGCGCCAGCCGACATTCGAACTGTTCTCCGAGCCGGCCATGGCGCAGGCGGAGCAGCTGTCCTGGCTGGTCCTCGGGCGCCCCCTGGGCGAGACCTCCGGCGGCGAGCACGCCGCCCTCAGCCGCGCGGCGGTGGTGCTGGGCATGAAGGGCGGCCAGTACCTGGCCGAGACCTTCGGCAACGACCTGGGCCTGGACGAGGTGGGGGTGGAGACCCAATCCGGGGCCAGCGGCGACGAGGCCGCCCTGGTGCTGGGCAAGTACCTCTCCCCCCGGCTCTACGTCAGCTACGGCATCGGCCTGTTCGAGACGGTGAACACCCTGCGCATGCAGTACACCCTGTCCGACCACTGGCGCCTGGTGACCGAGTCCAGCGCGGTGCAGACCGGCGGCGACCTGTTCTACACCATCGAGACCGGCCAGTGAGGCGCGCCGGGCCTCTGGTAGCATAGGCGCCCCTTCCCCGCCGCCCCGGAACCGCCGCCATGACCGCCACCTACCTCAAGGGCAAGGACCGCCCGCTCGAGGCCACCATCGACCACCTCTCCGGCCGGCTGGCCGAGCTGGGCTTCGACGTGGAGGAGGCCTCCTGGCTCAACCCCGTGCCCGGGGTCCACTCGGTGCACCTGCGCCACACCGCCTGCCCGCTGCTGTTCACCAACGGCAAGGGGGCCGGCCCGGAGGCCTGCCGCGCCAGCGCCCTGGCCGAGTTCGTCGAGCGCCTGGCCAACAACTACTTCTTCGCCGACTTCTACCTGGGGCCGCAGGCGGCGGGGGCCGACTTCGTCCACTACCCGCAGGAGCGCTGGTTCCCCCTCCCCGCCGACGACGCCGTCCCCGAGGGCCTGCTGGACGACGAGCTGCTGGCCGTCTTTGATCCCCACGGCGAGCTGCGCGCCAGCCACCTGGTGGACACCAACTCCGGCGCCTTCGGGCGCGGCGTCTGCGCCCTGCCCTACGTGCGCCAGCGCGACGGCGCGGTGCGCTGGTTCCCGGTGAACCTCATCGGCAACCTCTATGTGAGCAACGGCATGTCCGCCGGCAACACCCCGGAAGAGGCCCAGGTCCAGGGCCTGGCCGAGGTCTTCGAGCGCGCCGTGAAGAACCGCATCATCGCCGAGGGCATCGCCCTGCCGCCGGTGCCCGACGAGGTGCTGGACCGCTTCCCGCATATCCGCGAGGGGGTGGCGGCGCTGGAGGCGGCCGGCTTCGGCGTGCGCGTGTGCGACGCCTCCCTGGGCGGGCGCTTCCCGGTGATGAACGTGACCCTGCTCAACCCCGCCGAGGGCTCGGTGTTCGCCTCCTTCGGCGCCCACCCCACCTTCGCCATCGCCCTGGAGCGGGCGCTCACCGAGCTGCTGCAGGGCCGCGGCCTGGACGCCCTCGACGGCTTCC
>Ga0102944_1001481_pt1 | contig 15466 bp, 10 predicted proteins | sample SalPonD_shore_MG_FD_78172 | JGI IMG/M metagenome (GOLD analysis project Ga0102944, IMG submission 78172) | Salt pond soil microbial communities from South San Francisco under conditions of wetland restoration - Salt Pond MetaG... | ecosystem: Environmental > Aquatic > Marine > Intertidal zone >...
ATGTTTGCCAAATTTGTGGAAATGTTGAATTTAATGAACCTCCCGAAATCTGCCCTGTTTGTGACCACTCTAAGGAATTCTACAAAGAAATTAATTTTGATTAATTTAGTATTTTTATATCCAATTGATTTTTGTCAAATTCATATCATTTAAAAATCCAATCCTACTCCAATGATCTATTAACCTATTAATAAACCTCTCTATGGGAAAAAAAATCAATTCACTATCCATACGAAGCATTTTAACTTTTCTCACAAATTGAGCTAATTCATTTTTTTTCCCATCTAAGCTCTCCTTAATAATTTCTTTCTCTTTTGCATAACCTCTCTGTAATTCTTCATCAGAGAGATCTATTCCTTTATCTTCTAAATAATCATTAAATCCTAAATATTTTTTATGAGTATTTTCAAATGAGCGACCAAAATCAATCCTTACGATAACATTATTGTCCTTAACGATAAAGTGGCGGTCATATACATCATAAAGAGAAAGAATTTCATGTAAATAAAATTGTTTCCCTAAAGGGAATTTATATTTTTTAATATCATAGTGTGTTATATCTCTACCCTTTACAAAACTCGTAAAGAGGTATGGAACTTCACTTGTTTTTAACTTTCCCTTTTTTATATATATTCCTGTAAGATATGAAGAAGCACATAATTTAGGATCAAAAAAATAATGAGTTAAATGAAGCCCTAATATCTCAGAAAAGTAATATTCTCTTACATATTTAAAAAAGAAAATTGGTTTATCTTTTGAATTAAGAACTTCGCACTTTTTATGATAACTCCATGAACAATCTACTTTAATCAAATTATTAAATGAATCGTTTAATTTTTTAATCATTTGCTGTATTATTGGTATAGAGAAATCAGTTAATTCATACCAATTAAATATTTCACTAAAGATCATTAAATTTTGCTGATTCATTTCTTTCAATTCATATTTTGGTTAATAAATCTTAATAACTTTTTTGATTTATTTTAATTAAAAATTCATATATATTTAAAGGTAAATCATAATTTAATGCCCACTCGGTTTTTTGATGTAATTGAGAAATATTCGGAAAAAGATATTTTAACCCTAATAAAACAAATTGGGAATCTACTTGATTCTGAGAATAATCTAGTTTATATTCCCAAATCTAGGGTAATTATTGTTGGAGATCTCCATGGCGACTTGGAAACCCTCCAAAAGATCATTCAGCTTTTTTTTCGTGATAACTATGATCAGTTATTATTTTTGGGAGATTATGTTGATCGTGGGGCTAAATAAGTCGAAGTTGTAAATGTTTTATTTTATTATAAAAAACTTATGCCCAATAAAATTTTTTTACTTAGAGGAAATCATGAAGACCCCGTTATCAATAGACAATACGGATTTTATGATGAAGTGAGGCTTAAATTTTCAAATTATAGACAGGTATATCGTGCTTACAATCGTATATTTTCTAAATTACCTTTAGCAGCAATAACTTGGAATAGAATATTTTGCATTCATGGTGGTATTCCTCAAGATTTAGAAGATATAAATTCAATTAATAATTTACCAACTGAAGAGCAGCAAATTGAAAATCCAATTACTAAACAATTATTATGGAACGACCCACATAAAAGAGTTAAAGAATTTAAGTGGAGTAATCGAGGGCCAGGAGTAAAACGTTTTGGAGAGGAAGCTTTTTTCAATTTCATCGAAAACAATAAAATAAATTATATTATACGCTCCCACGAAAAACAAAAAAACGGCTATAAAAAGTATTTTGATGATAAATTAATAAGTATATTCTCTTCTCGCTCTTATTCCAAACGAGTTTCTACTGTGGTTGGGGTAATTAATAAAAAAGGAAAAATAAAAATTTTGGGTATCTAATACCTTTCATTACTACCCAGCTTAGCTTGAGGGAAGGATTAAATCTACCCATGTTCCAATCCCATATGAAGCTATGAATGCAATAATTCCTATAATTACCATTTCTAATCCACTTATCCAAGGATTTTCTCCCGTTATTTTCACTTTGGCGGCACCAACAATAAAAAGCATACTAAATGAAATTATTGAGCTCAAGATAAGGGAAAAAATTCCTAAATTTATGAAATAGGGAAATAAACTAATGATGGATCCCAAAATAAATGAGAAAAACGTAATTATTCCACCAATCACTGGATTCCCTGGTTCTTCAAGCCCTAATTCGCTTTTAGTAAGAAAATCTATCCATGATTCTTCATCAGAAACAATAGTTTCAACGGATTCATCTAATTGTTGTCCTTTAAACCCCCATTTTCTCATAATTTGTCTTACTTCTTCTTTTTCTTCATCCGGAAAAAGTTTTATTTCTGCTCTTTCTCGTTTTAATTCATTTTTGATATATTTTGTTTCACTTTTACTTGAAATATATTCCCCTAGCCCCATACTTATGGCACCTGAAACCAAGGCGGCAAGCCCTGTTAGAATCACAGTATAATTGCCTTCATTTAGAGTGGCAGCCGCTACACCAACCAATAAGGTGAAGACAGAAATAAGCCCATCATTAAAGCCCAAGATAAAACTTCGAATTTTCCCTCCTCCCTCTATATGCTCTTCAGTCCCTACAAATTCCTCCATTTTCAGTCTTCCGAAATTTGTTTTATTTATTATTTAAAATTTGATTTTATCTAAATCTAATTCTTTTAATTTATTAATTTTAGGATATCCAGTCTTTTTATTCCATTTTCTGATATCATAATAGTATTTCTTCAATTTTTTATAATTTGGAGATTTGCCCCTCACAACGCCTTCTTCCTTAGGCTTAAGAAGTACCTTGGGAATCTTTTCGTCTTTTGGGTTAAGCCCCATTTTTAAATTAAATAATCTTTTTATTGTAAAGATCCGTTCTCCTAATCTTTTGATATCATTTAAATTATATTCATATCCGAGTAAGGAATTAATTATTTCTGCCATATAAGATGGCGGCGGATTAAAAAATACACATGTAATTAAACTTGAATATAATGCTCTATAATCTTGGAGATTTGCAGTATACTTTACCAGTTCTTTTGTATTTTCATGAATATCTGTTTTTTTTATGTTGAGAGAAGAGAAATCTATCTCATTAGCCTTTCTTAACGCTTTATATGCATCAGCTGTAGTATGACATGCGCCTCTAGGGCTAAATAAATATGTTATAGCCATCCCATAGCACGATCTCATATCATGATAAGGCACCTCTAATGAATTAACTGTGGCAATTTCTTCTTTAGAGATTCCAAAATATTTTCCTATAGCATCTGAACCCTCCGCTAAAAGGTCACCAATCCCTTCTCGAAATGCTATTTTTCTTATAAGGGGATATAAAACCTTATAATTTCCCCATTCCAACTCTAAACCATTAACATCATTTTTACTTATTTTTTTTTCATTATAGAGTTTAAATAATAACGCAATGGTACTGCTTGTACTTATAGTATCTAAACCATATTCATTACATAAATCGTTCGCAATTGCTATTGATTCTAAATTATTATTTAAAATCATAGATCCAAAGCCCGCAATTGTTTCATACTCCGGACCCTCTACTTCCTCCGCATTATAAAATTCATTACTAATATTTATAATTCTGCCACAAGCTAGGGGACACCCATAGCATGCACTATTTTTAATAAAAAGATCTTTCTTGTAATTTTCGGATGAAATATCCATCACATCGTCCCACTTACCTAAAGACCAATATTTAATTGGTAAATCACCTAAAGCATATGTATTTAAAACTCCTGAACTTGTTCCATAGGATCGTAATATGTCAATAGTATCGGTATTTAAGATGAATTTTAACGTTTTTTTATTGGCTTCTTTAAATTGTTTCGGATATTTTATTTTTGGTTTTGAGGATTTTCCACTCACGATAATTGCCTTTAGATTTTTAGATCCCATTACTGCTCCCATTCCAGTTCGTCCCGCACTTCTTCCATCAGCATTAACAGTGGCAAATTTTACTAAATGTTCCCCTCCTGGTCCTATACAAAGTGTTTTCGCTTTTGAATCTTTTATTTTATTTTTTAATATTTCTTGTGTTTCCCTTATTTCTTTTCCCCAAAGGGTTTTGTCTGTGATTATATCGACTATACCATCATCTATATTTATATAAACAGGATCTTTTGCCTTCCCTTCTATAATTATTCCATCATATCCAGCTCTCTTTAATTCCGGTCCGAAATATCCTCCACAATTCGACTCTCCCCATAATTTTGTATAGGGAGATTTAGTACATATAACAAATCTACTCGATGATGGTGCGGCTGTACCGCATAGAGGACCGGTCATTATCATTAAAATATTATCCTTAGATAATGGATCCGTATTCTTATCGAGCTTTTCTATTAAATACCGGCAAGCATATCCGCCCCCTCCCAAAAACTTATCAGCATACTCTAAATTGATCGATTCAACCTTATAATTAAGTTTAGTTAGATCTATTTTGAGTACTTTTCCTATAAAACCAAAAACCAATAAAAATCCCTATCTTGTGTAATTAGATCAAATTTATTATTAAAATCTTGTATGATTAAGTAAATACAGCTATTGGATAAAATCTTATGATTTACTTTTTAATTAGAAATCTTAATTAGGTCAAATCAAATATTAAATTATAAAGAACTCTATATTAATTTAAATATAATAGAAAAGTGATTAAATATTAAAGCTGCTGTATTTGAGGAAAAAAAGAAAATTGTATTCCATGAGGATTATCCAAAACCGACGATCGACCCTGATGATGTTTTACTTAAGACCGCTTATTGTGGTATTTGCGGTTCTGATGTCCATAATTTTAAAAATAAAATATATCAAACACCGCTCATAATGGGCCACGAAATTTCCGGTATTATTGAAGAAGTAGGAACCAATATTGAAAACTTCAGTCCAGGAGATAGAGTTTGTGCCATCAATGTAAAACTTGATATAAGTGGGGGAGAATTGGGCGGATTAGGCATCTTTCAGAATGGAGGTTATGCGGAATTTGTAAAAGTACCTCAGAAATATTTATTTCATATCCCTGATGATATCGCTCTCAAAGAAGCAATAATGATTGAATCTTTCGCTAATATTACCAGAGCTATGAAATTATCGAGGGTTCAAGATAATGAGAGAATTATGATTATTGGAGGAGGAAATATCGGATCATGCTTCTTAAAAGCGTTATTAGTAGAAAAAGATCCCGACTATATCATTACTATTGAACCTCACGCTTTCTTACGGGAGAAAGCACTGGAATTGGGAGCAGATAATGCATTCCCCCCTCGGAAATCAAAAATTAAAAGATATTTCAAGAAAAAAGGAGCACCAACTTATATCTTTGATTGTGTGGCGAATCAAGAGACCATTTTATTAGGAATAGATGTAATAATGCGTGGAGGAACGCTCTTATTGGAAGGAATTCATAAAGGGACAATAGAATTTCCCTCGTTCTTAATTAATTCAAAGGAAATAGGAATTAAGGGCTCTCTTGGACACGACAGAGAAGATATCTTGGCTGCCATAGATTTAATAAAAAATAATGATATTCCTTTAGATAAATATATTTCCAAGACTGTAAAATTAGAAGATCTCCAAGATATATTTACATCCTATTTAGAACCCGGAGAACGAAAATTCATAAAAATGGTAATCGATCTTAGCGCTTAATTTTTCTTCTTCTTATATTCTATTATTTTTTTTGATAATTTTGTAAATGCTTCATCCACATTTTTGCCGGTTTTCGCTGAAGTAATAATCGATGCTTCAGCATTAATCTGCTTTTCCAAATCCTTAATAAAAAGTTCTGATACTTGAGATTCTAGGTCATTTTTATTTCCAATTAAGATAATAGGAATAGATTTTAAATACTTTTTCAAATCTTTATACCAAAAATTCTCTATTTGATTAAATGTATTTTTTCTTGTTAAATCGCCCACTATAATTGCACCTTGAGCACCTCTATAATATTTATGGCGCATATCTAGCCATTTTTCCTGGCCAGCAATATCCCATAGCGCAAGCTTAATTATCCCATTTTCTAATTCGATATTCTTCATAAAAATATTCGTCCCAATGGTGCTTCTATAATCTTTTGAAAATCTATTGGAAACAAATCTCATTACCAAACTGGTCTTTCCTACAGCTGGCTCGCCCACGATAATGATCTTCAGTTTAGTTATATTATTTTCCTCACTCATGACCTTATGAACCTCTTAATTCCTAAAATTAAGAGTTGTTATTTTTCTAATGTTTATATATCTCTATATTTATTATGAAAGAAAAAGTTTAACCAATTTTAATCCGAATTAATTTATGAGAAAAAATCAAATTCTGAACTTTATTTATTGAAAAATTTGCTGATAAATGAATTAAATAGCCTAATATTCCTTTGAAAGCTCATAAAGGATTTGAAATGTTTCACCTATAAAAATAAAAAGATTTAATTTAAAAATCTAAATCTTTATTATAAGGTACGCAAATATATTAATATAAAGGAAATTATTAAAAATCTAATCTTAAAATAGCTGAATATAATATGACAACTGGAATCGTTTATGATAATATCTATTTAGAGCATCGGATAGGTACTCATGTTGAATCTCATGAAAGGTTAATCGCTATAATGGATTTTCTTAAAGACCAAGGGATTTTAGAGAGTCCAAATTTTAAAATAATTAACCCGAGAAAAGCGACATTGGAACAAATCAAATACGTCCACACAGAGCAATTAATTAATCAAGTTAGAAATATGAGTGAGCGAGCAGCATCAGCTGGTCACGTACAGAGCTTAGATATGGACACATTAGTCTCACCGAAGACTTATGAGGCATCGCTTTTTTCCGTAGGGGGAAATTTAGAAGGAATCGATCAAATTCTATCTAAGGAAGTCAATAATGGTTTTGCTCTTGTAAGACCTCCAGGACACCATACAAATGAAAATAGATGCGCTGGTTTCTGCATCTTTAATAATATCGCTATTGGTACTGAATACCTTATTAGAGAAAAAGGTTTTAAGCGAATTGCTATCATCGACTGGGACTGTCATCACGGAAATGGGACGCAAGATATCTTTTTTAATGGAAGCCCTTCAGAAAAGGGAGAGGTAGTAATTTTTGGTTCTCATCAAGATGGAAGAACCCTTTATCCGGGAAGTGGATTTCCAGACGAAATTGGCTCAGAAGAGGGGAAAGGAAAAATAATAAATTATCCTATGCCACCTCGAGCGGCAGAAGATATTATAATGAGGTTTTTTGATGAAATTATTGAACCAATACTAAATGAATATGCTCCCGAATTTATTCTTATTTCGGCAGGATTTGATACACATCATACGGATCGACTTACAAATATGGGATGGACTTACCAAGGGCCAGCGGAATATCTGAAAAAAATAAAAAGATTGGCAGATAAATATTCAGAAGGAAGAATATTAATAACTTTAGAGGGAGGATATCAATTAGATAAACAAGCTAAAGCAGTTCATAATTGTTTGAGGGTATTAAACGAGGATCCTGAGGAGACTTTAATAAAAGAATCATCAAGAGAATCTAATTCCGAATTATTACAATATATAAATGGAAAACTTATTCCTCATTTGAAGGACAATTTATCTCCTTATTGGGATTGCTTTTAGCACCTTTTCGCCTTTTTTTTACTATTAGAATAAACTTTTTATATTTAAATTTAGATTATATTATAAATAAAATTAAAGAAGATTTTTTCATAATTTTTATTTATGGTTGAGTTAGAAGAGGAACTTATAAGTTCTGGGATTTCTAAAAAGAGAGTTGTGGGTGTGTTATTACTTGTTGGACTTTTAGTTTCCGCATTAGCATTTTCTGTTACACTTTTTAATTGGCTAACTGATTCAAAGCGTCTTGAACCTAATGAGAATTTATTAAGTACGCTCTCCTATGAACCTACTCTCACTACACCTCCATTACCTTGGGATCCGAATGCTTTATTAGATATATTAGATCCGGAAGATTTTATGGATTGGCTCAATAATCTGAATATAACCTTATCTCCTGAGGAAATAAATGATCTTTTAGAGCAATATTTAGATATGATAGATGGACTTATTGATGATTTAGATCTTGCCTTATTTGCAGCATTAATTGGAGCACTTTTACTTTCAAGCTCAGAAGCATTTAGAATATACGACTATGATAATATTGATAGTGTATTAGGCAGGTTGTGGAAATATGAATGTTTTGATGAATTTACTGGGACATCATGGCAAAGCACTTCAACTCAAAGTACCTATAATTTTTATCCTTATAGCGAATATCTCTCAAAATATTCTGAAAAGGATATTTTAAATATCTCAATGGCATTATCTCCAAAGCAAACAGGTTATAGTTCATTTGTAATTCCTAATTTATTTCCTATCCCTTTTATTATGGAAAATAGTGTCCATGCTAATAATATAGATGAAGCATTTACAAAATTATCAAAAACAGAATTTAATTCGACCATATTAACACTTGATTTCACTTCCACAGGAGCTGTAAATATGAGCTATGAATTATTTGGGCTAAATCTTCCCACTTTTACAGAAATAAAAAATTTAGCTGTAGATGAGAGTTATACTCCGAACTCAATTAAAAATCGTTACCTCCAATTACCGCCCGATATTAATACGTATATTAATGCTCATCCTTATTTTGAAAGTCATTATAATAATTTAGATGGGATTATTCAAGACGGAGATAATGCCGCAACTATAGCTGATAAAATCCAGAATTATTTAGAAAATAATTTTGTTTTTAATGCATCTGCAATTTTTACTAATCCCCCTGCTCCTGGCACCGATACTGTTGAATGGTTCTGTCAGTATCAAGAAGGGGTATGGTCCGATTTTGTATCTGCTTTCTGTGCATTTGCAAGAGCTTTCGGGCTTTCTTGTCGGTATGTAAATGGTTATAATACTCGAAATATTCAAGAAATTTACGACTCCATAGAGGGAAAAAATGTGATTCCCATTATGCAATCGAATATTTATAATTGGGCAGAAATATATGTGCCAACCTCTACAGACGGAAGTGGTAGTTGGGTTCAATTTGATGTCTGTGAAAATATTTCCCCTTTTAATCAAACTGGAAACTTTAATATTTCTGTTTCGTCTGATTGCTATAAAGGATATAGAAATGGAAATATAGCGAATATCTCTGCTATATTAACCTCTACGAATCAATCTGTTGCTAATAGAATAATAACTTTCCGAGATCTATCTATGGGTAATTTAATTATTAATACTGCTAGTACAGACCAAAATGGCATCGCATGGACCACAGTAAAGATTAATGATTCCCAAACTATTGGAGTACATTATATTTCTGCAAGCTATTCCTCAGCTATCAATTATACAAATTATACAATCACGGGACCTACTACGGATATAAATTTGTATTTAACAGATGTGTCGCCCTCCACGGTTAATATTACACAAGATCCGACAATTACTGTTCAAGGGTATTTAGAAGATCCCGTTAATACAAATAGAGTTAGATTTGCAAATATATTATTTCTTCTTTTCCATAAAGGGTTTACATCACCTATACCGGGTGCATTTTTGCCCCCGGGTGTTAATACTGATACTAATGAAGAGTTTGATTTACAATTAACTCTTAATACTTCTCTGCCGAGTGGTGAATATGAAATACGAGCGGATTTTAACGGTTCTTGGATTTTGGGTCCCTCTTATCCCTTTATTAATGATTCATCAGATAGAGTAGATTTGAATATTACAAAAGATCAGACCTATTCAATATGGTTCTATATGGATGATATTGAGGCGAGTAACAATATTGCTCCAATTACTTTGAGATCCTCTACAATTGAATTAAAAGCACTATTATTAGATGAATTGAGAGATCCTATTCCTAATCAAACAATCACCTTTTTAGATTATTCAAATAATATAATTGGACAAAATCAAACTAATTCAACCGGATATGCAGTCTATAACTATAATATTGATAATTCCATCCCAGCGGGGCCTAATAAAGTTTATGTAAGCTATGGAAATACGGTAAACAATTCATATTTTATTTTAAATGCCACTATCAGTTTATCTATTAACACTTTTCCTCAACCACATACCGTAAGTAAAATTGTAACTGATGGAGAAACTTTTACTATTGATAACTATCTTTTGGATAATAATTCTAATCCTATTAAATATGGTTTATGTAACGTTATTATGCTTGATGGAACTAGTGATGTTTCTCATTTCCTCACTCTTGAAAGTGGTTCTCTCTATTCAGATGGTTCTGGACAAATTCATCAAGTATATAGCGTGTCTGATTCTACACCTTCCAAAAATTATACACTTTATGTTAATTTTGGTGGAGTATTTTTCTATCCTGATCCCCAATTTTTTGATTTTAGTGGATATAGTAATTTTTCATCCTTGGTAAAAGGAGTTTTTGAATTAGAAGTTTATGATCCTGATAATATTACCATCTTGTTTGAAATAAATGGAACCGAGGCAAGATCTTTCTATAATGATTTGAATCAACCAAACACATATAATAAAGGCGATTCTATTCAGTTCTCAGTAGATATCTATATGGATGGGACACCTGTTACAAACGAATTTGTATATCTTTATGATTTAGATCAAAATAATCCATTAATAGGAAGTTATCAATTTGAGGCAGATGATTTAGGACATTATGATTTTATTTTTGATACCACAGGTGATCCTGATTGGCATGCAGGAATCCATCAAATTAGAGTCACATGGGGCAATTCTGGAGTATATAATTCCACTTATATTATCATAAATGAAACAGCAACAATATCTCTTGACCAATCCACATTTAGTGTTCAACGAGGTGTTGATAATTTTATTATCTCAGGTGATGTTTACGATGGGTCATATGATTTAAGGGGGCTTGAAGTTGGTATTCATTTATTCGATTCAAATAAACAAGATGTTTCACAATATCTTAACTTTGCTCCTGGCTATTCTCAGAATATGACCACTGACAATAATGGTGACTTTGTATTTTTAATTAATTCAATAGATATTGATACATTTCAAGGGCAATATACAATAAGAATCGATTTTAATGGAACTCTCCATGAGTCGGGTATTCATCTGAATGATTTTATGGTTAATTTTGTTAGTATACTCCCTTTAAATATAAATATTACAGCAGGGACTCAGATAATCCAACAAGATTTTTATACTATTTTTTGGGAAAGTGAATATCCAGTATATTGGGTAGATACAGATATTTTAGTGGTTATTGGTAATCTAACTTGGGATAATAATACTGGAATTGATGGCGTGAATGTTAATGTGACTGTTAAAGATCTTGCTGGAAATATCATTGCATATAATGATACTGTTTCAACCGATCCATATGGAGGATTTAATGCATCAATTTCTATTGATCCTTTAGAATCCTGGCCTAATTATAGATCTGATTCCGAAATTTGGGTTTATTTTAATCCAACTGAAAATTATGTTAACCCCTCAAATAAGCAATTCACTTAGTTTCAAATTAAAAATTCAATAAAATTTGATTAAATATGAGAGTATTATTCAAAGAGAAAAACCTGGGAAAAAAGAGTTTTTCTAGTATTTTTCTGATCTTAATAATAATATTTTCAATATCGCTCCTCTCTGTGGATATCAAAAAAAATAGCCAAATAAATTATAAAATCTACAAGGATAACATAAATGTAAAACCATCTTCTCTTATTGGCGAAATCAATTTAACTAGTGATTGGATTGATAATAAGATGTTTACTCATAATCAGGGTTTTAAACTTGAAGGAAATTTAGATTTATTTGGGATTGATGATGAATCTGGAAAAATAATTGCTATTAAAATTGATAATCATGTCAATAAACTATATAATGCCACTACAGAAGAGAATGGTACTTTTCAAATTAACTACATAGTTTCAGATAATTTAAGCGTTTATTCAAAACATATAATAAAAGCTCAAGTAATATCTGATATTGGGGGCGATTTAATTATATGTAAAAACAATTTTACAATTAATGTCAATACAACATCATATTTTGATATATCTGGGACATTTGCGCCTTACAGTCCAGGGGAGGGTTATGATATCAATGGATTTATTAGGTTTGGGAATGGCACTGGTATTTCAAATGCAAGAATTTATTATCAATGGACAAATCTTTCATCTATTTGGGTTAATAATTCAATATTTTCTAATCCAGATGGATCCCTACCTAATATTCCTGTTCCCAGTAACGCAACTTTGGGACAATTGAATTTTTCAATGCAATTTCAGAAAATTCCAGATAAAGTGGAATCTTCAGAAACTAAGATTAAAAATATAGATATTTTTATGAATATCACAGTTACTTGGAATACACCAACAGAGGCTACTGAAGGCCAATCCATTCGAATAGCGGGACAAATTTCTGCGGCGGGAAATAATTCATTGAAGATTTCTAATCGAGAATTTAATCTCTATATTGATGCGCAGCTTATTGGGATTTTAACAACTGACGACGCAGGAAATTTTTCATTTAATTATAGATTACCTCTTGGCTCTGGTAATAGAATTCTTAGGATTGAATTACAAGGTAATGCTAATCTTGATTCGAATCTTAATTTAACGGTATCCCAAAATATTTTACTTCCGTTGTTGCTTATTCGCACCCCTGAATCAGGAATAACGATCACACCGCGTCAATGGTTTTTAATAATTGGTGTTCCGAGTATTATCGTAGCCGCGATCATTATAGGAATTATGGGATATCTCTATTATAGAAAAAAGATTATCTCATCAAAAGTGGTCACTATCCCGCTTGAAGGAAAAATTGAAAACTTAAAAATACTTAAAGACTCTGGCAGAATTGAAGAAGCACTTACCTATTTATTCAGTGCTATTTATATGGAATTAGTAGCAGGGAAATTTGGAAGAAAAAGGAATGCAAGTGAGACTATTAGGGATTTTGGAATCATCTCAGTAAAGGAATTTGGATTAGATGCCACAAAAATTTATCCCTTTATTCAAAAAATCGAATCAATTATCTATGCTCGACCAACTCCATTAGCAGATGAGGATTTCTATAATACAATTGAATTATTTTCACCTATATATTATCTCTTGACGGGATATAATTTTATTTTAAATTTTTAAATGAAACCTATTATATTATCATTATAATAAATCAAAATAAAGAATTAACAAATACAATTAATATTAATAAATAACTTAAAAAAAAACTCTTGTAGGTAAGAAAAAATGGGATTTTTTAGTAAAAAGGAACCAGAAAAGAAATTTGATGAAGAGAAAAAGAAGCAAAATCTTAAAAATCTTATTGATTCCGGAAGATTGAAAGAAGCTATAGCGTATGTTTACCTTATTTATGCCGATCTAATTAAACATAAATATGATAAACCTCGCTTAGCACATCAAACCATTAGACAATATGCGATTTTATGCGTAAACGAATTAGAGCAAAAGCCAGAATTAATATATCCATTCGTGAAACAGATTGAGGATATCATCTATGGAGGCTTAGAACCAACACGAGAACAATTTGGGATGACTTTAAATCTGTTTTCCCGGATTTATAATGAAATAGAGAATAAAGATTTTTCTTTAAATTTTTAAATCATCAAAGTTTTCTAATGAAGATATAAAATAAATCAGTTAGATTAATTTAAAAATAATGGCAGGAAAAACAACTAAAATAGTATTAAAAGGTATTCTTTATATCACTGGTATTATTATTTTAATTATTATTGGGATTTTATTAACAGATTATATTAGTAGCGATGAGGCTACTGAATCACTGCTTAAAGATAATTTGGAATATTTTAAAATAAATAAAATGGTAGCATTATTTAATGAAATTGATTTAAAATATCCTGTAGATCAGCAAATTTTACTTCAGAAAATTAGAGATGGAACAGCAACTTCTGACGATGTGAGAATTTACATTATTAACCAAAATTTAAAACTGGCTGTACAATCCGCATATGGAACGGAATTCACCCTCCCTGCTTATTTAAATTTTATCCCATTTCTATGTTATTTTGCGGCAGGGGTTCTTGGGTTGTTTTTCCTTATTTTTCTAATAAATAATATTAAAGAGAAAAAGCGTAAATCGAAAACTAATAAATTATCGTTTGGTTCTATTTACCAATCAGCACTTTTAACAATTGTGTTTATATTTGTTTTAATTCCTTTCTTTTCCCCTATTATAGATCAAGGATTAAATGATCAAAATTTTTCGATTTATAATGAAGATTGGAATGGATGTTCCACATTCAAAGAAACAATAGAATTAATGGGTTATGAAGTTATGCCGATTCAATCAAGCTTAAGTGCAACCGAAAGAATTGAGCAATTAAATAATTTAAATCTATTAGGAAAAAATGTTTTATTAGTAATGCTCGGACCAAATAGGTTTTATAATCCAATATATGAAATCCCCTTTTTTATTGATTTCTTTAAAAGAGGAAATTCTCTATTATTATGTCATGATCATGGATCTACCTATGAACTGCTTTGGGAAATATTTGCTGCTAATCTAGTGGATTTAAATGCGGTTAATAATACTCCCGCTACAATTTTTGCGGAAGGATATTTAATGGATAATAAATCTTTCGATACCAACCCACTTTTTCCTGTAATAACAAAAGATCAATTTAATGATCCCACAAATATTTTTACTAAGGGAGTCGATAAAGTTATTCTTTCAAAAGCTACTGCGGCAGCTGGAGGTCCTCTTATAGACTTTTTTGGATGGAATGTTGTTGCTCGTACGAGCGATATATATAGCTTTGTTGATAAAAATTTTGATGGAAGATATGATTATAAATTTACTATAAACAATTTAACCTATTATAATGATGCCATAGATATAAATTTCATTTATGAAATTATGTTACAATACTTTAATTCCGAGGGAATGGCTATGCCTACAGAGATAGCTGAATTATGGAATGTCACTGAAGGGTACCTCCCTTTAGGATATCCCTTTACGCCGGCAGTTTTTCTTTCCAAAGATACCGGTAATTTTCGTATTTTTGTCTCCTCCGATGCAAGCTTATGGAATAATCAATTAATTACTCATCCAAAATATGATAATTTGCAATTAGCAATGAATGTAATAAATTGGCTAACCCGACAAGATCAGGGTAATATTCCCCCCCAATGGGTCATTGCGATTGATGAGGCACATATTCGTCCAGAAGATACTAATGATATGACTTCAGCAGGAATATTCGGCTTAGTTATGAGATATATTATACAATTAAGTACAAATCCCATAACCGCCTGGATTTATCCCTTACTTGCAGTAGTTCTTCTTAGAAAATTCTTACCTAAAAAAGGAAAAGAAGAAGAGAAAAAAGAAATTGAAAAACAAGAAAAAAAAGAAGATAAACTTAGATTTAGAACCTCTTCCTTTTTTGCAAGAAAAATCAATATGTATCATAATAAAAATAGATACAGAAAAGCTATTTTA
>Ga0102944_1001483_pt1 | contig 15456 bp, 11 predicted proteins | sample SalPonD_shore_MG_FD_78172 | JGI IMG/M metagenome (GOLD analysis project Ga0102944, IMG submission 78172) | Salt pond soil microbial communities from South San Francisco under conditions of wetland restoration - Salt Pond MetaG... | ecosystem: Environmental > Aquatic > Marine > Intertidal zone >...
AGCAGTGGAAAGGCCACCGAAAGTATGAACAGCGTCCCGTTAAGTAACTGCACCGGCGCCGGCCGGAAGACCACCGCCAACACTCCCGAAACGACGGCAACCGATCCCAGCAACACCCCCAGTATCAGCAGGTTCTTGGCCCGGATAGTCAGCCGGAGATCCACGGGGAGCGCAAACCGGAAAAACGGCTCGTCGTCGCCGGCCCAAAAAAAATCCTGAAAATACATCCCCAAAATAGAGACCAGAAAAAAATCGGTTAGGAGGGCCACATTCATGTACTCGATCAGCGGACTGTCCGGCTCCACCCAGTACCACACCAGGATGATTCCCACCAGCAGCACCACCATCCACTCCGGATGCAGGTACCGCCGGATGATCTTCCCCTCCAGCCGGAGATAGGACCGGAACCGGGGGACTTTGCGAACATCTTCCACTTGCTTCGCATTCACAATCGCCATGGTTTCTATATGATTCAGATGCGCACCTCCTTTACCGGCACGGCCGGCCGGATCTCCCGGGCCCGTAACTCCCGGCTGGCCGCCACCATATCAGGCCAGGCAATGAGCAGCGCTCCGAACCTCCGGACCAGTTCCTGAAACAGGGCCAGCCGCTCCTCCCGGTCCCCGGGCAGATCCCATGGGATGAAAAAGTCGTCTGCACAAATTTTCCCCCGATACACGGCCAGGTATTCCTCCAGGTCCTTTTTCCAGTATTCGGGCCCGTCGGCATGCTCCAGCAGCCGGCGCTCCGCCAGCATCAGGTAGCCGCCCAGCGCCCGGAGGGTGAGTTCCCGGTACGCATGAAAAAAGTCCTTCCCGTCCAGATAACCGAAGTCAGTGAGGTACCGGCCCAGGGATTGCAGATTCCGGCCGGCGTCCGGACCGGCCGGACACCCCTCGTACCCCAGGATGATCCACCGGAGCAGGTCGTTCAGCCGGGGCGGCGCGACCCCCGCGGCGATCCCCGGAGGATGCTCCCGGTGATCCGGCGGTTGGTGGAGCAGCATATACGGCAGATATCCCTTGAACGACCGCCGGCAGCACAGGGTGTGCAGACTGCCGAACACCCCGTCCTCGTTCCGGTTCACCGGCATGAACGGCGGCACCAGATGCCGCTGGTCCAGGCCGATATTCATGGTCATGCAGGCCGGGCTGTCGGTCAGGACCGTCCCGGCCGGGGCCCGGCGCACGTACCGGGTGCGCAGATGCTGCCGGTAGGTCGCCGGGTCATCCACCAGCCGCCGGAAGGACTCGCCGTCCAGGAACAACCGCGCCAGGTTTCCGTGGGTGCCCATGGCGGAATCTCCCATCAATCCCAGGAAGGTGATCCCTGCCACGGTCCCGGGTTGTCCCAGCGAAGCCTCCCGCTCCGGCCGGAGGGCCCGGAGGGCAACCGAACCGGACTCCTCCGCGGCGGTGGCAACCTGCACCGCCGGCGACCGGCCCAACACCTGTTCGTGCAGCGACAGAAAGTCCGGATCCTCGTACTGGACGTCCCGGAGCGTGGTGTCCGCGTCCGGGTAAAACCAGTGTTCGTTGACCTCGGCTCCCGACGACAGTGTGAGTCCCTGCTCCCCGGCGGGGGACGGAGCCAGCCGGCAGACCGTATCGTCATCGGCCTGCACGCTCAGTTCCCCGACGGTCTCCAGCAGTAATGCATTCCGGGCGGCGCCCGCAGTGAACGCACACCGGGGATCTCCCAGGAGAGCGAACCGTACCAGGTCCGGATCCATCTCCAGATGTTCGGCCAGCACTCCGGCGTACGCGGTGCGCCTCTCCCGGTCGATATACGACAACCGGATTCCCGGCGATTCGGCGGTTGCCCGGAGCGCATGCAGGTTTGCACTCTGTTGCCCGGCCGCCCGGGAATCATCCGCTACTACCAGCCGGAGGGTCCGTCCATGGCGGCCGGCATTGCCGGCGTATCCCGCAACTGCCCGCCGCAGGCTCTCCGGCCGGCCCCCGGTGGGAATCCCCAGCGCCCCGATCGGCGGAGGATCGGGGATCTGTCCCGCCAGGTCCTCACCGATCCGTCTGATCCGGTCCAGCAAATCATCCTCCGCACACAACAAGCCCTCCTGCACGAACGTCTCCAACCGCTTCCGATATCGCTGGACGAGCATCTCCCGATACCGTTCCGCCCCGGTAGCCGCACCGGAAGTGGCGGTCGGCCGTCCGGCAGCGGCACCACCCGGCGTTCGGAGCGCCCTTTCCAATCCCTGCTCCAGAGTAGAAAAGTTTTCGAAGGAGAGCAGGACACGCGCTTCATCCGATGGTACAATCGTGCCGGCGCCGGTCACCTGCGAGAGCAACAGCACCTGGTTCGCTCCAACCTGGTAAGGCGACACCTCCCGGCAACAGTATCTGGTGGCCGAATCCGTTGTTTGTGCCTCCGTCGGGGGGCGGCGGGTCTGTCGTTTCAGCTCCCGGAGGGTCGCACCGAACTCCGCATCCGGTTCCAGGGTGAGCAGCGCCCCGGTCTGCCAGAGGCCGGCCAGCTGCTTGGGAATGATTTTCCGCACCCCGGCCTCCGGATCGCCGATGACAAACCGGGTACCGGTAAATCCATAGCACACTGCAAACTGCTGGCTCCCGGTTTCCCGCACCAGATGGAGAATGGCCGGTGATTCCAATTCCATCAGGTTTTGGAGACGGGCGGTGTAAGCGCCGCACCGGAACCCTAACTGTTGTGCCGCCCGGTGGAGATCTTTCAAGGTCACCGGTTGCCCGCCTCCCCCGGTGAGCGCGTTGATCGTCTGCCAGTCGAGATCTTCACCATAATACCGCACCAGGGATTGCAGGCAGGCCGCCCCGCATTCCGCCGGGTCCGGTCGCCGGACATGACTCTGGTCCGCCCGTTGTTCCAAGGATTGTATTGTGTTCATCACCACACTGGTCCGTTATCTTTGAGCCTTAATGTGCCCCGGATTTCCCCCGTTTTACCGGACGCGCACTGCCTGGCCGCAGGGCGGGGCTCTTTGCCTGCTTCCTCCTGCCCCCCTTACCCGGCAATCATCCCCGGACCGTTCATTTACACTGCCGTCCCGTCAGTCCCGGGAACAGACCGTTGGCCGGGTGAGCCTCTCAACCAGTGTCCGACAGGAAGGGAGGTTACTCCTCCTCCGGACCCCCGAGACCTTTCCGACGAATGGACAGTCCATTACCGAAACCTACTGTAGCAATCCTGACCGGAACGTCACTCTGACACGACTGGCGAATCCACCTCAAACCGCGACGAACCTGAAGAGAGAATCATCCGGACTTCACACCAGCTGGCGGTAATCTGCAATGTACCTATCCAATAAAACAAATTCTGTTCCAACCGAACCGCTCACAACGCGCGAACCGAAACATCTTGTATATTTTCAATAAGTTATTACGATATTTTCTACCGGTTATACCCGGCCGGAAAAATACGTAACCGGCTAATATTAGCCATTATAGCGTATCAAGTGGCTGATATCAGCCAGACCTCCGGCCTTCCGCCACCGGCCTCCGGCGAATCATCCCGCCCATGGGCGCCTGGTCCGCTGGGGTCCTGTTTCCTGAAACGCCAGGAGAGCACCCCGATTGACGCCGGAATATTCCAGAGAATGCTTCAGTACTTTATCCGCTGACGCGTGAGGTGGTTTAGTTGGTTTCATCCGGTGCATTCTCCTCGTCGTCTGATGGTACACCGGGAATCCAACTCCCCAGAGCGCTCCGGACTAACCGGAGGTTATCATCGATATTGAGCACCACACTTAAAAACCGGAGTCTCAGAGGATTAAACCGCTCTACGGTCTCCGGTGCTGCGCTGACCACCTTGAGTTTGTAGGCTTTCACCACTTCCCGCATCGCCGCCGGATTGGTCCGGGTTAAATCGGCATACATAACCGGCCGCTCCCGGACCGGATTCTCCAAAGTGATCTGCGAAAATGAGATGAAAAAGGGACCGGGATGCGAGGTAAGCCGCCGCCGAATCCGCCGGTGGTCGACCAGCAAGGTCCGGACTTTCCGGAGATACGCAAACGCCAGTTCCGGATTATAGTTTGCCGCCAGGGCCGCGGAGTCGGTCACCCGTTCCCTTCCCGGAATATAAAAAATATGGGTTGCCGCGGCTCCGGCGGAATCCGTCTCCGTATCCAGTCCCTCGATCCCACCGATGGCATGCAGCACCGCCTGGTACCGCTCCGCCGTTTGCTCATCCAGTCCGCTCGGATTATCCATCCTCCGGCTGAATAACACCAGCGTATACAGCCCGGAGTCTCGTTCCGCTTCCCCATAGACCGTCATGGCTTTCCAGAAATGTTCAATCTCCGGCGCCGTTGTTACTTCGGGAGGGCCGGGCGCTTCTTCGATCTCACCGGGAGTCCCGGCGGTCACCTCCGGACCGGCAGATTGAACCGGCCGGGTCGGGCTGCAGCCAATAGCCAGCACCCCCAGGATCATCAGGACAAACCCCGTGCAGAGAAACCGCTCCGGACCGCATCGCCTAGTGCTGTTCATGCGCATCCACCGCTTTGCGTTTCCGGAACCTGGAATAGAGGGATCGTCCGCCGATGGACAACAACAAGGCCCCCACCGAAACCACGCTCAGGTACTCCCTTGCATTCACCTCCGGAAAGGCGAGCCGCAGGATCCCCACCAGCAACGCCCCGGTGAGCACGGCAACGAATACCGTCGTTTTCATCTGTCCCTCGTCAGTTTTCTTGTCGAATGCATCCGGACAGGGTGCCCGGATTAAAACCCGCTCAGGCCGCCGCCGGTGCCGTAAGCGAAGGAGAGCGCGTGAGCCGCAGCCCGTACTGGCCTTCGAGATCGTAGTGCCGGCCGTGCACCCGGCCCTCGCCGTTCGCAATACAGAGTTTTCGGGTGCGGACGTCTTCCACCCATCGCGGGTTGGACGCCTCGGCCCGCCGGTTGGCGATAATCCGCAGTTTGGCCTGTTCCAGCCCGGCCTCATCCAGATCGCCGGCCAGCTCCTGGATATCGGCCTGAATTTGTGCCCGGACCAGCCGGGAAATGCTCCCGTTTTGCACCCGGATGTCGAACATCAGGGCCATCGCCCGCTCGGACCATAGGTCATACTCCCGGCAGTAATCCTCCGCTTTATGAAACATGTTCTCTGCCTGGTCGGTCTGGACGGCCCGGCACTCGTCGGTTCTCCCCAGGGATTTGAACATCCCCCGCCAGGGATCGTGCAGGGTGTGCTTCACCGGATGTTGAATCGAGCGCGCCCAGCTCATCAGATCTTCCTGGCCGGCATTCAGCGCTTCCGTAAGCACCGGCAACTGCGAATGAAAGACCGTCTCCATAACCTGGTGATGTGCCTGCAGCATCTCCTGCAACAACGGTTGGAGACTCTGCTGGCCGAAATTCCACTGCAGCGCGCCGAAACTGATCCCCTGGCCGTCAAAATCGCCGGACAGCCCGGAGAAACACCCCGGAAGCGGCTGGTTGGTTTCAAACGTACCGGTGAGCGCCAGGCAGCGATACGCCAGTGGTTTGCGGAAGATTTCCGGCACCGGGATCTCTTCATCGGTGTCCAGGAGCTCCTGCCAGGTATTGGGTCCCAGCACCCCGTCCACAGCAAGGTTCCGGTCGCGTTGAAACGCCCGGACGGCACTCTCGGTGCCGCTGCCGTAATCTCCGTCCACCGGTCCCCGGTAATAGTCCAGGTCCTGGAGCCGGGTCTGAATCCGCCGGACTTCCGGACCCTGGGAGCCGGGGCGGTACACCGGATAAAGCGTCGCAGAAGTCCGCAGGCCCACCTGGCCATCTGCTGTCAGATTGTGTTGCTCCTGGAAAGCGCGGACGGCGGCAACCGTGTTTTCGCCATAAATACCGTCGATCGCTCCGTCATAAAAGCCCAGGGCTTTCAACCGGGTCTGGAGATGTTCCACCTCCGCCCCCCGGGCTCCGGTTTGCAGGATATCGGCCGGTGTCATGCTATCTCCCTGGCCGTGCGGGCCGGTGGAACCAACCGTTTCAACGGGTTCCGCCCCACCGAACAGTTGCCTGAAGAATGATACGAGAATATTCCAGACATGGCGCGCCATCCGGTTAACCTGTATTTGGGTTCACAGGGAATATGATGGAATTCATCCCCTTCCTTACACATAAGATTAGCACTTTTCCGGAAATCATTCAATAGAAGATTTTCACAGTGCTCGCCTGCTCCCGGGAGGATCAATCACCCGTCGGTTTCTGTCGGAAGAAGGTATGCACTCTCCGGAGACTTTCCTCTCCTGTGATCTCCGGGTATCGGGGTCCCTGTGCTCGCTAGAATCCTTGCCCGTGGGTGGTGGTTTGTATCCGGCACAAATAGGCGTCGGCGGTCATGAACAAAACGGATCCGTCCTCCCCGCCGAAGGTACAATTTGCGGTGGTCTGCCCGGTCTCGATTCGCCCCAGGTGGGTACCGTCCGGCGCGAACACGTGAATTCCGCCGGGGCCCGAGGCAAACAGGTTACCGTCCCCATCGACAGTGAGCCCATCCGGTAGGCCGGGGAGGTCCTGGCGTTGCCAGGGGGTGGCATCCGCGAAAACCCGGCCGTTCGCCAGCGTGCCGTCGGCCTCCACGTCGTACACCATCCAGACCGGCCGGTCCGGATCCGACACCGCCACGTACAAGCGCTGTTCGTCCGGCGAAAACCCGATCCCGTTCGGAAACGTGAGATCCCGGACCAACAGGTCCAACCGGCCGGCCCGGGTTAACCGGTACACCCCGTTGAAGTCCAGTTCCTTCTCCGGACTCTGGTTCAATCCCTCCAGCCCGTATGGGGGATCGGTGAAATACAGATCACCGTTGGATTTGAACACCGCATCGTTGGGACTGTTCAACCGCTGTCCTTCATACCGGTCCGTCAAAATGGTCTTGGTAAAGTTTTCCGTGTTCAGTCTGGAGATGGCCCGGTTGCCGTGATCGCACAATACCAGCCGGCCCTGCGTGTCCAGCACCAATCCGTTGGAACCTAATTCCTCGCCCGCCGGATCATCCCACATATATCCGGCCGGACGCAGGTACACCGACAGCCCGCTTTCGGCTCCCCATTGATAGACGGTGTTCTTGGGAATATCCGAGAAGAGCAGCCGGTGGAGTGCCGGAACCCAGACCGGTCCCTCGGCCCAATCCAGGCCGTCCGCCAGGATCTCGATGTGCGCTCCTTCCGGGAGTAATTCGTTCATCCCGGAATCGTCCCGGTGAATGGTGCCGGTAGTGCGGGGACCGGGCCGGGCGCATCCGGCAAACACGAGGAATATCACGGCCAACAGGCAACAACGGACACTCCCTGTCTGCCACAGATGTCGCGGTATCTGTGCTTTCTTTCGCTTCACAATCGCTCGTCCTTTGGTTGGTGGTGTGATAGGATCTGGCTGATTTCATGGAGCCCGGTGCCGCTCCGAACATTGGCGCCGGATCTTCCCCGGAGACGCCGTGCTTGTATCTCTGGCTAGGTGCAGTACACGTCCTAACGGACCGGAACTCTGTGAATAAAGGTAACAGGAATATCTATTTTTATCCAGTCCGGACTGCCGACTCCGCCCGGGTATGCACTGTGGACTGTTCGACGGGAAATCCGGACTTGGCGGCAGCCGTCATAAAAAAATGTCCATCCGGGGGATGGACATCTCGCTGGAAAATAATCCGGTCTTAGCCATTAACCGATGAGTCACGCAAATTTCACGGTGACCCCGGAACTACCGTGCATGCAATGGTCACGTGTAAATGGCGGCTCGATACAAGAAGGCGGAAGCGGTATCTGTAAAACCGATACCCCTCCCGCCGCATGGATGGTGTAGCCTTCTTCAGGATGGTTGCCCCCATCCTGATGGGTTTGAACAAATCAAGCCACTTTCATTTCCTGTCCCAGATATTTCCGTAACTCCTCAATGGCGCCTTGTTCCTGGAGTTTCCGCAAACCCTGCGCTTTGATCTGCCGGATCCGCTCCCGGGTCAAATCGTACTTTTCTCCGATCTTTCCGAGCGTCATGGGATATTCCTGGTTAATACCGAAATACATCCGGATGATGTCCGCTTCCTTGTCGCTCAACTGGCCCAGCGCCCGCTCGATATCATAATGCAGCGACTCCTGATCGAACGATTCTTCCGGTCGTTCTGCATCTTCCGCTTCCAGGATATTCAGGAGTGTCATGTCGCCGTCCTCGTTCTGAGGCGCATCCATCGATTGTTCCCGCTCCCCGGTTCGTCTGGTGCGGGCAATTTCTTCGGCCGTACTGTCCATGGCCTCGGCGATCTCGGCATCCGACGGTTCCCGGCCGAATTCCTTCTGTAACGCTTCGGCCGTCTTCCGCATCTTCATGACATTATCAACCTGGTTCATCGGTAAGCGAACTTTCCTGGTCTTCTGGGAAATCGCTTCCAGAATAGCCTGCCTGATCCACCAAACGGCATAGGAGATAAATTTAAATCCCCGGGTTTCATCAAAACGAACGGCTGCACGGATAAGGCCCACATTCCCTTCACTGATAAGATCTTCCAGGGACATCCCCTGGTTCTGATATTTTTTTGCTACACTGACCACAAACCGTAAATTGGATCGCACCAGCTTGTTAAACGCATCGTGATCACCTTCTTTAATACGTTTCGCTAACGCAATCTCCTCTTCCGGTTCCAACAGATTTTCACGGTTAATTTCTTCTAAATATTGTTCAAGAACTCGACTCGTATTCGGATTGTGAGCTACCATTCCTATCTCCTTTTTTTAGACGTCTTTACGTAATGCCACAAAATTTAGCGCTCGCCACAATCAAAAATATGTCCTTTTGCTCACCTTATTCCTTGAGCCTAGACCCAATATCACCTCCCCTTTGAAAAAAATTATACTTGATAAGATGTTCATTTGTTCAAAGAAAATTAAGAGAATATTTGAAAGATAATACTGATGGTTCATTCCTTCCATATCAATTAGATACGGCATTTCCTTATAAACATCAAGGGAAAATTTATACACCGTTTTTCATGTTGGTAAGTGATTTCCTTACTCCATGAGCGCTCACAAAGTTTGTAAATAACTGATTTTATTTACTATAAAACGATCCTTCCTGAGGAGGTCACTAGCGCTGTTCGGTAGGAGAAAACATTTCAACTTTTGACTGACTTTCCTGAGAGAAAAGCCCCGGCCACCCGGGCATTCGCTTACGACAGAAAATCTTCAGAGGAAGCAGGAGGAAGGTGAAAGAGATAAAATTACCGCGGCCCAGATGGCCAGCGTTCCAGAAAGCGCTGAATACTGATGGGGGAGGATCCTTCGTAATGGTTATTGATACTCAGATAAAAATCCCGTTCCAGGCGAATCTCTTCGGCGGCAAGATGGGCGATCCGGGCCAGTTCTCCGCCTTGATCCTCCACGATGTCCGTCCACTGCTCACCGGTGCGCCGTTCCATCCCGCGACGATCTCCGCCATGCAGGCGGAACAGGGTAAAATCGCCGGTATTCCCGTACTTGCGATACACCGACAGGGGCTCCGGCATGTAATATCCGCTGAGATAGACGTGAGGCAGGTTGCGTTCTTTCAGAAATTCAAAATAGTGGCGTCCGAGATAATTCGGGTTCCGGGATTCCACCGCTACCGGCAGGTCCGGATTCACCGTATCCAGAAAACGGCCCAGCTTGGTAGTGAATTCCTTTACCCCGCTGAGCATGGACTTGTTCAGATACGAAAACTGTAAGATGATGGCTCCTAATTTCTCTTTCAGAGGTTCTAACCCCCGGATGAACTGGTCCCACAGATCGGGGTTTAACAACCCGTACGGATTCGGCTTTCCGGCATATTCCTGATACTTCGCACTCTGCCGCTTGTAAAAATGGGTCAGGGTCAGGGAGTTCGGCGCCTTGACGGTGAACCGGAAATCGTCGGGGACGGCAGCGGCATATGCCGCGACCTCGGACCGGTCCGGCATCCTGGCAAACTCGGGCGGAAACAACGACCAGAAATACTGATCGATTTCCACCATTTTAAAATATCGGGCATAGTGTTCCAGGTATCGGACCTTATCTTCCGGTGTGCCCGTGGGATACACCAAACCTTCCCAGGACGGGTAGTTCCAGGAGGCTGTTCCCACATACAGATGATCCGGGATTGCAGATCTCTCCAACATGCGATTTTTCCCTGCCTCCTTTCCAATTCTCCATTAATGAATAACAATTCCCGCGCTCAGATGAAAGACCCCATCCGTGGATTCTGGACAAAACACGCTCCTCTCCCTGTCATTTACATGGATAGACCCCGGTGGTATCACATGGGAAAGTATTGAGCTTCGGAAAGTACCGGAAACAGTATGCCCCCGGCCGTAGCCGGTTGCCATGTCGCAAGGTTTCTCAACCGATCTCGCACCCGCTCATCCTTCGATTACAAAAATTCTCACTCAATCGCATTGTACCCTATTGTAAAATCTTGCCACGATCTGTACATTTCTGTCAGAGAATGCAAGATTGCCAGCCTGACCATGCTGGTGGCAAAATCGCTCGTGCAGGCGTAACGACTGTTGTTCGTTCCCGTCACAGTGATCCAGAGCGCTTCCTTTTGTTAACTTCCTTCTCCTGTTGTTTCCACTAAATATTCTGTGAGCCCATCCTGGGAATCTACCGGATGATTCGGAGAGCAATCCGGAAGACGTCGCTGCCGCCGCATCGGGTAATACCTGGCATTGCCCGGTGCAAGGGGTCTTGTGATCGGGGAGATGATCCGGTTACCTGGCTCACCGGGCGTCTCGCTTGCACAACAGACACCACAAACGAAGAAATGGAGATTATAATGAAGGGCAACAGTGTGAATCACATCAAAGTCCAGACCAATGAGCTCCCCCCGAAGCTAACGGCTCCCACCATTACGGGTACTGCCCGGGGAATCGCCCTCTATTACAAGGGCGGCACATTCATGTATCAGAACTTTTTCACCCAGCCCCTGGTCGGCCGGATCAACTGGCTGGAAGGATTGGAAAAAACGGCGGACGTGCATTTTCGCTCCATTCGTTTCATCGGTACCAATCTCTTTCATGTCCGGGTGGTGGGCAAGGAAAACCAGATCCGTAAAATGTGCGAGGACCCGCGCTTTTACGAGTTGCTCACCGGGATCGAAACCACGCTGACCGACGATATCTGGATCCGGAACTTCATTGAGGTCACCGGCCGGACGGATCACCGGGATTTGATCGTCTCTCCGGAAAAGAACCGCTATTACATGGCGAACCGGGTCGGGTATCGGAAGAAGGACCGGATCATCCACAATATTGTCGTCGTGGGGGATCGACTGGTCGGCATCACCGACAAGCAGGAAGTGGTGATCGGACAGCTCACTCCGGACGTGATCGAAAAAACCGATACCCTACTGGAGGTGGAGCTGATGGAGGAATTAAACAAACTCGGCAAGATCGAACTGCTGGAACCGGTGCCGAACTCGGAAGAACTGTTCCTGGCCATTATCGGGAACACCGTTTACCAGTTCAACATCTATGGCGAGATGACCCGGTTTGACATCCTGGAAGAAGGGGTGAAACACATTCACTCCATTCACTTCAACCGGACGAAATCAATCCTGGCCACCGATGACGGGCTCTACGAGGTCGACGTCCAGGAAATGCCGAACATGGTCCGGACCATCGGCCTGCCCCGGAAAATCATGAATCCGGATCTGCGCAAAGATTTCCGGGTCGCTCTGTACGTTGAGGATCCCTACATCCTGGGAATCCGTCCGGCGGTCGGGATTTTCTCCAAGACCAGTGACAACGAAGTGATGTTCTTCTAGAACACAACAGAGCCCGCCGGGAATTCCCCGGCGGGCTCTGTATTTCCTGTCCGGCTTGCAACCACCGGAGACGTGTCGGGGCCGGCCCGAGAAACACCCCGGCCGGGCTCCTGTCCTCTTCCGGTAGGAAAGCGGACACTCACTCTCCCGATGGCTGTTACAAGTCGGTTGCCAGCCGGGGGCTGTTCAGGGTGATTTTGAAGGTATAGGCATATTGGCCGACCGGTTGCTCCGGCGGGGTGATGGTCAAACCCTGCCCGGACAAGGACCAGTCCGGAGTCGAATTTGCCCCCAGCAGCTTCACCGATTGAATATCCGCCGATTTCCAGGATTTCATGGCGGTGAGAGTCACCGGCCCATCCGGCCATTCCAGGGCAATGGCGTACAGCACCCGATCCCCCTTCCGGGTATAGCGGATGTTTCCTTCCCCGTATGTTTTCCAGTACCGGGTGCCGTAAATCGCCTCGCCGTTCACATCCAGCCACCGCCCGATCCCCAGCAAACGGTCCCGTTCGATATCGATGATGGTGCCGTCCGCCTTGGGCCCTACATCCAGCAAGAGATTGCCGTTTTTACTCACCACGTCCACCAGCATATCCACCAGTTCATCGGTGGAATGATACTCGTCCGGGCCGGCCGCCTTGTTGTAGGCCCAGGACCCGCCACCGATGTAAGTCGGCGATTCCCATTTCCGGGTGCTGATGGAGTCCATGCGCAGATGATCGAGCTCAATGAAATCCCCCACGTCTTCCGGAATCATGGGCGGCCGTCGGATGGTCTTGTTGACGACGGCCACTTCTTTTCCCCACTGCTGGGCGATATTATAGTAATCCGCAATCACCTGTTTATCATACGGATGAAAGGCCGTGCGCCCCCAGCCGAAGTCGAACCACATGAAATCCGGCTTGTAATTGTCCCGCAGTTCTTCCCAGCGCGCCTTCCAGTCTTTCAGCCAGTCGTCAGGCGGCGGGGCCTCGGCCGGATGCGGGGTAGAGTATAAGCCGAAAAAGTCCGGGTCGCAGGTATCGAATCCGTCCTCGCAGGTGTAATAATACCAGTTATTCGCCCGGTGATAGGAGGGCGCATATTTCAGCCCTCGTTTCCGCACGGCCTGCTCCAGTTCGCCAATCACGTCCCGGTGCGGTCCCATATCCATGGCATCCCACTTGGTGAGTTTACTATCCCACATGGCGAACCCGTCATGGTGCTCGGCCGTCGGGACCACGTACCGGGCGCCGGCACGTTGAAACAGATCGGCCCACGCCTCCGGATCCCAGTGCTCCGCGGTAAACATGGGGATAAAATCCTTGTACCCGAATTCCGAGGGATCGCCGTACTGCTGCACGTGATATTTGTAGATGTCCGAATCTTTCAGGTACATATAATGCGGATACCATTCGCTGCCGTAGGCCGGGACCGAATAGACGCCCCAGTGGATGAAGATACCGAATTTGGCATCATCGAACCATTTCGCCACCTGGTGTTGCCGCAGGGATGCCCAAGTGGGTTCGTAGTGAACCGCACCGAGCTGCTGACCGCAGGAAAAGAGCAGCACTCCGGCTACGCTTACCGCCATCACCCAGACCAGTATTTTGTATCGAGTGTTCATCGGGATTTCTCCTGTTCTGTTCGGTTTGCTCTTCGTGCATTGACTCGGATATATTAGGAGTCCTCTTCCAGGGTTCGGAATTGCGGAATACAATACACAGCCTCCCGGTATCTCCCGTCCGGGGGGATGCCGACAGGGGTCTCCGCTATGCGGCGTGTCCCCGGGTTTTATGCGAGGACTTGCCATCCGGAGACGGATGCTCCGGGAGAGAGGAAAAAAAAGCGGGTGCCCCCGGAAAGGGGAGACACCCGCCATTGGCGATCAAAAAGTAAACCGGTTACCAGAGCGATTCCATCTGGAGCTTTACGACGGAATCAATTTGGTCCGGAGCGGACGAGGGCAGCGACACGGTCACTCCCGACCGATTCTGTTTGAACCGGAGCTCCTGTTCGCCGTCTTTTGTCAGAAGTACCGCCCGGCTGACCGTCTGTTCAATAGCAGGGATATCCAGGGTCCCGTTCCCCGGCCAGTCGAACACATGGGCATACAAGGCACCGGGTTTCTTGGTGTAGCGTCCCCAGTCCGGCTGCTGGAACGGGCTGGCGGTGGTGCCGTAAATGGCTTCCGCGTTCACGTCCATCCAGGTTCCGATATCCTGCAGGCGCTGGACAATGGCCGCCGGAATCGTGCCGTCCGCCTTGGGCCCGATATTCAACAGATAATTCCCACCCTTGGAGGCGATATCCGCCAGGTTGTGAATCAGCGTTTCCGAGGACTTCCAGTTATCATCCCAGGATTTGTACCCCCAGGTGTCGTTCATGGTCATGCAGGTTTCCCAGTCTGCCCCGGGAATACCGGTATCCGGGATTTGCTGCTCCGGCGTCCCGAAGTCTCCGGCATACCCGGATCCCTGGTCCATTCCCTGCATGCCCTGGCGTCCGGAACCGATCCGGTTATTGATAATCAGATCTTCCTTCAGCGTCCGCAGATAATTATACAACTCGATGCCATCTTCCTTGGTCCACCAGTCCGTCCACTCCCCATCGAACCACAGGACCGCCGGATCATAATTGGTGATCAGTTCCTTGAGCTGCTCCTTCAGGTAACGCACGTACTGGTATTTCTGGTCCGGATGAATGAGATCTCTGGCATGCCCGGCCCGGGGATTTTCGGCATTCGGATCAACGTACTGAGACGGATGATGCCAGTCCAGAATGGAATGGTAGAAGCACATTTTAATGCCCTGCTGCCGGCAGGCTTCCGTTAACTCCGCCAGTACATCTTTATGGAACGGCGTGAGATCCACGATATCATAATCCGAGACCTTGGAATCCCAGAGCGCGAACCCATCATGGTGCTTGGAGGTGATCACAATGTATTTCATCCCCGCCTGTTTCGCCAGCCGCACCCATTCCTGGGCATTGAAATGCACGGGGTTGAACTGGTTCGCCAGTTTTTCATACTCGTCACGCGGAATATTCGCCGAGGCCATGATCCATTCGCCGATCCCCGGGATTTTTTCACCCTTCCAAACACCGGCCGGAACGGCATATAATCCCCAGTGGATAAACATGCCAAACCGGGCCTGTCGCCACCATTCCATGCGCATGTCCCGCTGGAGTTCGGTTTCGTTCATATAGTTTTTTTGGGCCGGCTGCGCCTGGATACCCGGCGCCAGTACAACACCGGAGATCAGCAATACTGCAGCGAGCACCACGGCCAGATACCGGTGACCGCTCCGCACTTCACGTGCCTGGTTCATCATAAAACCCCCTTGTCACATATATTTACGGTTGTGATTAGCGATAATGTACAAAACGTGGAGTCCCCCGTCAGGCAGGAAATCCCTGGTTGGAATGTTTTTCCCCACTGGTGTTATTGTTTCACCACCCGCCAGGGCGCCGGTGTCATTTTCAAGGTGTAGGCGTGCTCTCCGGGCAGCTGCCGGGGAAGCGTGATGGTCAGATCTTTACCCTGTTGTGTCCAGGGAAGATCACCGTTGCCGCCCAGCAGAGTAATGACGGTGCCGTCTTCGGCGTACACCGTGTGCAGGGTGATCCGGCGGGTCCCGGGCGCCTGTAGCAAGATGGCGTAGCCGCTGTCCTCTTTGCGGGTGAACCGGACTTCCACCCCGTCATCGATAGTTTCCTCCGGGTG
>Ga0102944_1001484_pt1 | contig 15456 bp, 13 predicted proteins | sample SalPonD_shore_MG_FD_78172 | JGI IMG/M metagenome (GOLD analysis project Ga0102944, IMG submission 78172) | Salt pond soil microbial communities from South San Francisco under conditions of wetland restoration - Salt Pond MetaG... | ecosystem: Environmental > Aquatic > Marine > Intertidal zone >...
GCGAACGCGAGCGCCGCACCCTCCTTGATGTGCGGCGCGATCTTCGACTCGTAGATCGCCTTCTGGTGCTCGTCGGGCGCCAGCAGCATGACCACGTCCGCGCCCGCCACGGCGTCCTCGATCGAGGCCACTTTCAGGCCGGCGTTCTTCGCCTTGTCCTCGGAGGCGGACCCCGGGCGCAGGCCGACGGTTACCTCGACGCCGGAATCCTTCAGGTTGTTGGCGTGCGCGTGGCCCTGGGACCCATAGCCGATGACGGCAACCTTGCGCTTGGTGATCAGCGACAGGTCGGCGTCTTTGTCGTAGTAGACGTTCATCGTTCGTTTCTCCGTCGTATTGTTCAGCCAGTCAGAAAGTGATCGGTCCGGGACCGGGCGGCACATGAGCCTGCACGGTCACGAACGCACAACAAAGAATCTCGCACGCGCCGGAAAGCCTTCCCCGCCGATGGCCATCGGCCACCCGATGGTTGCGCCGCAAAATCGCGAGCCGCCCGGGGGCGGCTCGTTGCCGGATCCACTCCAGCGCCCCGTCGTGCGTCAGTAGCGCAGCACCTTTTCCCCGCGGGCAATTCCGGTCGCACCGGAACGCACGACCTCGAGAATCACGTGGTCACCGAGGGCCCCCATGAACGCGTCGATCTTGGGCCCGTCGCCGGTCATCTGGACGATGTAGCTCTTGTCGGTAACGTCCACGACCTGGCCGCGGAAAATATCGACCAGGCTCCGGATTTCTTCACGCGCTGCGCCCTCGGCACGCACCTTGATGAGCAGCATCTCGCGCTCGACGTGCGTGGATTCCGTGAGATCCGTAAGCCGTACCACGTCGACGAGCTTGTTCAGCTGCTTGGTGATCTGTTCGACGATCTCGTCGGTGCCCGTCGTCACGATCGTCATGCGCGACAGGGACCGATCGTTCGTCGGAGCGACGGTGAGCGACTCGATGTTGTAGCCGCGGGCCGAGAACAGGCCGGACACGCGCGACAGCGCGCCCGCCTCGTTCTCCAGCAGGACCGAGATGATGTGCCGCATTCTTGTTCTTTGCCCTTATGCCAGTTCACGCTCGGACGACAGGTGCATCTCGTGGTGCCCCTTGCCCTGCGCGATCATCGGATAGACGTTCTCCGTCTGATCCGTGATGAAGTCCAGGAACGTGAGCTCGCCCGGGCGTTCGAATGCCTCGCGCAGCGCCGTCTCCACGTCATCGCGCTTGTCCACACGCGCGCCGCGGTGGCCATAGCTCTCGGCGAGGGCCACGAAATCGGGCAGCGCATCGACGTACGAGTGCGAATAGCGCTTGGAGTAGAAGAACTCCTGCCATTGGCGCACCATGCCCATGTAGCGGTTGTTCAGGTTCACGACCACGACGGGCAGGTCGTACTGCTTCATCGTGGACAGCTCCTGGATGCACATCTGGATGCTGGCCTCACCCGTCACGCAGACGACGGTCGCGTCGCGGTGGGCGAGCTTCACGCCCATCGCCGCCGGCAGCCCGAAGCCCATCGTCCCGAGGCCGCCGGAGTTGATCCAGCGCCGCGGGTGCTCGAACTTGTAGAACTGGGCCGCGAACATCTGGTGCTGGCCCACGTCGGAGGTAACGTAGGTCTCGCGGTCGCGTGTCAGCTCGTGCAGCTTCTCGATGACATACTGCGGCTTGATGACGTCGCTCGTGTGATCGTAGGCCAGGCAGTCGGTCGACTTCCAGCGCGCGATCTGCGCCCACCAGGTTTCCAGGACCTGCGGATCCGGCCGACGCTTGCTGGCCTGCACCACTCCGAGCATGTCCTTGAGCACGTGGCGCACGTCGCCGACGATCGGCACGTCCACGTGCACGTTCTTCGAGATCGACGACGGATCCACGTCGATGTGCACGATGCGCGCGTGCGGGCAGAAGTGCTCGAGCTCGCCGGTCACGCGGTCATCGAAACGGGCACCGACGGCCAGCAGGACGTCGCACTCGTGCATCGCCATGTTGGCCTCATAGGTGCCGTGCATGCCGAGCATGCCGACGAACTGCGGATCCGAACCCGGGTACGCGCCCAGGCCCATCAGCGTGTTCGTGATCGGGTAGCCGAGCTCCCGCGTCAGCGTCGTGAGTTCCTCGGAGGCGTTTGCCAGCACGGCTCCGCCGCCGGTGTAGATCATCGGCCGCTGGGCCGAGAGCAGCAGATCGACGGCCTTGCGGATCTGTCCCGGGTGGCCCTTGACCGTCGGATTGTACGAGCGCATGCGGACTTGCTCGGGGTACTCGAACGGGATCTTCACGTTCGGGGCCGTCACGTCCTTGGGGATGTCGACCAGCACCGGACCGGGACGCCCGCTCTTCGCCACGTAGAAGGCCTTGCGCATGGTGTCGGCCAGATCCTCGAGCCGGCTCACCAGGAAGTTGTGCTTGACGCACGGGCGCGTGATGCCGACCGCGTCGCACTCCTGGAAGGCATCCGAGCCGATCGCCCTGGTCGCCACCTGGCCGGACAGGATCACCAGCGGGATCGAGTCCATGTGCGCCGTCGCGATGCCCGTGACGCAGTTCGTCACGCCGGGCCCGGAGGTCACCAGCACCACGCCGGGCTTGCCGGTCGAGCGTGCATAACCGTCCGCGGCGTGCACCGCCCCCTGCTCGTGACGTACGAGGATGTGCTCTACCGCGTCCTGCTGGTACAGCGCGTCATAGATGTGCAGCGCCGCACCACCCGGATATCCGAAGATGTGCTCCACGCCCTCGCGCCGGAGGGCCTCCATCACGATCTCGCCGCCGGACAATTCCACGGTTGACACTCCTCGTTACGCTGCCGGGTCCTCCGGAAGGACGGAGGCCCGGCACGACCGCAATCCACGGCCCATTGGGTGAACTTGCAAGTGTAATACGAGGCCGGGCCCGATTCACAGCCATTTCCAGCCGTTGAACGGCCGCTCGACCGCCTGCGGCGGGGCACGAGCCGCCGGCGGGGATCGGCTGGCGGCGCCAGCCGGACGCACCGTCAGCGTCGGCCTCACCCCCCCTTGCGCAGCACCAGTCGAAAGCGGTCCCCGTCGCGCTGGCTCGCCACCAGCTGGTGCCCTCCGCGGCGCGCGAACGCCGCGAGGTCCTCGGGCGCGGCGGGGTCGGTCACGATCACCTCGAGGGACTGCCCGGGCAGCAGCGACTTAAGCGCGCGCCGCGCCCGCAGTACAGGGTGGGGACAGGCCAGGCCGGAGGCATCGAGCGCGGCATCGGCGTCGGCCATTGCCGGATCCTCTTTTTCGTCGCCCGGGGAACCCGCCGGGATTTGGATCGTCATATAGGCCGGGGTGCCCGTCAATCGGCGCGCGCGTAACAGCGCGGTAATGGGCAGGACGCCGGCCGGCACTGCATAATCGACCGGCGGGCGCCGGAACGCGCGGCACCCCGTCCCGTTTCGGCACACCGGGTGAGGCGCCCGGGGGATGTTCACTTGTTGCGAGGAATCAGGCGCACGCTCGCCGTCACGCTGCTCGCGGCGCTGGCTGCGTCCGCGCAGGCCGAGTCGAACCTGCCCGCCATCGGCAGCCCGGTCGACCAAGTCCTGTCACCGCGGCAGGAGGCGGCCATCGGCGCCGACATGATGGCGCGCGCCCGGGCGCAGTTGTTTCTCAACAGCGATCCCGAGGTCGCCTCTTACATCGACTCCGTGGGGCAGGGGCTCGCCTCCGGGGTCGACACCCCGCCGTTCGAGCGCTTCACGTTCTTCGTCGTCGACGACAGCCGGATCAATGCGTTCGCGCTGCCCGGCGGCTATATCGGCATCAACAGCGGCATGTTCCTGCGCGCGGAGTCGGAAGCGGAAGTGGCCGGCGTGCTGGCGCACGAGATCGCGCACGTCACCCAGCGCCATATCGCGCGCGCCTACGCCGAGCAGCAACGGACCCAGTACACAACGCTGGCCGCCATTCTCGCGGGCCTGATCCTGGGCGGCCAGAATCCGCAGGCGGCCCAGGCCGCGATCACGACGGGTATCGCGTCGGGCAAGCAACAGGAGTTGAACTACACACGTTCCAATGAATACGAGGCGGACCGGATCGGCATCGGCATCCTCGCGGACGCCGGCTACGACCCGCAGGGCATGGCGGCCATGTTCGACCTGCTGATGCGCAGCGCCGGCGAGTCGGCCGACGCGGTGCCGGAGTTCCTGCGGACCCATCCGCTGTCCACCAACCGTATCGCCGAGGCCCAGAACCGCGCGGCGCAGATGCATGTCATGGACGCCCGCAGCGATACGCTGACATTCCACCTCATGCGCACCCGCCTCGAGGTTCTCCAGGCGGACGAGCCGCAGTCGCTCCACCAGCGCTGGACCGATTCCGACATGCCCACGGAGCGCTACCGCGCGGCGGCACGACGCTACGGGCTGGCGCTGCTGGAGATCGCCCGCGGCGACGCCGCGCGGGCCGCCGAGCGCCTTGAGGCTTTGCGCTCCGGGGCGCCGGACAACCTCCATTACGGGCTCGCCCTGGCGCGTGCCTACCGTGCGCTCGGCCGCGACCAGGATGCGCTCGCGACGTGGCAACACCTGCGCAGCATCTACCCGTCCACCTACCCCGTGATCGCGGCTGGTGCCGAGCTGCTGGAACACACCGGGCAGGCGGACCAGGCGGTCGACCTGGTCACCGGCTATCTGCGCGACGATCCCGGCGCGCCGGCGGAGGGCTGGCACCAGCTCGCGCGGGTGGCCGAATCGGCCGGACGCGACGCGCTGAGCCACGAGGCACTGGGCGAGTTCTACACCCGCACGAACCGCTTCGACCGGGCCCTGAAGCAGTTGCAAATCGCGCGCGACCAGGCGGAGTCCGGCTCACCGGCCGATCTGCGCCTGCAGGCACGGATCGACCAGGTCCGCTCGATGCAGCGGGATCGCATGGAGCGCAACCCGGTTTCTTCCCAGTAACCAAAGGGTTACCTCCCGGTAACCCATGCGGAATCGTTTTGCGCACCACCGGTGCGCGCTTATCATCCGACTTCCCGTCATCTGCGAACCGGTTGGCAATCGGGTGCGCCACGGCCAAGCACCACGCCGCTGCGTTGCGCGCCCGGCACCGGCCCGGTGCACCGACTCGTGGCCCGAACCGGATTCGGCACACCGTCGATGCGTCCGGTCTCACAAGGAGAGAACGATGATTCGACGCCTGTTCGCCCTGATGCTCATCGCGGGCACCTCGCTGGTCGCGCAACCCGCCCTCGCCGCGGATTCCTATGTCTTCGACAACAATCACACCGAAGTGCAGTTCCAGTGGACCCATTTCGGTTTCTCGACCACCAGCGCCCAGTTCCGGGACGTGTCGGGCACACTGATGTTCGACGAGAACGACGTCACGAAGAGCTCGATCGACGTGACTTTGAACGTCCAGAGCCTCTGGACCGGGCGCGAGTACTTCACCGCCCACCTGCTCAGTGCCGACTTCTTCAACTGGCTCGAGTACAAGACGGCCAGTTTCGAGAGCACTGAAGTGACAAAGGCATCCGGCAGCGATCACTTCAAGGTCACCGGCGACCTCACGATTCACGGAATCACCAAGCAAACGACATTCGATGTCCGCATCAACAAGGTTGCACAGAGCCCCGTCTCCAAGGCGAAGACCGTCGGTTTCGAGGCGAACACGACCGTGAGCCGCAAGGCGTATGGGATGGGCAAGTACGTGCCGGCCGTCAGCGACGACGTCAAGATCACGATCCGGTCCGAGATGAACCGCAAGGCCGACGTCCAGTAAACCGCAACATCACGAGGCGGAAGGGCCGTCGCGGCCCTCCCGGCGGAATCTGCCCATGCGCCTGCGCAATACCAGCACCAACTGGGGCGCCATCGCCAAGCTGTTCCACTGGGCGATCGCGTCGCTGATCATCGCCAACATCGTCCTGGGCCTGTGGGCCGACGACCTGCCGCTGTCACCCCGCAAGCTCGAGGCGTTCTACTGGCACAAGAGCGTCGGACTGACCGTATTGTGGCTCGGCGTGTTGCGGCTGATGTGGCGCTTCACGAATCCCACGCCGCTGCTGCCGGGCGCCATGCCGCGATGGGAGCGTACGCTGGCGCAGGCGAGCCACTTCCTGCTCTACGTGCTGATGCTCGCCATGCCGATGTCCGGGTGGATCATCAATTCCGCCGCGAACTTTCCGCTCGACCTCTATGGCGTATGGCGCGTGCCCGACCTCATCCCCGGGAGCGTCGACGAATCCACCGTGGAGGACGCGGCGAAGGCGGTGCACTACTGGCTGTTCACATCGATCTGCGTACTGCTCGCGCTGCACGTGAGCGCGGCGCTCAAGCATCACGTTCTGGACCGCGACGACGTGCTCAAGCGCATGCTCCCGTTCTCGCGGGCGGCCGACCCGATCCGGGGGAGAGGATGACAGCGAGGCCAACCGGCGCCGCACTCCTGGCGGCGCTAGCCATCGCCGCGGCCCCGGCGCAAGCGGGCAACTGGGAGGTCGTGCACGACCGCAGCACGCTCGGCTTCACGGCCACGCAGACCGGCAGCGAGTTCAAGGGCACCTTCGACTTCAGCGCCGACATGACGTTCCACCCGGACCGGCCCGCGGACAGCACCTTCGACGTGACGATCGACGTCACGAGCGTCGATACCGGCTCTGCCGATCGCGACGACGCCCTGGCCGACAAGGCCTGGTTCTGGTTTGAAGAATTCCCGCAGGCCCGTTTTGTCACGAAACGCATCGAGCACAAGGAAGGCGATGCCTACGAAGCGATCGCCGATCTCTCCATCAAGTCCGTCACGCACGAGATCGTGCTGCCGTTCACCTGGCAACAGCACGGCGACACGGCGCAAATGCAGGGCACGGTCACGGCCGTGATGCAAGGTGGCCTGACGATGAACCGGACCCGCTGGAACGTGGGCACCGGCGAATGGGCCTCGGGCGACACGGTAGGCCGCGAGGTGGAGGTGCACGTGGACCTCCTCCTGCAGCGTACGGGATCCTGAAGCGAGGCTCCCGCGCGCCCGGCCGAGGGCCCATCGCTCGGGAAGCCATCTCCCGTCGCACCCGATATCGAGTCCGATCCCGGCGGCCGCGATGGCACTGCTTTGGAAATTGTCCATGCGGCGCGGGTCATCGTCGCACCGCTGGAAGAAGCCCTGCGGATACGCGCCACCCAGCCCCTGCCGACAGCGGCGTCGTGGTTCCGCGAGCCGGCACTGGTGCGGGTGGATGTCTATCGCGGCGACTCGCCCCGAGGCACGCGGCCGCGCTTGACGCGGTACATCGCCGCATCGGCGGCAAAGATGAGCGCATCGACATCCTGGCCGTCCTGCGGGAAGCAGCTCACGCCGACGCTGCCGCCCAGCCGCAGGGTCGTACCCTCGAACTCGAACGGCTCCGCGAGCGCTAGCTCCACTCGCTCGACCACCGAGGCCGCGGCGGCGGAATCGGTATCCTCGGCGAACAGCACGAACTCGTCACCGCCGTAGCGCCCGAGACCGTCCTCCGCCCGCAGATTGCGCCCGAGACGCTGACCGAGCGCCTGCAGGACGGCATCCCCCGCCGCGTGACCGTGGCGGTCGTTCGTCTCCTTGAACGAATCGAGATCGATGAAGACGACGGCGACGCACGCCTCGTCGCGCCGTGCTCGGCGCAATGCGCGCCCAAGGCGCTCACGAAACGCACCACGGTTCAACAACCCGGTGAGGTCGTCGCATTCCGCGCGCCGCGCCGCACGGTCTTCCGCGAGTCGTCTCCGCGTGATATCGATGTGGGCCACGATGCCGTAGCGCGCCCCATCCACTTCGACGCGGCCGGCATGCAGCAGAAACCAGCGCGACGTATCCGCCGAGTGACATGGATACTCGTACGCCACCCGGTCGCGCGTGCCCGCGAACACGGCTTCGAGCGCAGCCGTCAGCTCGCGCGAGCCGTCGTCCTCGCAGGCCCGGCAGACATCGAGGTAGTTCCAGCCGACGTAGCCGTCTGCGCAACCGCCGTTGGCCCGGGAGAAATGGCGCCACTGCGCGTTGACCACCTCGATCCGTCCGTTGACATCGAGCAGCGCCATGGCATCCGGCAGGCCATCGAATACGCACTGGTAGAGATCTTCGTGGGACAATACGTACTCCGCGAGCGTACGGCGCGGCCGAAGCCCGAAAGGCCCCGAGTCTATACGATGCAGCGGCGCCCATCCGGGACTCCGTCATCGCTCACTATTGACCGCGCGGCCGAGAGCCGCGAGGCTTCCGGTGTCATCAGGGACCAGAGATCACATGACCGACTCCACTTTCACCGAATTCCAGCCGGACGATCCGTTCCTGCTCGAGCAGCAGCTGAGCGACGACGAGCGCATGGTGCGCGACAGCGCCCGCGCCTATTGCGACGACCGCCTGGTACCGCGCGTCCTCGAAGCCCACCGCGAGGAACATTTCGACCGCGCCATCATGACGGAGATGGGCGAACTGGGCCTGTTCGGATGCACGCTGCCGGAGGAATACGGCTGCGCGGGGCTCAATTACGTCAGCTACGGCCTGATTGCGCGCGAAGTAGAGCGCGTCGACTCGGGCTATCGCTCGGCGATGAGCGTGCAGTCCAGCCTGGTCATGCACCCGATCCACGCCTACGGGACGGAGGAGCAGCGCCAGCGCTACCTGCCGAAGCTCGCGAGCGGCGAATGGATCGGCTGTTTCGGGCTCACCGAGCCGGACGCGGGTTCCGATCCCGGCGCCATGAAGACGCGGGCACGCAGGGCCGACGGCGGCTACCGCCTCAGCGGGACCAAGACCTGGATCACCAACGCACCGATCGCGGACGTGCTCGTGGTCTGGGCAAAGGATGACGAGGATGTCATTCGCGGCTTCGTCCTCGAGCGCGGTATGGAAGGACTGGACACACCGCGCATCGACGGCAAGTTCTCGCTGCGCGCGTCGGTGACCGGTCAGATCGCCATGAACGACGTGTTCGTGCCGGAAGGCAACCTGCTGCCGGAGGCAAGCGGCCTGCGCGGTCCCTTCGGCTGCCTCAACCGGGCCCGCTACGGGATCGCCTGGGGCACGCTCGGCGCCGCCGAGTTCTGCTGGCAGGCGGCACTGCAGTACACGCTGGACCGCAAGCAGTTTGGCCGCCCGCTCGCGGCCACCCAGCTCGTGCAGAAGAAGCTGGCGGACATGCAGACCGAGATCGGCCTCGGCCTGCAGGGCGCGCTGCGCGCCGGGCGCATGATGGACGCCGGCAGCGCCGCACCCGAGATCATATCGCTGATGAAGCGCAACAACTGCGGCAAGGCACTCGAGATCGCGCGCACCGCGCGCGACATGCACGGCGGCAATGGCATCGCCGACGAATACCACGTCATCCGCCACGTGCTGAACCTGGAAGCGGTCAACACGTACGAGGGCACGCACGATGTGCACGCCCTCATCCTGGGCCGTGCCCAGACCGGCCTGCAGGCCTTCACCGGGTGAACCGCCGATGAGCGAAGGCGCACTGTCGCACGTGCGCGTTCTCGATCTGTCACGCGTGCTCGCCGGCCCCACCGCCGGGCAGATTCTGGCCGACCTCGGCGCCGAGGTGATCAAGATCGAGCGCCCCGGGCGCGGCGACGACACGCGCCACTGGGGACCGCCGTGGCTGCAGGCGGCGGATGGCTCCGCCACGGACGAGTCCGCCTACTACCTGTCCGCCAACCGCGGCAAGAAGTCCGTCGCCGTCGACATCACGCAACCCGAGGGCCAGCGCATCGTGCGCGATCTCGCCGCCCGTTCCGACATCGTGCTCGAGAACTTCAAGGTCGGCGGACTCGCACGCTACGGGCTCGACTACGCCACCCTGGCCGAGACGAATCCGCAGCTGATCTACTGCTCCATCACCGGCTTCGGCCAGACCGGCCCGTACGCACGGCGCCCGGGATACGACTTCCTCATCCAGGGCATGGGCGGCCTGATGAGCGTGACGGGCGAACCGGACGAAGCCGAGGGCGGTGGCCCGCAGAAGGCCGGTGTCGCCCTCGCGGACGTGATGAGCGGCCTCTATGCCACGATCGCCGTATTGGCGGCACTGGCCTACCGTGACCGCACCGGCCGCGGGCAGTACATCGACCTCGCCCTGCTCGACGTCCAGGTGGCCTCGCTCGCCAACCAGGCCATGAACTACCTCGTATCCGGCCAGGCGCCGGAACGGCTGGGCAATGCGCATCCGAACATCGTGCCCTACCAGGCCTTCGCCACCGCCGACGGCCACTTCATCCTCGCCGTGGGCAACGACGACCAGTTCCGGCGCTTGTGCGATCTGATCGACGTCGCCGAGCTGGCCGGCGACGAGCGCTTCGCCACCAACGGGGCGCGCGTCGAGCATCGCGACGAGCTCGTGCCGATCCTGCAGACCGTCTTCGCGCAGGAAACGAGCGCGACTTGGCTCGAACGGCTCGAATCCGCCGGTGTGCCGTGCGGTCCGATCAACCGTATCGACGAGGTCTTCGCCGACCCGCAGGTGCAGGCGCGTGCGATGCGCACCGACGCGCCGCATCCCCGGGCCGGCTCCGTACCGCTGGTGGGCAGTCCATTGAAGATGTCGGCGACGCCTGCGGTCACCGCGGCGGCACCGCCCATGCTCGGCCAGCACACCGACGAGATACTGCGCGACGTGCTGGGACTGGATGAGGACGGCGTGGCGCGGCTGCGCCGGGCCGGCGTGGTCGGCTGATCCGGCATCCCGTTCGCGGGCGAACAGGAGCGGGGGCCGATGGAAAACGCTGAAGTCCGCGTGTCCCGTCGCATGCTCGCCGATGCGGCCATTCACTGTCGCACGCCGGCGTGGATGCGCTACGGCATCATCGCGACGTTCATCCTTTCGGGGCTCGGCCTCGGCTACATGGCACTGGGCGCGGGCGCCCTGCCGGGGGACGCGCCGGGCGTGCTGCGCACCGCGCTGCTCGTGGCCGGCCTGCTCCTCGTCACCCTCGGAATGCTGCCGCGCCTGCGCAGATCGACCTGGACGCAGTTCTTCGCCTCCGCCGACGGCCTGTTCCTGCCCGCCCACGCCCTGCCGGAGGAACGCACTTCCTGGCTCTTCGTGCCCTGGGCGAACGTGCTCGGTATCCATGTGGAAACGCTGCGCGGCCACCGCAGCGGCGTGCTGTTCGAGTTGTGTCTCTCCGAGCCGCAGGTCGAGCGCTACCTGCACGGCCAGCAGCGCCGGCTCGTGCTCGCCCGCCAGCCGGCTCCGGCCGGGCGCTTCCCGCTGGGGTTCAGCAGCCCCTACCTCGATGCGCCGCGCGCCGCCCGCTCCATGCGCGAACTTCGCGCAGCGGCCACGGGCGCCGTGCCAGAGGCGGAGAAACCGGCCTGAGCCGCCGCGCCCCGGGTCCGGCTCACTCTTCCCTGGCGGCCGGCGCTGTCCCCGCGATACCCAGCACCCAGTCCCGGAACGCCCGCACCTTGGGCTGTTGCTCGTATTCGGGCGGGTAGACCAGGTAGTACGCGTACTCGCTGCAGAACGACAACTCGAATGGCGCGACCACACGGCCCTCGCGCAACTGGCGCTCGACCAGCGGCCGGTTCGCTATCGCCACGCCCAGGCCCGACGCGGCGGCCTCGACCGAGATGGCGTCGTGGGCGAACTTCTGCCCCGCCTCGCTGTCGATGCCCTCGACGCCCGCCGCAGCCAGCCAGCTGCGCCACTGGCCCATGTGCGGCAGGGCGTGCAGCAACGGCAGCCCACGCAGATCCTCTGGGCGCCGTATGCGGTGCCGGCGCGCGAATTCCGGGCTGCAGACCGCCACCAGCTCCTCCTCCAGCAGGCGATAGGCGCGCAGCGTCGGGAACTCCTTCTGGGCCGTATACCGGATGGACACGTCGACATCGCTGCGCTCGAAGTCCGTGAACTCCAGTGAGGCGTCCAGGCGCACGTCGAGATCGGGGTGCGCGAGCTGAAACTCGGCCAGCCGCGGCACCAGCCAGCCGACCGCGAACGCCGGCGCCGTGCTCACCGTCAGCACCGAACGCCCGGATCGCTGCAGCACCTGCTCGGTCGCGATGCCGATCTGGTCGAGCGCCTCGCGGATCGGCGGCAGATACATGCGGCCGATCTCGGTCAGCGACACGCTGCGCGAGCGGCGGCGGAACAGGTCGGCCCCCAGGAAGCGCTCGAGCGTCTTGATCTGGTGGCTGATGGCGGAGGCGGTCACGTGCAGTTCTTCCGCTGCGTGATTGAAGCTCTCGAAGCGGGCGGCGGCCTCGAACACGCGGAGCGAATTCAGTGGCGGCAGACGGGCCATTGCGCAGATCTCCCCAGGGCAAGGAACACTTACTATACAGCTGAATATTCGTCATTTGTGTTTTTTGTTGAACGACCATATAACAACACAGCAGGACGGGAAGTTAGGTGCCGATTCCGCTGCCCCACCCTGATCCTTTGCACATGAAGTTCATTCAACATTGACGGAGGTTTCACCATGACCGCCCTTGCAGGACCCCAGACCACCCTCCCGTTCCGCCGCGGACCGACGCGCGCGGCCGTCGCCCTCGATTCGCTGGTGCGTCGCGTGCACGCCGTGGCCGCCACGTGGTGGTACGTCCCGCTCGCGCGGCTCAGCCGCGCCACTGCGCGCACGGCCAGCCGCCTCCATGCGCGCGTGGACACCTGGCGCCGCCTGCGCGAGACGCGCAATGCGCTGCTCGAGCTCGACGAGCGCACCCTGCAGGATATTGGCCTGACGCGCTACGACGTCGAGCGCCTCACGCGCGTGCGCCTGGCGGGTCGCTACTCGCCCGTCAGCGATCTGTACGACCCGCTCGCGGCGATCCACCGCTGGCACATCTGACTGCTGGAACGATGACCGACCGAACCGCGCCATGCCGACAGCGGCATGGCGCTCTGCCGGGGCCGACTGGCCGTCCCGCCTGCATCCCTCTATACCTGCTTTCCTGAAACCCGAACGCTGCCGCACGCGCGGCAGACAACGCGGCCGTACGTTCCCCACCTGCCTCGAACGAAGTATGTAAGCCGACTATTGCCCGGCCGGGCAGGTACGCGAGTGCCCATTGCACGGCCTGCACGACCCACCGCATTCACCATTGCCGCAAGCATCACTCGGCGCAAGTGGCTCCGGTTGCACGAGGCTTTCCGAAAGGCCATCGGTGTCCGAAGCGCCATCGCGTTTCGCCCGCTTGCAGCGGGCGAAACCAGCGGCAATTCCGCGATCAACGATGCATCAGGAAGCCCCTTGTGCCGGCTGATGCTTGGGGCAATTGGGAATCCGTCGGGGTGAGAGCCCCGTGCAAGGCACCACCGCGTTCCAGACCGCTCGAGCAAGACCGCCCTGCGGATTCTTCCACGGGGATGGGCAGGTGGCCGTTGCACGGCCATGTAGGCCAGTTTGCGACCGAAGGGAGCCAGCCGGCAGCGGTCCACTTCTCAGGTGTCGCCTTGCCGCCCCCGGCGCTCGGTCAGCATCAGCAGGCATGGCGTCAACACCAGCGTCAGCACCGTCCCGAGCGCCAGTCCCCCGGCGATGCCGCTGGCCATCTGCGTCCACCACTGGGCCGACGGCGCGCCGAACGCTACGTTGCGTCCGACCAGATCGATGGTGAGCGTGAGCACCATGGGCATGAGGCCCAGGATAGTGGTGGCCGAAGTCAGGATCACCGGCCGGCGACGCTGCATGGCAGTCCGCAGGATCGCAGTGCGCAACTCAGTGCCCTGCGCCCGGTAGCGGTTGAAGGTGTCGATCAGCACGATGTTGTTGTTGACCACCACGCCGGCGAGGGCGATGACCGCCACCCCCCCCATGACGACGCCGAATGGTCGCCCGGTGACGAGCAGCCCCAGCAGCACACCGGCCGTGGAGAACACGATCGCGCTGAGGATGATGGCGGCCTGCGAGTAGCTGTTGAACTGCGTGACGAGCACCGCGAGCATGATGAAGATCGCGGCGAAGAAGGCCTTGCCGAGAAAGCCGGAAGCGGCGCGCATCTCCTCGTCTTCTCCCTGAAAGCGCACGCCCACCGCCGGCGGGAGCTCGGCGCCGGGCAGTGCCGCCCGCAAGCGCTGCACCTGCTCGTCCGGCAACCGGCCCGGCCCGACATCCGCCTTGACGGTCATCACGCGCCGACCGTCCGCACGCCGGATGGTGCCGGTCTTCGGCGAAGGCTCGAAGCGCACGAAATTCGTGATCGGGATCTGGCCCACGCGCGTCGGCACGCGCAGCGCATCGAGCTGGTCGAGACTGCGCTCGTCGTGCGGGAACCGGATGCGGATGTCCACTTCCTCGTCCGTGTCGTCCGGGCGGTATTCGCCCAGGCGCACACCGCTGGTGAGCATCTGGACGGCCTGCCCGAGCAGCAGGACGTCCGCGCCGAAGCGCGCCGCGGCCTCACGGTCCACGTGCAACTGCCACTCGATCCCCGGCAGCGGACGCGTGTCCTCGACGTCGACGAAGCCGCCCAGCTCGTTCATCGTGCGCCGCACGCGGGCGACCGCGGATTCGAGTGCGCGTTGATCGTCGCCGCTGAGCTGCAGCTGGATCGCCTTGCCGGTGGGCGGACCGTGCTCCTGCTCCGCCACCTGCACGATCACGCCCGGCGTCCGCGCGGCGCGCGCCCGGATATCGGCGATGATCGCGTCCGCCCGCCGGCGCTCGCGCCAGTCGAGGAAGTCCAGTTGCAGGACGCCGATGGTGTCTGCCGGGAGCCAGTCCTCCACGCCGCGGGTCGACCCCAGGGTGCGCGCGTAGATCGTCTCGACCCCGTCGATGCCGGACACGCGGCGCTCGACCTCGCGCACCAGGGCATCCTTCTCCCAAACCGACAGGTCGCCGCGCGCACGGACCTGGACCTGCGTGTAGTCCGGCTCGACGTCCGGGAAGAACTCGAGTCCGCGGCCGAGTTGGAAATACGCCCCGTACGCGCCGGCCAGCACCGCCAGAGCGACAGCCAGCACGCTCCGCGGACGCCGCAGCAGCCAGGCCAGCATCCGGTAATAGGCGTCGGCCTCCGGGATACGCTCGTCGAGGTCGGTGTCGCGGTCGCTGCCGGAATCGACGCCGGCGCGGTCGCGCCGCGTGATCGCCGCGCCGATCACGGGGATGAATACCAGCGCCATTGCCAGCGAGGCCAGCAGCGTGACGATTACCGTTATCGGCAGATACTTCATGAACTCGCCGACGATCCCCGGCCAGAACAGCAGGGGCACGAACACCGCCAGGGTAGTCGCCACGGACGCCGTCACGGGCCAGGCCATGCGCTGTGCGGCCGAGCGATACGCCGCGGTCGGCGTCATCCCCGCTTCCATGCGCCGGTTGGCCATCTCGACGACGACGATCGCGCCGTCGACGAGCATCCCGACGACCAGGATCAGGCTGAACAGCGCCACGATGTTGAGCGTGTAGCCGAGCGCGTACAGCGCCAGGATGCCGGCGAGGAACGCCCCCGGGATCGACAGTCCCACCAGCAGTCCGGGTTTCGGGCCGAGCGCCGCGATGATCACCAGCATCACCAGCACGACCGCCGC
>Ga0102944_1001485_pt1 | contig 15453 bp, 16 predicted proteins | sample SalPonD_shore_MG_FD_78172 | JGI IMG/M metagenome (GOLD analysis project Ga0102944, IMG submission 78172) | Salt pond soil microbial communities from South San Francisco under conditions of wetland restoration - Salt Pond MetaG... | ecosystem: Environmental > Aquatic > Marine > Intertidal zone >...
CCGCATCCGGGCCGTCCTCACGCCGGAGCAGCGGACCAGGCTGGACAGCTTCCGGTCCGGCCACCACAAGGGGCATGGCTGGCGGTAAGCTCCATCTGCAGGGATCAAACGGCGCCAGGGACGGCGCACACCGAAACCGTCAGAGCTGCGCCGCAAGGCGGGGCCCCGCATTTCGGTCACCCCATCCGGGCCGCTGCCCGCTCGCCACCGCCGGCGGCCCCGGCCTTTGCTGCTCAGAGCACGCGCCACAGACATCACGGGCGAAAACTTCTCTCGGATTCCGCGTCGTTTCATCCGGCCCGCCATGGGCGCATCACCGCCGTGGGACCCGGTCCTTCGGGTTGCAGATCACCGTCGATCGTCAGACAGGCTCCCTGGGTCGCTCCTGGCGCATCCATCGCGTCGCGCTGCTTTTCAAAACTCCCTATCAACCGTAGCCGGCAGTCGGCTAAACCCCGCCACGGAGTTGCCTGCGGTTACCGGCGGCGGGACCCGTCAGCTATAATGCGCCGAGTTCCAACCCGAAGCCCGCCACGGACGCCGGTGCCGGCAGCCCAGGGAATCGTCCATGCCCAAACACCCGCTCCTTCCTATCCTGGCGGCCGCGCTCGCCGCCTACAGCACAGCCGGATCTGCCGGGACCCCGACACCGGGCCGGCAGTGCCTGCACATCGAATCCGACGCCAAACGTCTTGAGTGCTACGACAAGGCCCTCGGACGCAAGGCCCCGGCGCCGGTTGCCGCGGTCCCGGAATCGTCGGCGGAGCCCCCCGGCCCGGCCCCTCTGGCGGCGCTCTCCCGGCGCTGGGCGCTGGAACGGCCCTACGCGGTGACCGCCTACAAACCCAACTACGTGCTGCCCATCGCCTACAACACCCGGCCCAATCAGCGCCCGTACCGCGCGGCCGCGCAGGGGGAGCAGATCGAACACAACGAGGTGAAGTTCCAGATCAGCTTCAAGGCCAAGCTCTGGGAGAACATCCTTCACCGGGACATGGACCTGTGGTTCGGCTATACCCAGCTCGCCTTCTGGCAGGCCTACAACTCCAACGTCTCTTCACCGTTCCGGGAGACGGACTACGAGCCCGAGCTGCTGCTCGGAATCGGCACGCACTACAACCTGCTGGGACTCAAAGGGCGAGTGCTCACACTGTCCCTGGATCATCAGTCGAACGGGCGTTCCGATCCCCTGTCCCGGAGCTGGAACCGGGTCATTGCCGGGGCGCTGTTCGAAAGGGGAAACTTTGCCATGTGGGTGCGGGCCTGGTACCGCGTACCCGAGAGCGCCAGCAATGACGACAACCCGGACATAGAGCAGTACCTGGGCTATGGGGATATCGTCGCCGCGTACAAGCACGAGCGCCAGACCTTCTCAGTACTGCTGCGCAACAACCTGCGCCGCAACCGCAACCGCGGCGCCGTCGAGCTGGACTGGAGCTTCCCCCTGCTGGGTCCGGTCCGGGGCTACCTGCAGTACTTCAACGGCTACGGGGAAAGCCTGATCGACTACAACCACCGCAACAACCGTCTCGGGCTGGGACTGGCCCTCACGGACTGGCTATAGCGATGCCGGCGCCCGAGCTGCTGGCGAGCTCGGGGGTTTTGCCGAACTGGTAGGACAGCGCCACCGAGGTGTAGGTGTCGGTCTTGCTGAGACCGGCCGGGACGGTCGAGTTGTGGTCCACGGTATAAGACAGTTTGGCGGAGAGATTGCCCATCACCGCCAGCTTCAACGAGGTCACCGATTCCGTGAAGGTGTTGACATGGCCGCTCTGGATGCTGAGCTGCTGCTCGAACCGGCCGGTGTCGCTGAGCTTGTACTTGTAGTCGGCCCCCAACTGGGCGATGGCGTCGCTGCGCCACCGCAGGCTCGGCGCCTGCTCCTGGGTGCGTCTGAAACCGGCGCCGATCTCGGCATCCAGGGACTGGACCGGAGAGTTGATGACCCGGCGCCCGTAACCCGCGGTCAGCGTCAGGTTCTGGCGCACGCCTGCGAACCGGTCCTTGATGTACTGCCCCTGCCCGAAGACGTAGTTGTGCTCGGTGAAGTCGTATTCCGTCTTGCCCGACGCGGTGTACCGCTCGGCCGTTGACTGGTTGTCCTTGGAGGCGGAAATGACGCCGAGCTTCAATTTGTGCGTCCATGGTCCGACCACATACCCCAGACCGAATTTGGCGTCCAGGTTGGAGGTCTTGGTATTGCCGGAGCTGGCGGTATAGCCGAGATCCACATTGCCCGACAGGGTGCCCGCCGCGGCAGCCCCGGCGAACGCCGCCAGACAGAAGCCCGCGACCGGCGCGGAAAGAGTAGTACGGCGCAAATTCATGGCAACACCTTCTGGCCGATCCTGACCGCCCCGTGGGCGGGCTGGACGTCAAACGCCCGCCGAGCTGCCAGCCGGCGGGCGTTCGATCGACGGACTCCGACCGGGCACCGGGATGGAATGGGGCCCGGCCAGCGTCGCGGAGGGCTACTTGCCCGACTGCTGCCGGGTCGCGCTGCTGCGGATCTCCATCAGCTTCTGGCGTTTTTCGCGCATGGTCTGAAGGAGCTGCTCGGTGGACGGGTCTTCCTGCTTCATCGCGGCCAGCAGCGAATCGTGCAGCTTCTTGCGGGCCTTCTTCACCTTCGGAGCCTGAAGGGCCTCCTGCTGGGCCTGCAGGAAGGCCTGGGACTTCTTCTGCAGCTTGGTCATCAGCGCCCTGCGGTCCGAGTCGCTGGCTTTGCCGCTGCGCAGTTTCTGCTGCAGCTTGCGGACCTCGGCCACGTCCTTCTTGGGTGTGTGGCCCTTGCTCTTCATCTGGGCAATCATCAGATCGCGAAACGCCTTCTGCTGCTTCTGCAGCTCAGGGTGCTTCTTGACGGTCTTTTCCCGGATGGATTCGAGCTTGCGGCGCGCTTTCATAAGCTCGCCCCGGGTCTCGCGGAACGACTCGAGCTGCTTGCGCTGAGCCGGACTCAACGATCCCTGGGCTTGCGGTGGCGCGTGCCCGGTTGCGGCCGCATTCCCGGAGGCCCCATGGGCCGGAGCCGTCGCGACAGCGAGCAGTGCCGCAGCCGCTGCGGCCGGGATCAGGCGGGCGGAGGCAGATCTGCGCGTCCGATGCATAAATTTGGTCATAATGGTGGCGTCGCTCTCTGGTCTTAAGGTGAATGATGGCGCCGCAGCGCGGTGTGGGTGCCCTGCGGATCGACTTGGAGGGGCGGCACAGTGCCGTGAAGGTTACCAACCGCACCCGACCCCGTGTCAAGCCGACCACGACGAAAGCTTGACGTTCCCTCACGGTGGCCGGCCGCCTCTTCGGCCGGCGGACAGGGCTCCGGGCGCCCCACACCAAAACCTTTGTTTATTGAGGCTTGAGCCACCGTTGCCGGTTCGTTAGGGTTCTTCAGGCCATCGCGCGACCGGCATGGGAGACGCGCCCCGTCAGCCGGACAGAACGCCCCTGGCCGCGACCACAACGACAATCACAAAGGGGGACCCCCATGAATTCCGACTCACCGACCCGCACGGTGCCGGGCCGCCAGCTCGGCGCCGCCCTGACGCTGGTGTTGACGCTCCTGGGCGTGCTCGGGGGCGCAGCCGCCAGGGCCGCCGGCTGCGGTGCCGTCTGCCTGCCCCTGGAGGCCCTGGACCCCCAGAACGCCCAGGTCAACGGCCAGCAGCTGCGGCTGTCCCTGGTGGGGCAGTATGCGGACTTCGACCAGTACCGGCAGGGCACCGACTCGCTGCCCAACCCGGCCAATGCCAGCGCCACCATCTGGCAGGTCACCGGTGTGGCCGACTATGGCATCACGCCCCGCTGGACCGCCTCCCTGCTGGTCCCCTACGTCCACAAGCACCAACAGAACAAGAAGTTCGGCGATCGCACCGCCCGCGGCCTGGGGGATGTGGCGCTGTTCGGCCGCTACGCCGCGCTGACCCCGGTGAAGCTCACCGACCCCTCCCTGTCCGTGGGGCTGGGAATCAAGTTCCCCACCGGCAGCACGGACCAGCCCGGCGACGCTGCGGACCTGCCCCCGGCCATGCAGACCGGCTCCGGGGCCTACGACGCGGTACCCACCGTTTCCTACTTCCAGCGCCTGGGGGGCTATTCCCTCTACGGCAGCGCCCTGTACCGCATTCCCCTGGAAGCCAACGACCGCGGCTACCGGTTCGGGCGCGAGCTCGATCTTCATTTCGGCACCGTGGTGCCCCTGGCCGCCACGGCACAACGGGTCGCACTGCTGGCATCCCTGGACTATACCCACGCCCAGCGCGACACCGACAACCACATGATTCTCCCGGCCAAGGTCCGGGACGGCACCACCGTGCTCAACACGGGCGGGCGTTTTCTGGACTTCACGCCGGGCGTGCGGGTGCACCTCGATCGCCGGCTTGCCCTGCAGCTGCGGGTTTCCATTCCCGTCTATCAGTACTGGAACGGCGACCGCAGCCGCGGCGTGGGCCAGGTGGCCCAGCGCTTCACCACCCAGCTCAGCCTGATTTACACGGCAAGCCACCGGTTCTGAGGGCAGGGCGCCCCGGGGGCCATCCGGACGGCCCGTCGCCCGGGCCGGGCCCATGGGTCCGGGGGCACAGGGGGATTCAGAAACCGTCAAACTTCGCCGAGAAATCTGCTATACATCGATCAGGGAAAAACACGGGCAGCGGGACCGGCCGGCCCGGGCGTCGCCGACGCGTCATATTCCGATTGGCTTACACAGGGGTGCGCAACGTGAATCGAACGATCATCAGCAGCAAGTTTCCCGCAGGCACGGCGATCGCCGCCCTGCTGGTGCTGGCCATGGCGTGGGCCGCCGTCATGCCCGTGAGCGCCCACGCGGCCACCGCCAAGGAGATCGACGCGAAGGTCAACGCGACCCTGAAGGAGTTCAAGGACCAGGTGAAAGGGGCCGCAGGGTTCCTCAAGGATGCCAAGGGAGTACTGGTCTTCCCCGGAGTGATCAAGGCAGGGCTGGTGGTCGGAGGCGAGTACGGCGAGGGCGCCCTGCGAATTCACGGCAGGACCCAGGGCTACTACAGCATCGCAGCCGCCTCCGTGGGCTTTCAGCTCGGCGCCCAGAAGAAGGACATCATCCTGGTGTTCCTGCAGCAGAAGGCCCTGGATAATTTCATGAACAGCTCGGGCTGGAAGGTGGGCGTGGACGGCTCGGTGGCTCTGGTGGATCTGGGCACCGGGGGGTCGCTCGATACCATGAAGCTCAACAAACCCATCGTGGGCTTCGTCCTGGGCCAGAAGGGTCTGATGTACAACCTGACCCTGGAAGGCTCCAAAATCACCAAACTGGACAAATAACGGCAGACCGGAAAGGGAGGAGCCGCATCTGCGGCCCCTCCCTCGCCACCACGGCCCGGGCCGTCCTCACCACCAGGACCGCAGGCCCACCAGCCACTGGGTGTCGCTGACGGGCGCCCCGTTATCCCGGGCGTAATCGGCCGTCGCACCGTACTTCCGTGTCCACACCACACCGACGTAAGGCGCGAACTCCCTGCGTATCTCGTAACGCAGGCGCAGGCCCAGATCCACGTTGGACAGGCCCGACCCCAGCCCGCGCTCCGCATCGCGCTTGCCGTAGAGGTTGAACTCCAGCTCCGGCATGAGCACCAGTCGCTGAGTGAGCAGCAGCTCGTACTCACCCTTGAACCGGGCGGCAGTGCGCCCGGCGCTTCCCACGTAGGCGGAGGCATCCACTTCGAAGCGGTAGGGCGCCAGCCCTTTCAGGGCCAGAGCGCCCCACTGCCGGGAAGGCTGGGAACCCACCGCGAAGTCATGGCGCACCCCTGCCTGGACATCCCAGAATGCCGCGATGGCGCGGCTGTACAGGGCTTCGACGTTCGCGTCCTCCGTGGTCCCTTTCAATACCTCGCCCTCGGACTTGAGCCACAGCTTGTTGAGGTCGGTACCCACCCAGGCCTGGCCCTCCCAGTACTTCAGGTTACCCTCCCTGGTGTCACGGACTTCCAGACGGTCGAGCATGAGCTTGGAGACCACCATATTGTCATGTATGGGCGAGGGCCACTGGGCCGGCTGCCCGGCGGCACCTGCAATCGCCGTCGAGACTGCCCACGCGAGCACGCCCGCGACCGCGCTCGCCAGTCCGGGTCGGGTTGTCATGTACGCTTCCATCAGGCCACCTCCACTTCACGGAACATGCCCGCTTCCATGTGATAGAGCAGGTGGCAGTGATAGGCCCAGCGCCCGCGGGCGTCGGCCAGCACCCGGTAGGTCACGGCATGGCCCGGCTTGACACTGACGGTGTGCTTGCGCACCTGAAACCCGCCGTCGGAACTTTCAACCTCGCTCCACAGGCCGTGGAGATGGATGGGATGATCCATCATCGTGTCGTTGACCAGCAGGATGCGCACCCGCTCGCCGTGGGCAAGACGCAAAGGACCGGCGTCGGAGAACTTCACCCCGTCGAAGGACCACATGTAACGCTCCATGTTGCCGGTCAGATGCAACTCGATGGTGCGCCCGGGCTCGCGCGGGTCCAGCCAGTCACCAAGACTGCGCAGATCCGCGTAGGTGAGCACCCGCCGTCCGTTGTTCCTGAGCCCCACGCCGGGATCGTCCAGACGGGTGGACACCACGCTGGCGTGCATGGCCGTGCCCGGTCCGTACTCCGTGACCGGGTGATGCGTGACCTCCATCGTGCCGCCGCTTGCCGTCGGCATGCCCATGGGGCCGTTGCCCTGACTCATGGCTGCGTGTCCCATGGCCGCGTGATCCATGCCCCCCATGGCACCGCCGGCGGCAGGCCGCTCGGAGCCCCCCGGCATTTTCATACCGGTCATGTCCATACCGGCCATGGACATGCCGGCGTCGGACATGGTCAGGGTGGGCACCGGGTCCATGGCGGGAACGGGCGCCTCCAGGCCCGGCCGGGGCGCCAGGGTGCCCCGGGCGTAACCTGACCGGTCCATGGACTGGGCAAAGATCGTGTAGGGCCGATCGTCGTGGGGCTCCACAATCACGTCATAGGTTTCGGCGACGCCAATGCGGAACTCGTCCACGCTGACCGGGTGGACGTTCTGGCCGTCGGCGGCCACCACGGTCATCTTCAGGCCCGGGATGCGCACGTCGAAGAAGCTCATGGCCGAGCCGTTGATGAAACGCAGGCGCACCCGCTCGCCACGGCGGAACAGACCCGTCCAGTTGCCCGCCGGAGCGGTTCCGTTCATCAGGTAGGTGTAGGTGGCGCCGGACACGTCGGCCAAGTCCCGGGGACTCATGCGCATGCGGTCCCACATGGCCCGCTGCTCCACGGCATTGACCAGGCCTGACTTGCCTGCCTGGCGCAGCAGATCGCCGAAGGTCAGCTTGGCGTAGTTGTAGTAGCCATCCGCCTTCTTGAGCTTCGCGAACACCCGACCCGGATCCTCGTCGGTCCAGTCCGAGAGCAGGATCACGTGATCGCGGTCGGCGGCGACCGGATCCCCGGCGCGGGGCTCGATCACGATGGCACCGTAGTGGCCGGTCTGCTCCTGGAACCCCGAGTGGCTGTGGTACCAGTAGGTCCCGCTCTGGCCCACCCTGAACCGGTACACGAAGGTCTCCCCGGGCGCGATGCCCGGATAGGTGAGCCCGGGCACCCCGTCCATGGCGTTGGGGAGAATAATGCCGTGCCAGTGTATGGAGGTGGATTCCCGCAGACGGTTGGTCACCCGCAGGGTGACGGTGTCCCCCTCGCGCCAACGCAGCACCGGTGCGGGGACCTCCCCGTTGATGGCAGTAGCGATGCGGGGCCGGCCGGTGAAGTTCACCGGCGTCTCTTCGATCACCAGCCTGAAATCGGTTCCGGACAGCGCTCCGGGGTGCACCCCGGAGCCCACGGCAGCCCGCACCCCCGCGGAGCCGAAACCCATGCCGGCGAGGACGCCACCCGCGGCAAGACCCTGCACGAAGCGCCGACGGCGCAGATCGATGATTCCGGTGCCACCGGAATCGGGACGACGAATTTTCATGGACGTTCTCCAGCCGGGAAGGCGCTCAGGACGCGGCGCCACCCCTGCAGCAGCAGACAATGGAATAGAGAGACGCGCACGACCGTGCGCGGACTGGAGACGTCAGGTCCGTGGGGGACGCAGAAGCGGGGAGTGCGCGAGACCCACCAGCGCGGATGCCGGCGCAGGCGGCTGAGAACAGACGCAGGGTTCGACCGGTACGGTCGCGCCGGTACCCACGATCGACGTGGTGCAGTGAAAGGCGCAGCCCCCGGACTCACCGGTACAGCAATCGCCGGCGGCCTGTCGGACGGTCAGGGGACCGCCCGGCATCCCGTCCGCCGTGCAGGCCGGGGCGTGAGCGGTCAGCCCATGGGCCGGAGCGCCCAGGGCGGTGGGGGCGCCCAGGACCGGGACCAGGTTGCCCACCACCAGGGCGAACGCCACCAGCAGCGCCACGCCCCGCCGGCGACGGGGGGTCATGCCAGAATCATCACAGCGTCGACCCATCGAAAATGCCCGGAAAACACCCGACCGCGACTATACCGCGGCTCCATGCCCCCCTCAACTGCACGGTGCATCGGCCTGCGCCCGCGAGGTCAGTGTCCCGGGGCGGGCACCTGACCAGCGGCGGCCTCGGCCTCCACGAAGACGCGTTTGACGTTGGGGAAGGTTTTTTTGATCCGCCGATCCAGCTCCGCGATGGTCGCTTCCAGCTCGGTGGCCCGGGCATCGGCCGCAAACTTCACGCTGATGTTCACCAGGATGAACTCCGGGCCCATGTGCATGGTCAGCACCTCGTGGACCCGTTCCACGTCCGGCAGGGACAGGGCCGCCTCCCGGATGCCCTCCACCACCCGCCGGTTGGCGCTCTCGCCGATCAGCAGGCCCTTGGTTTCGTAGGCCAGCCACGCCGCCGTACCCCCGAGAATGACCCCGATCAGCAGCGAGGAGAGCCCGTCCGCCCAGTACAGACCCGCGTAGTGGCTGAGCAGGATCCCGCCCAGGGCCACCAGCAGCCCCAGCATGGCGGCCGAGTCCTCGAACAGGACCATGAAGAGGGAGGGGTCCTTGCCTCGCTGGACAGCCTCCACGTAGCCCCACTTGCCCTTGGTGCGGGTGAACTCATGGAGCGCGAAATACCAGGACGCGCCCTCGAAGACAATGGCCAGACCGAGCACCACGTAGTTGGCCGCCACATGCTCCATGGGATGGGGATCGAGCATGTGCTGTACCCCCTCGAAGGCGGACACCCCCGCCCCGACGGCGAAGATGAGGATCGCGACCACGAAGCTCCAGAAATAGACCTCCTTGCCGTGGCCGAAGGGGAAGTGCTCGTCCGGTGGTCGCCGGGCCTGGCGCAGCCCGTGGAGCAGCAGCACCTGGTTGCCGGTGTCCACCACCGAATGGATGCCCTCGGAGAACATGGCGGAGCTGCCGGTGATCAGCGCGGCGATGAACTTGGTGACCGCGATCAGCAGATTGCCGGCCAGGGCTGCGAAAATGACCTTCCGGGAGGCGCCGGCCACGGACTCAGCACGCTCCAGGCGCCATTGCCGGGGACCTCATGGGGCGAGCGGCTTCCAGAACCGGTGGGGATAGTCCCGGGCCGGGTCGCGCACTGCCAGTTCCCGGAAACCGCGGCCCACAAAGAAGTCTTCCGCTCCGGGCTGGGCCTTGACCAGCACCCCCTGAAGCCCCTGATCGCTCGCGGCGCCCTCGGCGGCCGCCAGCAGCCGGCCGCCTACGCCGTGACCCTGACGATCCGGGTCCACATAGAGGCCGTGAAGGAGCAGCCCGGGCCGGCCGCCGGGGGTCTCCTGCGCAGCAGCCGGCGCCCACGCGGCGAGGCCGGCAATGGCGCCGTCGGCATCCTCCGCCACCACCAGCGCCAGTACGTCCAGGTCAGCGGCATCGTAGCGGTACACGGGCAGGGACAGGCGCTTGACCCGCTCCGGCAGATCCCAGGTCATGACGGCCCGTTCAATGATCCGGTTCACCGGGTCCAGATCCGCCGCCGTCCCGGGCCTCAGCCTGACCCCGGTCGCTGCGTCGCCGCCCGGGACGCCCGCGCCTTCCCCGGAGCCGGTCACGGCCACAGGCCCAGCTCCTGGGTGACGTTGACCACCCGCTCGATGGCCTCCACCAGCGCCGCCGTGCGCAGATCCACCGGGGCCTGCGCCGCGGAGGGGTCGGTCTGCTGGCTCAACCCCCGCCAGCGCTGCAGGGTCGCGTCCACGGCACGGTACATCCTGGCCTCCAGCTTGGCGTTGACCTGGGCCAGGTCCCACTGCTGGTTCTCGTTGTTCTGAACCCACTCGAAGTAACTCACGGTGACGCCACCGGCATTGGCCAGGATATCCGGCACCACGAGAATGCCCCGGGCTGCCAGGATCTCGTCGGCACCGGGCGTCACCGGGCCATTGGCGGCCTCCACCACCATCCGGGCCTGGAGCCGGGCGGCGTTGTCGCCCCGGATCTGGTTGGCCACGGCCGCGGGAATGAGGATGTCGCAGTCGAGCTCCAGCAGATCGGCGTTGGTGATAGTCAGGGTTTCGGGCAGCCCTACCACTGTTCCGTGCTCGCGCTTGTAGGCGGCGGCCGCCTCCAGGTCCAGTCCCTGGGCATTGTAGATTCCGCCGGCGGAATCGCTCACCGCCAGCACTTTTGCGCCCGCCTCCTGGAACAGTCGCGCCGCCACCGCCCCCACGTCGCCGAAGCCCTGAACCGCCACCCGCGCCCCCTCGACACCGGCCACACCGGGCACCGGTGCGCCCGCCAGGAATCGCTCGGTGGCATTGAGCACGCCACGGGCCGTCGCCTCCTGACGGCCCAGGGACCCGCCCAGGTTCAGAGGCTTGCCGGTGACCACCGGGCGGTTGTTGCGGCCCGGGTGCAGGGTGTCGTAGGTATCGTAGATCCAGGCCATGGTCTGGGCGTCCGTGTACAGGTCCGGCGCCGGGATATCCGTGTGAGGCCCGATGTTGTCCCCCAGTTCCGTGATGAATCGCCGGGTCAGGCCGGACAGCTCCCGCCGGCTGAGGGCCTTGGTGTCACAGGCCACACCCCCCTTGGCGCCGCCGAAGGGGATATCGATGAGCGCGCATTTCCAGGTCATCAGGGCCGCAAGGAACCGCACCTCCTCGACATCCACATCAGGGTGATAGCGGATTCCGCCCTTGCCCGGGCCCAGCACCCGGTTGTGGATCACCCGGTGGCCCTCGAAGGTGCGGACCGATCCGTCGTCCATCTGCACCGGGAAGTAGACGGTGATGGTGCGCCGGGGACAGCGCAGAAAAGCGAACAGCTCCCGGGCGGATTCGTCCAGATACGCCATGGCCCGTTCCAGACGCCGGGCGCTGATGTCACGGGGGGTCAGATTCTCCGCCTCAGGGGCAGCCGGGGGCGGTTCCAGATCAGTCATACCTGCTCCAGGAAGGTTCAGGCGCACGGGCAAACGCAAGCCCCGTTGCGGGGGCGGAAAACAGCGCCGGTCAGAGCAGGCTACGGGGACCCCGGCGCACCGGTCAAGACAGGCTCGCCGGGCCCGCCGCGAAAGTCGTCAGAGGATCGTGGTCAACGCCAGCAGCCACTTGGGCCACGGCGTGCCGGTCAGCCCCAGCACGATGATGCCGGCGGTCGCCGCCACCGCGACGGTGAACACGGCAAGCCCGATCCGCTGGGCGAGGGTATAGGTGGGCGGGTCGGTGGTCATGGTGACGTACGGGCCTCCGTAATGACGTCGGTCGCAGGGAAGGGGCGGCCCACGGACGGACCGTTACACCCGTTAGGGACAGCGCCGCCGGGCGGGTGTTCCCCGCCACCCGGCAGTCGATTTAACTCATTGTTTACAGTCTAACAATTCTGACATATTCCGGGGGGAAGCGTAAGCCGTTTGTTTTGAAGGCGACTCATTGACCTGGCCCACCGCTCGACACACCGGCTGCCCCGCCCGCGTTCGCGCCGCCCGACGGTGGTGGGTTCGGATGGCGGGGGCGCCTTGTCCTGACAGCCTCAGACGACCGCCCGGGGCCGCCAGGGGCCCCCGCGGTGGGCCGGCGCTGGACACCGCCGTCCCAGCGGGTCCGATCCACCCTCCAAGGCCCCGGAAGCCCCACGGGCGCCGCTTGTCAGCACTTCGAACAATAGATATGTTCCCTGAAGTGAAACCCCGCACCTACACCCAGCGCCGGCGGGCGCAGCAGCAGGCCCAGACCCGCGAGCGAATTGTCCAGGCGGCCATGGCGCTGCATGAAGAGCGGGGACCGCGCCGCACCACCATCAGCGCCGTCGCCCGGCGGGCCGGCGTGCAGCGCCTGACGGTCTATCGGCATTTCCATGACGACCGGGCCCTGTTCTCCGCCTGCTCCTCGCGCTGGCTGGAGCTCAATCCGCCGCCCTCTCCTCAGCAGTGGCGGGGTATGCAGGCGCCTGCCGCGGGCACGCGGCAGGCCCTGAGCGCGCTTTACGGATATTACCGGCATACGGAGCGCATGTGGGCCCAGTCCTATCGGGACCGGGAGGCGGTACCGGCCCTGGATTCGTTCATGGCGGACATCGATCGCTACATGGACGCCGTGGCGACGGATCTGCTGAGCCTGTGGCGTCCGGCCAGGAGCCGGCGCCGGGCACTGGGCGCCGTGATCCGCCACGCTCTGGCTTTCGCCAGCTGGCGGTCACTGGCCGACCAGGGTCTGCGGGACGCGGAGATGGTGGATCTGGTGGAGCGCTGGCTGGAAGTGGTGGCCCGGGAGGCCGAGGGCGAAGCCCGCGCCGGATCCGTGGGTACCGTCCCCGACGACACCCGCCAAGGTTGAGCGCCGCCGGCATGCCTCTGTTGTGGGCACGGGGGTCTTTACCTACACTGGCCGGGGACAGGGCAGGCCGGCCGCCTGTCAGCAATCAATCGAAGCCGGATGGGGATAGGAATCATGGACCGGATGAAGCTCGCTGTCGCGGGAGCCGCCGCCCTCGCTCTGCTGGCCGGACAGGCATCCATGGCAGCGGACAGCGTCATCTCCTCGCGCAAGGCCCCCGCCAGCGAGGTGATGATGCTGCCCAAGTACTGCTGGGGACAGTACCTTGGATACAAAGGGTCCCAGTTCCATATTCCGAAGCGCACCTGCGGCGTGTTCATGAATCACTACTGCCAGGCGCTGATCTACAAGAACCGGGCCGAAATGAGCATCCACCCCCACAAGAAGCGCTCCAACCTCGGGCGGGCCAGGCACATTCTCAGGGGAAACCTGAAGCAGATGAAGAAGCACCCGAACTGCCCTCTGCGCAGCGCGGTGCAGACCAACCTGCGGTCCGTGGAGATGCAGTTGCAGACCCTGCAGTGAGGGGCTTCCCGGCCCGTCCCCCGACGCGAACCGCTCAGCGGGCGGTCACCAGCAAGACGGACCGCTCGAGGTGGGCGGCCAGCTTCTCCAGCGGCTCATCAGCAGAGGACACCGCCCCGGCGGGATGACCGTTCCCCATGCGGGAGCGCAGAAACTTCGAAACCACCGTGGTCTTGATGGCGTAGTTGACGTTCTCGGGCAGGTCCCCGCTGCGCCTGAGCACCGCCACCGCATTGAGCTTGGAGGTCACCACCCCCACCACCCGCCCGTGCATATCCAGCAGGGGCCCGCCGCTGTTGCCGCCCTGGACGGGCACCGAAATCTGGTAGAACCGGGCATCATCGCCCAACCCTGCCGAAGCGCTGACGACGCCGGTGGTCAGCTTGGGCGTGTGGCCCATGACATCCACATGGGGATAGCCGATGGTGAACACCCGGCTGCCCAGGGGCGCATCGCCGGGGGCCAGGGTGAGGCTGGGGGGCAGCTTGCGGGGGTCGTCCACCTTGAGGAGCGCCAGATCATTGGTCTGGTCCGCCCGGGCGACCGTCGCTTTGATGCTCTTGCCGTCGGGGCGGGTGAGCGTGATCCTGTGGGCGCCCTCGATCACGTGGTTGTTGGTGAGCACGTAACCGGTGCCCACGGGCCAGCCGGTACCCGTGAACACCACTCCGGGCCTGCGGTGAGGCTTGTCGGTGTGGATCAGCTCCGGATGATGTATCCGAACGTAGTTTTCCAGGTACTTCGAGTAGGCGCCATTGAGGCACTGGTTGCGGGCCAGGTCGCCCATGCGCCCGGGGGAGGCTCCCGTGTCCTGGAAACCGTAGACGAACGCCACCACCGCCTTGACCACTTCCTGTTCATCGGAACTGTAGGACGCGGTCAGGGCACGGTCGGCGGAATAGCCGCGGACCATGTAGCCGGCGATCTTGCGGGCGACATCGCCGATGACATCGCAGAAGTTTTCCCGCACATAGTCGGGGACGTCGATGTGGCGGCCTTCTCCCCCCATGGTGACCCGGCTGGCCTTCCCCGCCTGCTCCGGCGGCGGCGTCTGGGAGAAGGTGACATGGCCGTCCTTGTCGACCCATTTGTAGACCGCGGCAAACACAGGTGCCGCGCACAGCAGCAGTGACAGCAGCAAGAGACTTCCGGTCCGCATGGCGCCCCCTTTCGGATTCTTATTGAGGGGGCATGACCCGTGGCGCCGCAATCCCACTGCGTTGCGCGCCGCTGCCTCGCGGCGCTGCCCCGGCCCGTGCCGCACCCCCCGACCGCGGTACTTCCCCCTGGGGGCAAAGTACTCGAACCGGCGGCCCGGTTCCAGCTTCGCAACGCGCGGGGACGGGCCGGCCCGCTCAGGGGCCAGCGCGTGGCCGGTTCAGGAGCTCGCCAGCAGTCCGGCGTCCCGGGTGATGTCCCGCCGCCCGGGTTCGGCCGCCCCGGGTCTTGATTCAGGCGGGGCGCCGTGGCATCGCAGGATGCGGCGCTTGGCCCGCTCGTAGGTGTCCGGGTCCAGGGCCTGCTGATCCCGCAGCCGGCGGTGCTCACGCAACTCGGCACTGAGCCGGGCGCTCGGGTCCGGCGCGGCAACGGCCCGGGCCCGGCGCGCCCGGGCCTCCAGCTCGTCGGCAAAGGCGCGCACCTGGGCACGGTCCGGGGACCCCGCCAGCAGCTGAACCACCGGAATGCGCCCGTGGCGGGTGAACCACACCAGCCGGCGTGCGGAGCACACAACGCCCATCCACAGGGCGAAGGCGCCGGCCAACGAAGCGGTGATGGCGCCCGGCGCAGCGGGATGATCCAGCAGCGGATGACCGCTGTAGGCCACGGCCGCCAGCAGGACCCCGCCGCCTGTCAGCAGGGTCAGAGCCAGGGCGAACCATCCCCAGGCGATTTGAGTCGCGCGCCGGGGTGTCGGATCGATGCACCGAAGATCCAGCCAGTACTCGTCCGTGCGGGCACCCAGGCGCCGGGTGGACACCGACACGAACCGCTCGTCAAACAGCTCGACACGGGCACGATAGCCCTTGCACCGGCTGTGCTGCTCGAGCATCCGATGGAGCACGCCGGGCGCGCCAGCCGGTGGCTCGGCGACCGGCTCCTCCGAGCTCAGCACGATATGTTCTTCCATGGCGGACATGACACCCTCCCGTCGTTGACAA
>Ga0102944_1001487_pt1 | contig 15451 bp, 15 predicted proteins | sample SalPonD_shore_MG_FD_78172 | JGI IMG/M metagenome (GOLD analysis project Ga0102944, IMG submission 78172) | Salt pond soil microbial communities from South San Francisco under conditions of wetland restoration - Salt Pond MetaG... | ecosystem: Environmental > Aquatic > Marine > Intertidal zone >...
GATAGAGGTTAAGAGCTACCTTCTGTAGGAGAAAACCACCGATAAATGAAAAGATTGCCCAGTTAACATTATTAACCCGAAATGACTGAAAGATCAGGATTACAAGACCTAGCAGATATAATGCGTATCCTAGTAATTTAAGACTAATACTGATTAAAGTGGTTAGATATGTAAATAACTTAGGAGAGAACTCTCGTTGATTAAACTCTAACGTATGATCAGACATCTAAATTCAGACCTATACAGACATTTTAAGGTATTGTGGTTCACTAACTTCAGTTAGAAAGTTGAAGCCAATAATCTTCATATTTCCTGAGATTCATCCAATTCAAATATCTCAATTTCTAATTTCTCTTTTTTCGCAGGCAATATTATTGAATTGCCAGAAGGATCCTCTACCTCGATCAAGAATGGTTGCTCAAAATTTAATAATGATTTGAGGAGTTTCAATCTCCGTTTGATCTCTCGCCGATCTTCTTTATTTTTTTCCTGTTTCAAAGAGATAACTAATTTCTCTTTAATATCTTCCAATATCCCCTCGATATTTCGGATCCAGGTAGAACCATCCCCATGAGGCTCAATGCTGATCCCAAGCTTGGCTATCGTTACTGTACCCTGAGTTGAACGAACTACCTTCGTAGTTCCATCAGTTTCATCCTCGATCAGATACCGCATGATGGTATAATCTTTCTGTGTTGTATTCATGAAATCAGTAGTACGATAACCACACTGTGGACAATGAATGGTGATGGACACAAAATCATTGTAATAGGGAATATCAAGCAGATGGGTAATTACATTGGCATTCTCATTATGACATGCTGGACAGGTAATCGACTCGATCTGGTAATCACTAGAACGAGGAAGATCATCACTCATGTATGGTAATGATTGCTCCTTTTATAAGTTCCTTACGAAATTAATCAAGTTCGATTGAACCAGAACCTATTCGCTCTAGTACCATCCCCTCTAGCCTCCACGGTGATTTTAAATTAGCTATCTGTAAGGCATTGTCAAGTGCGGATTCTCGGGTGGTGAAGAGTTCCATAATCGTATCCCCCTTCTTGACGAATTCTCCCCGTTTGCGATGAAGAATAACACCAGATAATTTGTCCTGGGGACATCCGAGTGCAGCTGCAATATTTTTGATCTGTTTATTGGATACGTAAGAAATATAACCATCATTTTGTGCTTTAATCGTATCACGATATTGACCAACCTGAATATCTTCAGGTTTGTATGGTTTTTCTGCACCCTGTGCCTGAATGATCTCATAGAATTTGTCTAAAGCTTTACCTGATTGGACAATCTCATCTGCCATATGAACCCCCTGTCCACGATGAGCCACTCCAGCCATTTCCAGGAGTATACCTGCCAGTTCATTTGATTTTTCTAGAACTGATCGTGGACCATTTCCCATCAAAGTCTGAATCGCCTCACGGGCCTCTAGTGCGGGTCCAATCGCATGACCAACAGGTTGATCTGCGTAGGTTAGGGCTGCCTCAACCTGAATTCCAACACGTCTTCCGATCTCAACAAATGATGCAGATAAAGCCTTGGCATCACTCCGTTGTTCAATCTTCGTCTCAAATCCGGTTGGCATATCAAGGACAAGATGATCAACACCTGTACTCAGTTTCTTTGATAAGATTGAGGCGATGATGACACTTTCCGGGTCAAGTGAGAGGGGACGCTCAACCCGGGAGATGATTTCAGAATCCACAGGTGCCAGATTCAACTGACCTCCCCATACAATCATTCCCCGAGTTTTCGGGGCGATCTCGAGGATCTCCTCTGCAGTGAAGTCCACATCACACAATACTTCCATCGTGTCAGCCGTACCAGAGGGAGAGGTGATTGCACGTGACGAAGTTTTGGGTATTAATAGACCGGCAGCAGCAATAATTGGCACAATCAGTAATGAAACCTTATTGCCGGGAATACCACCAATAGAGTGTTTATCATAGACGGGTTCACCAAATTGGAGTTGTTCTCCATGAAGGGTGAAAGAACGGGTCAAATACTCGGTCTCATCCATTGACAAATTCTCATATTGCATGGCAAGGGTGAATGCAGCCAATTCCAAATCACTAACATTTCCTGCATAAATATCATCCACAATTGATCGGAGATCTTCACTACTCCAGGGTTCATGGTCATATTTCTTCATTATCAAGGGCATGGCAGTAGGTCGAGTCCTAGCTTTGATGGAGATTTGATCTCCATTTTGCACATCCATTTTCTGGGCTACCATGGGTGGTAGACCAATTGTATTACTATCAACCAGATCAGATCGAATAACCTGCACCAGTAATTTATTTTCTTTGGCACGGATCTGCGATAGATTGGTCTGACTATCTCGGGGGTCCTCATTTTCAGGATTAATGAGTATTACTTCAGATTTAGTATCAAAATTTTCTAATATTTTAGCGATCATGACGCTCACCTTACGTTTCTATATCTTAATAGAGATTCAATATTGCCCTCTGATCCTATATATGAGCGTTGATATCAGGTAGTTATTTTGCTCAATTCGGGGGAAATCTACTCTGATTTTTCGTCATTTTTGATACAATTACCTCTTCCAAATCAAGATCAGCAATATTTGCCAGAGATAAGGAGTAGATGAGAACATCAGCGATTTCATCCTTTAATTGTTCACGAATTGTTGAATTTTCAAATACTGATTGTTTTGATTTCTCTACAGTCATCCACTGGAAGATTTCCATCAATTCGGCCGCTTCTATTGCTATAGACATTGCTAGATTCTTGGGATTATGAAATTCCTGCCAATCTCGATCTGCAACAAACTTAGCCATCCGCTTTTGTAATTTCTCAAAGGTATTCATACTGGAGCTAATTGCTCCTCATTTAGATGAGTTCTGTTTAACCCGCAGCAATTTTTCATAATTTCTCAGATTGAAGTGATGACTTAAATTTTATTGCTCTCAAGAAATACTATGGATCAATTGAAAGCTGTCGCAGAAGATATCCGATCCCTCAAGATACAGGGAGCAACCAATGTTGCGATTGAAGGGGTCAAAGCATTCTATTCCTATATTAACCGATTACCTACCTCTCTCGGTCGAGAAGAATTTCTAGCCAGAGTCGAAGATGCTCGGGATATAATTATTAATACCAGACCAACTGAACCGGCAATGCGGAATGGTCTGAAAAAAATCATGTACGATATGTACCAGCTTGAGGATCAAGCACTGGAGGAGATGGAACATGCTGCAATTACCTCGGGTGAGGAATATCTCAAATTATTGAAATCAACCAAAGAGAAAATAATTGAGACCGGAGCCGAATTAATCCAAGATGGCAGCACAATTATGACTCATTGCCACTCCTCGATCAGCTCGGCTATCTTCATCCGGGCTTTTGAACAGGGTAAAAATATCAAAGCTATTTGTACGGAAACTCGTCCAAGATATCAAGGTCGGAAAACTGCCAGAGAACTCGTAGAAGCAGGGATTCCAACAATTCAGGTGGTCGATTCTGCAATGAGATGGGTCGCAAGAAAACAATCAATTGATTTGATAATCATAGGCCTTGATGCAGTTACCAGCCAAGGCACAATCTTGAATAAGATTGGATCACGATTACTGGCTCTTGCTGCAGATGAATCCGACATTCCGCTTTACGTTTCTGGTAGCTTGCTGAAATTTGATAGTGAGACAGTACTTGGGAGCAGAACTGAGATTGAAATGCGTGATGTATCTGAGATTACTGCTGATTGGCCGGATGTACCTGAAGGATTGAAATTCTTGAATCCTTCATTTGAAACCGTATCCCGTGATTACATTGATGCGATGATTACTGAGGAAGGAGTATTCCCACCCGGTCTTGTTTTTGAAATTGTACGTCAGAAATATCCGTGGATGTTAGATTTTTAATATTGAGAGGGTTACATTGTTTCTCCATATGGAGTCCAGATATTCTTAATCTCTGTTGCTTTTCTGAGGAACTGGTCTCCCATTCCATGTCGACGATCAAGCCAGTTTCGGTGTTTACCGTAATTTACCCATGATCGCTTCATATTCTCAGTAGCTCGTAATTCGACATCCTGACTGCCTGATTTGGTTCTGAAATACCAGATACCTTCCACACTGTTATGATCAGCGAGTACAGGAGTAAGTTCTTCTGGATCACCAGTGATGATATTGATGACCCCATCAGGTAGATCAGATGTTTCAAAGACCTGATACAAATCAGTTGCAGAAAGTGGATATTGCTGCGAGGGGATTACCACCACCGTATTACCTCGGGCAATTGCGGGAATGACTGTTGAGATAAAAGCAAGCAGTGGATATTCATCAGGTAAGACAATACCTAACACACCTATGGCCTCAGGCATGGCAAGTGTCACATTTCTGGCAGGGGTATGATGGACATTACCATCCCATTTATCCGCTTTGGCAGCATAGTAATAAATACGATAGATACTCTCATCCACCTCTTCAAGGGCAGCATCCCGGGAGATATGTGTCATAGCTACCAAACGGTCAGCAAATTCCTCTCGTCTTGCAGAAAGGTTCTCTGCAATATAGTAGATGATCTGCGCGGTATTATGCTTGGATCGGGTTTGCCAGGAACTGGCTATATTTGCAGCTTCAACAGCATCACGAATATCCTTGCGATTACCTAGGCTGGCTTCTCCAACAAGCTTACCTGCAGGATTGGTTATTTTGTAACTATAATTCCCATCAGGTCGTCGCTGTTGACCACCTATGAATACTTTTGCCGTTCGATCAATCGCCGGAAGATCAATGGTTGTATCCTCTTCGGGAGTTACTATTTTGCGTTTGAATGGTTTACTACGAAATTCTTTCTTCAACACTGGTTTGACAAAATCCCAAAGACCCTCAATACCTCCTTCACGACCAAATCCAGATTCACGATAGCCGCCAAATCCTGAAGCGGCATCAAACATATTGGTACAGTTGATCCAAACGGTTCCAGCTTTGAGTTTAGGTGCGGTTTCAAAGGCTAGATTAAGATTTTCCGTCCAGATACTAGCTGCCAAGCCATACCGAGTATTATTAGATAATTCAACAGCTTCTTCTGGGGTTCTAAATGACATTGCAACAAGTACGGGGCCAAAAATCTCCTCCCGCACGATGGTATCTGCAGGTGATACATTCGTAAAGAGGGTTGGAATATGATAGTAACCGGTTTGAGGAAGTTCACAGGGTGGTTGATAGATCTCACCACCTTCATCCAATCCAATCTGGACATAATTCTGGATGGTTGATAATTGATTCTTATCAACAACTGCACCAATGTCAATTGCCTTATCTAACGAAGGACCGACTCTGAGTTTAGCCATACGTTTTTTGAGTTTAGCAATGAATTCTTCTTCTACACTTTCCTGAACGAGTAAGCGGCTACCTGCACAGCAAACTTGACCCTGATTGAACCAAATTGCATCAACAATTCCTTCTATTGCAGAATCTAGATCAGCATCCTCATAGACAATAAATGGGGATTTACCACCGAGTTCAAGGGTGATCTTCTTACCAGTACCAGCGATGGCACGACGGAGGATTTTTCCTACCTCGGTAGATCCAGTAAAGGTTAATTTGGCGATATCAGGATGATGGGTCAGGTAGGTACCAGTCTTACTGCCACTACCAGTGACAACATTCAATACGCCATCAGGTAAGCCCACATCCTCACAGATCTGTGCAAAAAGAATAGCGGATAATGAAGTCAGTTTGGCAGGTTTGATCACCATCGTGTTGCCCATAGCAAGAGCGGGGGCAACCTTCCACGTAAAGATCAACAGTGGAAAGTTCCAGGGGACAATACCGGCGACCACACCTAACGGCTCGTAATCAGCCATATCCTCTTCCATCATCTGAGCCCAGCCTGCATGATAGTAGAAATGCCGGGCAACAAGAGGAATATCGATATCACGGGTTTCTCGAATCGGTTTTCCATTATCCATAGATTCCAGTACCGCAAATAATCTAGCATGTTTTTGAACTTGACGGGCTATGGCATAGAGATACCTGGCTCGGGCATGTCCTCCAATATCCCACCAAGATTTTTGTGCTTCTTTTGCTGCTTTGACAGCTACATCAACATCAGATTCACTAGCAGCAGCAATACTTGCCAGTTTTGAACCGTCTGAGGGATTGATACTATCAAAATACTCTTCATCACCTGGTTTCTTCCATGAACCATTGATATAGAGGTCAAATTGTCGATTGTTTTGCTCTAACCAAGCATCAACTTTATCACTACTTTCGGGTGCTGGCCCATACGTCATATTATCAAAAATCTCCTTTATCTCCATTGTAATCATCCCATTGGGTGTCGGTAATATGCAGAATAACGACCTGTCGCGTTATGCTCGAGCTGTCGTTCAATATCTGCCAGTAGACTGCTTGCCCCAAATCTGAAAAGCTTTGGTGACAACCACTCATCTCCCAATTCTTCTTTAATCATGGCCAACCATGCAAGTGCTTCTTTTGCCTTCCTTATGCCACCTGCTGGTTTGAAACCAACCATGTAACCGGTCTTCTCATAGTATTCCCGGATCTGTCGGACCATGGTAATACCAACGGGTAAGGTTGCATTCAGCTTCTCCTTTCCCGTACTGGTCTTGATAAAATCAGCACCAGCCATCATACAGACTAGACTGGCTTTGGCAACATTGCGTAATGTTGATAGGTCCCCGGTGGCTAGAATTGTTTTCATATGAGCATCTCCACAGGCCTCACGAAATGCAGATACTTCTGCATACAATTTCTCCCAATCATTCCGTAGAACATGTTGTCGGGTTATCACAATATCTATTTCCTGAGCACCTGCAGCTACTGATGCCCTGATTTCGTCTAGTTTCTGCTCAAATGGGGTCAAGCCCGCAGGAAATCCGGTTGATACTGCAGCAACAGGGATATTACTCCCCTCGAGTTCAGCCACAGCAATGGGAACCAGTTGATGATACACGCACACTGCCCCAGTAGTAATTTCCAGATCTGGAACTCCAAGTTGTTCTAATATATCATCACGAACTGGATGCTTGGCCTTGGCACAGAGTCGTTTAACATTGCCAGGGGTATCATCACCGGAGAGAGTCGTTAAATCAATACAAGTTATTGCCTTCAGTAACCACGCTGCCTGCCATGCTTTCTTGATAGAACGTCGTTTTGGGAGCGTTGCTGCACGCCGTTCTACTGCACTGAGATTGACTTGAACTGATTCAACCCAATCCAGTTCCAGTGGCATACCTGGGTTTCTTGCGATAGAATTATGAGATTTTGTAAGAGATGTTGTCATAACAACCTACCAAATTGTAAATAGTCCAGTTACATATTTATACAGCATTCGGGACTTAAGAGTATTATTACCTACTATAGTATCTAGTAGTTCTTTGGGAGGATATTCGTCACAGTGATAGATATGATGTTAGAATAGAAATAACAATTAAATTAATGCTTTATCCGATCCTCGTTCAACTGCTGCTATAATTTTGTCGGAGATATGGTTAGCAAGATCTTGCAGAACATCTGCAATCTCATCTGGTGTTGCAATACGGTAACTGACACTTCTCATATCTAGAAGGTTTGGAATTCTTTTTACAACTCCATTTTCTAAAAGTCGGCGCATGGCATATCGTAATGTTTTCTCAGATAAATCAGGTATCATGTCCATGATATCTTCGAGACGAAGTGAATCATGCTTTGCCAGTAGATAAATTATTTCTTCAGCAGCAGGTGGTAATTTTCGAATCATGGTAATCCCCGGACAGGTAAAGTACATATTTAATTATACGGTAACATATATAAATCTCATCCATAGCCTCCACCCTGAACTTGATTTATTTATCAAAGAGTCCCTAAACCTTAGTTTCTATATTTTTAACCTCAGAATAGGGTAAAATTTATCAGGTCAAAAGTTAACATTTGTCCAATCCCACTAGAAATATCCAACTATATCCTCGACAAATTGTCAAAGATGTCGAACATCTGTTCAATAATTATCAGGATGATGACTTTTTCTTCTCAATTTCATGTTGTAAGAGAGATGAGATATTGGGTGGTAATTTTTGCAGTGCCTTGGAGAGATGGGTTTCCGGTGCCATACGGTATTTTACCGTCCGCATGTCCTGTAGATCGGGGATTGATTGAATAATATCGGCTTCTAGCAAACGACGAATAGCGTATCGAAGAGTACTGAGTTCAATGGAAGGTAATTTTTTGTCAATATCATCAACCGTATAGAGTTGGTCAGGATCAAGTATCTGGACTATTTCAAGAGAACCATCAGGAATTTTGCTAAACAACTTGTTTTACACCTTATAGCGCAGGATCAACGTCTCTACATATGACCTCCCACTAATCGAGATATAAAGTCTCCGTCAACCATTGTATCTAAAGGCAATAGCCTCTGTATGGTCTTATACCCAACTTACCAGTGAGCGAATTGAACCTGCTACAGAGTAACTAACTCTACTACCACGCGAAGTATAATCTTCATCATCCTGTTTTCCATACGTTTTCCCATTAGAACTAGAATTCCTGCGTATATTCCAGTTATGCGACTGAATCCATTTAAAATCAAATCGATCTAGATCAATACATGTCATATCAGGATGATGAATTTTATCAACCTCAACTGGAGGTTGATCCCGAAGAATATGTAGTTGTAGATTTTGATGTTTACCCCAATAATCCTGCAGATAAAGAACGATTGTATAGAGAAGTACCAGCTGAATCCAGTGTAGGAACGTGGCAACGAGTAGCGGCTATGACTGATGATATTCTCAAACGATTGTCAGCAAAAACATTTGATGTCGAAGTTGTGAGTGATCAGCATGTCAAGATCAAAGTTGCCTATCCTGAAGAATTATTTGAACCTAATAACATCCCACAAATGCTCTCCTTATACGCGGGGAATGTCTATGGTATGAACACCGTAAAATACCTTCGAGTGTCAGATGTGGCAATTCCTCAGGATCTAATTGCAAGTTATCCTGGACCTGCATTTGGTCCACAGGGGATATACGACATTTTGGGGATTGATCAAGGACCTATCATGGGAACAATTGTTAAGCCCAAACTAGGGTCTCCTCCAGATATCCATGCTAAAACAACCTACGATGCCTGGTACGGAGTTGATGGTGAAGGGATTACCTGGGTCAAGGATGATGAACCTCAGACAAATCAGGATTTCTGTCCCTTTGAGGACAGGATCAGCAGAGTATTAGAGTATGCAGATCAGATCAAAGAACAAACCGGCAGACAGGTGATTTATGCAGCCAATATTACAGGACCAGTTGATACCATGCTTGATCGCGCACAGTTTGTCAAAGATCATGGGGGAAAATGCCTGATGATTGATGTTATCACAACGGGATTTGCTGCAGTCCAATATATCAGAGAACAGGATTTTGGTATGCCTATTCATGCTCATCGAGCCATGCATGGGGCACTTACAAAGCATCCTCAACATGGGATTCATATGCGTGTACTGGCTCAGATGTATCGACTGGCTGGTGTTGATGGCATACATTCTGGTACGATCTATGGGAAGATGGGGACTGGTGATCTGAAAGAAGATCGAGAGGAAACATTGACAACTAATGAAGCCCTGCTTAGAGAACCTTCGAGGTTCGGCGGGTTGAAGCAGGTCATTCCCATTGCATCAGGAGGAGTAGGAGTAAATAATGTCGGAAAGATCATTCAGGCATTAGCTCCTCATGTAGTTATCACTGCAGGTGGGGGAATCCATGGGCATCCCAATGGTACAAAACAGGGAGCTACCTCAATGATGCAGGCAAGAGAAGCTGCACTCAAACATGATATCGTTGATCCCAATGAATTATTACGATGGGCAAAAGACAATGATAAAACTGAACTTCAAGTTGCTCTGGAAGAATTAGGTGCCAGCTACAGTAGATAGTCGAATACTAGATAGCACCAGTAAAGAATTCAGGACGGGGAGGATCAATAAAATCAAATCCCTTGGGATAGGCTGTCAGCATCTCGTAGATTGGTCTTCGCTGGAGAAATCTAAAATCATCCAATCCAGGTCTGATTCGTGGCACAGGTAACTCACGATACTTTTCGTTCGCTTGAAATCCTCCAGCAGTTTTGAGATGATATCCCGGTCCGGCTTGTTGTTTGAGTAGGTCAAGACCTCGACTCTCCTCCCTTGCTTGTAACTCCAAAAATCGAGCGGGACTACTTTCAGCTGAATTCGTCAGAACGGTTTGATAGGTTGGTGGGACGGCAATTAATTGAAGAGGTTGTAGTGTAAATAAAATAAAATCATTCAGACAATCTGGTTCATTATGACGTTGGAGGATAACTCGGCAGGTAGAGTCTAGTGCTTGGATCAACCGAGGATAGACCGAAGCATGACGAGGATCAGGTTCAGATTGACCAATATATCCATGATGAGCCAATGTACCTGCAGATGATTGAATTACTATGAGATTGAGACGAAGTTCAGGTCTGAGATGTTTATGTTCGGGTAAAATGAGGTCATCATAAATCACTGCTTCATTTTGCTCATAAGGAGCCAAAGGACGACTCTGGCGGATCAAATCACCACGTTCAAAAATTGGAGTCCCATCAGTATGCCAGCTCAACGGTAAGAAGGTTGGAGTCTGATCCATATGTATCTGTGGAAGAGATTTGTTATTAATCTACTTGATGGGAATATATGCTTCGTACTGAAATACCACAGTCCCAAATTTATCCAATAAACTAGGAGATTTTTTCCAAAAGGAGTTCGATATTATCAGGAGTTAGTTGGAGCTCACCTGAATCAATCATATGCATAACCTCGGTGATCGCCTGATTTACCGGAACCGCAATACCAATCTCTGCTGCTTTGTTGACGACAAATCCATTCAAGATATCAATTTCTGATTTTCTGCCACGCTCAATCGACTGAAGTGTCGAACTTTTCACTTGTCGATACTTTCTACCAATGAATCGAACAATCAAATCTTTAATCAATCGATTTATCCAGTTAGCATCTTCGGAAAGGTAGAGCAGATACGGATTATTTGTTACCGGTTCTAATTCAATTCCCAATCCATGAGCCACATCGACAACTTCGCGGTAGGTATCAAGAAACAGAACTCTCATCCGTTTATCTTTGAGCATCTCACCAAGAGTCTGACCAGTAATTGCTCCAAGTGTATTTATTGTGCAATTAATTGCCAATTTTGCCCAGAGAACTCCTCGCATATTACCTGAAACGGTCACCTGATCGACATGTGACAGGATTTCTGCTAATTCCTCTATGCGTTTCGTTCGGTTCTCATCGAGTTCACCGATATGAAAACCACCATCACTGGTCTTTCGATATATGCCAGGTTCAATCATCGTACCTCCAAAACCTACCGTCACGGGTACTGCTTTCTTACTACCAAGAATTGCCTGTACCTCATCTTCAACAATCCCATTTTGAAAGGTCGCAACATATCCAGTTTCTTTCAGAAAAGGTTCAGATTGTTTAGTAGCCTCGATCACCGAATTTGCTTTCATGATGAGAAAAATCATATCAAATTTTATCTGCTCGTCAAGATCAGTCAGATAGGTGTGAGCAGAAGCTGGTATCTGGTCATGTGAATGATCCTGCTGGATTATGAGACCAGATTCATTGATTGCTTCCGTGATTTCCCGATTGTTAGTTATCAATGTGACATTATATCCCGCTTGCACCAATCTAGTTGCGACAATGCCACCTATTCCACCAATGCCCTCGATCAAGATACGTACTGTCATAATTTCAGGTGACCTTTGGTGGGTCAAATTAAGTGCATATTGTTGGTGGTATACTGGAATAAGAAGAATAGGAGATTATCTGCTCGTACCTGATTAGCAATTATTTAGCTACTTCTTGTGGTTTGGAACCGAGCAGGGTATCAATCCACACAGTGATGGTATCTAGAATTTTCACATCTCGGGTTTCAATCAGTGCGGTAAAACCAATTGTTCCGAAAAAGCCGAGTGGTCGACCAAGTACGTTATGAGAATACATCCATGCAACATTATAGGCCATACCAAAATCTTCTATGAAAAGTGTGGTGAGTGCAATCATGGCAGCAATTCTAAGGATATTACCGATGAATAATGCTAAGAGGATTGTATATGATGCTCGAATTCGATTATGAAGAGTGGCTGGAGTGGACCAGATCAGACCCAAGAGCAAGGCACCAGCCTGCATCCCTGTACAGGCACGAACAATCAGATAATTTCGCCGGACACTACCAGAATCGATGCTGATTGCAGGATAGGTAGCACGTGCAGAATCATACAGGAAATACATGAATTGATCAAAATGGGTTAGTTTAGACAGGTTCTCATCGAAGGTAAACAACCGTGGTTGGTAACCAAAAAGATGGAGGATATAATAACTAGTTTCAGTCGTGATATGCTCCAACCCGTAATAATTCGGTATGATATAGATAACAGCAGTCATTACCGCGGTTATGAGTATAGACCGAATAGTAAAACTCCTTCTCTCCTCTCCTTCAAGTTTGAGCAAGGGATTGGGATTCTCCGCTGTATGAATCAGATCAGACATAAGATAACTAAGGGTGCCCAAAGAAAATATTAAGTGTTTGCTTTTTTGAACCTGACTACTGGAAGTTATCTTGAAGGATTCCTCTCCTTCAACCGTTCAATTGCTTCTTCATGTCGTCGTTTATCTTCTTCAGTCTCAAGTATGAGGCCTGGTGCAGGGGTGGGTTTACCCTCATCATCAACGGCTACAAAAGTCATATATGCGGTTCCAGTTAGTTGTTGATCACCGGTACGGAGATTCTCAGTTTCTACTCGTACTCCAACTTCCATACTGGTTCGGCCCACATAATTGACTCGAGCTTTCAGAATTAACAATTCTCCGACATGTACTGGGTGGTGGAATGACATCCGATCAATCGATGCCGTCACTACCCGACTACGACAATGCCGCAATGCACAAAGTCCTGCAACATTATCAATGAGATTGAGAATAGCGCCACCATTGACATTACCAATTTCAACTTTTCCCGAGTTGACAGAGGGATTGGAATGAGATGGCATCATCAACTGAACTGTCTCAATTTCACTATTTCGTGGTGATTTTTTAACCGGATTTTCGTGTTGACTCATACTTTGCCATTATTTTGTACGATCTTTAACCTTCGTGACAGCGAGAGAATCAGAGGTAGGTGATTCTGTTGGGAATAATCAGATTTTTGCACCAACGATTGCTGGTTTTTTATTTAGATCCAAAACTGTCATACGAATCTTCTGATGGAAGGGAACTAATTTCTCAGTCTTAATACTCACCGAATTACCCCATTCGATGATCTCACCCGGACTATCAAACAGACCAGATACCAGATGAATATGATCACCAACTTCTGGTGCCTCACCAAAAGCAGCAGGTTTAATATTGAAATCCAATTGCTGTGTCTGAATTACCTGGTCCTGATCAGCTGCAGTAATGACCGTACCACGTTGCAGAAATTTAGGAAGAATACCTTTCATTGCCAATCCAACATGAACACCTGGTCCTGCTGATCGAACATCCTCATCATTGACCTGAATGGATCGAACAGTACCTTCCTGCTTCTCTGGAAAGATTCGAATTTTCTGGCCTTTCTCGACAGTACCTGAAATCACTGTACCTAGGATGACCGATCCTACACCCTGCACAGGAAAAGCATGATCCACCTCGATTGCTAAATAATCCTCGGCACTACCTCGTGGTTGTGGTTGTAATGCCTGTAATTGTTCTCGTGCCTGCGATGCACCAGCTCCATTATAGATCATCTGTGATTGCCAGGATTTTACAGATAATTTGGCAAAGAGTTTGTCCATCTGCTCAAAATAGGAATCCAATCCCATTGTTTGTTCACCGACTACCGCTTTGATACCTGGAAGTTGAAGGCAGTCAGCAAGAATCGCTGATTCACCGACAGTTGCATCAACACCCGAGACAGGAACTCCAAGAACCACGACATCACTAAGATGAGCCGTGATAACCAGTGATAATGGTTTTTTGGGATATCCCTCTGGCACAATTGAAGTTTGAACGAGAGAGGATGATGAGACAGTATAGAGTGTAATATCTGAACTGGTTCCTTGTTTACCCCATTGATTGGCCAGGAAATTTCTGGCTTCCTGATTCGCCATAAGAATACCTACCTGTAAATGAGTCTGATCAGTCATATGTTCTATTACTCGATTTGTATGTTTAAGATTATTGTAAGAAACGCTCAGAAGTGAACTACCTCGTCCTGAAGGACGGGGGGTCTTCTTGTCGCTTTAGATAAATCAGCATGTTGACAAAGCAAAGAAGTACTACAAGATCTAGAGAGTAATTGATGAAATTGAGATCAGTTGTACTGACAGGAATTAGCCTGATTATTCTGGCAGTTGTTATTGCACTGAGTGATCTTTCACAACTACCCGTATATCTATCTCAGCAAGGCAGTCAGATCTTCATCATCGGCGCAATATTTCTTCTGATCTTTCTCTTGAGAATCCTTCGGAACTTCTTTCTTCTGCGTTTCAATCAATTTACCAATTTGAGTCTTTTCCAATTTCTCCCTGATGGCTTGATCTCAGGTGTGATTGCCACCTATGGACCGCTGAAGTCAGGAGAATTACTGACGATGGAGATCTATCAGGAGAGACTGAATATTGACCGAGGACAAACCCTATCTGTAATTATCAGTGGCAGAATGATTGATGTCTTTATCGTATTGATCTATGTCGCAGTTGGAATCATCTTCCTCTCCACGTCTTTGATTCAGAGTCTGATCAGTTATCTGGTGATATTGACAATTATCCTGACGGGAGCATTTACAATCCTCCTCTCGGAACAACTGGGCTTATTTGTTCTAGCCAAGATTCGACCATTATTTATCTGGAAATTAGCAGGGCTATATGATTTCTTTCTGGACATAGCAACATCCTACTATCAGCATCTTGAACACATCAAATCACTGCGTTCAGTTTTAATCCTGATTCTAGCATCAATGAGTCGCTGGGCAATGGAAATCGTATTTTACGGTAAATTCTTCTCCACGTTCAATTTTGGACTAACGGTGATACAGACTATCCCCGTAATCGGACTATCCTATGCGATTGGTGTTAGTTCGGGTACACCAGGTGGTCTTGGTACCTCACAACTGACCGCACTTGGGATCTTATCGTACTATGGAATTGCAATTGATACGGCAGCATTATCTCTGATCATCCTCACCGGGATCTCACTCCTGATGAATTCATTGATCATGGGAATGGGATTGCTACTTCGACCTCTGGTTGCGATTGAGGATAATTGAACAAATCTCAATGTTGTAGTAATCGTTCAATCAGGTCGATATTCCGATAACTACTTTGGAGTGAGATTGGACTAGGTTCTCCATCGAGAAGAGATTGACTGAATAATTCGATCTCCATCCGATAGGTGTTACAAGATTCTA
>Ga0102944_1001490_pt1 | contig 15442 bp, 13 predicted proteins | sample SalPonD_shore_MG_FD_78172 | JGI IMG/M metagenome (GOLD analysis project Ga0102944, IMG submission 78172) | Salt pond soil microbial communities from South San Francisco under conditions of wetland restoration - Salt Pond MetaG... | ecosystem: Environmental > Aquatic > Marine > Intertidal zone >...
CCAGCGCCTGCTGTACACCGAGGAACCCGTCACCGAGGTCGGCCGCAGCTGCGGCTTCGCCTCGCCATCACACTTCACGCGCCGCTACACGAACCTGTTCGGCATCACGCCAAGCGAGGAGCGCAGGGGCGCGTTGGCCCATACCGAGCTGCCCACGCGATAGACCGTCGCCCGCATCCGGACAGTTCACAAACCGGACCGGCCGGACCCGCACGCCCGGCCTCCATGCGGGCCACACGAGGCTCTCGGTCGGTGCCTCTGCTCCGTTCGCGAGGCACACCCGCAGGGCGGCACGTACTCAGCCAGAGCCGAAGCGGCCTACGCCATCTCGAAATACCGCCGCCGATCGAGGTCCGTCACCGTCGCGTTGTGGACACCCACTTCGAATCGGGCAATGCGCACGATGTTGTCCACGAACTCGTCATTAAGCACCGCACGAATCCCGGTGCTTGCGGCCGTCGCCTCGACCGCCTCGGAGAGTGACGCCGGCACCTGGTCAGGCGCGTCGCCGTGGTACGCATTACCTTCAGCGGGCGGACCGAGTTCGAGCTGCTGCTCGATGCCACGAGCCCCCGCTCCCATGCACGCAGCAATTGCCGTGTAGGGATTGAGGTCCGCGCCCCCCACCCGATGCTCGAGACGTGTGGACCCTGGAGAGTCATTCATCACCCGTAGAGCCACCGTCCGGTTGTTGAACCCCCAGTTGCACATCACCCCGGCAAAGCTGTCCGGCTCGAACCGCTTGTACGAGTTCACGAAGGGGGCAAAGAAGATGGTTGCCGGGCGAAAGACATCAAGCTGGCCCGCGACGTACTGACGCAAGAGTTCACTCACCCCGTCCGGCTGGCCGGGGTCGTGGAATGCGGGTGTGCCGTCTTCCGCCCAGCGCAAACTCTGGTGGATATGTCCCGAGTTTCCGGAGTGCTCCCCGTGCCACTTGGCCATGAACGTCGCGGCGATACCCTCCTGCGCCGCCATCTGCTTGACGGCTGTCTTGAACAGAACCGTCGTGTCGGCCATCGACAACGCGTCCGTCTGGCGCAAATTGATCTCGAACTGACCCGGGCCCCACTCCGGCAGGCACCCCTCGATTTCGCGCTCGAAACACGAGCGAATTCGGGCTACAAGACTTTCCCAGAAGTTCCCCTCGTAGACCGAGTAGCAGTGCTTGTCGACCGAGCCGGGTTCGATATCGGCCCAGCCTCCCTTGCGTATCCGCTCGATACTCGTAGGAAACAGGAAGAACTCCAGCTCCATCGCGAACGTTTCGGCCAGCCCCATGGCCCGCAGCCGTTCACGCTGGCGCTTGAGCTCGCTGCGCGGACAGAGCGGCGACGGTGCCCCAGAGGCATCCACCCAATCCATCAGAACGGCAGCCGTTTTCGGCTCCCACGGGGCCAGGCGCAAGGAATCCAGGTCCGGCACGCCTCTCACATCCGGGATACCGGTGTCGAAGACGCCGGGAAGCACTTCGTCCATCGTGGTGGTCGTCATAAGAAACGACGCGAACGTGATCCCCTTGTCTGCAATGTCGAGAAAGTATGGCACCGTCAGACGCTTACCCCGCAACACCCCGGAGGGATCCGTACCGGCGACGATTACGGTCTCGATCGCGTTCTGTTCCAGGAATTCCTGGACGCTCTTCCTGTCCATCACACACTCTCTTCACGTATGGGTGGATGGCTGGACGTACCCCTCGACAGGCGTATCCCAATCGTGATCAGCACAATCGATGCGAGAACCACCAGCGTAGCAATGGCATTGATCTCCGGGGTCGCCTCACGGCGCAGCATCGACCATAACTGCATCGGCAACGTGTTCTGACGCCCGGTAAGCAGGTAGGTGACCGCGATTTCGTCGAACGAAATCGAGAACGTGATCAGAACCGCCCCGTAGACAGCGGTCTTGATCGACGGGAGCGTGACCTTGGTAAAGACTTCGAACTGCGTGGCACCCAGGTCGAAGGCGGCCTCCTCCTGGCTCTTTCCGGTCTGCTGCAGTCGCGCGAAGACCTCCGTGATCGTGATGCACATGAGGCCGGTACCCTGGCCCAGCATGATCGTGTAAAGCGACAGGTGAAACCCGATCAATACGTAGAAGCTGAGCAGCGCTACGCCCGTAATCACGCCGGGAAGAACGATCGGCAGCAATACGATCCGCCTGAAGACCTCCTTACCCGGAAACCGATAGCGATCCAGTGCCATCGCGGCCGGAACGCCGAACAGCGTCCCGAGCAACACGACGCCCACCGCGACGTAAACACTGTTCCCCACCGACGACAACATCGCCTGGTCGGTCATCAGCTTCTCGTACCACATGAAAGAGAACCCGCCCCATGGCAATGTGGTGTAGTTTGTGCCATTGAACGAGAAGATCATCATGACCACGATCGGGGCGTACAGGAAACTCATCACCGCCCCAGCCAGAGACCACAACAACTTTCGATTCCCGAACTCGTGCATCGAAGACTCCTGGCCGAATCAGAGGCGGACGGTGAGGCGGCGCTCGATGTGGTTGGCCACCGTAATCAGCGCGGTCGCCATTCCTATGATCACGAGTCCGATGGCGGCCGCCAACGGCCAGTCGAACGCGCGCCCCAACAGGTTGATCACAATGTTCGAGATCATGATCGAATTGGGGCCTCCCACAAGCGCCGGCGAGATGAAGTCGCCGAACGCGAGTGAGAAGGTAATTACCGCGCCAGCGAGAATTCCGGGTACGCTTATGGGGAACACGATCTTGTAGAAGATCTGCCACCCGGTAGCACCCAGGTCACGCGCACCCTCAATTAGAGACACGGGTATGCGTTCGAGCTGCGAATAGATCGACAGGATCGCGAACGGCGTGAAGATATATGTGAGTGTAAGCGCGACGCTGAATTCGTTGTACAGCAGGAACGTCAACGGGTGAGAGATTATGCCGGTATTGAGGAGCAGTTGGTTAATGAGCCCGTGGCTGCCAAGTATCGTCTTCCAGGCGTAGGCCTTCACGAGGTAACTTGCCCACCACGGGACAATGACCAGCATGTACAGGAAGTTCTTGGCGCGCCCCGCCGGCGCATAGAATGCGAGGCAGAAAGCCACAGGATAGGCAAGAATTGATGTGAAGATCGCCGTCATCAATCCCAACTTCGCAGACTTCAGCATCACTCCAAGGTACGGTTGGGTGGTGAACACCTTGATGAAGTTGGCCGCCGAAAAGCCGGGTTCGAACGTCACGTAATTGACCGATCCCAGGCTGTAGTAGAACAGCATCGCGTACGGCACCAGCATGAACACCGTGAACCAAAGGATCGGGGGCGCTAGCCAGAAGAGCATGCGACGCCGGTCCTGTCGCCGCGCGCTGGGAATGTCGTTCGTGTTCATCTCATCTTGAACCACTGCGGCAGTTGCGGAGTTCATTGCGCTCAATCCGCCAGTATTCGGGTGTCTTCGGGCCGAATATCCACATCCACGGAATCTCCGACATCGAACTCCTCAGCCTCAGTCGCGGGGATATGAATCCGCAGATCTCCACCCTGCCCGGTCAGCTCGACGTGGTATTCAATGCGGTCTCCGAGGAACAGCCGCTCGGCAACGGTCGCTCTGACCGTAATCACACCGTCCGCGCCGCTGGCGCTGTTCTCTCGACGCAGGCGGGCCGTCTCGGCGCGGATCATCAAACCTACGTTTTCGCCAGATCGTACCGGGGTCGTCGCCGGGACCTTCCCGACCCAGTCGTTCTTCAGTCGGATCTGTGCCTCGTTTCCGTTGCCTGATTCGACCTTGGCCTCAAGCACATTGGCGGCCCCGATGAAACTGGCGACGAAGCGGCAGTTGGGCTCTCGGTACACCTCCTCTGGCGAGCCGTACTGGCGGACGCGCCCGGCATTCATTACCGCAATTCGGTCCGACATCCCCAACGCCTCTTCCTGATCGTGCGTGACGTAAATGAACGTCTTTCCGAGTTCCTTGTGAATTCGTTTGAGCTCCACCTGCATCGCCTTGCGCAGTTTCGCGTCGAGCGAGCCCAGCGGCTCGTCGAAAAGCACTACCGACGGGTCTGTGATCAGCGCGCGCGCCAGTGCCACTCGTTGGCGCTGTCCCCCGGACAGCTGATGCGGCATCCGGGTGGGTTGTTCGGATAGTTGCACGAGATCGAGATATTCCCGCACTCGTCGCGAGACCTCCGTGCTCGAATACCTGCGCCGCGCCCGCGACACCCGAAGGCCGAATGCGACGTTGTCGAAGACGTTCATGTTGGGGAACAGCGCGTAGTCCTGGAAAACCATCCGCATATCCCTATGCGTGACCGGAACATCCGTCACGTTTCGTCCTTGAAATCGAATCTCGCCCGATGTCGGTGATTCGAAACCCGCAATCAATCGAAGCGTGGTCGTCTTGCCACAACCGCTCGCGCCCAGAAGGGTGAGAAATTGACCGTGCTCCACGTCCAGATTGACGCTGTTCACGGCAGCAACCGCATCGCCCCCCTGACCGAAACTCTTGACCACGTCCCGCAACTCGATACCGGATGACATAGATTCTGCCTCTTGACCTTTTCGTCCTAGCGCGCGACCGGTCCGCGTCATGTCGCTTCAATACGACGTCGGCAAAGCGCACAGCGCGCTTCGCCGACGCCGTCTGCATGTAAAGTCAGTTCGCGGACGCGGACTTGACCTGGTTCCAGATCTCCAGATACTTCGCGCGCCGCTTCACCGGCTGCCACCAATCGACGTGTTCCAAGGACTTCGGGTCGTCCAGACCGAGGCTGCGGTACTCCTTCTGGTAGTCCGGCGGCAGCTGGTCCACCATCTCCTTGTTTGAGTAGCCGTAGCCGGTGACCTTGTGCGCCAACGCCTGCGCCTTGGCCGTGGAGTTGTAGTTGAGCCACTGGTACACGCACGGGTTGTCGCCGGATCCGTCAACGACCATCCAGCTGTCAGCCCAGCCGCCACGGCCTTCCTTCGGCTTGAGATCGATGATGTTCATGCCCTGCTTGCGCAGTTTCACGATCGTGGATTCCCAGGAATTTCCCGCGACGACCTCGCCGGAAGCCATCAGATTTCCCATTTCCCCTGTCGTGCGCCAGTACTTGCGAATATTGGGCTTCATCTTCATCAGGGACTTCTTCACCTTCTGGAGCTGGTCGTCCGTCAGGTTGTAGGAATCCGGAAAGCCCAGATAGCGCGCAGCAGTGTAGATGGCTTCCAGATCGTCCCAGATGGAAATCGCGTTGCGGTACTTCGGATTCCAGAGGATCGACAGGCTCTGCGGCGGATTGGGCACCTTCTCGCCATTGACGATGATTCGCATGATGCCCCAGCCGTACGGAACGCCGTACAGCTTGCCGTCCTTCGTCAGCCAGGGCGGCGACTGAAATTCCTTGAAGAACTTGTCCATGTTGCTCATGCGCGAGCGGTCGATCGGCTCGACCGCGCCGGCGTCGATCATCCGCATCGTTGTATCGTTCGAGGGAGACACCAGATCGTAGGAGGCACCGCCTCCGAGGACCTTGGCCGCGAATTCGTCGTTGGTCCCGACGTATGTAGGATGCACCGTGCAGCCCGTCTGCTGCTCGAAGGGCTTGACGAAGCTGTCGTCCGCGTACCCTTCCCAGGTAAGGACATCCAGATCTCCACCGGCAGTGGCCGTATTCAGCGTGCTGATCAGCCCGATGCCGATCGCGGTCACTGCGGCAACGGCCGCACGTCGATATTGTCTAGTTGTGTTGCTCATCATCTTTCTCCCCTAAGTCGTAGGGTTCGAGGTCGTTGATGCTGTCGACACCGTCCCCCTTGAGAACCGAGAGAGCCCGCTCAAAGGAATTGACGATATGCGTGGTCATTTCTCTATCCAGCGCCACCGGGTCGCGGCGTCGCACAGCATCGATCATCGGCTCATGTGACTGAACAATTCGTTCCATATCACTCGGTTCACTCGACTCGTGAGTGAGCCACCAGAGCCGGTAACTGTGTCCAAACAGGTTGTGCAGATGGTGAATCAGAAAGGCGTTTCGGGAACCGCGGTAAATCAATGAATGGAACTCGAAGTCCAGATTTATGGCATCGTAGATTCGACCGGCCTCGAGCAGTCGTGGAGCGTCTTCGAAAGCACTCTCCAGCGCCTCCTGGCGTTGCGGAGTCAATCGCTGAAGGAAGAGTCGAGCGGCCATTCGCTCGTTGTGAAGGCGCATTTCGTACAGATCGCGAATGTCGCCAATGCTTATCGACGCGATTTGTATCTGGTTCCATCGGAAGAGCACCAATCGCTCGCCCGCCAGGCGCAGCAACGCTTCCCGAATCGGCGTCCGACCGATCTCGAGCTGCTGCATCAGCATCTTTTCCTGAACGACGTCCCCCGGCCGCAGCTCGCACCGGAGAATCATCGAGCGGAGCGCCCGGTAGGCCTTGCCCGCATGCGTCTGATCGGAAACCCCGAGTTCGTCCACGCTGGCGTGTTCGGGTCCGAGCGGCATACGGGCGGGATCCGGGCCGGTCGGTCTCTTGCCACTCATCAGACGGCTTCCAGGAGCATTGCCATGCCCATTCCGCCGCCGATGCACAACGCGGCGACACCGAGCGTGCCCCGGGCGTGGGCGGTGAGCGTATGGGCGAGATGGCCCGCGATGCGGGCGCCGCTCGCACCCAACGGATGGCCCAGAGCGATGGCGCCACCATCCGGATTGATCCTGTCGGCGTCGAGGCGGAGTTGCCGGGTGCAGGCGAGCACCTGTCCCGCGAATGCCTCGTTGATCTCCCAGCAGGCGATGGCGTCCCGGTCGATGCCTTCCCGGCTGAGCAGTTCGTCGGTCGCCTTGACGGGGCCGAGCCCCATCATTTGCGGTTCGAGACCGACGCAAGCCGTTGCGCGAATCCGCGCCAACGGTGTCAACTGCGCCCGCTCGATCGCCGGCTCGTTCATGACCACCGTCATGGAGCCGCCATCGCTGATTCCCGAGGCGTTTCCGGCGGTGACACGGCCTTCGGGACCTCGCACGGGCTTCAGCGCGTTCAGTTGCTCGATGGACGTGTCGCGTCGCGGTCCGTGATCCGCAGTTACTTCCTCGGGTCCGTGCCTGCGGCTGTCCACCGTCACGGCCTCGAGCTCGGCGGCGAACGCGCCGCTTTCGGTAGCCGCGTTCGCGCGCTGATGGCTGTGGAGCGCGAACTCGTCCTGGTGCTCGCGGGCGACACGCTCGGCGGCAATCACGGCTTCCGCTGCATCGATCATGTTGGAACCGGGGACACCAGGCGGCGTCAGCGGCACGTCCTCGAAGCTCGGCGCCGCGGGATCGTATGCGCGCCGGGCCCGCGACAGGAGGAACGGCGCCTGGCTCATGCTCTCGACGCCGCCGGCCAGGTATGTCGCCGGCCTTTCGGAGATCCCGGCGTCACGGGCCGCCTGCGCGATGGATTCCATGCTGCTGGCGCACTGTCGATCGATGGTGACACCGGGGATGTGCGACGGCAGCTCGGCGGCGAGGACGGCGTAGCGGCCGAGGTTGCCGCGGCCATTCAGGACGTTTCCCATGATGAGGCCGCACAGCCCGGGCAACTTCGGGCAACGGCGGTGAACGGGGAGGGTAACCTGACGCGCGAGGTCCTGTGGCGTCAGGGAAGCCAACGGCCCGCCGAGACGAGCGAACGGCGTACGCCAGGCATCTGCAATGTAACAATCCGGCATCACGGTTCCCCGTCGCGGCACGCCGTTGCTCGATCCCGTTGCGGTGCGAGCGTTGACAACACACCGGCACTCCGACCGACAGGAACCGTCCCGCACTGGCCCCTACGAACAAACATAGATGCGAGGGAATATATTGTCAATATATTACTCGCCGCCGGTCATCATGGCCGACACGGTCACGCCGTGACACCGCCGGAGGCCTCATCCACCCGGAATGGGGCTTCCGTGCATTCCCGAACGCGCTCGAGACCACCTTCTCCCATGCATTCGGTCAGACGCAGCCCGCCATCGCCATCGACGCGAAACACGGCCAGATCCGTGATGATGGTCGAGACGCAACGCGACGCGGTTATCGGGAGCGTGCACTCCTTTCGGATCTTCGAGCGACCGTTCTTGTCCATGTGACGGGTAACCACCACGACCTGGCGCGCCCGCTGCGCGAGTTCCATGGCTCCACCAATACCGGGTGACCATTTGCCGGGCACGATCCAGTTCGCAAGGTTTCCCTGACAGTCGACTTCCAGCGCCCCGAGAAACGCCATGTCGAGACGACCGCCCCGGACGAGCGCGAACGAAACCGCGGAGTCGAAGCAAGCGGCACCGGGGAGCAGGGTCACATGGTTGCCGGCGGCGTCCGTGATCGTCTCGTCCTCGGCTCCGGACTCGGCCGCGGGTCCCATCCCGACATAACCGCTTTCCTGATGCACGACGCACTGAACACCCTCGGGAATGTACCTCGGGATCAGCAGGGGAATTCCAATCCCGAAATTCACCAGTGCGCCATCGCGCACCTCGCGCGCCGCACGTGCCGCAATCTCGTGGATCGGGTCGTCACTCATTTCACCTCTCCGGCGTGCACCACGGCATCGACGAACACCCCCGGGGTCACGACCTCGTTCGGGTCCAGCGCACCGATCTCGACGACCTCGTCGGCCTCGGCGACGACGTAATCCGCCGCCATCGCCATCAACGGGTTCGTATTCCGCGCCGCATTGCGAAACACGAGGTTGCCGAACCGATCGCTCCTGGCCGCGTGCAACAGGGCCACGTCCCCCCGGATCGAGGATTCCACGAGGTATTCCACCCCGCCGACATTGACGCGGCCCTTGTTCTCCCCTATCAGAGTGTCGATTCCGATGTCCGAGAGAATTCCGCCCAGGCCTGCGCCACCCGCGCGAATCCGTTCGGCCAGGATCCCTTGCGGGCAGATTTCGGCGTCGATCTCCCCGGCGTTGATCATCTCCCCCAACCGCCGGTTCAGGCCGATGTGGCTCGCCGTAATGCGCGAGATCCTCGAGGCCTCGACAAGCCGACCGATCCCGATCTCGTCCTCGTTGCCATCGATCTTGACGACGTGGAGGTCATCGATCCCGAGTTGCAGAACGCCATCGCACAGGCCGTACGGAAATCCCCGCTCGCCGAATCCCCCGACGAGCAGGGTCTGTCCCGAGCACAGCGGTGCCAGGGCCTTTTCAACGGTCGTTCGCTTGTCAACCTTCGCGATGTTTTGCACCGTCTATGCCCCGGGCGTTTCCTCATCCTCGAAATAGGGGAGGAAATTGAAGATGAACGGGTACCCCGGCGGCACACCCTCGGTGTCGAGCAGGGTCCCACAGCCCGGACAGTAGAACTCGCGCAGCACCATCCACTCGGCCGTCGGCGCATTGGGGCGCGGATAGATCTCCCCGTCCTGCGGATCGCGCTCGTAGACCAGCGCGCCTTCCTTCCAGTTCACGCGGTAGTCGCCAAATTCATGACCGCAGCCGCAGCGAACGGTCTTCTGACCGTCACCTTGCACGACGTACAGGTTTTCCTGCAGGCACAAGACGACGGGCTCGTCCCACGGAACCTGCTCCTGGACGACTTCCAGTACTCTCCGCTTGCGGTCACTGTCCTTCGGCTCGGACTGGACTTCCCTGACACGCTCCGGGTCCAGCGTTCCGGCGACAAGGTCCCGCAACTCTGCATCGCTTATGGCCATCGTCAATTACTCCTGCGCTATCTCGAACTCGTCGGGCAAGGACCAGAATTCCAGGAATTCCTGGCGAAACTTCCCGCTGTTTGCCAGCAGATCGGCATAGAGATCCTTCGCGACCTGCGGAAGTGTCCCGTCGATCACGTGCTGCCGTGCCTTCTTCTTGTATTCCTGTGCGGGAACAGCCCGTTCCATCCGCTGCCGGCGGAGCTCCTTGCGGCGTTCCGCCGTCGCGGGGGTATCCACTTCGCCGCTGTCGTCCAGCACGACGCCGTAGACCTGCTCGGCCGTGCGCGGACTGTTGACGCCATTGGCCACGTCGCGCGCCACCAGCTCCGGATTGCGTTTGAGCACGTCGCCGTAGCCGCTGCCGTCGCCGCCCGGCTGCGTATAGATGCAGTACGGCTTGATCGGGCGCGCGATGTAGTTTCCGCCCTTCACGACCTCGACCTTGCCGTCGATGAGGGTCGTCCAGTCGGGCGTTTCCGGATTGCCCTCGCGGTTCGGAATCGGATCGCGCCGGTCAATGCGCTCCTTCAGATCGGTGTCCCGCACCACGTACACCGTGCACAGGGGCGCGGGGTAACCGCCCATGAGACCGGGTGCCGTGAAGATCGGCGCGCCACCGAACGACCCCACCTCCAGGTTCTTCACTTCGGGGGTCATGTAGATCGACAGCAGACCCGAGCCGCCGCGGTGGCGCCCGAATCCGCCGCCGTCGGTGCGGATCGTGCGGCCGAGGTACGTCATCGGCAGCGCCGTCTCCCACACCTCCGCGTCGCCACAGTCGCCTTCGGCGTTGAACTCCGCTAGGGCCGTATCGTTACCGTCCATGAACGCCGTCGCGTGCGCGCCTGAGGCGCACATCTCCATGTTCCAGCCGGCGAACGGCCGCCCGAACAGGTCCGTGCCGCCGGCGATCAGTGCGTTGACCTGGGCGTTGCACGCGTGAACCTCTTCCAGGTAGCCGTTGGCGTAGTAGGCCCGGCTGATCGACTGGTTCGCCGCCACGCCGCCAGCGAACGCGGGCCCCCAGAGAGCGGTGGCGTGATAGATGTCCGGCGGATTGCACGCACTGCCCTGCGGAACGAAGTAGTCGAGCGCGAGGGCGGTCCCATCGTTGTAGCGCGTGTCGTAGAAGACGTGCTGGATGAGCGAGTTGAACAGGACGCCCTCGAACAGCGGCAGAGTCGCCTGAACCGGGTGCCGGCCAGCCGAGCTCACGCCGTCGGCATTGAGGAAGATGTTGCCGTCGCGCCCGATTTCGATCTCCGCCGGGCCGTGCAGCAGGACACGCAGATCCGGCTCGTCGACTCCGCGCCAGCCCACGTCGCGGTAACGGCCGGGGTGCAGCACGCTACGCACCTTCTCCACGGTCGCGCGGCGCGTATCCTCGATGTACTCCTCGCTGACTCCGCGGTAGTAGTCCAGTCCGTATTCCTCGATGAGACCGCCCACCGCGTCCCGGAGGAGCTTGACACCCGCCATCTTGGCGCGCGTATCGAGCAACCACCACACCGACGCGCGCACGCTGCGGTCGACGAGGATCTCGTAATCGCGATGGAACTCGTCATTGCTGCCGATCTTCATGCAGGGCAGATAGAGTCCCTCGTGGAAACGGGTCTTCATCGAGATGCCCATTCCGCCGGGTTCCACCGCCCCGACCTCCGATACATGCGACATGCCACCGGCCCAGCCGATGAGCTCGTCGCCGTGGAACAGCGGAATCATGACCAGCTGATCCGGGGCGTGACCGCCGCCGATGTACGGATCATTGTTGAAGAAGATGTCGCCCGGATTGAATCCGACGTCGCGCTCGTAATCGTTCTCGATCATCCACTTGATTGCACGCGACATCGTGCGGACATGGACCATCAGACCCGGCGAAAGGCAGATGGCATCACCCTCGGGGGTGTACAGGCCCAGCACGGACTCGCCCATCTCGCGCATCTCGGGAGAGGCGGCCACCTGCCGCGCCAGCTCGCGCGCGTTGTTCACGCTCTGGCTCAGCTTGGTGTAGAAGACCTCGAACTTGATGGGATCCGCGTCCTTGAGAGGCGTGTCATCGACATATACGCCTTTCTCCTCGATCGCCTTGTTCCGCCGCGCCAGCCGTTCCTTGAGCGTAGGCGATTCCGTCTGTGCCTCTGTAGCGTTTTCCAACGGTCGCTCCAGGGTCTCGTTAGTCATCTCTGTACATCCCTACTTGGTCTTGAGCCAAAGAGTGAGATAGTGGTCGAACTCGACGTACCGGTTCGACGGCACGACGTATGTCGTGGTCCGATCCTCGATGATGGCCGGCCCCTCGATCACGTTCCCCGCAGCCAGTGAACGCAGGTCCCAGATTGTGGTGTCGTGCCAGTCGCTGTCGAACATGGCCAGCCGCGTTCCCTTCATCGCATCGGACGTCGGCTTTTCACTCACCAGCTCGTGCTTGCGGATCTCCGGCCGGATCTTGGGAACCGATGCGACCATGCCCACATCCGTGATGTGATATCCGGCCTGCGGAAAGCGCGCCGCGCGTGCATAGGTTTCCTCGTACTGTCGCTCGAACTTATCGATGAGACGGTCCAGATCCGTCGGATTCGTCAGCTCGATCGTGTCGAAGTCGACGATGAGGTCGTTTAGCTGCCGGCCGTATCGGACCATGGCCTGGGGGCGCAACGTCACCTGGTCAGCCGAGAAGCCATCGGCCTCCATGTCGTCCAGCGCCTTCGCTGCAAGCTCGCCCCAGACCTCGGACAGTCTGCGTACGTGCTCCGACTTGCCGTCCGCGTCGATGGCCGGTGCGATGACGAGGTTCACCGCGCGCGTGTAGCTGTGCTCGTAGTCGGCCGCCGAAGCGCCAAATGCGCTGAACGTTGCCGAGTACGGGAACATGAGCACGCCCGCCAGCGGGACGCCGTCGGTGTAACCCGCACAATGAGTCGGCCCCGCCCCGCCGAACGCCGTCAGGTAGTAGGAGTTGATATCGAACCCGCGAGCCTCGACGAGGCCGGTGAGGGCCGTGCGCATCCGCGTATCGATGATCTCGCGTATGCCCTTGGCCGCCGAGGTGACGTCGATGCCGAGTGGAGCGGCGATCTTTTCGTACATCGACTGCCGTACGTCCTCGATGTTGACCGAGATGTTCCCGCCGGCGAAGTACTCCGGATTCATGTAGCCGAGCAGGAGATCGGCGTCCGTCACGGTCGGTTGGTCACCGCCACGCCCGTAACAGACGGGCCCCGGCACGGCGCCGGCGGACTCCGGCCCGACCTGCAATCGGTTGGTCAGCGGGTCGATCTTCGCCAACGTGCCACCACCGGCGCCGATCGAAAGGACCTCGATCATGGGGACGCCCAGGAGCATGCGCGCCGCCGTCGGATCGCGGCGGATCGTGATCTGGCGCTTGTTGATCAGACCGACGTCGAACGAGGTACCTCCGACGTCCGAGGTAATGACGTTGTCGAAACCGTACAGGTCCGCGACGTAACGGCCGCCTATGAGTCCGCCCACGGGACCCGAATGGAGCGTGTCGACTGCCTTCACGTTGGCAGGCGACGCAAGGCCTCCGGAGGACTGCATCACCTGGAGACGGCCGCCGAACTTGCGTTGCTCGAGCTGTTTCTCGATGGCCGCGAACGCGCTGTGCGCAATCCGGGAAGTGTAGGCTTCGATGAGTGTGGCGTTGGTCCTCGGCAATTCGCGCATGACGGGGTTGATGTCGACCGATAGCGCCAGCTGACACTGGGCGCCGCGGCGCGCGATCACCTCGCGGGCGATCTCCGCGGCGCGCCGTTCGTGGGCATCGTTGAGGAAGCTCCACAGGAAGCAGATGGCAATGCTGTGGACGCCCTGGTCGATCAGGGAATCCACGGCCTTTTCGACGTCGTGTTCGTACAGGGGAATGACGACGCGGCCGGTTGCATCGACGCGTTCCGTGATTCCGTGAATGCGGGACTTGTCGACCAGCGGATCGAGGTGGCGGTGCGTGACGGCGTGGATGCGATCGGTTCGATCGTACTCGGTCCACGTCTGCTTTCCGCGTTCAATGAGCAGCAAGTCCTCGAAGCCGGCAGTGGTAAGCAGCCCCACCTTCGCGCCGCGGCGTGTCAGGAGGGCATTGAGCACCGTCGTGGATCCGTAGCCGGTGATCTTGAGTTCGGAGAAGGCCTTGGCGTGATCCAGGTTGGCGCTGTCCAGCGCCTCTTCGATCGCCGAAAAGAAGCCTTGAGATATGTCGTCGGGCGTCGTGGGCGCCTTGCCAATCACGAAGTCGCCCTGATCGTCGACCAGAAACGCATCCGTGAAGGTACCGCCGACATCGATATAGCAGAGGACTTGCTCAGCGTGAGACATCGTTTTTCAGCACCACCAGGTTGACGTTGACCTATCCACGCGCATGGCGCCGGAGATTCCCGCGTCTACTGCACGGCAACCTGGTGGAACCGTCGGCCTGATTGCCGATGGCTCCACCCCGCGTCTGCGCGACCACGTAACTGCAACTGGGCAAGAGCGTAGGCGGACGTCAGTATATTGTCAATATATTGACGGCCCATTGCCTGCCGGGCAGAATCCCGCTTGACTCGGGGATTGTTGGCCCCGCGACAAGAGCCCAGGCTGATGGCAGGCGATCAGGCGAAATCGCGCGTCCCGCGGGTGGGAATCCCGGCCTGCGTGAAGCCGCTTGGCAAGGAGATGTTCCATGCGGCGGGCCGGAAATACCTGACGGCAGTGGCAAAGGGAGCCGGCTGCTGGCCAATTGTCATCCCGTCGCTCGGCGACTGGTACAACGACAACCTTGAGTGGCCCGAGGCGTTGTTCGACGTGGTGGACGGCGTATTGCTCACCGGGAGTCCATCCAACATCGAGCCCGCCTGCTACGGCAGCGATGCCCCCGCTGCAGAACCGGATGCCCTGGATCCGAAACGGGATTCGACGGTGTTGTCCTTCTTGCGCGGCACCGTAGAGGCGGGGATACCTCTGCTTGCCGTGTGCCGCGGTTTACAGGAAATGAACGTCGCTTTTGGCGGCACGTTGCATCAACAGGTCCACGAACTGTCGGGACGGGGTCGACATGTACCCTCGCTGGACAATCCTCTCGAGCAGATTTATGCCTCCGCGCACGAGGTTCGCTTGGCCAGCGGTGGGCAACTGAGAAAAATTGCTGAGAATCGGGATACTATCTGGGTCAACTCGGTGCACAGCCAGGCAGTGGATTGCGTCGCTCCCGGACTCGAGGTCGAAGGCATCGCCTCCGACGGGACAGTCGAGGCGCTGCGGGTCGTCGACGCGCCCGGTTTTGCGCTCGCTGTCCAGTGGCATCCCGAATGGCGGTTCTGGGACGACCCTGTCTCAAGTGCCCTTTTTGCAGCGTTCGGTAAAGCGGTTCGCGCACATGCGGAGATCCGCGCGGAAGGAGATCGCTAAACATGCCCAGCCAATTCGTGTGCGCGAGTCGATATTCCAAGACGTTGATCCTGGGGTCTTCGATACAGCTCCGCACCCTGAGGCCCCTAGTCACCTCTCTCGGACGAGGGCGCCCAGCGTGACAATTCGCCCCGATCCTGCGTTCGGGCTGCGTCAGTCCAATACAGAAGCCGGTAGCACTGCAGCGTGCAGCAGGCGCGTCTAGCCTATCGCCACCGTCATCGATGCACGCATGCGGTCGATGACGTCATGGTAGTCGTCGGCGTGAAATATGGCCGAGCCGGCCACGAACGTGTCGGCGCCGGCGGCGGCGACGTCGCCGATGTTGTCGGCGTTGATGCCGCCGTCGACTTCCAGGCGGATGTCGAGGCCGAGGTCGTCGATGAGCTGG
>Ga0102944_1001491_pt1 | contig 15441 bp, 10 predicted proteins | sample SalPonD_shore_MG_FD_78172 | JGI IMG/M metagenome (GOLD analysis project Ga0102944, IMG submission 78172) | Salt pond soil microbial communities from South San Francisco under conditions of wetland restoration - Salt Pond MetaG... | ecosystem: Environmental > Aquatic > Marine > Intertidal zone >...
GCATCATAGGGAGGGATTCCTAATCGAGTTAATTTATGTCGAAATTCTTCAAGACCTTCTTCTAATAAAATAGCATTAATATACTCTCTCATTAGAGGGGCAGTTAGATACTCAACATTTGTCTCTGATAATCTTTTTTCCACAAGCTTAGCCATTTGATCTGCAAGAAAAGGGTTCATGTCTGCTTCTCGAATCAAATATTCTTTAACGTTTTTTATATTGAAGGGTTCAGTTGAATATTTAGAAGTTCTGATAACTAAATTCTTATTTTTTTTATTTATGATATGTTCGATATCTATTACTTTCTCAAGTATTTGTTTTCCAATATCCGTTATTTGATACCCTTCTTTACTCGAACATATTAATTTAGCCTCTTTAAGCGAATTCAGATGAAATGTAAGATTAACAGAATTCGACTCTGAGAGCATTATTGATTTTTGAAGATCTGAGAATGATAGGGCAGTATCAGAAAGATGTAAATTTTTTAACAGATCTAATCTGATTTTCTTTCCTATCGCTTTTAATTGTTTTTCCAAAGTTTCAGAGATTTTTTTGTCGGAACCCATACCTATTATTATCTACCTTACCTAATTTTAAAACTCGCTTATAAAATAATATGTCTTCTGATTATATAAAAATTAGCTTATAATTTTCGACTCCTCATTAATCTAATAATATATTTAATAATATGGTGGTGATATACTATAAATTATCAATGAGAGATAGTGAAATTATAAATAATAGTTAAGGTAAGAAATAGAATTTAATAAAACATTTATCGAGCGGAAACTGCTATTCGTTCCACTTCGTCTTTTTTCTTCACTGCACGAGAATCCTGACTGTTTTGAGCTGCCATCATTAATTCTTGGGCAATATTTTCTCCAAAACTTTTTATATTATTATGTGTCCGATTCCCAATAGCTTGCACAATAAATTTGATGGCTAAGTCTACTCGTCTCTGTGGAGCAATATCAACGGCACTTGAATAGGAGATGCCTCCCATTGCGATTCTTGTGGTCTCTTCTCGAGGCGAAGTGTTACATATCGCATCAATTAACACTTGAATTGGATTTTTTTCGGTTTTCAAATTTATTAGTCTGAATGCATCTTTTATTGCTTTTAATATACGGTTCTTTTTACCTGATTGGTATGAACTTTTATGACCTTTTATTTTGGAATCCATAAATCCAGGTGCCAACAGTCGATTGATAAATCTCTCGATTATGTTTAGTTTTTTGGTTTTCCAGAATGTCTTTTTATTATGGCGTCCACAACTATGAGGAATAATAATTGGTTTAAGATTGATATATCGTTCAAGGGTCCAATCTTTTACTTCCACATCATCAAAGGACCATTGATTAAATAATTTTACAGGAGCTCTTTCTGTCATTTTTTTTACCTCAATGGTTTCTCTTTTATTCCTTTTATAAGGGCATCTAAAGAAACACCGTTTACTTTAACAACTTTCCATCGTACTCCTGGTAAATCTCCAACCGCTCTTCCCTTTGCGCCACCAATTCCTTCGACGATCACTCGGTCATGCTCATCTATGAAATTGAGAGCACCATCTCCTGGAAGGAAAGCTGTGATGGATTTTCCATTTTTTCTTAATTGAACACGTACACATTTACGAATAGCTGAATTAGGTTGTTTACTTTCACGACCAACCTTTTGAAGTACAATACCACTTGCCTGTGGAGATCCTTCCAGCGGATCTACTTTTTGTTTTAATTTCAGCTTTTTCCGTTTGTATTTTGTTTTGCTCCAACGAAATTTCTTCCGATTTTCTTTCAATTTTCGCGCAGCATATAATCCTTTCGGCATTTTACATCTACAGTTTGAAATATATTATTTTTATAAATAAATTGAATAGTAGTAATTATTCTTTTCACTTAAAATTTTTGAAAATCCCGATGTAGTAGGTATTTCTCTTCACATCGGATAATATATGGAAAATTAGATAAAAACAGTTTTATCATAATCAGAGTTTTAATTAAGTGGACGAGTGTCTATTATTACATTGTCTACTTCGAAATGCCGCGTCACAAGCATTTTAACCTTTTTAATCATCGTACCGTCCTTTCCTATTGCTTTTCCTCTGTCTTGAGGACGAACTGTTATGATCACCGTACGTTTTTCATTCCTATTTTCTTTAATCTCAATATTGTTGACTTTAATTGAGTTCTTGGTCGTATTTAAGATATATTTGATAAATCGTTCCAATCGTTCTGAAAAAGGAATGACATCTATTTTTTTATTCAGTTTTGACGTTAAATCTTTTACATGTTCTCCATTTTTGCCAATGGCTTTTCCAACATCATCTTTTTTAACCAGGAAAATAATCACTTCGTCAGAGTTCTGAGGAGTATCATAAACTATACAATCTTTAATTATAGCTCCTGAAATGTTGTTAAAAAGAGAGATCAGTTCTAAAGATTCTCTATCTAATCTAATGTTTTTCTTTAGCATAAAAAATTATCTCAATTTCTGATATATTTTAATTACCTTTACTTTTTAAACTTTGAAGATCACTGTCGCCATAATCATAGATTCCTAGTATTGAAATCATGTAGCCTTCCGCACAAGCAAGGCCTAAGTCCCAGCTAGATCCTTTATACTTATGGATATATATTTTATTTTCCAATAATGAGTTATAATGTTCTAATTCACTCATTAAATCGTAGGGACAATTATTAGCTACAATTATCATTTTAAATGAATTTTTTCTCAAGTTCTTTAGCACTTGGTTTTTTCCATACACAATTTCTCCCGTTTTGAGAGCGACTTTAATATTTGTATCAATATCAAAAGCTTTTTCCTTTTTCCGCGATAAATCAAGCTCTTGTGTTTTTTTTCTTTTTGCCATAAATAAATCACATGTACATTAATTAGAATTACTAAGTAAGTAAAAAAAATGTTCGGTTATTTTAATTTTTTATTATTGTTGCTTATTTTGAATGATCTCTAAATTTTTATCAATATCAAACTGTATCTCTACTCGTCCTGTGCCGATTGGACATACTTGTCCAACTATAACATTTTCAGGAATTCCTAATAGTCTCTCTTCCTCCCCATATATCCCCGCATCAAGCAATTGATTTACAGTCACTTCGAACGCTGCTCTTGCGAATACACTAGTCTTTGATCCAGAGATCCCATGTCTACCAATCGATTGAATAGTTCCAGTATTACACATTAAATCAGCGAGAATCAGAAGATGGCGTAAATCAACATCTAATCCTTGTTGTTCTAAAACAGATTTAGCTTCATTAATAATTAAGCTTCGTGCTGCTTCGATACCGAATAATTTTTCTACTTCATGAAGGTGATTTGACACAACTCTAGCCGCATCGACTCCCTCAATTTGAACTACTCCTGATAAATTTGTCCCTTCTGTTTTAATAATCCATTCACTATTGTTTTCTGCAGGCGTTAACAGTCCTCTTTTAATTCCTCGTACCCCTTTTACGACTTTTTTCAATATCTTTTCTCTTAGTTTCTGGAGTTTCTGAAGATCTTCTATTCCAGGATCGATGATTATAGAATTACCCTCTCGTTTAATAGTTCCCTTCTTTTTGTATCTTTTTAATACATCTGGAATCTCATCAATATCTATTCCCTTATTTTCGCAAATTTCTGGGATTAAATTAATAATAATATTCCAATCTACAAAATCCAAATCAACATCATGGGTTATTTGCTCGATTCGTATCTGCTCAATTCTATTATGAACTTTAATTGCTTCTTTCTCGGTCTTTCGATATTCATCCGTGAGGAAAATCGTCATATTTGGAGTGCTTGGAAATCTACGAGCATCAACTATCTCAATTAGTCGAGGCAATCCTTGTGTAACTGAGAATTCTTCGACTCCCGCGTAATGAAAGGTTCTTAATGTCATCTGAGTTCCGGGCTCTCCGATGGATTGAGCAGCAATTGTTCCTACTGGTTCTGAAGCCTCAACTATAGCATTATTATAATTGATATAGACTTTATTCAAAAGATATTCTAATTGCTCCTCTTCAAGGTCTACATCTTTAAGTTTTTCCTTAATTTCAAAAATTAAATCATCAGGAATTCCATCTTCACGTAATTCTTCTAATTTTTCTGCTATTAATTTTTGGGTTATTTTTGCCATTATTTTATAAACCTCCATTTATACTCCATAGTTTTCTTCTCTCCATTCTTTATATTGTTTGGTAATTTTTCCTTGCCAAATAGCGTTTTTTCCGGTCTCTTTTTCAAATTCATCTTGCATTTGATCTTCAGTTGGAACTTTTTTCCCCTTTTCTTTCCCTTTTTCTTTTATTTCTTCTTTTTTCTGTTTTGGTTTCGATTTTTCTTGTTTCTCAGGTTTTACATGTTGTAATTCTTCTTTAATTTCATTAGTATCCAGGGTTTGAGCTTTAAGTAGAAGAACATCTAAATTCACAGCATCTCCATGATCGGTATGTTGGGGATTAATATTATCATCTCCAAAATCAAATTGAATGATATTTTTGTCAGCATTTCTCACAGTTCCATCATTTTCTATGACCATATCCTGTAACGCGTTTACTAAACGCCTTTGCATATATCCTGATGTACTAGTACGTACTGCGGTATCTACAAGACCTTCTCGACCACCCATAGCATGGAAAAAGAATCCAGAGGGGTCTAATCCATTTCTATAGGATTGTTCTACGAATCCTCGCGCTTTAGGAGTAAGATCATCGACTTTAAAATGAGGTAATGTTCTTGAGGTATATCCTCTATTGATTCTTTCACCTCTTATTGCTTGTTGTCCAACAACAGCAGACATTTGTCCAAGATTAAGTATATTTCCTCGCGCTCCCGATTTTGTCATGATAACAGAATGAGCCTCGTCTCCAATATAGTTCGCAGCAATTTCTTCAGCTTTTTTACGTGCTTCAGCAAGCACCTGTCGAATCCTTAATTCAAGAGTTTCTTTTAATGACCTCCCAGGAGCCCTTTGCAACACATCAGTATCATTTTCTCGGAAAGCTTTAATAAGGCGTTTCGATTCTTCAGTAGAGTCATGTAACACTTTTTGTATCTCTTCAAATGCTTCTCCTTTTACAAAAACCTCATCAAGTCCCATCGTCATTCCATTTTGACGAATCACATATAATAACATTTGGGTGGCACTATCGAGGAATTCTCTTCCTCGTGCATTTCCATGATCCTTAATTACCCTTTGTAGAATACTATTTGATTGCATCGCACCAAAGGAATTCTCGTCGATCGTTCCCGTTACCAGCTCTCCATTTGTAATCGAGACATACGCATCAGATTCACAATCCTCTTCCTTGCATTCCTCTCCGGGTTTTGTAAAGCACTTCTTACAGAATTTTGAACGTACTCGAATATTCAAATCATCGGGAAGAAGAGTACTAAAGATCTGCTTTCCTGAATACATTGGCTCGGGATCTGTTTCTACGGGTTCTAAATCCTCTAATTTAAAATCTGGGTGGTTATCAAAAATATTACCCATATAAAGAAGCTTTAACGTATTTTTTTCATTATAAAGAGACTCTTTACTAGTGAATTGAAATACGCTTGAAATAAAATCTTGAATCCCTCCCAATATAGGACCTCCAAAACGAGGTGATAAGATATGCTCTTGGACTTTAAGTAAAAGTTCTGCTTCTGTTCTCGCTTCTTCGCTTTGAGGGACATGAAGATTCATCTCATCACCATCAAAGTCGGCATTATATGGAGGACAGACAGTAAGATTTAGTCGGAAGGTTCTCCCCTCCATGATTTTAACTTCATGTGCCATAATTGACATTCGGTGAAGTGATGGTTGTCGATTAAAGAGGACAAGATCTCCATCATTTAAATGTCTCTCCACAGTGAAGCCGGGTGCAAGCATATCTGCGATGATTTTTCGATTTTTCACATACCGAAGATCAATTCTGCGTCGATCGTTTCGTATAATATAATTCGCTCCCGGATGTTTGTTTGGTCCATTTAAGACTAATTGTTTCATTTGTTCAATATTCCAATCATTGACATTCGTTGGAATGGTAAGAATTTTCGCGATGTCTTTTGGCACTCCAACTTCATTGATACTTATATGTGGATTGGGTGAGATTACACTTCGAGCAGAGAAATCAACTCTTTTTCCGCTCAAATTACTTCTGAAACGGCCTTCCTTGCCTTTTAATCGTTGGGTAAGGGTACGCAAGGCTCTTCCAGAGCGATGACGCGCTGGAGGAATTCCAGACACTTGATTATCAAAATACGTAGTAATATGATATTGAAGAAGCTCCCATAAATCTTCAACGATTAAGTGAGGTGCTCCTGCATCAATATTTTCCCGAATCTTTGATTAATTCTAATAACATCTACTAATTTGTGGGTCAGATCATCTTCAGAACGAATTCCGCTGTCTAGGGTAATTGATGGCCGAGCACATACTGGAGGAATTGGTAATACCATAAAAATCACCCATTCTAGTCTCGCATTTTTAGGAGAAATTCCTAAAATCCGAAGATCAGCATCGGTCATTTTTTTCAATCGTTCTCGAATCTCGATTGAGGTCAATCTTCGAGAACCTTTTGCCTCTTCTTCTTCATAAAACGTAGTAGGTTTTTCAAGAATTATTTTTTTCTTTGTTGCTCCACAGAACGGGCATACTTTATTTTTTCGGGCGCTCTTAAATACAATCTTCGTAATGTCCTCATCGCCTTCGTGATAAATTTTTCGGTGCGTTACCTGCTCCTCTCGATGCTTTTCTCGAGCCTCGTCGCTCAGCATCAAGCGACTACACTCTGGACAAACACTTCTCAAAACTTTGAGGACCTTCTTCGCATAGCCTACGTGGATAACCGGACGTGCCAATTCAATATGTCCGAAGTGGCCCATGCAGTTACTCACAAGATTTCCACACGTCTGACATCTTTGACCAGGCTCAATTGTACCTAATCGTTGATCCATTAATCCTGACGGGATAGGTAACCCATCTTCGTCATATGTGTCCGCTGTGATAATTCTCGCGGCAGACATTTTACGAATCTCATCAGGGCTGAGTAATCCGAATTTGATTTTTTCAATTAATTTTGTTCTACTATAGCTGTAACTCATAAAAAGATAACTTCCTTACTTTTAATTTTATAATTATGATATAATAAAAAAACAGTTTGCAACTTCTCCACTGTAAAAAAAAGAATACACTAAAATTAAAAAATTTTATGGTTAATTTCCTCTTTTTTAAAAAGTTGTTTCAATAAAATTATCAATCATCATCTCGAAGTTGAGCTAAGGATTCCTACGTCTCATCATCATCTTTCTCTAACCATAATTTTACTAACTCCCTTTCTTTCTCATCCATATTATTTAAATCAATGATGCTATGTTGCGTGCAATATTTAACCATCAAAGATATGGTGGTAAAATATTTAGCATCCTTAAGCCACTCTGATCCATCGTCCTTTGTAATCCACTCGGCAATGGTTCCATTTTGAGGGCATAGAAATGCGTTCTGAAAAAAGGGTTGGGAAGTAAAATCTTGAAAGATTTTATCGACCTTCTCTTGAGTCCGTTTGAGATATTTCTCTTCCTTTTTCAAGTGAGGATTTATCAGATAACTTATTTCCACACAAAAAATCGGTTGGCCTCGACTAGCATTGATAGTCCTTTCCTCACATTCTATAGGCTCCCAAAGAATAAATGGATAAGTATAAGACACGAGGAAATGATCTTGGCTTCCTAAAAACGGTGCTCTGTAGTCTGCTGCCTTTAATAAATCAGGTAATTTCCGAAAAAATGAATAATAGGATCCCATCATAATTTTAAAAAATAATAAATATTAGTTTATTTTTATACTCCCTTATGATTTTTTATTTAATAAATACCTAACTTGTATAAAATAATTTCACTTTTTTTATTCTTCCTCTTTTGCCTTTTGATTTAACAAGTTATCAAGAATTTCATATTTCTGTAGCCATATATCCTCGCCGATGGTGTTATAACGGGTATAATCAACACCCAAATCTATACCTGTTAGACGTGAAAAGCACCAAAGTATAAAGGCAATTCTATTTTCGACTCTACCTTGACCCGCATATGTCGGCATACGTATTAGATATTTGTTGGAAACAATTTCAAAAAGACCATCTTTATATCCATCTTTTTTAATTTGATTTTTTAGCCAATCTCGGAAATTTTCTGGAGTATCGGTACGGCGTTTTAATGAAAGCCAAAACTCATATCCCTTACGAGAATTTTGATGCTGTTGGCCATCTGACTCTAGCCCAAGGTAATATGTCTTTTCAACCAATTTACCTTCATCATTCTTTTCCATTATCGTAAAACCAATATAGACATCAATTGTCCATCGCCAAGGACGCCAATTTTTCTGATATTTATTTTTACCCGAAGTTTTTATGGTTTCGAGAGCGAAAATATCCTTATAAAGATACTGTGTGTATATCTCAAAAGATACAACTTTGTTATTTTTCAAAGCATCACTAAAAACATCATAAGTCATTGCAGCTGTAATTTTTTCTTGTTTCCAATTATTACACTTTTTGCACCCATAAGCATTATCTAAAAGACTTTTAATAAAGAAACTGTTTGGATGACCTTTTTCTAGACATTCAACATTAATCGTTAATAGGCCTATAGTTTTATCACCTAAAATTACTTCCTCCATGACCATTTTAAGAAATTCAAAATGGGTTGTAATAAGCATGACAATCCCAAAATCTTTAGCTATTTTAACAAGGTCTTGATAATTGGTACTTGCCGAACCAAAGGCTAGATAATATAAAAGTTCAACTAAATTTGCTCTCTCTCTATCGGTATCATATTCTGCTAATAATAATTCAAAAAGACCTTTCCCATTCTGTCCTTCACTTTCAGTACCCAACATGATATCAACTTGTTCACCAGTATTTTCTTTATTTTCTAGATCTAGAACATGAAGAATTTCTAATCTTATATTTTTATATATATCATCATCCCTCCCAAAATATTTCCTATATTCATTTCGCCAGTTTCTTTTTCTAGTTCCTTTAAGCAATACATTTTTTATATGATCTTTAATAATTTTGGATTTAGCCAATTCTATTAGTAAATTAGGATTTGTTCCAAGGATAAGACTACCAAGAACTTGATCATCATCTTTTAATTTTAAATCACCAAAAAATTCATCTAAATGATTAAATAAATCAAAAATATTATTAATACGAGGATTAAATTTACCAGTCTTCCATCTTGAAAAAGTAGTAGAATGAATATCAAGAAGTAAACTGTAGAATCCTGCTGAAATTTGATTGTCATTATTTCTTCTAAATTGAAGTTTTAATTCTCCATTTATATATTGCCTTCGATATCTACTCACAGTTTTTGGATGAGCCGATGGAAATAATTCATAGAGATCTTGGTTAGAAGCATCTGGATGTTCTTGCATATATCTATAAATCCTATATCCAAAGCTCCCAACTTTTGGTGTAATATAATCAGCCAGTATTTCCCAATAATTATTTCCTTTATAATTTTTAGAAACTCCAGATTCAAATTTATTTAATATATATTCAACAATCGTTTGTTCATAAGAATTGATTATATGTCTAATATGCTGAATAAACTCCTGACCGTCTAAATGTGCCAATTCAGAAATTTTTTTGTTTATTTCTTCAGGCATTCCAAGTACATCATATTTTGGAATAATTCCCTCTTCAAGATCTCGACCTTGAGCATCGAAAAGATGCTTTTCCTTATTTTGATTTTTTAAATAGTCTCGGAGCATGAGCTTTCTGACGGGCTGGCTAAACTCCCACCCCCAGCGTACGTAATTTTCAGTATGGTCTTTAAAGTATATTCCAAATACCTCTATGAGATCGTCTGTGCTTAATTTACTTAATAGTTTACTAAGTATCTCGATATCCTCCTCTGCCCTAATTTTCTTGCTCAAGATGCTCATTATAACATTCTTGTCTTCTTGGTTCAAATCTCTTGAATTCTCTATCTTTTGTTTCCAATTATCACCCTTTTCACGAACATCTTGCTTAGCGGTTCCTCCAATAATATAATTCTTAAAAATTGAAACTACGTCAGCAAGAAAATTATCCTTTACCCTATCTAATTTATAGCGATGCCACGAGATATTCTCATCATAAAAATTCACGAAATACTGTAATTTCTTCCATAACTTGTGATAGTTATGAGGGACTTTGGCAAAGATGTCTATGATTCTATACAATTCTTTTAGCTCTTGGCTCGAGATGGTTTTTCGAGAAAGTTTATGAAGTAATTTCATTCGGAGTTTGTATAAGGAACGTAATTTCCCATATTTTTTTACGAGGCGAATAAGTTCGTTCTTTTCTTTTTCTGATAATTCAGTTGTAGAAATTTCCGTAATCCATTTAACTAAAAGCCGTTCCCACTCCTCTTCAACCTTTTCTTCATCCTCAGTTGTTTTGGAGTTTTTTGATTCCTTGACTTCTCTTGAATAAGAATCTTTTTGTGTTTTTTCTGTATTTTGAGAGAGAACTTCTTTAATGAATTGTTTGAATCCTTTTGTTTTTTTCCCCGCATAATAAGGTCTGCCCCCCGTTTCGTTTCGGTATTGCTCTTCTAAATCCTTTAGTTCTTGTTCAGTGAATTCAGACCCTTCTTTATGAGTTTCCTCTTGAATATCATCATTCTTCTTTTTTAGTTCCTTCTCTTCTTTTTCCGCTTTTTCTTTTTGAAGTAAATTAACCTTTCTAATTAATTCTCTATCTTTTTCTAATTCTTTCTCAAATTTTTTCTGTTGCGAAATGTCTTTGTCTAAGTTTTTTTGATCGCTTTTTTTTTCTTGAGTATTACTTTTTCTTCCCTCTGCGTCCTCATTTATATTGCTTATTGGGACTAACTCTTCTATTTCTTCAATGTGAATAGCTTTTTTATCATCTTCTGAAATTGCTCTTTCCTTAGATTCCCTTTCTTGTTTTTCTTGGAGTTTTTTAATGAAATCTATATCTTTTTGTCTGGATTCGCTTTCTTGTTTTTGTTTATTTATATTCCATTCTTCCTCAGTACGAACATTTTCAAGATCTACAACAATTTTTATATTTGTTTTCTCTTGCTTCTTCTCTTTTTTTCTCTGATTCGCTCTATCTCGTGCTTCCTTCATTTCCTGATCAAATCGTTCCCGAGCTTCTTGCAGTTCTTGCTCACTCGGATAAACTGACGTACCATCTAAAATCACCTTCTCTTTTTCCTTTTTCTCCTTTTCTTTCTTATATGCTCTGTCTCGCGCTTCCTTCATTTCCCGATCAAATTGCTCTCGCGCTTCTTGCATTTCTTGCTCATTCGGATAAACTGAGGTACCATCTAAGATCATTTTCTCTTTTTCCTTTTTCTCCTTTTCTTTCTTATATGCTCTGTCCCGTGCCTCCTTCATTTCCCGATCAAATTGCTCTCGCGCTTCTTGCATTTCTTGCTCATTCGGATAAACTGAGGTGCCATCTAAGATCACTTTTTCTTTTCTTTTTTCTTGAGTACTATTAGGGGTATTTTCTTGTTCTTCTTTTTCCTGTTGCTCTTCTTGTTGTTGGATCTCGTTATTCTTACTTTCATTTTTTTGGCCTCCCGCTTGCTTTTGTCTTTGTTCTGGTTCATATATTGGTTCATCTAGAGATCTTTCTTCAATCTGGTGTTGATCTAAATCTTTTTCCTCAGCTTCACCTCCTCCCATATTTTCTTCTTCGTGTAATTCTTGTGTATCTTTAGTATTGTCATTCTTGTCTGGTTGTTCTTGTTCTGTATCTCTACTAGTTTTATCAAGGTTGGAATTAGTTTCTGTGGAGTTTTCTCCCTCTTGAGCCGATTCATCCGACATTTGTTGCCCTTGGTGTTCTTGATTATAAATATCATCAACTTTCCCCTCAAGTTCAGCTTCATCTGGTGAAGGAGCCTCTTGAAAAGGATCCGCTAGCTGAATCTCATCTTTATCTTTAGTTTCATCTTTATCTTGATCTGGATCTTCTTGATTTTCCTCTTCTTTTTTATTTGAGTTTTCCTGATTTTCATGATTACTCTCTTTATTCTCTTGCTGTTCATTGGTATAAATTTCATCAACTTTCCCAACAAGGTCAGCCTCTGCCGGCGAGGGGGCGCTAGCAGGTACAAAGAGTTCTTCTTCTCGCTCTTGGGCTTCTTCTGGAAGCTCTTCAGGAAGAGAGTCCTCACCCTCAGTATCTTCCATCTCTCCATTCTTTTCATTTTCCTCACCCTCGTTTTTTTCAGGAGGAATTAAAACAGTTTCTGACGGAGATCCCGAATTAGGAATATATTTTTCCTCTGACTGATTAATATCTTCTTCCTTGCCTGCATTTTCTTCCTCTCTACTTGTTTCCTCTTCTTCGTCATCCTCTTGCTCTTGTTCTTCTTGATCCTGCCCATCTTCTTCTGATATCGGTTCCCACTGTTCATCATCTTGGTCTGTATCTGGAATTGGGTCCCATGGCTCATCATCTTGGTCTGTATCTGGAATTGGGTCCCATGGCTCATCATCTTGGTCTGTATCTGGAATTGGGTCCCATGGCTCGTCACCTTGGTCTGTATCTGGAGTTGGGTCCCATGGCTCATCATCTTGGTCTGTATCTGGAGTCGGATCCCATGGCTCGTCATCTTGGTCTGTATCTGGAGTCGGATCCCATGGCTCGTCATCTTGGTCTGTATCTGGAGTTGAATCCCTTGGCTCGTCATCTTGATTGTCAGTATTTTCCTGTTCTTGATCATCTGTGTCTGGTTCCTCGTATTCTTTTTCCCCTTCTCCCTCTCCACCGCTTTCAGACATAAAATCACACTCTATGAGATAGATTTATTTTTTATATTCAAGATAAGACGGTCCAGTATATTCCAACATCGCAGATTCATAATCTATCGTTTTTAAGGTATATTTCTCACCATTTACTCCATTTATTACAAGCATCAGCCTATTCTTTAGAAATCTAATATATTCTTGCTCTTCAAAATTATTGGTAAAACATTGAACACCTTTGTTTCCTACTCGAAAAATAAATTTTAAACTAGGAATCTTTATGGTACATTCAAACAAGTCAGAAGGAGATTGATCTGCAATTATAAATGCAAGCCCTTTACTACGAAATTCAATTAACAACTGTTTGAAGATTTGTTCCAATTGGCTGCGTGAAATATGATCATCGCTGCTTGCATATCTATTTAAGAGTTTTTCAAGAATTTGATGGGCTTCATCAATCATTATAAGTTGCTGCAGTTTTACAGCCTCTTGCTCTGGGGTTAAAGTTCTTACCAGCTGAAATATTGCATTGGAGATTAAGCGTTTTATGTATATATTAGCTGCTGATAAATCGAGGAAAATTTTGTTCCCATTTATCCATTCATTATACCATTGAGGGATGAATCGCTTATTGGAGAGATCAACCGTTTTTTCTACAAGTGGATCGGAGAGAAGGGAAAGAACACGATTTTCAATAGCCCTTAAAATATTGGTTTGATATTCATTATGATATTTATGCTCTAAAAACCATTTCTTCAAGCTTTTAAATAAGAGACTTACGGATTGGGGGACTGAACCATGCTTCTCAATATAAGCCTTCATTACTTTTAACATAATTTTATTCACTGGCTCATCTAATCCCAAAGAAGCTACTAAATAATCTGCAGTCTCTTGCAAGCATTTCTCTAAATGCCCCCCCTCTACAAAATATGGGACCCAACACGATTCCTCACCGTATTTAATAACTCTATCAACATGATAGAGATGATCTTGTTCCCCTTTTCCCAAATTAATAATAAGAATCCCGATATCCGGTGCTTTTTTATAGAATTCTTTACAGATATGGCCTAAAAACCGTGTTTTCCCGGTTCCAGGTTGTCCTACAATGAGTGTTCCATGGGCAAAGTGATCTTTTGAAACATATTTTTTGTTAAATGAAGGCACCCCATTTTTTACGTAATTCCCCAATAGAATCATATCTTCTCTGTCTTGAGAATTTAAGGTGAAATCCACATTCTCATTTTTAAGTAGTTTCGCTTTCGAGATAGGAATTTCCGGTAAAAAGTAGAAATCAAAATTTTCTCGATAAAAACTATAGCTTTTAACTGTAAAACTTGAATACATCTCTAGCCTCATTATCTTATCCAAATATGATAAGGGAAGCTTTACTAGTTCTGTTGTTTCATCCCTTATATTTTTAAGATCTAAACAAAAATAGTTTAGATGACCCAAGAGTCTATAATATTCTGCTTTTTTCCTTAGAAGTAACGCGTTTGGTTCGATTAGGATATAAAATTTGATATCAAATGGATATATGAACGATCGGTCTTGCACTTTTCGCCACATAATATAAAAATGGATGATATGCCCTGAATTTTTATGAAATAAAGTAATTATTCTGCTTAAGATTGGAATGGTATATCTCGGAGGACTACTGAGATCTATTTTATTTGGAAATTTAAGCTCAAATAACCAATATAATTGTTGCTCTCTGAGTGGTTCAAGCTTTTTGATGGATAAATTCCCTGAAAGTCCAGGAAATTCATTTTCTAAATAAATCAAATGGGTATTTCCTTTTATATAGGCATCTTGTTCAGCCTCTTCTGACAAATAAAAGATCCATCGAAAGTTCTGATCCAAGACCAATTCTAAACCATACACCGTGTCATCGAGAAATGGATTTCTTAACCAATTAAAAATATATTTAGCATTTTCTAAATTGGTATGGGAACTATCAAGTCTCGTTGGCATTCCAGGTAATTGAGTAATCTCTATCCTCGCTTGCCAATGTTCTTTTATTTGTTTATTTTTTTCTCCCGAGATTACCATTGCCCTCTCTCTATTTTTTGTTTTTTCCTTTTTTTAGGTCTTATCCGACTTCTATAAAGATCTCTGGATCTGACTTCATAATGATTTACCCGATTTTTAGCCACAATCGTCTGATAGAGATACGAGATACCTCTGGAACTAAATCTAAGAATATAATAGGTTATCCCCAATGAAATATAAAGAAAAATCTCATGGATGAATGTCCAGTCAAAAAATAATATCCCTCCCCACAATATAAACACTGAAATTGCAACAAGAACGATTTGATATAGAGAATAGATAGTATCTTTTTGAAATGCCAATCCAATTGTTTTAAGATCTTGAAGGGAAGGACCAGCTCCAAAGATGAGTGAACTCATTAGAAAAATCACAATAAAGAAAGAAATCATATTTAGGGAGGTATGAAGGAAAAGATCAAGTAAAAAGAAAAAGATCCAAAAACCTATATATAACGGAGCAAACGCAATTAATAAAGCTTGCAAAAAAGTAAATCGCTGCTCTGTATTTACACTTACACTCCCCCCATATTCATATTTTACCTTATCACCTGTATCCGTTCTTTTAGATTTATACCTAGTGATTAAGTTGTAATTTTGAATCTGAGCATTTGTGAGAAGACAGATAAGAATATGGCACAA